>ERZ1370068.4721-contig-3777_pt1 | contig 54607 bp, 87 predicted proteins | sample MGYA00561227_ERZ1370068 | MGnify/ENA primary metagenome ERZ1370068 (study PRJEB38410, sample SAMEA6850437) | metagenome | study: Metagenomic assessment of the ecological functions of the soil: analysis of the soil microbiota associated with the... | reverse complement strand
TTCCCGGCGGCGGGCGCGGCGGCCGCGGCGGCGCCAGCGCAGCGCGCCGGCGGCGCCGATGCCGAGCGTGCGCAAGAGATCAGGTCGCGCACTGCGAGCCGACGCTGACGATTCCGGCCGACGCGCGGGTGAGCGAGCCCTACTGGCACCGCAAGGGCGAGGACGGCCGCTATACGTTCGACGCGGACGCGCCGTTCGGCCTGCCGATGCGCCCGACGCCGTTCTACGTGCAGGTGACGCTGGCGCTGCCGGCGCGGCGAAGAGATCATCGACGGCCTGCCGGTGCAGCACCGCTACGAGGGCGACATCTTCAGCGGCGAGAAGCGCACCGAGCTGCTCGTCGTGCCGGCGCTTCTCGGTCCGCGTGTCGCCGGAGATCGCGATCATGCCGGCGGCGTCGATCCGTCGGCACCGCCTGACGGCCGCGCCGCGCGGCGCGGCCGGACGGCCGCGGCGCAGCACCGGCAGCGGCGGCGCGGACGCGGCTCGTGGCGGCGACGCCGGCAGGCGCGCGCACCGGCGCCTGCAGCCGCGCAGCGCCCGCCGTCCGACGCGCCGACGGCCGATCGCGAGATTCGCGTCACCGTCGTCAACGACACGACCGGCGCCGCCGAAGCGTCGGTGCAGCTCGAACTGCCGACAGGGTGGAGCGCGACGCCGCCGAGCAGCCGGTGAAGTTCGTCGCGCCAGGACGAATCGCAGACCGTGCGCTTCATCGGTGAAGCCGGCGCCGAGCTGCCGCGGCGGGCGAGTTCCACGTGCGGGCGATCGCGACGGCGAACGGCCAGACTTACGACCGCGGCTATCGAGGTGATCGAGTACCCGCACATCCGGCGGTATCACATCTACGACGACGCCGGACGCGACGCTGAAGGTGATCGACGTGCAGGACGCCGCCGAACCTGACGGTCGGCTACGTGATGGGCGTCGGCGATCAGGTGCCGCCGGCGATCGAGCAGCTCGGCGCGAAGGTCGAGATGATCAGCGCCGACGATCTCGCGTGGGGCAACCTCTCGCGCTTCGACGTCGATCGTCACCGGCGTGCGCGCCTACGAGCGCCGCGACGATCTGCGCGCGAACAACAGCCGGCTGCTCGACTACGTGTTCAACGGCGGCACGGTCGATCGTGCAGCATAACAAGTTCGAGTTCAACGACGCGCAGTACGGTCCGTACCCGGCGAAGGTGCAGCTCGAACCGCGTGACCGACGAGTACGCGCCGGTGCAGATCGCTCGCGCCGCGCGATCCGCTGTTCACGACGCCGAACGAGATCGGCGACGCGGCGTGGAAGGACTGGGTGCAGGAGCGCGGACTGTACTTCCTCGGCGAGAAGGACTCGCGCTACCACGACCTCGTGCAGCTCGAGGATCCGTTTCCCGTACAACACCGGGCGCGAAGACCGGCGCGCTGGTCGAGGCCAGCTACGGCAAGGGACGCTGGGTCTACGTCGGGCTCGGCCTGTGGCGGCAGCTGCCCGTCGGGCACCGACGGCGCGTATCAGCTGCTCGCGAACCTGATCTCGCTCGGGAAAAGCGGCTCACGCTGAGATTGCGGATTCGCGATTGCAGAATGCAGATTTGCAGATTAGAATCCGCAATCTGCAATCTCGCAATCCGCAACTCTCTGAAATCTGAAATCGCATCATGGAAGTCGCCACTGACGCCTCTCGAGTTCGCGCGTCGGACGCGGCGCTGTACTCGCGACCGCGAAGCGGTCGTCGACGGCGACGCTGCGCCTGACCTACGCGCAGTTCTTCGAGCGCTGCGATCGGTGGTCCGCGGCGCTGCAGCAGCTCGGCGTCGAAGCCGGCGATCGCGTCGCCTACATCGCGCCGAACACGCACGCGCAGCTCGAGTCGTTCTACGCCGTGCCGCAGATCGGCGCGGTCGCTCGTGCCGATCAACTACCGCCTGAGCCCGGACGAGTTCGCGTACATCATCACGCACTGCGGCGCGACGGTCGTCTGCGCGCACGAGGACTACCTCGAGTGCCGTCGACGGCATCCGCGAGCGCAGCTGCCCGGGCGTCCGGCACTTCGTCGCGCTCGAAGGGCGCGCGCGACGGCTGGCTCGACTACGAGGCGCTCGTCGCCGGCGCGCCGGCCGACGTTCGCGCGCCGGCCGATCGACGAGCGCGATCTGCTCGACGATCAACTACACGAGCGGCACGACGTCGCGGCCCAAAGGGCGTGATGATCACCCACCGCAACGCGCTACATGAACGTCGTCGGCACGCTGCTCCACCTGCCGATGCGGATGGCGCGATCGGTATCTGTGGACGCTGCCGATGTTCCACGCCAACGGCTGGACGTTCGTCTGGACCGTGACCGCGGTCGGCGCGCGCGCACGTCTGCCTGCGCAAGGTCGATCCGGCGAAGGTGTTCGAGCTCGATCGCGCGCGAGGCGCGTCACGATGCTGTGCGCGGCGCCGACCGTGCTGATCGGCATCGCGAACGCGCCCGCCGAGTGCGCGCGCGGCGCGCGCCGAGGGCGTCCGCGTGCGTGACCGCCGGCGCGCCGCCGGCGGCGCGCGACGATCGAGCGGATCGAGGGCGAGCTCGGCTGGACGATCACGCACGTCTACGGCCTGACCGAGACCGCGCCGTTCATCACCGTCTGCGAGCCGCGGCCCGAGCACGACGCGCTGCGCGCCGCGCGACCGCGCCGTCGATCAAGGCGCGGCAGGGCGTCGAGCTGATCACGTCGGGCGAGCTGCGCGTCGTCGACGAGGACGGGCCGCGACGTGCCGCGCGACGGCGCGACCGTCGGCGAGATCGTCGTGCGCGGCAACGTCGTGATGAAGGGCTACTACAACGATCCCGAGGCGACCGCGACGGCGCTGCGCGGCGGCTACTTCCACAGCGGCGACGCCGCGGTGGTGCATCCCGACGGCTACGTCGACATCCGCGACCGGCTCAAGGACGTCATCATCAGCGGCGGCGAGAACATCTCGTCGGTCGAAGTCGAGGGCGTGCTGCTGCGCCATCCCGCCGTGCAGGAAGCCGCGGTCGTCGGCCTGCCGGACGCGAAGTGGGGCGAGGCGCCGCACGCGTTCGTCGTGCTCGAAGCCGGCGCGCGCGGCGACCGCCGACGAGCTGCGCGCGTTCACGCGCGAGCGCCTCGCGCACTTCAAGCGCCCGCACACGCGTCGACGTTCGTCGACCGAGCTGCCGAAGACGGCGACCGGAAAGATTCAGAAGTTCGTGCTGCGCGGCTGCCGCGCCGCGATCGCCGCGCAGTAGTCCGGGCCCGCGTTTTCGCGGGCCTGCATAAAAGTGAATCGTATTGACAGGCGCTTGGCCTGCCGGATAGCGTCGGCCCTACATTTATCCGAACAGGGAGGACTGATGCCTGTGAGACTATCGGGGTGGTTGTCGGCAGCGATCGCTGGTCGCCGGCGTGCGTTGCGTGATCGAGCCAACCGGCGGCCGGCGCAGGCGCGGCGAGCCGCATAGCTGGGGACATTCTCGATCGACGGCCGGCCGACGGTCGGCGTCGTGCTCCGCGATTCGATCGTGCGTCGATCCTCGCCGCGGCCAATCGGATGCGAGAACGAAGAACGCGGCGTCGGCCGCAGGTGCCAGGCGCCGGCCGACATGAAGGACCTGATCGCGCGCTACGACGGCGGCGTGTCGCAGCGCCTCAAGCAGATCGTGGCGGGGCTCGTCGCCGCCAAGCAGCTGGATGGCGGCGCCCGGCCGGCGTTCGTCCGCAACGTGTCGGCGGTCAAGACGCTCCGCCGATCATCTATCCCCGGCAAGAGCCTGAACGCGGCGGCCAACTACTACGGCCACGCCGGCGAGACCGGCACGCCCGAGGAACAGAAGAAGTGAGAGCGGACGCGCGGCGAAAGGATCGCGGCGCTCCGCAATCTCGTTCCTCAAGGCGATGGAAGGCGCCGCTCATCGGCAACGGCGACGACATCCCTGCTGCCGCGCGGCCGCGAGCAGATCGAGCTGGGAGTGCGAGCTGGCCGTGGTGATGGGCAGAAAAGCGAGCATGCACGTGCCGGCGGCCCAGGCGAAGGTGACTACATCTTCGGCTACACCATCGAGCTCGACATGTCCGATCGCGGCGGCCGGCTGGAGAAAGAGCCGCGCTTCGGCGGGTCGGACTGGTTCATCGGCAAGAGCCACGACCCGTTCGCGCCGATGGGACCGTGGATCGTGCCGAAGGAGTTCTACCGCGATCCGATGAACGTCGGCCAGAAGCTGACCGTGAACGGCAACGTCATGCGCAGGACTCGCGCTCGACCGACATGATCCACGACATCTACGACCTGATCGAGTACAGCTCGTCGATCCTGACGCTGTTTCCCGGCGACGTCATCTCGTCCGGCAGCCCGGCCGGCACCGGTATGTCGCGCAGCGTGCGGCCGCAGCAGATCTGGCTCAAGCCGGGCGACAAGATCGTGGGCGATCGATCGAGGGGATCGGGACGATGACGCACACGGTCAGGGAGGATCCCGGTCCCGCGCCGAAGAAGATCTGGGTGGACGCGCCGGAAGACGCGAGGCCGCGAAGAAGTGAATCCGCATCTGTAGCGCGAAGGCGTGAGCCGAGCGCATTAACGAGTGACCGCCGGCGCTAGCAGACGCACGCGTAACAGTCACGCCACGGCGCTCCATGCCCGTGGCGGATTAGTTCCAGTCGCGGCGGACCGTGCCGCGACTACAGGTGTTCTCACGATCCCGGCGATGCTTCGGCACGAGCCGGGCGGCGATCACCCGGAAAGCCCGAAGCGCCTCGATGCCGTGATGGAAGCCGTTCGGGCGCTCGGAGCGGCAGGGCCGGCTGTCCGTGGTCGCCCCGCGGCCCGCAACCGAGGACGAGATCCTGCTGCGTCCACACGCCGCAATACGTGAAACTCGTGCGCAGCGAGATCGGCGGCGCGGCCGCCGGACGCTCAGCACCGGCGATACGGAGATCTCTTCCGGATCGCTCGGCGCTGCGCTGGCCGCGGCGGGCGCCGTCGTGTCGGCAGTGGACGCGGTGGTGAGCGGCCGCGCCCGCCAACGCGTTCTGCGCCGTGCGTCCGCCCGGCCATCACGCGTCGCCGGGCCGCGGCATGGGCTTCTGCATCTTCAACAACATCGCCATCGGCGCGCGCTACGCCGCCCGGCGCACACGGCGTCGAGCGGATCCTGATCGCCGACTGGGACGTGCACCATGGCAACGGCACGCAGGAGGTGTTCTGGAGCGACGGCTCGGTGCTGTTCTTCGACACGCATCAGCACCCGTGGTATCCAGGCACCGGCAGCCCGGCCGAAACCGGGGAGGGCAAAGGCCGCGGCTCGATCGTCAACCGGCCGCTTCCCGGCCGGCGCCGGCCGCGACGAGATTCTCGGCGCGTTTCGCACCGAGCTGCGTGCCGGCGGCGGAGCGCTTCAGGCCCGAGCTCGTCATGATTTCGGCCGGCTTCGACTCGCGTGCCGGCGATCCGCTCGGCAAGTTCACGCTCACCGACGCCGACTTCGCCGAGCTCACGGCACTCGTCGCCGGAGATCGCCCGCGCAGCACGCGCGCGGACGCGTCGTATCGGTGCTCGAGGGAGGCTACTCGCTCGACGGCCTCGCGCGGGCTGTCAGCGCCCACCTCGGCCGCCTGAGCGCGTGGAATGCTCACCGGAAGAACTCCACCAACACCGGAGCCAGCGCCTTCGGGCTCACCATGTGCGTTCTGGCCCTCGAGGAGGTGGTGGTGCGCGTTGGGGGAGCACGTTCCGGAGCGCTTCCATCCCATGACGCATCCACGCCGGGCCTTTCGCGCCGGCGGCCACGAGAGTGGGCATGGTGACGCCGGCCCAACGCGTTGGCGACAGCGGCCTGCCGCGCTGATCGCCGTCCAGGATCGTGATGTCGTAGACGATGGTGGGCGATGGCCTTGAGCTTCGGCCACGCCGGCATGAACCGCATCAGGAAGATGAACTACCGCGGGCACGCCGACCGCCTCCGAAGAACCGCACCGCGGCGGTTCGCCGGTTCGCGGCGACGAGCGCCTTCAGCCGGTCGAGATAATCGTCCGGAAAGGGCACGGCTGTCGTCGACGATGAACGGCGCTTCGTAGACGGCGAGCTTGGCGGATGCGGAGGCCGCGCTTCTCTCGCCTCGAGCGCCAGCGCGCGCCGGACGAAATGCCATAGACTTACGCGGACCGCGCCCGGCCTCCTTGATCAGCGCCTGACGTCCTCGACCTCGCGCGCCACCGTAGGGCGGCATGTTGCCGCTTTCGCCTCGGCCCCGGCGGTCGTAGGTAAATACGGTGAACTGGCTGGCCAGCAGCGCGGCGAGGGGCGCGCCGGGCCTGAGGCCCGGTAACACAGCGCCCGTCCACCAGGATGAGCGGCGGCCCCCTCCCCGGATTTCGAACGCAATCGCGGTGCCGTCTTTCGAAACCACTGCGGCTCATGACGTCGATCCTCCATTCGAGCGTCGAAGGACGGCGGGGAAATCGACAACCTGGTTCGCGAGTCAGGCCGGAAAGCTGCGCGGCCACCTCGAGCAGCGCCCTGCATGGCGGGGGCCGGCGCGGCCAGCGCTTCGCGCACCCCTTGGCGAGCGGTCTCCGATGCCGAGGAGCAGCCTGAATTGATCGGCGGCGGCGAGCGCGCGCGCCTCGAACCTGCGCCGTCCGCAGCTCGGGGGCACCGGACGAGGGTTGTCGGCCTCGAGGTACGCCGTCCAGGACCGCTTCGAGGGGGTGCCGCCGGTCGGGACGCGATCAGCCGCGGGATGAAGGTGCACGCCGGCGCGGTTGATGACGTAGTTCACCACCGGACGTGGGAGATGTATCCTCCCGCTTCAGCGGGTGATCCTGCATCGTGGTCGTGATAGCGCCCCCGCAGCTGCGGCGGAAAGCTACGCGGCCAGAAACGGCCGCGCGATGGCGCTGTCCGGGAGCGTGAGTGTCGAGCACGCGCATTCTCGCCCAGTTCTTGGCATAGCCGAGCAGCGACGGCGAGCAGCGGCCGCGGCAGGCCGCGGCTGCGCTGAGGTGCTGGCCAGCAGCTCGCCGCGCGTCGGAATCGCGTCGTCCCCGCGCCGGAGGACGCCGGTCGGTGACCATCTCTTCGATGACCGTGACGAAGTCTTCGTACTGCCGCGCGCTGCGCAACCCGTCGAGCGTCACAGACCCGCGCTCTGGCTCGGCGTTGTCGGCGAGCACCAGCGCGCGACACGTCGTCGGTCATCGCGCGCAGCAGCGTGTTGCGCTCCGACCTGGCTGGCCAGACGCCCTTCTCGAGCAGCATGTCCAGGAGGATCTTGATGTTCACCTCGTGGTCCGACATGTCGACGCCGCCCGGAGTTGTCGATCGCGTCGGTGTTGATGCAGCCCGCCGCGCAGCCCAGTACTCGATCCGGGCCTTCTGCGTCAGCCCGAGGTTGCCGCCCTCGGCGACGACCCGCGCCTGCACGCTCGTCGGCGTCGACGCGGACGCGGTCGTTGGCGCGATCGCCGACGTCGGCGTCGCTCTCGTCCGACGCCTTCACGTAGGTGCCGATGCCGCCGTTGTAGAGCAGGTCGACGCGGCGCGTCAGGATGCGCCGGATGACTTCCTCGCCGCTGGCGCCGTCGTCGTCGATGCCGAGCACGTCCTGCGCATCGCCGGGCTGAGCGGAATCGCCTTCGCCGCGCGGTCGAAGATCCCGCCGCCTGCGCTGATCAGCGGCGCGGTCGTAGTCGCGCCAGGTCGAGCGCGGCAGGCTCGAACAGCCGCTCGCGCTCGGCGAACGCTGCGCTCGGGATCCGGCGTCGGGTCGAGGAAGATGTGCGCGTGGTTGAAGGCCGCGACGAGCTGCGTCGTGCCGGCTCATGCAGCATGCCGTTGCCGAACACGTCGCCGGACATGTCGCCGATGCCGACGACGGTGAACGGCTCGCGTCTGCGCGTCGATGCCGAGCTCGCGGAAGTGGCGCTGCACGCGACTCCCACGCGCCGCGCGCGGTGATCCCCATCTTCTTGTGGTCGTAGCCGTGCGAGCCGCCGGAGGCGAACGCGTCGCCCAGCCAGAAGCCGTACTGCGCCGACGACCGCGTTGGCGGTGTCGGAGAAGGTGCGCCGTGCCCTTGTCGGCGGCGACCACGAGGTAGGGGTCGTCGCCGTCGTGGCGCACCACCGCCGGCGGGTGCACGACCTCGCCGTCGACGCAGGTTGTCGGTGACGTCGAGCAGGCCGCGAGATGAACGTCGCGGTAGCGATCGACCAGCATGCCGTCGAGCGCGGCCGCGGTCGGCAGCGTGGCGCTTCGAGCACGAAGCCGCCCTTCGACGCCGACCGGCACGATGATCGGCGTTCTTCACCATCTGCGTCTTCATCAGGCCGAGGACCTCGGTGCGGAAGTCGTCGTGGCGGTCGCTCCAGCGGATGCCGCCGCGCGCCACCTGCGCCGCCGCGCAGGTGGACGCCCTCGAGCAGCGGCGAGTGCACGTAGATCTCGAACAGCGGCCGCGGCGACGGCATCCGCTCGACCCGCTGGCTGTCGACCTTGATGCGATGCACCGGGCCGCTCCGGCCGCTGATAGAAGTTGGTGCGCAGCGACGACGTCGCATCAGGTTGTCGAGGCCGCGCAGAATCCGCTCGTCCAGCAGGCTGCCGACTTGCCGAGAGGGTCTCGTCGTACCAGCGCGTCGCCGTCCATGCACGGCCGCGCGGACTCGCGTCGAGCGCCGGATCGAACCGCGCCGCGAAGGCCCGAAGAGCGCCGGCGCCGACGCCGCTGTTGCGCAGCAGAACGGCGTTCGATCGGTGTCCGACGTTGTAGTGCGGCCGGATCTGGCAGGCAGGTGGTTCCGCAGCGTCCGCACCACCTCCGATGCGTCGCGCCAGCCCATGCCGACCAGCACCACAGGGCGTTCAGCCGGGCAGTCCGTGGCCTGCTCTTCTCCGCGATGGCGCGCAGCGCCTCGCACAGGAGGTCCGCGTCTCGACCATCGCGTCGATGACCGATCGGCGCGCACCGACACCGAAGGCGCATCGAGCACGCACTTCCGGCCTCTCCGGGCAGCGCCAGCGAGAGCCTTCCAGCTCCTCGGCACGGCCAGGCCCAGGTTCTGCGAGCGGTCCGCAGCGTGCTCGGTCAGTCTCGACGTGGTGACGCCGAGTATAGTTTCAGGGCGCGCCGACTCTGCCGCGTCCACCTGGGCACGATCACCCCGAGGCGCCCCTCGAGCGTTCTCCGAAGATGCGCAGGTCCTCCGGCACGTCCTCCGGCGCGGTCGACTCGCGGTAGAGGCCGCTTCGCGTCTCTCGTCCTTCACGTAGCGTGATGAACAGACGCCGTCCCTCGCGTGGGCCGGAGACGTCTCCGAGCGTGGCGCCACGCGATCCGCCCAGGGTCGTGATCACGCGTCTGGCTGATCCTCCTGGACGCGCCTCGACGCTCGATCGGGCGCTCGAGGTCGCGGCGCTGAAGTAGTAGAGGGCAGCGCCTCGGCGCCGCAGTCCGCCAGCGTGGCGAACCGGGCCACTGGCTCGACAGCGCGTCGCCGGAGTCTCCTCCTCGACTACTTCACCGGCAGGATGGAGAAGGCGATCGACACCGCGTGGCACTGCGCCCCTGCCAGGCGCTGTCGCCACGTGGCGATCTCGTCGTCCCGACATCTCGATCATTCTACGCCCCGATGATCGCCCTTCAGTTCGCTGGCGCGTGGCACGTAGAACAGCTCGCGCTTCGGCAGGCGGTTGAAGATGGCGCGCATCTCGCGGTAGACGTGGGGTTCGGCATCGCGTCCGCTGCTGCAGCAGCTCTGTCGGCTTTCTGCGCAGAAGCGGCGACGTCCAGGGCCCGTCTGTAACGCGCTCTTGGCGAGGCGCCCCAGGAGGATCGCGTCGCCCTCGTCAGAGTGCAAGCCGTCCGCCGCGCCCACTCCTGCGCACGACGATGTCGCCGGGATCGACTCCGAGGTGATGGATCGCCGTCGGCGTTGTTGCAGTAGGCCGACATGCCGATGCGTGGTCGCTGGTCGCGGCCAGCCGCATGTGCGCGTAAGCTGCTCCTCGAGAAATCCCGGAACACCGACCGCGCGAGGTCGGGTTCTGAAGACGCCGAGCCGCGCCGAGCTGCGATCGGGCCTGCTGGGCACCGCTATCCGGTCCCGGCGCGGTATGCAGCAGGGCCGACATGGTGGTCGTGAAGTTGTCGGCCAGCAGCCATCGAGGGAACTGCAGCAGGCTGCCGCACTGGCGTCCGCGTTCTGCCGGGCGCCCGCTGCGGCTGCGCAGCGTCGGCTAGCCCGCGCGTCGCCGCCACCATCTGCGGGAGTCCTCGACCGCCAGCTGACGACGCCTTTGTGAGAAACCGAGTGTGACCTGATGTTCCGGATGCGCCGCTGCCGCTCCCTGCGCTTCGACGCGCCTTTCGATGCGGAACTGGCAATACCAGTTCCAGCGCCCCATCGTCGTGCGCGCCGCCGAAACCAGACGATGCGCTCCCACTGCCGGCGGACGGTGAAGAGCGATGATGATGGCGGAGAAGACGCGCAGTCCCTCCTTCTGAAAGTAGTTCTGGCCTCGAAGATGAACGGGCGTCGGGCGAATGGGTTTCGACGATCGTGACCGGTGCGGGCCACCGTCGATCGGCCGCCTGAGGACTTCCCGTCGCTCGAGGGATTGTGCACGCGGCGACGTGAAGGCCGGGGAGGCCCTTGTAGAGCTGGAACGTCGGCGTGACGGTACGGGCGACGAACCGAGGCGACTCCTGATGCGCCGGGACGGCGCGTCGCCGGCGGCAGCCGCAGCGCCAGCCGCTGTCGTCGGCAAGGCGGCGAAGACCAGCGGCGCCGGTCGAGCCGTGTCGCCGTTGTCGCCCGAGGCGTTGCTGGCGAGGATGCGCTGATCTCTTCTATACGGCGCGCTGCGCCGCTGCGGGTCCGCGGTGACCATGGATTCCTCGGAAAGGTGCGGCAGCATGATACCACCGAGCCTCCCGCCGGACCCAACTATCACCATGGCTGAGTGAGCTCACGTCGCCGCGCCGGCCGGCGCCGACACGCGCGGATGAGAACTCGCTGCCGGTCCTTTCTCTTCAACGCCTTCGACCTGACCGCTCGTCGACCACGAACTCGAACACCACATCGCGCGAACTGCGGCGTCCGGAACCGCAGCCCCTTGACCTGGCGCGAGCGGCAAGGCGGCGGCCCGCCGGCGCGACGAGCGACAGGCCCGCTGGCCTCCTGGATAGCGAACCTGGATCTTCGTGCCGGTCGGCGTCTCGTAGTCGCCCGCCAGACTGCGTGAGCAGCGCCGGCTGCGAGTTTCTCGGGCTTGCGCGTGAACGTCGCCTCGGCCTCGTCGAGCGACATCACCGCCTGCTCGACGTCGCCCTGCGGGATTGGTGCGGAAGTTCACCGACCACTTGCCGTCCTCTTCATCGTCCGGCGTATCGAACCGGTCGTAGTGGAAGTGCGCGATCGGCATCTCGATCTTGTGGAAGTCGAACTGGAGCGCGTTGTCCTTCAGCCCGATCTTCGAGGCACGCCATGCGCGGGTTCTCGTAGCTCGCCGACGTAATCGGCCGAGCGCGTGCGACGGCTTGGTGTTCGGCACGCGATCCCGCGCCGGCTTCTTGCGCGCCTGCCGTGCCGGCCTCCTTGCCCTTCAGCCGGATGTCGAGGCCGCGCTGGATCCACGGCGTCTCGTCCAGGCCGAGGAGGCGCTCGTAGACGTTGTAGCTGACGTAGTTGTAGAGCGGCGCCGTGTGGTTGCCGACGACCGAGCACGACGACGCCGATCTTCTCCTTCGGCATGAACGACACCTGCGAGTGGAAGCCGGGCAGGTCGCCGCCGTGATAGGTGATGAGGTGGCCGCGGTAGGAGGCGGTCTGCCGCCCCATGCCGTAGGCGGAGTTCAGGATCTCCCAGAATCCGCGCTGCTCGGCCGCCGTATTCGGCAGGCCGATGGCCGGCTGCAGCGTCTGCTTCAGCACGTCGGCAGGCAATGACCTGCCTGCCGTGGTAGATGCCCGTTGTTCATCAGCGCGATCGAGCCAGTGCGACAGGTCCTCGATGTTCGAGACGATCGCGCCGCACGGCGCGACGCCCTCGATGTCCTCGTAGTACGGGATCTGGTAGAGCTCGAATGAATCGCGCTGCTCGGTGAAGCCGACGCCGTGCTCGGGCTGCTTCACCATCTCGGCGATCGTGTAGACCGGTCGACTTCATGTCGAGCGGCTGCAGAGATCCGCTCGCGGACGAACTGCTCCCAGGTCTTGCCCGACTGGAGCTCGATCATGTAGCCCGACGCCGGCGAACATCAGGTTGTTGTAGAGGAACGTCTGCCGCATCGGCTCCTGCGGCTCGAGGTACTTCAGCGCGCTCGAAGAGTTCCTTGCGCGTGAAGTCGGACTTGTACCAGATGGTGTCGTGCCGCGTGATGCCGGTCCGGTGCGACAGCATGTCGCGCAGCGTCACGGTGTTGTTCAGCTGCTCGTTGTAGAAAGCGAATCGTCGGGCACCGATTCGCGCACCGGCTTGTCCCACGTCAGCTTGCCCTCCTCGACGAGCATGCCCGCGGCGATCGGCCGTGAACAGCTTCGTGTTCGACGCGATCGGGCACACCGTGTCCGGCGTGAACGGCAGCTTCTTGCCGTAGTCGCGGTAGCCGTAGCCCTTCGCGAACACCAGCTTGTCGCCGACGACGATGCCGACGCCGATGCCGGGACCGTTCCAGTCCTTGAGGACCTTGGCCATGTAGGCGTCGAAGCCGGCGAGCTCGCTTCGAGCATCGGCCTCGGGCATCCTGGCGCGCCGAGCGCGCAGACGAGAGCAGCACGAGAACACTGACAGGACGCGGACAGACGCCGGAGGTGCGCGTATGCATGGAGCCAGTCCCTTTCGCCGGGCCGGCGACCGCGGGCGGCTACGGCTGCGGCGTCGCCGGCGGCCGAACCTGTCCTCGCGCGGGGCATCGACGTGGAAGGTGTTGTGCATCATGTCGGCGTCGAGGGTGATGGTCCGAGATACTGCCTGAACTCCGCCGCGTCGTAGAGATCGATGGTATTGCCGGCCTCGTAGATGTAGAGAATCTGGCCGTTGGAGCTCGAGCGCAGCGCCATGCGCGGACGGGCGTCGAACTCGACTTTGCCCTGGACGCCGCTTGTCGCGTCATGTCGATCGTCCACAGCTCGTAGCGGCGAACTCCGACGCTCTGGACCAGGATGTAGCCGTGCTTGCGGTCGGCGCCGAGCGCGAAGCTCTGTGCGTCCGTGCAGCTGCAGCGCCGGGCCGATCGGAAAGAACTCGATGCTCTTCCCGACCGAGATTGACGCCGGCCGAGGACGAGCAGCGGCCGCTTCTGCACCGGATCGTCCATGGTGAAGAGCGCCGTGAAGAAGCCGGGCTCGTCGTTGGTCTCGTCCATCGAGCGAGGCCATGTCGAAGCGGCCGAGTCGCCGGTTCGTTGGGCAGCGCCAGATCCCAGGAGTCGACTTTCTGCAGGCGTGGTCCCGTCGAGGATCAGGATTTCGTCGCCGAAAGGCATAGAGAGCAGCTTGCCGTCCGGCGAAAACTTGAGGTTCAGGTAGTAATAGGCTGGCTCCGGATCGGTCGACCAGGCCAGCGTCGTTGACCACCGTGTGCGCCTTCAGGTCGTATTGGTAAAGGTCGGCGCGCCGATCTCGAACCGGTCGATGAGCTTCTCGTCTCGCGCGCGACGATGACCATGAAGCGATTCTGCGGATCGACCGTCGAACGCGAGCGCGCGGACGTGTTTGTTGCCTTCGCTGAGGGTGAAGGTGTCGAGGGTCTGCCGGCTGGCGACGTCGATGACCTCGAAGTGCTCCTGATCGGCGCTTTGGACGTAGAAGCGAGTGGCATCGCGCGAGAGGTGCATCGCCCACGGCATCCCCGTCTTCAGCGGGATGTCCGCGGTCGCTTCTCGGTCGCCTCGTCGATGACGGCGAGGCGCCCCGCGTGGAGGCGAGGTAGATGGTCCCGGTGCCGCCGGTCAGGGGCTTCGCCGGCGGCGCGCCGGCGGTCAAAGTCGCGGCGAGCAGGGCACAACGCGGTCACGACCAGCGCCAGGACTTCATCATGCGTCGCGAGTCTATCACCGCGGGGACGCGCAGCGGCGGGCCGAATCGCTCAATTGCCGCGTTCGCTCATGGATCGCACTTGAATTGCCGCCATTCGCGTGCCGCGAACGGATTGCGTGCGCTCGACGCTTCGATCGTGACCAGGGCCTTGCGGCGTGTCGTCTGAAAGGCGAACACCGAAACGAGATCTGTTCCGGCCGCGCCTGCACGGATGGCATCCTCGCCGCATCAATCAGCCGAAACCACGCCCACGGGCCTTCGAACCTCATCGCTTGCATCAGGCGCGGCGAGGCGATCCTCGAACGTGACCAATGCGATCCCGCGTTTTTCTGGACCAGGCCACACCACTCGACGCTCGCTCTTCCGCGCCCGGCTCCACCGCGGCCAGTTGATCGTCGATGTTGACGACGAAAACCGCGTCGCGGAGGAGTCGAGAGTCGAAAGTCTCAGGGTGAAGCTGAGCTCCGGGCGTCTTCGAGCCGGGACTGAAAAACATCCGGCGAATTCGCTCCGCCCGTTCGAATTGAGCAAGCATGCTGGGTGATGGCTCGACGAAACCCGGGACGCCAGGTCCATGGATGCTGTGAGGTATCAACCACCCTGTCCACATTGACGTTGAAGAACTTGTCGTACAGCCCCCGTAACCAAACGCCTCGCCGAAATCAGCCAGCGGCATGTCGCTTGCGCCGCCAAATGGATAGCGATCCTGCAACAAGCACCCGACATGGGGCCACGACCTCGTCCTGATAGAGCTTCTCGAGGGCACGACGTCAGTCACAAAGTTGGCGCGGCCAACTTCGGCGGATCATCCCGCGAGGTGCTTCCCCGTGTCGCAGGCATGGCTACGGCTGGCGCCATCTCGAGGGGGGCCTGTCCTCCGGTGCTGCTCATCGACGTGTCGGCAGGCGCGAACGTGCTCGCACAAAGAGTCCCGTCGTAACCAGGACCGACAACGAAAACCCAATGGTGACGCGAAAGATGAACTTGCGGCGCCGGTCGACCTTGTGGCGACCAGGTGCAGCTGCGCTTGTCTCGCGCTCCACATCAGAAGTCGTCAGGTTCCCGCTCGTGGCAGATCTGAAGGATCCAGCGAAGCTCGTCACCGAGATCCTCGGCCGTCTGCCATCGTTCATCGGGATCTTTTGCCAAACACTTTCGCACGAGCCGATCCAGCGCGGGCGGCGCGAGGGCGTGCCCATTCGACGGCGGCAGGTCACGCTGCAGAATTGCGGCGATCACGCTCGCCGGCGACTTTCCCTTCGAAAGCCTTCTTGCCGGTCAGCATCTCGTAGAGGACCGCGCCCATCGCAAAGATGTCGCTTCTGCATCGCCTTCGTTGCCCTCCAGCTGCTCGGGGCTCAGGTAATGAAGCGTCCCGACGATCGTACCTGCCGCCGTCATCGGTGTCGGTTCCTGAACGGTGATGGCTCCTGACATCCCGGCGACGACAACGGGAGGTCGAAGTTTGGCGATGCCGAAATCCAGGAGCTTCGCTCCCGACTTCGTGAGCATGATGTTGGGCCGGCTTCGAGATCCCGATGTGTGATGCCGGCGCGATGAGCCGCGGCGAGCGCGTCGAGGATCTCGACGGCGCATCTGAGTGCGCCATCGAGCGGCAGCGGGCCTTTCTCGAGGCGATCGGCCACCGTTTCGCCCTCCAGGAACTGCATCACGAGATACGCCTGCTCTTCGTGCACGCCGACATCGTATAGAGCGCAGATGTGGGGATGGTCGAGTTGTGAAATCGTGCGCGCCTCGCGGTCGAACCGCTTGCGGAAATCCGGGTCCGCAGCGAGCCTGGACGACAGGATCTTCACGGCAACCGTGCGATCCAGTCGCGTGTCGCTGGGCTTTGTAGATCTCGCCCATCCCGCCGGCACCGACCAGCGACACGATTTCGTACGGGCCGAGTCGGGCGCCTCGAGCGAGGGACACGTGTGTGGTGAGCTGGAGGATTATAGCTGCCTGGTTCTATCGCAATACACACGTCGTTGACGCGGCATCAACAGGGAGGGAGAGCGCCCGTCACACGGCACAACCCGCCAGGCAAGGTGCAGAACCCTGAGAAAGGGCGGAGTCATCCCGCGCGGACACATCCTCCGGAGCACGTAGACAATCGACGATTTTCTAGAGATTTGGCGGAGGGAGAGGGATTCGAACCCCCGGAACCGTTTCCGGTTCAGTGGTTTTCAAGACCACCGCCATCGACCACTCGGCCATCCCTCCGCGTCGCCATTTTATTCGGAATTTCTGGCTTCCGGTCAGACCTGCTTGCGCTTCGGGATTCGCTCGGTTTCCGGCGACTTGCCCTCGGACCAGATCCGCAGCTTCAGCTCGACCGATCCGATCTGAATCACCGCGCCGTCGGTCAGCCGCACCTGGCCGGTGATCGGCGCGTTCTCGAACGAGCGTGCCCGTTCTTGCTCCCGAGGTCCTGAAGAACGAACCGCGTCGTCTCCGCGGACGGTTCTGATGCGCGGCATGACGACGCGACACGCCGGACGCATCCAGCCAGACGCGTGCACTCCGGATCGCGGCCGACGATGTTGTCGCCGTCCTCCAGCACGATCACGCGCTCGTTCCACACCAGCCAGAATCGAACGGGCGCGGCTCTTCCGGGGCGCCGGGCGATCGGTCAGTTCCACGGCCTCGCCGCAGAACGCATAGCCGATCGCATGAACGGTGCGGATGAACTTCGCGTCGCGCGCGCGAGTCCTCGAGCGCGCGCCGGATCTCGGCGATCAGCACGTTCAGGTTCGCGTCGACGACGTAGGTGTCAGGCCAGATCCGCCGGTGGAGGTCGGCCTTGTCCAGCACGCCTCGGCCGCTGCTCGATCGAGCGCGGCCAGCAGGTCGAACGCCTTCGGCGACAGGCGGATCTCGCCCCGGCCGCGATGCAGAAGCTGCCGCGTGCGCCGAATCCAGGGTGAAATCCGCGAATCGAACCCTCACAGTCGCTGGAGAACTGCAAAAACCTTGGAAATCCACAAGAACTGCGGACCGGCGCCTGGCACATAGTAATCGAGATGACGACGATGACGCCATGGCTCCTGCCCAACTGAATCCCTGCCGCCCAGCGCCGTCTCGCCGGCCGGCCCGCGATCTCATCGAGGCCGGTCGTCGACAACATGCGGAAGAACCTCGAGCCGCTGAAGTATTCGACGCTCGCGCCGAGCCGGTTCACGGTCTACCTGCACCCGACCGAGTTCGCACGGCTCGAGGGCATCATTCCGATCCTCGAGGGACAGACCGTCCGGGCCCTGGCCGATGAGCTGCAGCATCTCAACCGCCGCTCGCCGATCAAGCGGTGGCTCGAGCGGCTCGCAGACGATCACCGAGCGCGCAGATCGACAATGCCGGCGCCGGCATGGCAGGTCGAGTTCCGGGCCGATCCCGACGGCGACATGAACGAGGGCGACCTCCTGATCGATTCGGAGCTCGTCCTGCCGGCGAGGCCCGAGCTGGGCGTCGGCGAGCGCACCCGCCGAATCACGCACGATGCACACCGCGCCACCGGACCACGACGCGAGAGCACACGGTGAATCGCGCACCGCAGGCGGCGGCGCCGCCGGTGTTCGCGCGCATCATCTACGACGACACGCTCGGGCCAGCACTCGCATGACGTGGTCAAGGATTCGGTGACGATCGGCCGCGGCGGCATCGCCTACCCGGTGGACATCCGCATCGCCTCGTCGGTCGACGTGTCGCGCGAGCACGCCCGCATCCGCAGGGATCCACAGACCGGCCGCTTCTTCCTGATCGATCTCAGCTCGCTCGGGACGACGCTCAACGGCCGTCACGTGCCGCGCGGCTACGAAGAGCGTCGACGGCGCGAAACGCGAGAACGGCGTCGAAACGCCGCTGCCCGACACGGCACGGATCGGCCTGGCCGACATCGTGTTTCTCGATTTCCGGAAGGCCGACTGATGGCGCTCGCTCCTCTGGGCCCGTTTCGCCTTGCTGGCTGCGCTCGCGGCTCTCGTCGCCGGCTGCGTGCTGGGCCGGAGCTGCACGAGCGCGCGAAGAGTAGGTTCCGCATGCAGACGATCAGCACGCTGACGCGCGGCGGGCGACACCGACCCCGGCCTGCAAGCGCGAGGTCAACGAGGATCGGTTCCACGTCGACGCCGGCCCGCGGCCTCTTCGTCCTCGTCGACGGCGTCGGCGGCCAGGCGGCCGGCGGCAAGGCCGCCGACGTGGCGTTGACGATGCTGAGGGCGCGGCTCGAGCGGGAGACCGGCCCGACCGCGCGATCGGGTTCGCGAGGCGATCACGATTGCCAACAACGAGATCCTTCGCGTCGCGTCCTCGCGGCCCGAATGGACGGGGATGGCGTGCGTGCTCACCGTGGCCGTCGTCGGCGAGCAGGCGCGCGACGATCGGGCATGTCGGGCGACACGCGGCTCTACAAGCTCCGCGGCGACGGCATCGAGAAAGTCACGCGCGATCACTCGCCGGTCGGCGAGCGCGAGGACGCCGACGAGATCTCCGAAATCGACGCGATGCGGCACCCGCGGCGGAACGAGGTGTATCGCGACGTCGGCTCGGAGCCTCACGAGCAGACGGATCCCGAGTTCATCGATCTCCACGAGATTCCGTTCGAGCCCGACGCCGCCCTGCTGCTGTGCAGCGACGGCCTGACCGATCTGGTCGAGTCGGCGACCATCAACCAGATCGTGACGCAGCTGGCCGGCCGGCCGCATGACGTCGTCGACGCGCTGATCGAGGCGGCGAACGACGCCGGCGGCAAGGACAACGTGACGGTCGTCTACGTCGAAGGCGAGCTGTTCGCCGCGAGTCGCGCGCGCGCACGCGTGCGCCGCTGCCGCGCGCGAGACGTCGAGCACGGCGAGCTCGACGCCTGCCGGCCCGACGTCCAGGCTCGGCGCACCGCCGCGCGAGCGGCGCACGACGTCTCAACGCGTGGTGCGAATCGCTCTCGTCGCGCTGCTGGCGATCGTGACCACGCTGGCGGTGCTGCGATGGCGATCCGTCCTGGCTGCGCCGCCGGCGCCGACTGCCGTCGGTGCCGCCGACGTCAACGTCAGGAGTCGTCGTCGTTCGACCCACGGAATCGATCGCGCGAAGCGCTTGAGCCGGGCGCAGCCTGGATCGCAGGTCGTCGTCGAGCCCGGAGAATACCGCGAGCGCCTCGTCCTGAAGGACGGCGTCCGCGTGATCAGCCGTGTTCCGCGAGGCGCCACGATCCGGCTGCCGGGCGCGGCGTCGGAAGCCGACCCGGCGGTGGTCGCCGCCGACGTGTCGAACGCCGAATTCGCCGGCTTCCGCATCATCGGGGACGCCGCGACGCCGCTGGGCACCGGGGTGCTCGTCAAGGGCGCCAGCGTCTCGATTGTGGACGTGGAAATCAGCGGCGCCCTCACCGTGGCCATCGATCTCAATCAGATGGCTGGCGGAGGCGTGACCGGCAGCGACATTCACGACAACCCCGGTCCGGCCCTGGCGATCCGGTCGGGAGCGTCGCCCCGGATTGCTCACAACGTCTTTGCCCGAAACGGCCTGTCCGAGCGGGCTCAGGCGTCGCTCATCATCGAGGACGGCGCGGAACCGTCGATCGTGGGCAACGTATTTCAGGGAGTGACCCCGAAGGTGTTCCAGTCCCTGAGCGACGCGGCCAGGCTGAGCGTCATGCGAGAGAACTGGTTTCCCGACGGTCCCGCGTCCAGAGCGACGACGCCAGCGTCCCCGCGCGGCCGCCAAGGTCGATGATGACGACCGTCTTCCAGCGTGTCGGACCCTACGAGATTCTCGAGGAGATCGGCCGCGGCGGGATGGCGGCGGTGTTTCTCGCCACGGACACCCGGACGAGCCGCCGCGTGGCGCTGAAGCTGGTGCCCACCGGCAACGACCGGGAGGCGCGCGAAATCCTCGAGGCCGAGCGCTGGGGCGCGAAGCTTCAAGAGCAATTCTGCCGGGCCAGCGGCCATGTGCCGGCGGTCTACGAGCACGGCACCGAGTGGGGCTACTTCTACATCGCGATGGAATACCTCGAGGGGCTGAACCTCTCCGAGATCATCGCGAGCTGGTCCGTTGAGCTCCGAGCGCGCGGCCGGCATCGCGGTCCAGCTCTGTGAGTTTCTCGAAGCGGCGCACGGCTTCGAAGTCACGATCGACGGGCGGCCGCTCCGCTCGCTGCTTCACGGCGATCTCAAGCCTCGCAACATCAGGGTGACCGCGGACGATCGCGTCAAGGTCCTCGATTTCGGGATCGCCAAGGCGTTGTCGCTGAGCCGAAAAGTGACGCGCAACGACTTCGGCAGCATCGCCTACCTGTCGCCCGAGCGGCTCGAGTCGGGCGAGATCGATCCGCACGTCTGATTTCTGGGCGGTCGGCGTCCTGCTCTACGAAATGGTGAGCGGCGGTCTGCCGTTCCAGGCGCCGGACACGCGCCGGCTGGAGCAGCGCATCCAGTCGCGGCGGCCGCCGACATCGCTCGGAGGCCGCTGCACGTCCGGGCCTGGCGGCGGTGATCGGGAAACTGCTGGCGGGCCGGCCCGAGGACCGTTACGCCGCGGCGGCGGCCATCCGCGAGGATCTCGAACGCGTCATCGCCGGACAGCAGACGCAGGCGGAACGCGAAGGCTGGCCGACCCGCGCGATCGGACGAACCTCCCACCCGGCGCACGCGCCCTCCAGAGAGCGTCGAAGACGAGGTGACGCGACGCACGCGAGAGCCAAAGGCCGCTCACGAGACCACGGTTGCGCAACCGAGCGCATCTCGCCGGTCAGACACAGCCGTCGTCTCGTGCTTCCGGAACGTTCACTTCACGAAGGCCGCTTCTTCGAACGGTCGCTCCTCTTGATCGCGCTCGCGATCGCCATGCAATGAGATCCGGGTCGCGGCGGTCGCCAGGCGACTCGCGGCGACCGTGCCGACCCGGGAACTGGACGGGCTCGCCGAACGTCTGGGACCAGTACGAAGCCCTCAGCCGGCGCAGTCTCGGGATCGGCGTCATCGGTCTCGAGCAGGCGCTCGCGCAGCAGACCGGCATGCTGGGCGACCGCGTCATCGCCAACTATCGGACGGCGCTGCCGTCGGTCAGGGAGACGCAGTGGAGATTGGCGCGCGAGGCGCTGGCGCGGGCGGTCAGCGCGGCGCCGAGCTGCGCGACTCAAAGCCTCGCTCCGGTACTGCGATGGACACCTGCACCGGATCGACGGCGAGGCCCGCAAGGCGCGAGGGAAGACCGTCGAGGCGCAGCAGGAGTTCACCGACGCCGTCACCGCGTTTCGAGAAGCCGCCGAGCTCAGGCCGAACTGGCCGGACCCGTTTCTCGGACTCGCTCGAACGTTCATCTACGGGCTGGAGGACGTCGATCGCGGCGCCGACGCGCTCGACGCAGGCGCAGCGTCTCGGATATACGCCCGGCGATCGGGAGACCACGCAGCTTGCGGACGGCTATCGTGCCCGGGCCGACACGCTGGCGCGGACGGCTCGAACGCTCGCCGGCCTCGCGCAGGAACAGGAATACCTCACGCGGGCCGCGGAGGCGTACCGGCAGGCGCTCGACCTCTACGCGAAAGTCGTCAGCTTCGCCGACGTCGCCCGCACGATGCGGCTGACGCAGCGGGCGCTCGGTCAAGTCGAGCAGCGCATCGCCGATCTCTCCAAGCCGGCTGTCCAGCCCTCGCCGCAGCAGAACCTTGCGCCGTGATGACGACGCTCGAGTCGCGCGACGCTGCCGACGCCTCGACGCACGAGTCGACGATGACCGTCACCTACACGTCGGCCGCCGAACGCGACACCCGTGCGAACGCGGCAGCGCGCACGCATGTTCGGCGTCTCCGACCGTCCTGATGTGGGCGACGTCCTGTGTCGCGCTGTTCGCCATCAGTCTGGCGTACACGGGACGCGCTTCGCGTGTTCGACGCGTCTGAGGCGCAGCACGCCGACGTCCGAATCGTCAACCTGAATACGGTCGCCGGACGCCGCGGAGATCGAGCCGGCGATGGCGGCGATTTTCGCCAACGCCGCCGACCGGCGATTCGCCGCGCGCGAGTTGTTCCGGTTCGTGGAGACCGAGCGAAACGCCGGCCGCGCGCAGTCGAATGTCGGCGCGATCACCCGCGCGACCGTCCGGCTCGACGCGATCGAGCGTGAGCAGCGGCTCGAGCGTGTTGGCTCGACGGGCGCAGACGGCGCGTGAGACTGCACGGACGAGCGGAGCAACCGGCCCGAGACGATGCCGCTGTTCACGGCCTCGGATCTCGCCGCCGTGAAACCGTTCTTCGTCGTGCGGACGCGCAGACGCGTTTCGTCATCGGCTGCTGTGGTTCGGCGGGCTCTACCTTCTGGGATTTCAATCGATCGCGCTGGTCTGGCGGCTTCGAGGGACTCGCGGCGATCGAGTGCTGCTGGCGGCGGCTCACCTGCTCACCGCCGTCGGCTTCGCGGTCCTGGTGAGCCGCGTCGATCCGCTGCGCGACAACCTGCTTTTCGTGCGCTACGCGGAAGGCGTCCTCGTCGGTCTGCTGCTGATCGTGGCGTTGTCGCTCGTCGATTTCGGCACCGCCACGTTCCTGGAGCTCAGCTATCTTCCGCTCGATCGGCGCCCTGTCGCTGTCGGTGCTGTTGATCCTGTTCGGCACGCGGCCCAGGACAGAAGCAGCGCAAAGGTGAACCTCGGTCCGGTGCAACCGATCGAGGCGATCCGTCTGCTGCTCGCGTTGTTTCTCGCCGGGTTCTTCGCCCGCCGGTGGGAATTGCTCAGGGATCTGCGCGGCAGAACCATCCGAACGCTGACGGTGCCGGCCTGGCTGAACGTGCCGCGAGGCGAATACGTGCTGCCGGTTCTCGTCGCAGTCGCCACGGCCCTCGGGTTCTTCTTTCTGCAGAAGGATCTTGGCCCCGCGCTGTTGCTGTCATGCGTGTTCCTGGCGGTGTACGCCGTCGCCCGAGGCCGGATCGGCCTGGCCGCGGCGGGGTTCGTGTTGCTGGCGGCCGGCTTCTATGTCGGGTACCGGTTGAACGTCTCGCACACACTCGCCGAGCGCGTCCGCATGTGGCAGTCGCCGTGGGACAACGCCGTCGCCGGCGGAGACCAGGTCGCCCAGGCGATTTGGGCCATCGCGACAGGCGGGCCGTTTGGCACCGGCCTCGGCCTCGGCGACGTCGCGCTATCTGCCGGCGGGCCACACCGATCTCGTGCTGGCGGCCGTCGGCGAGGAGCTCGGCGCCGTGGGGCTGCTGGTCGTGGCGCTTCGCGTACGGCGTCGTCGCCTGGCGCGGCTTTCGCGTCAGCCAGTCGGCGTCGAACGACTACGGCTTTTTCTCGCGACCGCGCTCACGCTCTTCCTGATCGTTCCGGTCCTGGTGATGGCGGCCGGCGTGATGGGCATCACGCCGCTCACCGGCGTGGTGACGCCGTTTCTGAGCTACGGCGGTTCGGCGATGGCGCGCGAACTGCGCGGCCCTCGGCATGCTGTGCTCGATCCACGCGGACCGGCGTCCGGCGGCCGATCTCACGCCCTTTCGCGCGCCGATGCGATGGCTCGTCACCGCTCTGGCCGCATCCGCCGCGGCGCTGGTCGCCGTGCTGATCAACATCCAGGTCGTGCATGCCGACGAATACGTCGTGAAGCCGCACCTCGGCGTTCAAGCCGACGGCGGGCGCCGCTACGCCTACAACCCGCGCGTCCTCGATCTCGTGCGGCAGCTTCCTCGCGGGACGGTGTACGACCGAAACGGACTTCCGTTGGCGACCGAGGATCCGGGTGTCATCGACGCCGCGCGTCAGGCGTATCAGCGGCTCGGCGTCTCGCTCGATCGGACGTGTCCGACTCCGTCCGAACGCTGCTATCCGCTGGGCGGCCGCGCCTTTCACCTGCTCGGCGACGAGCGGACGCGCGTGAACTGGAGCGCGCCCAACACGTCGTACGTCGAGCGCGACTCGGAAAACAGACTGCGCGGTTTCGACGATCGAGCGACGACGACGCAAACGAGCGACTCGTCGGGTCGCGCCGATGTGGACGATTCGACGGGACTACCGCGATCTCGTGCCGTTGTTGCGGCACCGTTACGAGCCGGATCATCCTGCCGTCGTGGCGCTGCGCCGTCAGGCGCACGATGTGCGCCTGACGATCGACGCCGGTCTCCAGCTTCGCGTGAGCGTCGATCGTCGCGAGCTACGCGAGGAAGTCGGCGCGGCAGGGCGGCGGCGATCGTGCTCGATCCGGATACCGGCGAGCTGCTGGCCAGCGCGAGCTATCCATGGCCGGAGGCTGGAACGCCGGAGGCGACGCGGACAACGCAGAAGCGGCCTCGGATCCGCTGCTGGACCGCGCGCGATACGGGCTCGTATCCGCCGGGTTCGACGTTCAAGCTGGTGACGGCGGCCGCCGCGCTTCGCCAGCGGCGTCGATCCCGGCGCGACCACGTTCGCGTGCGCGCGCTTGCCGGACGGCAGGGTCGGCGCCAGGATCAAGGGCTGGAATCGACCGATCCGGGATGACGTGCTCGACACGCATCCGCATGGGACGATCGACATGCACGAGGGCCTCGTCCATTCCTGCAATGCGTACTTCGCGCAGCTGGCGGTCACGCTCGGCGCCGGAGCCGCTCGTCGGCACGGCGGCCCGGCTCGGGATCTCGCTGACGCCGTCGAAGACATCGGCGCAGCGCGTGCGAGACACCCTTCCGCAGATCGGATACGGGCAAGGAGACGTCGTGGCGACGCCGATGCGGATGGCTCGAGTGGCGGCGGCGATCGCGTCCGACGGACGTGCTGCGCGAGACGCATCAGGAGCGACCGCCGCTCGCGATCCGCTGAACCGGACCGGTTCCTGGACCGGAATGCTTCGCGCCTGCTGGCCGGTTACATGCGCGACGTCGTCCTCACCGGCACCGGGCGAAGCCTGAAGGGCCACCCCTGGCGAATCGCCGGGAAGACCGGCACGGCGGAACTGACCGGACGTGCGTCGCATGCCTGGTTTGTCGGCTTCGCGCCCTACGGGACGGCCACCAGGCGGATCGCCTTCGCCGTCATCATCGAGAACGCCGGATACGGCGGCGCCAGCGCCGCGCCGGTCGCCGGAGAGATCGTCACGGCCGCCGCGCAGAGCGGGTCTGGTGCAATGAACCGATGAAGAGACGCATGGATCTTCTTGGAAAAGCTCGAAGGCTGGAATCGACGATCGCGCGCAGGTTCGACCGCGCCGCCCGCGACGCCGTCGGCGCGGTCACGCGCGAGCCGCTGGAGATCGTCCACCTGGTCGTCGAGGCGGTCGAGCACGAGATTCAGCCGGGCGGTCGCGGCAAGCGCGTGTTTCCGTTCAACAGCATCACGCTCTCCGTTCTGGCGCCCTCGCGTGAGGAGCGTGCCCGCTTCGAGGCGGTGTCTTGCCGGCGAGCCCCGTTGCGGGACCGAATCGTCGAGCACCTGCGGTCGAAGTCGTGCCCGATCGACGACCTGACGCTGGACGTCGCCTACGTGGCCAGGGCGCCGAAGGACTGGCGACATCCGCAGTTCAATCTGGCCTTTGCTCGTGTCGCGCGAGCGGCCGCGAGCGAGGCCCGGCGCGAGCCGGCATTCGCCCGCATCGACCTGACCGTGGTGCGCGGCACGGCCGAACGAAAAACCTACTCGTTTGCCGCCAAGCGCATCGACCTCGGACGCTGCGCCGAGGTGCGGGACACGCGCAACCGCCTCATACCGGACGAACCAGGTGGCGTTCGTCGAAGGATCCGGAGAGGTCAACCAGAGCGTGTCCCGCCGGCACGCCCATCTCGCCTACGAGCCGACCTCCGGAGGCGTATCGCCTGCGCGACGATGGGAGCGCGCACGGTACGAGCGTGGTTCGCAACGGCAGCACCGTGGCGGTTCCGCCGGGGTCGCTCGGGGTTCGCCTTCGAACGGGGGACGAGCTCGTGCTGGGAGAAGCGCGGCTGCGAATCAGGTTCGACGACGGCCGCCGGTCGCCTGCGCCGTGAAGCGTGATTACGCTTTCGCAAGCACGCGGCCAGAACGGTAGTCGGCCGCGCGTGCGTTTTCGTAGGCTGGCCGGACGCACCAATGGCGGCAGCCGCTCCGCGGCTGGACGATTCTGGCTTCTGCAGTTCGTTCGCGTCCGGCTGAATGACGACTTTCGCACGGATGCTTCGCCCTGCCACGATGTGCATTTCCCGGCATTCGGTTTGCTCGCAAGTAAGCCCAATGACTGCCTTGAAAAACTTCAGCCGCCTGGGCAACATTGCCGGCCGTCTCGCCTTGACGATTGCGGATCGGTTCGGCGGCCATGTTCGAGTCTGTTTCTCGTCTCCGGATCGGTCAAAGCGGTTGAGGACATCAATCGCACGGACGACACCCTGGCGGAGCTGTCGCAATACATTGCCGAGGGACATGCCTCGATCCGAGCCCTGGTGGCGACGCCTGGATCGTCAACCGACGCCGCGCTCGCGCATTTCGAGAAGGCCGTCGAAGCCCGCCTCACGCGACTGCGTTCGCTGAACAACCTCGTCGAACGGCGGAGCGGCGTGATCATCTGGACGCGCGGATTTCACGAGAGCATCAACGTGCAGCGCCTCGAAGAGCGCACGGCGTGCCTACGTGACCGCCGCGGGAAGTCGTGCCGACCGCAGGGATCGCGGGCGGCATGCGGATGTTCGATCTCCACGCGCGGAAGCTGATGGTCACGGTGGCGGCCATGCGCGACAGCGCCGAGACGGCGAGATCGCAGGCGCTCTTTGCCGCCGAAGAGATCGTCGCGATGTCGCTCGGCTTCGGCGGCCTGGTGACTGCCTACTTGATCTGGTATCCGGTCTTCCGGCGGAAGATGGACGGCCAAGACCGCTCTGCCGGCCTGACGCCGGACGATCTCGACGCCCTACGCTGGAGCGCGTCGATGCGCTCGCGGCCGTCCATGAACGGCCGCAGCGCGTCGGGGATGACGACCGACCCGTCCTTCTGCTGATAGTTCTCGAGAATCGCGATCAGCGTGCGGCCGACGGCGAGGCCCGAGCCGTTCAGCGTGTGCACGAACTCCGCCTTGCCGGTCCCGCCGCGCGCGGAACTTGATGTTCGCGCGCCGCGCCTGGAACGCCTCCGTGTTGCTGCACGACGAGATCTCGCGATACGTCTTCTGGCTCGGCAGCCACACCTCGATGTCGTAGGTCTTCGCCGACGCGAAGCCCATGTCGCCGGTGCACAGCAGCATCGTGCGATACGGCAGCTCGAGCCGCTTCAGCACTTCCTCGGCGTTCGCGGTCAGCGACTCGAGCTCGTCGTACGACTGCTCCGGCGTCGTCAACTTCACGAGCTCGACCTTGTCGAACTGATGCTGGCGGATCAGCCCGCGCACGTCCTGCCCGTACGATCCGGCTTCGCTGCGGAAGCACGGCGTGTAGGCGGTGTAGCGAATCGGCAGCTCGCGGCCGTCGAGAATCTCGCCGCGGTGCAGGTTGGTGAGCGGCACTTCGGCGGTCGGGATGAGATAGAGATCCCAGTCGCCGGCGATCTTGAACAGATCCTGCTCGAACTTCGGCAGGTTGCCCGTGCCCGTCAGCGTCGCGGTGTTGACGAGGAACGGCGGCTCGATCTCGCGATAGCCGTGCTCGCGCGTGTGCAGGTCGAGCATGAAGTTGATGAGCGCGCGCGACAGCCGCGCGCCGGCGCCGCTCAGCACGGAGAAGCGCGCGCCGGCGATGCTTGGTCGCCGCGCTCGAAGTCGATGATGCCGAGCGCCGGGCCGAGATCCCAATGCGGCTGCGGCGTGAAGTCGAACGCGCGCGGCTCGCCGACGCGCCGGACTTCGACGTTGTCCGCCGCGCGTCTTGCCGACCGGCACGCTCGCGTGCGGCAGGTTCGGCAGGTTCATCAGCGGCGACGGTGCGCTGGTGCTCGATCGAGATCGAGCTGAAATCCGAGCTGCTTGATCTGCTGCGCCCGCGCGCGATTGGCTTCCTGCACCGGCGCCGTGTCCTGGCCCTGCCGCTTGGCGCGCGCGATCTCGTCGCCCGACGTGTTCTGCTGCCGCTTCGAGCGCTTCGAGCTCCGGAATGAGCGCGCCGGCGCGCGGTTTCGAGCGTGGCGATCTCCTCGAGCGCCTTGTCGGGATCGAGACCGCGGTTGCGAAGGCCGGCGCGGACCTCCTCGATGTGATCGCGGATGTACGAAGGGTCGAGCATGCTACCTCAGCTGAGTGTTCTGCCGCTGCCATTGTACGTTACGATTCTGTCGTGCCATCCGTTCGCAAAGCCGTCTTCCCCGCCGCCGGCCTCGGCACGCGTTTCCTCCCGCCACCAAGGCGCAGCCGAAGGAAATGCTGCCGCTCGTCGACAAGCCGATCATCCAGTACGGCGTCGAGGAAGCGGTCGCGTCGGGCATCGACAACATCATCCTGGTCACCGGCCGCGGCAAGAACGCGATCGAGGATCACTTCGACGTCTCGGTGGAGCTCGAGTCGTTTCTCGAGGCGCGCGGCAAGCGCGATCAGCTCGAGGAGGTCCGCAAGATCTCGAACATGATCAACTTCGCCTACGTGCGCCAGGGCGAGCCGCTCGGCCTCGGCCACGCCGTGCTGGTGACGCGCGAGCTGGTCGGCGACGAGCCGTTCGCCGTCATCCTCGGCGACGACGTGATCGACGCCGACCCGCCGGCGATGAAGCAGCTGATCGACGTCTTCGAGCGGCTCGAGCGGCCCGGTGCTCGCGGTCGAGCGCGTGCCGCGCGACGACATCTCGAGCTACGGCGTCATCGCCATCGAGCCGAACGCGGCGCTCGGCGACGGCGTCTACCAGGTGCGCGATCTCGTGGAGAAGCCGCCGACGCGAGGAGGCGCCGTCGGATCTCGCGATCATCGGCCGCTACGTCCTGACGCCGGACATCTTCCCGGCGCTCGGCCGCCACCAAGAGCGATCGCACCGGCGAGATCCAGCTGACCAACGGCCTGCGCGAGCTGCTGAAGACGCGGCCGATCTACGCGTGCGAGGTCAAAGGCGTCCGCCACGACACCGGCAACAAGCTCGGATTCCTGAAAGCCGTGGTGTATTTCGCGCTGCGCCGGCCGGATCTCGCCGACAAGTTCTCGGCGTATCTGACGTCGCTCGATCTGCAGGCGCCCGGTCGGAAAGCCGTGCAGTCTTCGGTCGACGCCGTACTCGGCCTTCGGCGCGCTGGGTTTCGACGTGCGTGCCTTCGCGCTGGATTTCGAAGACGAAGCTCGCCGACGATCTGTCGCGCTGCCGGAGCGGCGTCGGCTCGACGCGCTCTTGTCGGACTTCGCCGACGAATCGGACTTTTCCGGACTTCGCCGGACTTCTCCGACTTCTCCGCGCTTCGCTCTTGGCCGCCTTTCGCCCGACGCGCTGTCGCGCCTTCGTCCGCCGCGACGTGATCCTTCTTGCGCGTAGTCGGTGATGTAGAAACCGCTGCCCTTGAACTGAATCGCGGGCGACGACATCAGCTTGTGCACCGGGCCGCCGCACTTCGGGCACGTGTCGTCCAGCGGATCGAAAACTTCTGAATCTTCTCGAAGCGGTGACCGCAGGCGTCGCATTCGTATTCGTACAGAGGCATGTGCTCGTCACCTATTCAAGCAGGTCGCCGCCATCGTCGCCCAGCATCAGCTGACGATGGAGCCAGAACGGCGCGGTGCCCTGGCCGAGCAGCGTGTCGTGGAACGATGCGCAGCGAAAACGCCTTGCCCTGCTGCTGCTTGTAGTCCTGCCGCAGCTTCAGCAGCATCAGCTTGCCGACGGTGTAGACGAGATACGTCGGATCGAACGTGCCGCGCTCGGCCTCGCGGCGCGCGCTCGCCTCTTCCATGAACGCCTCGTCGCGGAAGAACCGCACGCCCTGCTCGACCGACATGTCCTCGGCGTGCAGCTTGATGCACGACGATGAAGCGGACGAGGCGGATCGAGCGCTTCGGCGAGCTGTCCGAGCTTGACGCCGTGATCCTGCCGGCCGAAGCCCGCCTCGATCATCATCTGCTCGCAGTAGTGCGCCCAGCCTTCGACGAACGACGCCGGCGCGAACATGATCGACTTGCGCGCCTTCGACTCGACGCGGCGCAGATGCTGGTAGTGCAGGAAGTGCCCGGGATAGACCTCGTGAATCGAGATCGACCAGAGCGTCGGGATAGTTGTAGTCGCGCAGGTGCTCGTCCTGGCGCTCGGGCGGCCACGACGGATCGACGTCGGTCAGGTAGTAGTAGGCGCGCGTCGGCTTGCGTCTCGAACGGGCCCGGCGTCCACATGCTGGCGAACGACCAGCGATAGAAGTCGGGCGTCGGCGCGACGGTGATCGGCTCGCCCGGCGGCAGCGTGATGATCGCCTGCCGCTCGAGAAACGTCGCGAGCTCGTCGAGCTGCTCGCGGCCGGTGCGCGACCAGCTCGCCCGGCGCCGGATGCTGCGCCTTCGTCTTGCGCCCAGGCGGCCAGCGGATCGCCGCCGTTCATCCGGCCGGCCAGCGACCGGAACGCCTCCTGCGTCGCCTGCAGCTCGCGCGTGGCGATCGCGAGCAGCCGGTCGACCGGCATCGTGATCCCTTCTTCGAGCCGCAGCTTCTGCTCGAACTTGTCGCGTCCGAGCCGGAACGACGCGCGCGCCTTCGGCGCCAGCTCGGTTTCGAGGTACTCGACGTACGCGCCGACGGCCTGCGACGCCTCGGCCTGCGCGTCGGCGAGATCGCCGAGCAGGTGCAGATCGTCGACGTCGGCAAACGCGCGCGGCAGATCCTCGTCGATGAACTTCAGCGCGCCGCGCATCGTCTCGATGCCGACCTTGACGAAGATGCCGGGCGGATCCTTGATGTTGTCGCGCGCCGCCTGGATGAGGCGCGGCGTCTGCCGCAGCTTCGACAGCACGCGGCGCGCGCGCTCGGGCGCCGGCGCGTGGGTGAACAGCGCCTGCGCCGGCGAGGCTCGACGCGAGGAGATCGGAGTAGAACTGCGGGTTGCGCTCCCAGGTGCGCACCGCCTCGAGCTCGAACATCCGCGCCTGCAGGTGCGCGGTCAGCATCCGGTGCTCGAGCCGCTCGACGCCGGTCAGCGCGTCGCGGTTGATCTCGTCGAGCCGGCGCAGGTAGCCCGGAGAGCGCGTGCGCTTCGCTGTCGATCGCCGTGGCGGCTGACGTCCTCGAGCAGATCGTCGTGCGTGTGCACGCCATCCAGCGTCGCGTGCGTCGGATGCGTCTCGTGTAAGTAGCCGAGCAGATCGTCGACGAAATGCGGAAGGGGCTCGGAAGCAATCATCGTTTCGGCGCATGTGTCCGGGCTGTACCGGACGAGCTGGGTCCACCAACACAGATCCGCCAATGGTACAATAAACGCTGCCGTTCACATGCCCGGCACGCTGTTCGTGGTCGCCACGCCGATCGGCAACCTCGAAGACATCACCGTGCGGGCGCTGCGAGTCCTGCGCGAGGTGGCGGTCATCGCCGCCGAGGACACGCGGCGGACCGCGCATCTGCTCGCGCGCCACGCCATCGCGACGCCGACGACCAGCCTGCACGAGCACAACGAAGCGGCAGAAGTCCGCGTCGCTCATCGCGCGGCTGCAGCGCGGCGACAGCGTCGCGCTCGGTGTCCGACGCCGGGACGCCGACGGTTTCCGATCCAGGCGGTCAGCTGATTCGCGCAGCGATCGACGCCGGGATCCGGGTCGAACCGATCCCGGGCCCGAGCGCCGTCCTGGCGGCTCTGGCCGCGTCGGGGCTCCCGACCGACTCGCTTTTCGTTCCTGGGATTCCCGCCAACTCGGGTCTAAAGACAGAAAATCGTGGTTCGAGCCGGGTCAAGAGCATTCGCGGGAACGGTCGTGTTCTTCGAGGCGCCCCATCGGATTCGCGCGACGCTGCACGAGCTTGCAGCGGACCGTCGGCGACTGCCAGGTCGCAGTCGGGCGTGAATTGACCAAGGTCCACGAAGAATTGGTCAGAGGACCAATTTCAGTGGCGCTGGACGCATCTGAGCGATGACCGAGGCGAGTTCACCGTGGTTGCTAATATTGGTCAATCAACAGATAACTGATCGGCGCTGCCCGTCTCGACCGACGGAGATCGCTGGCCTGAATTTGGTCGATATGACTGCGTCGATGGGACTCACGAGGCGCAAGGCCATCAACGTCGTCGCGCAGGAAGCATGGCCTCGCGCCGAATCGAGGTCTACGAGGCGCTTGAGGCAGCCAAGAAATCTGGTGAATAGACCAGAATAGTCGCGACGGCAGCGTTCGAGCAGGCCCCGCTTGACCGGCCCGAGGGGTTCTGTTACCTTACCCGCCGCTTTCAGCGCGACGTTTATGCGCTCTCGCGCGCGTTTATGGCCAAGCAGGCGGCCGGCTCCGTTCGACGAAAGCACCAGCCCAACCCGCTGCCGCTCGCACGCGCGCGAGCGGTCGAGCATCGGCGCGCTCCGCCGCCGCCGCTCCGGCGCGACCCGCGCCGGCGGCGCCGGACCCGCAGCGGCGATCGACCTATTTCGAAGCGGTCGCGCTGTACGAGCGCGGCCTCGAGGCGCTGCAGCGCCACGCCTATCAGCAGGCCGCCAGCCTCCTGGAATCGGTCCTGCGCCAGTATCCCGGAGGAGCGAGAGCTCCACGAGCGGCGTGCGGCTCTACCTCAACATCTGCCAGCGGCAGGCGACGCAGCAGCGAAGCCGCGCCGCAGACCATCGACGAGCGCCTCTACGCCGCGACGCTCGCCATCAACGGCGGGCAGTACGACCAGGCGATCGCGCATCTGCGCCTGGTCCGCGACGAGGATCCCGACAACGATCACGCGATCTACATGCTCGCCGTCGGCGCACGCGCAGCGCGACGAGCACGCCGAAGCCGTCGCGCACCTCGAGCGCGCGATCGCCCTGAATCCCGAGAATCGCGCGCTCGCCCGCAACGATCCGGATCTCGAGCCGCTGCGCGACGACGATGCGTTTCGCGCGGCGCTCGAGGCCCCGCCAGACTCCGCGGCGATCGGCGGCGCCCGCTCAAGACGCGATCCGCGCGATAATTGAACCGTGACGGGCGGGTCACGCCCTGCCGTCGCTCCGCCATTCCGCATGAACATCCACGTCGTCATCCTCGCGGCGGGCAAGGGCACGCGCATGAAATCCGCGCGGCCGAAGGTGCTGCACCGCGTCGCCGGCCAGCCGATGATCGAGCACGTGCTGGCCACGCGCCGCAACGCTCCGACCTCGGACCACGACCGTCGTCGTCGGTCATCAGGCCGAAGCGCTCATAGCCGCGCTCGCGCGGGCACCAGGGCCTCACCTTTGTGGTGCAGGAGCCACAACTCGGGACCGCGCACGCCCTGCTGACGACGGAGTCGGCGCTGCGCGGGCAGACCGGCACGCTCGTCCTGCTGTCCGGCGATGTGCCGCTGCTGTCCGCCGAAACGCTGCAGAACGCTCGTCGATCGCCATCACACCGGCGGCGCGGCGGCGACCGTCGTCACCGCGGTCGTCGACGACCCGCACGGTTACGGCCGCATCGTCGCGCTCGACGAATCGGGCGAGCAGATTGCACGTATTGTCGAGGAGAAGGACGCCAGCCCGGCCGAGCGGCAGATCCGCGAGATCAATTCCGGCATCTACGCGTTCGCGCTCGACGGGCTGTTCGACGCCGTGCGGAGCATCGCCGCCGAGAACGCGCAGAACGAGTACTACCTGCCCGATCTCGTCGCGATCTACCGGCAGCGAGGGACGGTGCGTCGAAACCGTCACCGTCTCGAATCCCGACGAGATTCGGGGCATCAACAGCCGCGTCGAGCTGGCGGCAGTGAGCCGAATCGTGCGCGACCAGAAGAACGACTGAGCTGATGGCGGCGGGCGTCACGATCGAGGATCCGGCCACCGCCTACATCGACGCGCGGCGTCACGATCGGCGCCGACACGATCCTGCACCCGGCGTCTCGCTCGAAGGACGGACGACGATCGGCGCCGGCTGCGAAATCCACAGCGGCGCGCGCATCGTCGAACTCGCGGATCGGCGATCGCGTGCACGATCCTCAACCACTGCGTCATCACCGACGCGCACGATCGCCGACGACGCGCGCGTCGGCCCGTTCGCGCACCTGCGGAACCAGGCGGACGTCGCGCGCACGCGCGAAGGTCGGCAACTTCGTCGAGCTGAAGAAGACGCGTGCTCGGCGCCGGCTCGAAGGCGATGCACCTCGCGTATCTCGGCGACGCGACGATCGGCGAGAAGGTGAACATCGGCGCCGGCACGATCACCTGCAACTACGACGGCGTGACGCAAGCACACGACCGTCATCGAGGACGGCGCGTTCGTCGGCAGCGACTCGCAGCTCATCGCGCCGGTGACGGTCGGCAAGGGCGCCTACGTCGGCAGCGGCACGACGATTCGCGAGGACGTGCCCGCCGGCGCGCTCGCCGTCAGCGCCGGCAAGCAGCGGAACATCGAGGGCTGGGTCGCGAAGAAGAAGAAGAAGCGATCAGGCGATTAGGAATCAGGCTGAATTAGGACTGAAATCAGCTATGTGCGGAATCATCGGATACATCGGACCGAAGGAAGTCGTCCCGGTGCTCATCGACGGGCTGCGGCGGCTCGAGTACCGCGGCTACGACTCGGCGGGCGTGGCCGTCGTGCGCGACGGCGCGATCGAGCTGCGGCGCAGCGCCGGCAAGCTGTCGAACCTCGAAGACGTCATCGCGCTCGATCCGATCGCCGGCGACTACGGCGTCGGCCACACGCGCTGGGCGACGCACGGCCGGCCGACCGAGGAGAACGCGCATCCGCACCGCGACTGCACCGGCAAGATCGTCGTCGTCCACAACGGCATCATCGAGAACTACCTCGACCTGAAGCAGCGAGCTGCAGCGGCAGGGCCACAAGTTCGTCACCGAGACCGACACCGAGATCGTCGCGCACCTGGTCGAGCGCGAGATGAAGGACGACGGCCTCGAGAACGCCGTCCGCCGGGCGCTGCTGCTGATGCGCGGGCTGTTCGCGCTGGTGCTGATCTCGGCCGACGATCCCGACAAGATCGTCGACCGTCCGCAACGGCCCGCCGATCGTCGTCGGCCTCGGCGACGAGCGAGTTCTTCGTCGCGTCCGACATCCCCGCGATCCTCAGCCACACGCGCGACGTCGTGTTCCTCGGCGACGAGGAGATGGCGATCATCACGCGCGACCGGCGTCGAGTTCACCGACTTCTTCGGCCGCCCGGTCTCGAAGGCGACGCAGCGCGTGCTCTGGGATCCGATCATGGCGGAGAAGGCCGGCTACAAGCACTTCATGCTCAAGGAGATCTTCGAGCAGCCGACCGCCGCGCGCGAGACGATCCTCGGCCGCGTCGTCGCAGGACTCCGGCAAGGTGTTCCTCGAGGAGATGAAGATCACCGACGCGCAGCTCGCGCGCGATCGAGCGGGTCACGATCCTCGCGTGCGGCACGTCGTGGCACGCGGCGCTGGTCGGCAAGTTCATGATCGAGACAGCTCGCGCGCGTGCCGGTCGAAGTCGACTACGGCTCCGAGTACCGCTATCGCGACCCGATCGTCGCGACGAACACGCTCGCGGTCGTCATCACGCAGTCGGGCGAGACGGCGGACACGCTCGCGGCGCTGCGCGAGGCGAAGCGCGACGGCGCCCGCAGCATCGCCGATCTGCAACGTCGTCGGCAGCATGGCGACGCGCGAGACCGACGGCACGATCTACACGCACGCCGGGCCGGAGATCGGCGTCGCGTCCACCAAGGCGTTCACGTCGCAGCTCGTGGCGCTGTACCTGCTCGGCGCTGCGGCTCGGCCAGGCGCGCGGCGCGCTGTCGCCCGAGGCGTCGAAGCCGCACATCGACGCGCTGCTGCAGCTGCCGCTGCTGCTCGAGCAGACGCTGAAGCTGCGCGCCGGAGATCGAGGAGATCGCGGCACGCTTCCACACGCGCACCGACTTCCTGTATCTCGGCCGCGGCATCAACTATCCGATCGCGCTCGAAGGCGCGCTGAAGCTGAAGGAGATCTCCTACATCCACGCCGAGGGCTATCCGGCCGGCGAGATGAAGCACGGGCCGATCGCGCTCATCGACGAGCAGATGCCGGTCGTCGCGATCGCGCCGCACGACGCGGTGTTCGAGAAGATGATCGGCAACATGCAGGAAGTGAAGGCGCGCGGCGGCTCGGTCATCGCGCTGACGACGCGCGGCGACGACAAGCTCGGCGTCGATCCTCGATCCGGCGCAGCGACTTCATCCTCGAGCTGCCGCGCGCGCCCGAGCTGCTGACGCCGATCGTCATGGTCGCTGCCGCTGCAGCTGCTCGCGTACGACATCGCCGGTCCGCCGCGGCTGCGACGTCGATCAGCCGCGCAATCTCGCCAAGAGCGTCACGGTCGAATAGGCGACTAGGGACTAGGGACTAGGGACTGGCGAGGACGATGCTACGATCGTCCTGAGTCCCAGCCCGAGCCCCGAGCCCTACATGCAGTTCCTAGACACGCTCAACCCCGAACAGCGCGAAGCCGTTCTTCACACTCAAGGGACCGCTGCTCATCCTCGCCGGCGCGGGTTCGGGCAAGACGCGCGTCATCACCAGCCGCATCGCGTACCTCGTCGGCGACGGCCACGCGCAAGCCGCACGAAGTCCTCGCGGTCACGTTCACCAACAAGGCGGCGGAGGAGATGCGGGCGCGCGTCGAGTCGCTGCTCGGCTCCGACTGTCAGCCGGCATGTGGGTCTCGACGTTTCACGCGCTCTGCGCGCGGCTGCTGCGGCGCGAGGCGCCGGCGATCGGCCTGTCGCGCGACTTCGTCATCTACGACTCGTCCGATCAGCTGACCGTCGTCAAGCAGGCGCTGAAGGCGCTGCAGATCGACGACAGCTTCGTCCAGCCGCGCGCGGCGCTGTCGCGCATCAGCAGCGCCAAGAACCGGATGGAGAGCCCGGAGGCGATGGCCGCGCCGGCCGGCTGGAACCGGCGCGACGAGCAGATCGCGAAGGTCTACGCCTACTACCTGAACGCGCTGAAGGAGAGCAGCGCGCTCGACTTCGACGATCTGCTGCTCGAAGACCGTCGACCTGTTCGAGCAGTCCGAGCGCGTCGCGCACGAAATACGCGCAGCAGTTCCGCTTCGTGATGGTGGACGAATACCAGGACACCAACCGGCCGCAATACCTGCTCATCCGCCGCCTCGCCGAGATCCACCGCAACCTCTGCGTCGTCGGCGATCCGGATCAGTCGATTTACAAGTGGCGCGGCGCCGATCTGCGGAACATCCTCGACTTCGAGCAGGACTTTCGGCGAAGCGACGATCGTCAAGCTCGAACGCAACTACCGCTCGACGCAGATCATCCTCGACGCCGCGTCGGCGGTCATCAGCCAGAACCGGAACCGCAAGGACAAGCATCTCTGGACCGACCGCAAGGGCGGCGACCGCATCATCGTACTTCCGCGGCGGCGACGAGCTCGAGGAAGCCGACTTCATCACGCGGACGGCGCGCGGCGCGCTGGCCGACGACGTCGAGGCGACGGTGGCGGTGCTGTACCGGACCAACGCGCAGTCGCGCACGATTGAAGACGCGCTGATGCGCGAAGGCGTCGCCTACAAGGTCGTCGGCGGCGTCCGGTTCTACGAGCGCAAGGAGGTCAAGGACGCGCTCGCCTACATGCGCCTCGTCATCAACCCGCACGACGACGTCAGCCTGCGGCGGGTGATCAACGTGCCGGCGCGCGGCATCGGCAAAGGCGTCATGGACGCGATCGAGAAGATCGGGCCGGCGTCGGCGATCGACGACCGACCTGCCGCTGCTGTCGGCCGGGCTTGCAGCCGACGCTGTCGGCCAACTCGCTGTGGGCGCGGCTCGTGCGCGGCCTCGACGATCGCGCGCTTCCCGAGCCGCGCCGCGGCCTCGCTGGCGGTGTTCCGCGACCTCATCGTCAAGCTGACCGAGATCGCGCGGCAGGAGTCGGTGTCGATCGCGATCGGCAAGATGCTCGATCAGAGCGGCTACCTGCAGGATCTTCGCGACGAGCGCAGCGAGGACGCCGAAGGCCGCGTCGAGAACCTCGCCGAGCTCGTGTCGGCCGCGCGCGGAGTACGAAAGCCGCGAGCCCGAGCCGTCGCTCGGACGGCTTCGTCGATCGGCTGTCGCTGCTCTCGGACGTCGACGAGGAGCAGGGCACGCGCGACGCGCGCGTCTGGCTGATGACGCTGCACAGCGCCAAGGGCCTCGGAGTTTCCGGTCGTCGTCCTGGCCGGCCTCGAGGAAGGGCTGTTTCCGCACTCGCGGTCGAGCGAAGACGAGGAGGAGCTCGAGGAAGAGCGCCGGCTCTGCTACGTCGGCATGACGCGGGCGCGGTCGCGGCTGGTGCTGACCGGCGCGGCGCGCCGGCGCGTCTTCGGCGAATACCAGTCGAGCGAGCCGTCGCGGTTCATCGACGAAGTGCCGGCGGAGCTCGTCGACCGCGTCGCGCCGTCGTTCTCGTCGTCGAGCTACCAGGGCAATTTCCCGCACTACGACTTCAAGACCAACCCGTACGGCCGCGGACGCGGCGGGCGACGCGCGCGGAGACGTCGCCGGCCTACGCCTACGAGGACGAGGATCAGTCGACCGGCATGGCGCTCCAGCTCGGGCATGCAGCGTGCGCCATCCGCAGTTCGGCATCGGCACCGTGCTCAGCATCGAGGCGCTCGACCGACGACACCAAGCTGGTGGTGCGGTTCACGAACATCGGTCAGAAGACGCGCTGCGGGCCAAGTTCGCGCGCGCCTGGAACCCGCGTAAGCGGAATCGCAGGCGCTCGCGGTTACTGTGAAATCAACGGTTCGGTCTACGTGGCCGTCGTCTTCGCCGTGCTGATCGGCTATTTCGGCTATCAGTGGTGGTTCAACCCGGCGCGCGACCGTGAAGCGTCGGCTCGGCGAAGTGGCGGCCGCGCTGTCGATGCCGGCCGACGAGACGCAGACTGACGCGAATCGCGCGGCTCGCGCAGCTGCGCCGCTACCTGCGCCGGACGACATCCATGATCACGGCCGGCGTCGCGGGACGCGAGCTCACGTCGCGCGACGTCGTGCTGGCCGCCGTCGCGCAGTTGGCGGCCACTGCCGCGGCGGCGGCGACGTGCACTTCGCCGACGTGCACGTCGTCACCATGGACTCGACGCGGCGGCGCGCGCCTATCTGACGGTCGAGGTGACCGTCCCGGACCGCGCAGACGGGACGACCGACCGTCGACGCGCGCGACGCGACGCGTCGAGCCTGGCGAAGCACGAACGGCGAGTGGGTGATTACGAGTCGCGGAGTCGAAGGAGATCCGGGCCGGCGGAGCGTCCGCGATCGCCGTCGACCATCCAGCTCGACCGGTGCCGGCGCTGCTCAGCGATCGTCACGCACCGAGGTCCTTCTGCACGCGTCTCGACCGCTCGGCAGCTTCACCGGCGCCGAAATCGACACGCCTCTCCGAGACACGACTCGCCCGCCGTTGCCGTGCGACGTCTCGGTGATCGTCGAAGCTGGTGACGATGCCCTGCGTGGCGGGCTCGAACACGACGGTGGCGACGTTCTTGAAGCGCCGTGATGATCGCGCAGCGCGCGAGGCGGCGAAGAACTGCGCTGAGGATCGACTCGTTCGGCTGCCGTGCGCACAGCGCGACGACGGCGAGCGTCGTCGGCAACAGCAGCGAGCAGCGGCGCCGAGTCCGCATCGCGCTGCGACTTCTGGCGGCCCTGGTTCGGCGGTTCGCCAGCCGGCTCCTGCGGCGCGGCTCCTCTTCTTCCTCTTTCGACGAGCCGCGCGATCGAGACGACCTTGTCGTCGCCCTCGATGTCGATGAGCCGTCACGCCCTGCGTCGCGCGGCCGATGGCGCGCACGTCGTCGGTCTGCATGCGGAGGATCATGCCCTGCTGCGTGATGACCAGCAGCTCGTCGCCCTCCTGCACGTAGGCGACGCCGACGACCGGCCCGTTGCGCGTCGGACGTCGAGATGTTGATGACGCCGACGCCGCCGCGCGACTGCACGCGGTATTCGTCGATCTCGGTGCGCTTGCCGTAGCCGCGCTCGGTGACGGTCAGCAGCGTGCCGCCGGGCTTCACGACCTCCATCGCCACGACGTAGTCGTCGTCGCGCAGCGTGATGCCGCGCACGCCGTAGGCGGTGCGCCCCATCGGCCGGACGTCGGTCTCCTGGAAGCGGATCGCCATGCCGTCGCGCGTGCCGATGAAGACCTCGCCGCTGCCGTCGGTGACGCTGCACGGCGATCACCGCGTCGCCGTCTTCGACGCCCATCGCGATGATGCCGCCGGCGCGCGGGTTGCTGAACGCCGACAGCGGCGTCTTCTTGACGACGCCCTGCGCGCGTGCCCATGACGACGAACTTGTCGTCCTCGAACTCCTTGACCGGCGAGCATCGCGGCGATCTTCTCGCCGTCTTCCATCGACACCAGGTTGGCGATCGACTTGCCCTTGCCGCCGGGGCCGACGTCGGGAATCTCGTGGACCTTCAGCCAGTAGGCGCGGCCGCGGTCCGAGAAGATCATGATGTAGGCGTGCGTCGAGGCGACGAACAGGTGGCTGACGAAGTCCTCGTCGCGCGTCCGCATGCCGATGCGGCCCTTGCCGCCGCGGCGCTGGTTGCGGTAGGTCGAGATCGCCGTCCGCTTGATGTAGCCGGTGTTGCTGACGGTGATCGCCATGTCTTCTTCGGCGATCAGGTCCTCGATGCTCAGCTCGCCGGACTCGCCCTCGATGATCTCGGTGCGCCGATCGTCGCCGTAGCTGCTCGCGGACCGTCCTTCAGCTCGTCGACGATGATCTGCATCAGCAGGCGCTCGCTGGCGAGAATCGCGCGCAGCCGCTCGATCGTCTTCAGCAGCTCGGCGAGCTCGTCGAGAATCTTCTGCCGCTCGAGGCCGGTCAGCCGCTGCAGCTGCATGTCGAGGATCGCCTGCGACTGGATCTGCGACAGGCCGAACTGCGTCATCAGGCCGTCGCGCGCCTCGGCACCGGTCTTCGAGCCGCGAATCAGCGTGATCACCGCGTCGAGGTGATCGAGCGCGATCTTCAGCCCTTCGAGGATGTGATAGCGCGCCTCGGCCTTGCGCAGCTCGAACTCGGTCCGCCGGCGGACGACCTCGCGCCGGAAGTCGACGAAGCTCTCGATCAGCTCGAGCAGCGTTCATCACCTTCGGCCGCCCGCCGACGATGGCGAGCATGATGATGCCGAAGCTCATTTGCAGCTGGGTGTGCTTGTAGAGGTTGTTGAGCACCACCTCCGGCACTCTCGCCGCGCTTCAGCTCGATGACGATCCGCATGCCGTCGCGATCGGACTCGTCGCGCAGGTCGGAGATGCCCTCGATCGTCTTCTCGCGCACGAGCTCGGCGATCCGCTCGATCAGCTTCGCCTTGTTGACCTGATACGGAATCTCGGTGACGACGATCGACTGGCGGTCGCCTTTCTTGTTGGTCTCGATCTCGGACTTCGCGCGCATCAGGATCGAGCCGCGGCCGGTCATGTAGCGCCTGCACCGCGCCCTGGCGGCCGACGATGTAGCCGCCGGTCGGGAAGTCCGGGCGCCGGAATCAGGCGGATCAGGTTGCGCAGCTTGTCGGCGCGCGTCGACGGCCGCGCCGCGGCGATCCGGCGAAGTGCGTGTTCTCGATCAGCCAGATGCAGCCGTCGATCGACCTCGCGCAGGTTGTGCGGCGGCACGTTGGTCGCCATGCCGACGGCGATGCCGGCCGATCCGTTGACGAGCAGGTTCGGAAACGGCGCCGGCAGGACGGTCGGCTCTTCGGTCGTCTCGTCGTAGTTGGGCACGAAGTCGACGGTCTCCTTGTCGAGATCCGCCATCATGTCGTCGGCGAGCGCCTGCAGCCGCGCTTCGGTGTAGCGCATCGCCGCCGGCGGATCGCCGTCGATCGATCCGAAGTTGCCCTGCCCGTCGACCAGCGGGTAGCGCATGTTGAAGTCCTGCGCCATGCCGGACGAGCGTGTCGTAGATCGACGCGTCGCCGTGGGGATGGAAGTTGCCCATCACCTCGCCGACGATCTTCGCGCACTTGCGGTAGCCGCGCGTCGCCGACAGCCCCATCGTCTTCATGCCGTAGAGCACGCGGCGATGCGCCGGCTTGAGCCCGTCGCGGGCGTCGGGCAGCGCTCGTCCAATGATCACGCTCATGGCGTAATCCATGTACGACCGCTTCATTTCGTCTTCGATGTTGACGGGGGTGCTGTCGGGACGAGGTCTGCCATGTCAGTTAGGGGCTGGGGCTGGAGGCTGGGGCTGGCAGGTGCAGGGCCGGTCAGGCCTGAGCCAGGCCCCAGCGCTCAGCCTACACATCGAGGTTCTTGACGTCCAGCGCGTTGTCTTCGATGAACTTGCGGCGCGGCTCGACCTGATCGCCCATCAGCGTCGTGAACATCAGGTCGGCTTCCGGTGTGATCCTCGGCGCGCACCTGCAGCAGCGTCCGCACTGCCGGATCCATCGTCGTCGCCCAGAGCTGATCGGGGTTCATCTCGCCGAGGCCCTTGTAGCGGTTGATGGCGACGCCCTTCTTGCCGGCGGCGATGAAGTAACTCGACGAGCTCGTCGAGCGAGTGCAGCGTGACGTCGCGGCTTGTCCTTCGCCGGCCTTCGCGCGCGATCCTTCGGCTCGGCGGCCAGCTGCGTCGCCTCGTCGACCGGCGCGCCGCCGATCGCCGTGTCGTCGGTCGCCGCGGCCGGCTCGTCGTCGGCCGGTCGTCGACGCGTCCGCCGCGGTCGACGACGATGATGTCGCCGGTCGAGCGCCGGGATGTCGCGGTGGTTCGCCAGCAGCGTGCGGTATTCGCCGGCCGTCACGAAGTCGACGCCGATCGTGTGCTGGCGCGGATAGCCGCTCGATCGATCCTCGACGTGCAGCAGATAGCGGTTGTGCTCTTCGTCGCGCTGCACCGTCACGGTGCGCGTCGGCGTCGTCAGCGTCTCGCGCGACGCCGTCGAGCTTGTCCTTGTCGGCGAAATATTCGCGATCGGCGCCGGCGGCGACCAGCGCCTCGACGATCTCGCGCGGATGGCCGCGCCGCTCGACGACCTGCAGCAGCTTCTGGTGCGCGATCATCTTGTGGAGCAGCTTCTCGAGCTCGGCGCCGGAGATTTCGATGCCCGTCGCCGGAATCCGCACGACGCCGCGCTTCGGCCGCGCGCTTGATCAGGAACGCGTCGAGCTCGCGCTCGTCCTTGATGTAGGTCTCGACTTTGCCGCGCTTGGCGCGGAACAGCGGCGGCTGCGCGATGTAGACGTAGCCGTTCTCGATGATCTTCGGCAGCTGCCGGTAGAAGAACGTCAGCAGCAGCGTGCGGATGTGCGAGCCGTCCACGTCCGCGTCGGTCATGATGATGATGCGGTGGTAGCGGAGCTTCTCGATGTCGAAGTCCTCGACGCCGATGCCGCAGCCGAGCGCCGCGATCATCGTCTTGATCTCGTCGCTGCCGAGCATCTTGTCGAACCGGGCCTTCTCGACGTTCAGAATCTTGCCCTTGAGCGGCAGGATCGCCTGGAAGCGCCGATCGCGTCCCTGCTTGGCCGACCCGCCGGCCGACTCGCCCTCGACGATGTAGAGCTCGCTCAGGGCCGGATCGCGCTCCTGGCAGTCGGCGAGCTTGCCGGGCAGCGAGCTGCCGTCGAGCGCGCCCTTGCGGCGCACCAGGTCGCGCGCCTTCCGCGCCGCCTCGCGCGCGCGTGCCGCGTCGATCGCCTTGCCGACGATGCGCTTGCGCGACCGCCGGGTTCTCTTCGAGGTAGGCGCCGAGCTTGTCGTTGAGGATCGCCTCGACGATGCCCTTGACCTCGGTGTTGCCGAGCTTGGTCTTGGTCTGCCCTTCGAACTGCGGGTGCGGAATCTTGACGCTGATGACGCGCGGTCAGCCCTTCGCGGATGTCGTCGCCGGTGACGCTTTCCTTCAGATCCTTCGCGAGGTTGTTCTTCGTCGCGTAGGAGTTGATCGTCCGCGTCAGCGCCGAGCGGAAGCCGGAGAGGTGCGTGCCGCCCTCGTGCGTGTTGATGTTGTTGGCGAAGGCGTAGATCGTCTCGGCGTAGCCGTCGTTCCACTGCAGCGCGATCTCGGCGTCGATGCCGTCCTTCTCGCCGCGCATGTAGATCGGCTTCTCGTTGACCGCCGCCTTGTTCTTGTTCAGGTGCGTCGACGAACGAGACGATGCCGCCTTCGTAGTGGAACTTGTGGCTCTTGCCGTCGCGCTCGTCGTCGAGCGTGATGACGATGCCGCCGTTCAGGAACGCGAGCTCGCGCAGGCGCTGGGCGAGCGTGTCGAAGCTGAAGACGGTCGTCTCGAAGATCTGCGGTGTCGGGCTTGAAGGTGACCTTGGTGCCGCGGCGCTTGGTCGTGCCGGTCATCTCGAGCTCGCGCGGTCGGCGTGCCGCGCTCGTAGGTCTGCTGGTAGACCTGGCCGTTGCGCCAGATTTCGAGGTCGAGCGTTTCCGACAGCGCGTTGACGACCGAGACGCCGACGCCGTGCAGGCCGCCGGACACCTTGTAGCTGTCGTTGTCGAACTTGCCGCCGGCGTGGAGCACCGTCAGCACGACTTCGGCCGCCGACTTGCCGCTCTCGTGCCGATCGACCGGGATGCCGCGGCCGTTGTCGACGACCGTGACCGAGCCGTCGATGTGGATCGTGACGTTGACCTGATCGCAGAAGCCGGCCAGCGCCTCGTCGATCGAGTTGTCGACGACTTCGTAGACGAGATGGTGCAGCCCGGCCGGCCCGGTCGACCCGATGTACATCGCCGGCCGCTTGCGGACGGCCTCCAGACCCTCGAGGACCTTGATCTTGTCGGCGCCGTAGTCGTCGCTGGCGCCCTGTCCGCCATGGCCGTTGTTGTCCGGCGGGAACGTCCGGCGCGTCGGTCGGTCTGGTCGGGCGCTGCTGTCCGTTCGGTCGGTATGTTCCATTCAGAAATTCACACGCGCATCGGCATGATCACGTAGGTGTAGTCGTAGCCCTCGGCGCCGACCGGCTTCATCACCGCCTGGCTGACTTCGTCCTTCAACTCGAGCGAGACGACGTCGGTCGCGACGGCGGCCAGGAAATCGAGCACGTACTGCGCGTTGAAGCAGATCTGCATCGGCGCGCCGCTGTACTCGACCGGCAGCGTTTCCTGCGCCTCGCCGAGGTCCGGGCTGCTCGACGTGACGTCGACCTTGCCCTTGTCGATCTGGAACTTCACCGCGCGCGAGCGCTCGTTCGACAGCAGCGCGACGCGCTTGACGGCGTTGGTCAGCCGGTCGCGCTCGAACTCGATGTGCTTGTCGTTGCCCTTCGGGATGACGCGCTCGTAGGCCGGAAACTGTCCGTCGATCATCCGCGAGATGAGCAGCCGATCGCCGACGTCGAAGAACAGGTGGTTCTCGCCGCGCTCGTAGCGCGATGTCGCCGTCGCCTTCGCGTCAGCAGCCGGCCGAGCTCGCCGAGCGTCTTCTTCGGCAGGATCGCCTTGACTCTCCTCGGCGTCCTTGCTCGCCTTGCCGTCGCGCGTCACGCTGACGAGCGCCAGGCGATGGCCGTCGGTCGCGACCAGGCTCATCGCCGTCCGGCCGCAGCACGAACAGCGCGCCGTTCAGGAAATACCGCGTGTCTTCGCCGGTGATCGCGAACTGCGTCTTCGCGACCATCTCCTTGACGGCGCTGCGCGACAGCGTCGCGGTCGGCGCCGCCGCCCGGCTCGGGCAGCGTCGGAAAGTCCTCGCGCGGCAGCGTCTGCATCCGCGACTCGAACCGATCGGCCGCGACCTTCACGCCGCCTTTGTCGTCGGCGATGCGGATGTCGGTGTCCGGCAGCGACTTCACGATCTCGTAGAACTTCTTCGCCGGCAGCGTCAGCGATCCGCCTTTGGCGACCGTCGCCGCGCACTTGCTGCGCAGCCCGACCTCGAGATCGGTCGCGAGAAAGCGCACCTCGTCGCCCTTCGCTTCCATCAGCACGTTCGCGAGAATCGGAATCGTGTTCTTGCGTTCGACGATGCCCTGAAAAAGTTGCAGTTCTCGCAGAAGGTCGTTCTTGCGGACGACGAGTTCCATGGCTGTGCTGACCTCGAAAAGGGCGGGGTTTCGGGCCCGCGATCCCTAAGGAGAGGAGAGATTCGAGAATAAGAAATTATATAGGAAGAGAGGGTGTGTTGAAAAGCACGATCACGCCGTTAGTGCTTGATTTTGAGTAATTTAGCTTGTGCAAAAATGTGGCTCGAAAAGCCGCGGTTTCGACCGGCTACAGCCGTGCTCGACCGGCTGTCCGACAGGTATTCCACAGGCCTGTCGGATCTGGCGGCTGTGGAAAACCGTCGAGCTCAGCGAAACCCTTCGAGAAAGTTGCCGATCAGGCGTGTTGAAATCTCGCGTCCTTTTTCCGCAGGTCTTCGACCTTGCGGATCGAGTGGATGACCGTCGAATGATGCTTGCCGCCGAAGCTCCGGCCGATCTCCGGCAGCGACGCGTGCGTCAGCGACTTGCACAGATACATCGCAATCTGCCGCGGCTTGGCGACCGACTTCGAGTTGTTGCGCGACTTGAGCTCGACCAGCTTCAGGTTGTAGTAGTCGGCGACGAACTTCTGGATGATCTCGATCGTGACCGCCTTCTCGTCGTGGTCGAGGATGTTCTTCAGCACGTCCTGCGCGAGCGGCAGCGAGATCTCCTGGCCGGTCAGCGACGCGTAGCGCGATCAGCCGGATCAGCGATCCTTCGAGCTCGCGGATGTTCGACTTGATCTTGCCGGCGATGTACATCGCCACGTTGTCGGGCAGCGGGACCGCTTCGGCCTCGGCCTTCTTCTTGAGAATCGCGACTTTCGTCTCGAGATCGGGCGACTGGATGTCGGCGATCGAGCCCCCACTCGAAGCGCGATCGCAGCCGTTCCTCGAGCGCGGGAATCTCGTGCGGCGGGCAGTCGCTGCTGAGCACGATCTGCTTCTGCGAGTCGTAGAGCGCGTTGAAGGTGTGGAAGAACTCGGTCTGCGTCCCTTCCTTGCCGGCGAGAAACTGGATGTCGTCGACCAGCAGCACGTCGACGGATCGATAGCGCTCGCGGAAATCGAGCACGCGATCGTAGCGGACCGCGTTGATCATCTCGTTCATGAATCGCTCGGACGAGATGTAGGTCAGCTTCAGATTGCGATCGTGCTGCAGCACGTAGTGCCCGACGGCGTGCATCAGGTGCGTCTTGCCCAGCCCGACGCCGCCGTAGATGAACAGCGGGTTGTACGAGCGCGACGGCGCTTCGGCGACCGCGCGGCACGCGGCATGCGCGAACTGATTCGACGATCCGACGATGAACGTGTCGAAGGTGTAGCGCGGGTTGAGCCCCGCCGGCCCCGGCTGGGTCAGCGGCGGCGGGACCGCTTTCGAGCGCCGCCGCCTCGTCGGCGCCGAGCGGAATGACCGGCGCCATCCGCCTGCGAGTCGGCGACGAATGTGACCAGCAGGTTCGGCCGCTTGCAGCTCGCTCATCGCCTCGGTGATCACCCCGAATAGTGCTTCGTCAGCCAGTCCTTGAACGAGGCGTTCGGCACCCGCACCGTCACCGAGATCCGGTCTTCGGCTGACGAAAGTCGTCGGCCGGAACCAGGTGTAGAAGCTGTGCCGGTTCACCTTGGTTTCGATGCGCGCGAGGATTTCGTCCCAGAGGTTCATTTCGTCACGCGATGACTTGAGACGACGACCGCGCGTTTCGCCCGTAAATTGCAGCCCGTCGGCCGTTTCGGACGATTTTCCACAGTTTTTTCCACAGGTGTGGAAAACTTTGGGGAGAGACCAAACGTGCATGGGATCACTGCGGCCGGGTGCGGCTGAGAAGGACGCCGACTCTAACACACTCCGGGCTAGATTGACACCCCTCGAAGTGCGTTCGCTAACATTGAAGGTTCGTTTTCATTCCGAAGGGATGTCATGGCTAAGGGAGTTCGCACGTTTCAGCCCAACACGCGCCACCGCAAGAAGACGCATGGGTTTCTCGTGCGCATGAGCACCAAGAACGGCCGGCTGGTGCTGAAACGGCGCCGCGCCAAGGGCCGGAAGCGCCTGACCGTCTCGCAGCGAGTAAGCGCGGCCGCTCCGCCATGTCGGATTTCCGCCCGCACGAACGCATTCGCCGCCGCCCTGAGTTCCAGCAGGTGTACGAGCGCGGCGTCAAGATCCACAGCCGCTACTGCACCGTGTTCATCCTGGCCAACGCCGGCGCGGTGGGACGGCTGGGGATCGCGGCGACCCGGAAGCTCGGGGGAGCGGTCCAGCGAAACCGAGCGAAACGACTGATTCGAGAGGTTTTCCGTCGCAATAAGATCGCCCCGGGGTTCGACGTCGTCGTCATCCCGAAGCGCGACTTGCTCGACGCCAGCCTGAGCGTCCTTGAAGCCGATTACCGAACCCTCGTCGAACGGCGTCTCCGTGGCCGGTGACCGCCGGTTGCGTACGGCTGGCGCTGAGGCTCCTCAGAGGCTATAAGTTCTTCATTTCGCCGTACTTCTACGGCTCCTGCCGTTTCCTGCCCGTCGTGCGCCGACTATGCGGCCGAGGCGATCGACCGCCACGGCGCTCGTCCGCGGCGGGTGGCTGGCGGCCAGGCGCCTTGTTCGCTGCCACCCGTTTTGCGCTGCGGGTCACGACCCTGTGCCGTCCTAAATGGAAAGACGCGTTCTCCTCGCCATCTTCTTAGCGTTCCTGGTGCTGTACGTCTGGCAGGCCGTCTTCGTGAAACCTGTCCCGAAGCCCGCCGCCGACGACCGCGGCCCGAACGCGACCGCCACGGCACCCGGAGGCACCGGCGCGTGACCGCAGACGCCGCGCCAGCCAGCCGCCGCCACGCCGGCCGAAGCCGGCGCCCGCCGCTTCCGACCGCCGCCGCGCCGCTCGTCGCGGACGAGCGCCGAGCGGGACGTCCGCGTCGAGACCCGCGACGTCGATCGCCGTCTTCACGAATCGCGGCGCCCGGCTCAAGAGCTGGCGCCTGAAGCGCTACTCGCGATCAGAACGGGCAGCCGCAGGAGCTCGTCGAGAACCAGGTCGCCGGGCAGCCGCTGCCCGTTCACGCTGCGCACGGCCAGACGACGCGCTGACGACGACCGCTGAACGACGCGCTCTACACCGTGAGCGGCGCGCCGGACGGCGCAGGCGACGTGACCTCGCCGGTCGATCTGCGCTTCGAGTATCGCGACAGCGCCGGCGTGCACGCGGTGAAGACGTTTCACCTCGAGCCGGCGTCGTACGTCGTCACGTTCCAGGCGACGGTCACCGAAGGCGAACGCGCGCTCACGCCGGCGATCGTCTGGGGCCCGGCGATCGGCGACGCGCGGCGAGTCGAGCAGCTACGCCAAGAAGGCCGAGGGCGCTCGTCTTCGAGAACGGCAAGGCCGTCCGCATCGCCGCCGAAGGACATCGCGAAGCAGCCGGTGCGAGAGGCGACTTCCGTTACGCCGGCGTCGACGACAACTACTTCATGACCGCCGCGCTGTCAGCCGGGCCCGAGCAAGGTCACTTTCCACCCGGTCACGATTCCGCCGCCGGCCGGGCACGAAGGACGCCGCGCGAGCTGGTGTCGCTACGCGATCGAACCGGCAGAGTCCGACGCGCCCGATCAGGTTCTTCGTCGGCCCGAAGGACTTCGACGTGCTGGCGGCGATCGATCGCGATCTGACGCGAGCGATCGACTTCGGCATGTTCACGGTCATCGTCGTGCCGCTGCTGCGCTCGCTGAAGTGGGTCAACGGCTACGTCGGCAACTACGGCTGGTCGATCATCATCCTGACCGTCATCATCAACGCGATCATGTTTCCGCTGCGGCACAAGAGCGTCGTGTCGATGCGGAAGATGCAGGAGATCCAGCCGCGAGGTCAAAGCGATCCAGGATCGCTACGCGAAGCTGAAGGCGACCGATCCCGGCCAAGCAGAAGATGAACCAGGAGCTGATGGCGCTCTACAAGGAGCGCGGCGTCAACCCGGCCAGCGGCTGCGTGCCGATGCTGCTGACGATGCCGTTCTGTTCGCGTTCTACGCGCTGCTGCACGACGGCGATCGAGCTGCGCGGCGCGCCGTGGTTCGGCTGGATTCACGATCTGTCGGCGCACGATCCGTATTTACGTCGCTGCCGATCCTGATGGGCGTCAGCCAGATCTGGCAGCAGCGGATCGACGCCGGCGGCCGGCATGGATCCGGTGCAGCAGAAGATGATGATGCTGATGCCGGTGTTCTTCACGTTCATGTTCCTCAGGCTATCCGTCGGGCGTGGCGCTCTACTGGTTCGTCGAACAACGTGTGGGCGATCGGCCAGCAGTATGCGACCAACTACATGATCGGCCCGCCCGAATGTCCGCCGCCGACCAGGCGTCGGCCGGCGAGCGCCGGATGAAACGCGTCGGCGGCGGCAAGACGGACGCGGCCGCGCGCGACAACTAGCTCGCCTATGACCACCACGCACCGACCGATCGTCGATTTTCTGAACCGCTTCATCGCGCGCGCTCGGCATCACGGCGACCGTCGACGTCGAGGAGACGGCCGACGGTCCGCGGTTCAACCTGACCGGCGAGGAGGCGCGAGCTGCTCGTGCGCCATCGCGGCGAGCCGCTCAAGGCGCTGCAGCACGTCGTCGACATGTCGCTACGGACGATCGCTCGACGGACGAGAAGCGCGTGTTCGTCGACGCGCTCGAGTACCGCAAGGGCAAGGACATCGAGCTGCGGCAACATGGCGAAGTTCCTCGCCGGCAAAGGCGAAGGAGACCGGGGATGGATCAGCAGCTCGGGCCGCTCAATCCCTACGAGCGGCGCATCGTGCACATGGCCGTCGCCGAAGTGCCGGGCGTGACGACGGAAAGCGTCGGCGACGCGTTCTCGAAGACCGTCCTGATCTCGCTGCGGAAGTAGGCTGGAGCTGCGACCGCCCACCGAGCGCGCGCGTTCTCGACGCACGACACCATCGTCGCGATTGCGACGCCGCCGGGCCGCGGCGGGATCGGTGTCGTGCGCCTCAGCGGCCCGGACGCGCTCGGCGATCGCGCGGCAGCTGATCGCGCACGACGGCGCGCTCGAGCCGCGGCACGCGACGCTCACGACGATCCGGCTCGCAGCCGGCGCGACGTGGCGCGATCGATCAAGTCGTCGTCGACCTACTTTCCCGCGCCCGCTTCCTACACCGGCGACGATGTGGTCGAGTTGAGCGCGCACGGCAGTCCGGTCGATTCTGCGAGGCGATCGTCGAGGCGGCGATCGCGTGCGGGCGCGCGGCTCGCCGAGCCGGGCGAGTTCACGCTGCGCGCGTTTCTCAACGGCCGGATCGATCTGATGCAGGCCGAAGCGGTCGCCGATCTCATCGACGCGGCGACGCCGCTGCAGGCGCGCGCGGCGTTCGATCAGCTCGACGGCACGCTGACGCGCGCGATCGCGGCGATCGACGCGACGCTGTTCGATCTGATCGCGCGGCTCGAAGCGTCGGTCGATTTTCCGGACGAGGGCTATCACTTCGTCGAGCCCGGCGAGCTCGCGCGCGACATCGACGCGTTGATCGAGCGCGACCGTCGGCGTCTGCTCGACTGACGCCCGCCGCGGGCGCCTGATCCGCGAAGGGCTTGCAGGTCGCGATCGTCGGCGAGCCCGAACGTCGGCAAATCGAGCTTGTTCAACGCGCTGGTCGGCGCGTCGCGCGCGATCGTCACCGACGTCGCCGGGCACGACGCGCGATCTGGTGACCGAGGTCGTCGACATCGGCGGGCTGCGCGTGACGCTCGTCGGACACGGCCGGCCTGCGCGACACGACGGATCCCGTGGAGGCCGAGGGCGTCGGCGCGGTCGCGCCGGAGCGCAGCGCGTCGCGGATCTCGTCGCTCACGGTTCGTCGACCGATCGACGGAACGAGACCTCAGAGCTACGCTGAATACGCAAAGGACTTATCGTCGCAAACAAGTCCGATCTGCCGGCGCGCCTGGGACGCGATGATCGCGCGGTCGCGGTGTCGGCGACGACCGGCGCGCGGGCTGGACGACGTTGCGGCGGAGAGATCGTCGAGGCGCTCGATGTCGATCTGCTGCGCGATCGGCCGGCGATCACCAACGTCCGCCACATCGCGCTCGTCGAGCGCGGCGCACGACGCGCTGGCGCGCGCGCGCGCCGCCGCATTGGCGGACGGCGTTTCGATGTCGGAGGAATTCGTGCTGGCGGACTTGTCGGACGCGCGCGCAGCGCTCGAGGAGGTCAGCGGCGCGCGCGCGCCGGAGGATCTGCTCGAGCACATCTTCGCGCGGTTCTGCATCGGCAAGTAACCTGAATGACCGAGCATTCGACGTCATCGTGATCGGCGCCGGGCACGCGGGCTGCGAAGCGGCGCTACGCCGCGGCGCGGCTCGGCGCGCGCGTCGGGCTCTGCACGCTGTCGACCGACACCGTGGCGCACATGCCGTGCAATCCGGCGGTCGGCGGCACGGCGAAGGGCCATCTCGTTCGCGAGATCGACGCGCTCGGCGGCCTGATGGGCCGCGCGATCGACGCGACGGGCATTCAGTTCAAGCTGCTCAATCGCAGCCGCGGGCCGGCGGTCTGGTCGCCGCGCGCGCAGGCGGACAAGAAGATGCTACGGCCAGTGGGTGAAGGCGACGCTCGACGCGGAGCCGAACATCGAGTGGCTGATCGGCAGGGCCGGCCGCATCCTCGTCGAGCACGGCCGCGTCGTCGGCCTGGCGCTCGAGGAGGGCGACGCGTACGCGTGCAGCGCGCTGGTCGTCACGACCGGCACGTTTCTGAACGGGCTGGTTCACATCGGCCCGGAGCAGCATCCGGCGGGCCGCGCCGGCGAGCCGCCGTCGCGCGAGCTCGCGGAGTCGCTGAAGTCGTTCGGCTTCGAGTGGGGACGGCTGAAGACCGGCACGCCGCCGCGGCTCGATCGCGCGAGCATCGATTTCGATCGGCAGGTCGCGGACGGCGTGTTCCACGCTGGAGCGCGGCGACGACGCCGCCGGTGCCGTTCTCGTTCCTGACCGGACCGATCGAGCGCGCCGCAGATCGACTGCTACCTGCTCCACACGAACGATCGCGTTCGCGATCTCGTGCGCGCGAACATCGATCGCTCGCCGCTCTTCAACGGGCAGATCCACGGCATCGGGCCGCGCTACTGTCCGTCGCTCGAAGACAAGATCGTGCGCTTTCCGGACAAGGAGCGGCACCAGATCTTTCTCGAGCCCGAGGGCGTCGACGCTCGCGAGATCTACGTGAACGGCTTCTCGATGTCGCCTGCCGCGCGACGTCCAGGCCGAGCTCGTGCACGCGCTGCCGGGCCTCGAGGACGCGGTCCTGCTGCGTCCCGGCTACGCCGTCGAGTACGACTTCATCCAGCCGACGGAGCTGACGCGCCGCCTCGAGACCAAGCGCGTCGCCGGGCTGTTTCTCGCCGGGCAGATCAACGGCACGTCGGGCTACGAAGAAGCGGCGGCGCAGGGGCTCGTCGCCGGGCATCAACGCCGCGCGCGGCTGTCGACGGGCGAGCGCCGGCCTCGAGCTGCGCCGCGACGAGGCCTACATCGGCATCCTCGTCGACGACCTCGATCACGCAAGGGCTGTCTCGAGCCGTACCGCATGTTCACGTCGCGGGCCGAACACCGCCTGCTGCTGCGGATCGACAACGCCGACTCTGCGTCTGACGCCGCGTGGCCGCGAAGCGGGCCTGGTGGACGACGTGCGGTGGGAGCGGTTCAGTCGAGCGCCGAGGAGCGGTTCACTCGGAATCCGGCCGCGCTGGACTCGACGCTCGTCCGAACTACGACAGGCGATCGCGTCCCCGCGAGCCAAGCTGCTTCGGCAGCCGGAGGTGCGCCTGGCGGATCTTGTCGCCAGGAACGTCTTCCACGGCTTTGAGCTCGAGGCCGGCGGACGCCGCGCTCGACCTCGCCAGCGCCGAGACCGACCGGTGAAGTACGCGGGCTACCTGCGGCGGCCAGGAGAGCGAGATCAGCTCGGGCGCGGAAGGACGAGCGCCGCGGCATCCCGCACGATTTTCCCTTCGACCGCGTCCCCAGGCCTATCGCGCGAGGTCGTTCAGCGCCTGTTTCAGGTCCGGCCGGACACGCTCGGTCAGGCGCTGCGAATACCGGGCGTTACTCCAGCCGCAGTCGCCGTGCTCGGGCGCGTTCGTGGGCCGCCTGTCGTCAACTTCCGGCCGTGACCGTCGCTGGAGTTTCGCGACCGCCTGGCCAGGCGCGCGTCGCGCGCAAAGCGCCGCTGACGCTCGCGATGCTCGGACCGCTCGAGGCGTATTTCCGCCTGCTCACGCTATGGAACGCGAAGATCAACCTCACTGCGCTCCCGCTCGAAGCGTCCGACTGACGAGACGTTCGATCGCGCTGCTGGTCGAGCCGCTTGCCGCAGCCCCTCACCTGACGCTGGGGTCAGACGGTTCTGAGGGGGTCAGACACCGTCTGACCCCATGGTCTGGCTCGATCTCGGTTCCAGGCGGCGGATCCCCGGCCATCCCTCTACCTATCGCGCAGCCGACCCTCCAGCTCACGATGATCGAGTTCGAAGACGCGAAAGTCCGCCTTTCTACGGAGTAAGGCGGTCCTGGCGTCGCTGGATTGTCGGCCGCGAGCGTCGTGAACGAGCGGTCTGAAGACGTGGCGGCAGGCGAACTATTTCGCACC
>ERZ1370068.7816-contig-671_pt1 | contig 54611 bp, 89 predicted proteins | sample MGYA00561227_ERZ1370068 | MGnify/ENA primary metagenome ERZ1370068 (study PRJEB38410, sample SAMEA6850437) | metagenome | study: Metagenomic assessment of the ecological functions of the soil: analysis of the soil microbiota associated with the... | reverse complement strand
GTGTACTTCGTTCAGTTACGTATTGCTATGTTCAGGGTAGTCGGCGCGCGCCGCCTCGAGGTTGGCCTTCCAGCGCGCGCCGTCGACCGGCTTCATCGCCTTGGCCGCCGCGGCGAAGCCCTGCCATGCCGCTGTTGATCGGCAAGGTTGCCTGGTAGACGCGGCCGAGCTCCTCAGCGCCGGCATGGACGTGCACCAGCTTCTGCTCTGGGCACCGGCAGCTCGAACAGCGTGTAGCCGCCCGTTGTCGCTTCGCCGAGCCGCGGGCCGATTGCGAGGATCAGATCGCTGTCCTTCAAGCCGCTTGCCCAGCGGCGGGTCCGACGCCGATGCCGAGATCGCCGACGATAATTCGGATGGCGGTTGTCGAACAGGTCCTGGTTGCGGAACGCAGGCGCGACCGGAAGGCCGTTGGCCTCGACGAAGGCCTGGATGTCGGCGCAGGCCTCGGCGCTCCAGCCGCCGCCGCCCAGGATGACCATCGGCTGCCGCGCCTGCCTCGAGCATGCTCGCGCAAGCGTCGCCATGTCGTCGGCCGACGGCGCGCCGCGCGCGATCTTGTAGGGGCCGGCATCGGCCACCTCGACCTCGTCGATCAGCATGTCCTCGGGCAGCGCCACGACGACCGGGCCCGGCCGGCCGTTCAGCGCGCGATGGAAGGCCTGGCTCACCAGCTCGGGAATGCGCGCGGGCATCGCTCGATCTGCGCCACCCACTTGGCCATCTGGCCGAACATGCGGCGATAGTCGATCTCCTGGAACGCCTCGCGGTCGGTGGTTTCGCGCGCGACCTGGCCGACCAGCAGGATCATCGGCGTCGAGATCCTGGAAGCCGGTATGCAAGCCGATGCTGGCGTTGGTGGCGCCCGGTCCGCGGGTCACGAAGGCGATGCCGGGCTTGCCGGTCAGCTTGCCGTAGGCCTCGGCCATGTTGGACGCGCCGCCTTCCTGGCGGCAGATGATGTAGCGGATCGAGTTGCGCTGGGCGTAGAGCGCGTCGAGCGCCGCGAGGTAGCTCTCGCCGGGCACGCCGAAGATGGTGTCGGTGCCGTGGATGCGCAGCTGATCGATCAGGACCTGCGCGCCGCTGCGGCGCGGATGTGACGGTCGGCCATGTTTTTCCCTTACTTCGTGGGTGAGAAACGAGGTCGGCACCAATATCTTGTTGTTCATCGTCTTCATGAACTCTCGACTCTTCTGCAAATAGGCCTGCCATGCGGGATCGGCGGCCATCGCGGCGCGGCGCTTGGTGCGATCCGGCGCAGATCCTCGTAGCGCCCAGATGTGCACGATCTCGTTCACGTTGCCGACCTCGGTCGGTGAAGAAGCCGACGAGATGGCCGAGATGCTTCATCTGAACCGGCAGGCCCTCCTTTTCATAGAGCGCGAGGAAGTCGCGCAGCCGTCCAGGCTGCAGCTCGTAGGTACGGTGGTCGATGATCATCTGCGTCCTCCGCGATTCACGGCGTCGATTCCGTGGCGATTGTGTGACGTGACAGAACGTCGTTCTCAACCCTTGTGGACTCAGAGGCGTGAATCAGCGCATAAGTGCGGCATAGCGACACTGGCCGAAGAGCATCCATCAGAGGTCTTCGGCACAAGTCGCGCAGAGCGCGATACCGGTCAACGTCTTCCCGTGAGCTTCTTGGTCATCATCGTCAAAGGTCTACGAAACGCTGGGACCCAATCGTCCAGCAAGCGCGCGCCGGACTCCGCTCGATCCTTCCTCCAGCCCCGAGCCTTGAATGAGTCGTAAATTGTTTGTGGGCAATCTGCCCTATTCGGTCACGTCTGAGCGTCTGCAAGAAGCCTTCTCTCAGTTCGGCACCGTTACCTCTTCGAAAGTGATCGTGGATCGCGAGACCGGCCGCAGCCGCGGCTTCGCCTTCCTCGAGATGGAAACCGATGACCAGGGCGCCGCAGCCGATGCAGGCCATGAACGGTGCGCTGCTCGACGGCCGCTCGATCGCGCGTCCGTGAAGCCGTCGAGCGTCAGCCCGGCGGTGGCGGCGGTGGCGGCGGTGGTGGCGGTGGCGGCGGTCGCGATGGCGGCGGCTTCCGTCCGCGCGGCCCGCGTCCGCCCTATGGCGGCGGCGGCGGTGGTGGCATCGCGGCGGCGGTGGCGGCGGCTAGCGGCGGCGGCGGTGGCGGTGGCTATCGCGGCGGCGGTGGCGGCGGCTACGGTGGCGGCGGCGGTGGCGGTGGCTAGCCGCGGTGGCGGCGCCGGCGCGATGGCGGCCCGATGCGCGACCGGCGTGCCGACTTCTCCGGCGGCCGACTGCCGGCCGGCCGGCGGAGGTGGTTCGACAGCGGCGGCGGTGCGCCGAGTCCGGCCGATGCTGGCCGTCCGCAGCGGCGGCGCGATGCCGGCCCGCCGCGGCGCGAGCGCGACTACGAGCCGCGCAAGCGCGGCTTCGACGACGACCAGTAGACTCGAGCCGGCGAATCGAGCCCGACAGCCATCGTGAAGCGGAACGCCGGAGGAATCTCCTCCGGCGTTTTTCGTTTGCGCTGCACGCGTGCTATGCTCTGCTGCTTCGCTGCGGAGGCGGGCATGAAGCGACGGACCGCGCTTGTAGGCTCCCTGGCGGCACTGGCCGGCGACGTCGCCGGCGCGCGCGGCGACGCCGGTCGACCTCCAGCTCGTGCTGGCGGTCGACGTCTCGCGATCGATCGACGAGGTCGAGGCCGAGCTGCAGCGCCGCGGCTATATCGAGGCGCTGACCAACGAGCGCGTGATCGACGCCATCCTGTCCGGCGAGCACAAGCGCATCGCGCGTTTGCTACACCGAATGGGCGGGCACGCACTACCAGAGTCGTGGTCATCGACTGGACGGTGATCGACAGCGCTAGTGCCGCGCGCCGCTTCTGCCGAGAAGCTCGCCGAGGCGCCGCGCACGTCGCAGAGCTGGACCGCGGTCGGCGCGGCGCTGGCCTATCGCCGCCCAGCGCTCGAGAATTCCGGCTTCGTCGCCAAGCGGCGCGTCATCGACATCTCGGGCGACGGCCGCACCAACGACGGTCCGCCGGCCGAGCTGGTGCGCGACAAGCTGGTGCCGCAGGGCATCGTGATCAACGGCCTGCCGGTGATGATGAACCGCACCAACTTCGGCCGCCCGCCCGACCTCGCGCTCGACAAGTACTACGAGGAGAACGTCATCGGCGGCCCGGCTCGTTCATGATCGCGGCCGGCAATTTCGACGATTTCGGCCGCGCCGTGCGCACCAAGCTGGTCGCGAGATCTCCAGCATCGACCGGCAACTGCCGGCCTCGGCGCATCGACGCTGCCTGACAGTCCGTCCGAATTTTCCCGCAATTTCCCTGGCCGCTGGCGCGAAACCCGCATCATCCGAGCCGCGATGCATGATGCAGCGGGACTGTCGATCGATGCTGGCGCAACGACCCGATAAGCGCGCAGGCGCGGCTCGACCTGACGACGGCGCTGCGGGCGGCGGCGCGCCATGGCCTGAACGAGGGCGTGTGCAATCACTTCAGCATGACCGTGCCCGGCCGCGAGGAGCTGTTCCTGGTCAATCCGCAGGGCCTGCACTGGTCGGAGATCACGCCGTCCGACCTGGTGATGGCCGACGGCGAGGGCAACATCATCGAGGGCAAGTATCCGGTCGAGGCGAGCGCCTTCTACATCCATGGCCGCATCCATCACGGCAACCGGCGCGCCGCGGTGGTGCTGCACACCCACATGCCCGTACGCCACGGCGCTGACCTCGATCCGCGACGGCCGCATGCGAGATGTGCACCCAGAACGCCTTCCGCTACTGGAACCGCATCGCCTACGACGACGATCTATGCCGGCGTGGCACTGTCGACGGACGAGGGCGACCGCATGTGCCGCGCGCATGGGCGACAAGGACATCCTGTTCCTGCGCAACCACGGCGTCATCGTCGCGCGGCCCGACGGTCGCCCAGGCCTACGACGACCTCTATTATCTCGAGCGCACGGCAATGGTGCAGGTGCTGGCGATGCAGACCGGCCGGCCGCTGCACAATATCGACGAGGCGCTGGCCGAGCACACGGCCCGGCAGATCGCGGGCGACGTGCAGCAGGCCATCCTGCATTTCGAGATCGCTGAAGCGCCTGCTCGACCGGGACGAGCCCGGCTGGCGCAGGTTGGCGGCCAGACCTGGACGGATACGGGGGAGACGACGATGCGTATCGCGACGTGCCGCTTTGACCGCTGCTCGCTGGCGCTGCCGTCTGGCGCAGCAGCATTGCCGGCGCTGCAGCCAGGCGCCGAAGCTCGGGCGAGCTGGAGGTCAAGGCCTACCAGAAAATTCCCAAGACCAAGACGGCGGTCCAGCTCACCTCCGACACCGCGCTGGCGCGCAACCTGCGCCGCGAGGTGATGGTCCGCCTGGCGCAGCGCGGCAACGAGGTGGGCTTCAGCGGCGGCAACGTCATGCGCATGGACGTCACCTACTTCGATCTGTCTGGGCGGCAGCGGCGGCAGTACCGGCACGATCGGCGGCCAGCCCGAGCTACGCGGCGCCGGGCTCCAACCCGCGCACGGACGCTGCCGCGCAACCAGCTCGAACGGCGCGACGTGCGTCGGCTGCCGTCGCCGCCGGGTCCGACCGCTGCGCATCACGCTCACGCTCTATGCCGGTCGACGGCGGCAAGGTGCTGTGGACCGCCACGGCATCGTGCATCGACGCAGGCCGACAACGCCGAGCAGGCCGGCATCAGGCCATGATCGACAACATCTTCGACCAGCGCCGACAACAACCGCGTCGGCCGACGCCGGGCTGCCCGCTGTAGTCAACCGTCAGGAGAAATCGTCTCATGCCGCGTCTGGCTCCGCTCGACCTCAACAAGCTCACGCCCGAACAGAAGAAGGTGGCCGACGCCATCGTCGCCGGCCCGCGCGGCGCGCCTGCGCGGGCCGTTCGAGCCCTGGCTGCGCCGGCCCGAGCTGGCCGACCGCGCCCAGAAGCTCGGCGAATACTGCCGCTTCAACAACTCGCTGCCCAAGCGACCTGGCCGAGCTGGCGATCTGCCTGGTCGGCCGGCACTTCAAGGCGCAGTACGAGTTCTACGCCCATGCCCGCCTCGCCAAGGAAGCCGGCCTGTCGGCCGAGCATCGTCGAGGCGATCCGCACGCGCCAGACGCCGCCCTTCACGCGCGACGTCGAGAGCGATCGTCTACGACTTCGTCACCGAATATCTCGACACCAACCGCGTCGCCGCGCCCAACTACAAGCGCGCGATCGACGCCTTCGGCGAGCACGGGCGTGGTCGATCTGGTGGGCGTGTGCGGCTACTACATGCTGGTGTCGATGACGCTCAACGTCTTCGAGATGCCGCTGCCGCCGGGCGAGCCGGAACCGCTGGCCTGACGGCGGGGCGTGCCTACCGCGGCAAGCGAACGCCTGGAGCGGTGCGGTCCGCTACTCCTCGAAGATCGCGACCGCGCGCGTCCAGCCGGCCGAGGCGCCGCGGATCTTGTGCGGGAAGCAGGCGATGGTGAAGCCGTCGCCCGGCAGCGCCTCGAGATTGTGCAGCTTCTCGAGGTGGCAGTAGCCGATGTCGCGGCCGGCCTTGTGGCCTTCCCAGATGATCGACGGGTCGTGGTCCTTGCGCCCATTTCTGGGCGGTGAAGTAGAACGGCGCGTCCCAGCTCCAGGCGTCGGTGCCGGTCGAGGCGAATGCCGCTGCTCGAGCAGGTACATGGTGGCGTCGTAGCCCATGCCGCAGCCCGAATTCACGTAGTCGTTGTTGCCGTAGCGCGAGCCGGCGCGCGTGTTCACCACGACGATCTCGAGCGGCTGCAGCTCGTGGCCGATGCGTTCGAGCTCCTCCTCGACTTCCGTGGCCGTGATGACATGGCCGTCGGGCCATGGCGCGGAAGTCGAGCTTCACGCCGGGCTGGAAGCACCATTCGAGCGGCACCTCGTCGATGGTGATCGGCGCGCTCGCCCTTGTTCATCGTCGGATGGAAGTGATAGGGCGCGTCGAGATGCGTGCCGTTGTGGCGTCGAGAGATTGACGTTCTCGACCGCCCAGCCTGCGCCGTCCGGCAGGTCTTCCTTCTTCAGGCCGGGGAAGAAGCCGGCGATCTGGCCAGCCGTGTCCTCGTGCTTGTGATACTGGATCTTCGGGCCCGAACGGCACGGGATCGGAGATGACGTCGTTCTCGAGATAGATCGACAGGTCGACGAAGCGGCGCTTCATGCGGCCTTCCTCCTGCGGGAACGGCCTCAGTGTGGGGTATTCGGCGCGCCGGTCAATCGCGCGGACGACCGTGTCGAGGATGGCATGCGACGAGGAGCTTGCCGATGCACTTCTGGCCGAAGTCGTTGAGGTGCAGGCCGTCGTTGGTGCACGAACTGCGCATAGGGCATGCCGTCGTCGTACCAGGCGCGCATGATCTCGAAGCGGCGGAACAGGCCGGCGCTCCTTTCCTTGGCGACGCGTCGGCCATGACCTTGCGCATAGTCCTCCTCGTCGGGCAGCGGCCACGACGGCGGGCACGTACTGCAGGTTCATCATCACGAAGTTGGCGCCCAGCGACTGGCCGATCGTCGATGCCTGGCGCGCAGCTTGCGGCGAACTTGTCGAGCGGCATCGCGGCGGATCGCCGAGTTGGTGCCGACCTGCCAGACCACGATATGGGCGCGCTCGGGCTTCACGTCGGCGCTTCATGCGCGCGGTCATCTCCTCGAGCATCCTGGCCGCCGATGCCCTTGTTGAAGACATGGATCGTCGATGCCGGGCATCGCCGCCTCGAGCCTGATCTTGAGCTGGGCGGGATAGGCGAAGTGCGGATTGGTACGCGCCGTAGCCCTGGGTCGAGGACGAGCCCATGGCGACGATGCGCAGCTGCGCTCGCTCGGCGATCGGCGGTGCGCGCGATCTCGCAGCGGCTTGCCGAGTTCGAGCAGCTCGCGGCTGGCGCGGCATCTGCATTTCGGCACGCCGACGCCGCCCGGCCAGCACGGCGACGCCGACGGCAGATGCCGGCGAGACGGCTGGCGGCCTCACGCGACGGCCACCGCGTCGTCGCGGCGGGATCCCGCCCTTGAACCAGGTCGCGCCATAGGCGGCGAGCGACATGATGGCGATACCGGCGATGCTCACGGCGATCTGCGACACGATCGAATCTTCGTACACTGAGCGACGATGACCTGGGCGGTCAACGCAAGGAAAGTACCGAGGCAGAATATCTGCAACGAATGCTCGCCGCATCTGCGAAGTCGGCTCGAACATCCGCCATCTGAGGAACGCGGCGTTCGGCCGGCACCGCCAGCCGGACCAGCCAGGCGACGGCCAGGAAATGCACGAACCGCAGGATGTCGATGTTGGTCTTGTCGATCGGGTAGATCTGGCGGGCGACCCAGTCCGGAATCAGGCGTTCCAGCGAATTATAGTGCCAGGACAAGGCGATAAAGGCGGCAAACAGCAGAGTAGAGCGCCGCCAGGATGGCCAGCGGCCGGCGCCAGCGGTCGAGCCAGGCGAGCTGCGGGCGCCAGCACCGCGCAGGCCGCGCCGACATAGAAACACGACCTGCCAGGCCATGGGATTGAAGAACCAGACCTTGTCGTCGGGATAGGCCGGCAGGTTCCAGTCGAAGTGGCATGGTCGCCGCATAAGAGCGCGAGCGAGGCCGCGATCACGGCCAAGGGCCAGCGCAGCACGGCCGGCAGGACGAAGGGAAAGGCCGCCAGCAGCACGATGTAGAGCGGCAGCACGTCGAGATTGACCGGCCGGAACTTGAGCAGCGCCGCCTCGAGGATGGCCTGATAGGGATTCTCGCCCAGGCCCAGCAGCTGCATCTCCTCGATCAGCGCTGGGCGTGTCGCGGGCGATCGACACCCAGGCGATCTGGGCGGAGAAGGCCACGAACAGCAGGATGTGCGCGACATAGAGCTGCCAGACGCGGCGATAGATGCGCGCCGCGGCGCGCGAGCCAGCCGTCGCGCATGCATCATGCGGCTGTAGGCGATCACCGCGGTGTAGCCCGAGATGAAGACGAAGATCTCGGTGGCGTCGCTGAAGCCGTAATTGCGCACGGTCAGCCAGCTCACGATGTTGGTCGGGAACGTGGTCGACGATAGATGAACCACAGCGCCAGCCCGCGGAACAGGTCGAGGCGGATGTCGCGACCGGAGGCGAGGTACGGGCACGGCGGCTGCATGGCGCCGCCATTGGTATCGCAGGCGCGCCGCCCACGCCACGTGCGCCAGCGCAGCTCGGCTCGGCTGCACCGGCGACCGATCAGGAGGCCGACTTCAGCACCTCTTCGATTTTCTGGGCGAGCTCCTGCCTCACGATACGGCTTCATCGAGGAACTGGACGTCGCGTCTCGAGCTCGCCCTTGCCGACCAGCGCGCCCTCGAAGTATCCCGAGGCAAACGAGCACCTTCAAGCCAGGGCGCAACTCGTCGCCCTGGCGGCCAGCGCGCGGCCCGCGCGATGCCGCCCGGCATGACGACGTCGGTGAACAGCAGGTCGAACATCGCGTCGACGACTTCCGAGCATCACCGCCAGCGCTTCGGCGCCGCTCGACGCCGAGACGACCCCGTAGCCGAGGCGTGATCAGCTGCCCGACGGCCTCTCGAGAACGCGCTATCGTCGTCGTCCACCACGCATGGATCTTTGCCTTGCCGCGAGACGTGCGCGACATTCGGCGACGCTCCGGGCATTCGGCCCTGATCGACGCCAGGCGCTTGGCGCCGCCGTCGACGTCGTACGCAAGCACGCCGTAGCCGACCAGCCTCTGGTTCCCGATCCGAGAGCGGCCTGCAGGACTATCCTGCGCCTCGAAGCCGGTCCCGTCCTTGCGGACAAGACGACCTGTCGTCTCATGCCGGCCCCACTGCAAGGCATCCTGGAGCGAAACGCGTCGGCCGGCGACGATTGCTCCGTTCGATGTCGCGTAGAGCCCGGCAAGAGGCCGGCCGACGATCTCCTCGAGGCGTATCCAAGAGCGCGCGTGCCCCGCATTCCACGTCAGAGCCGCGCCATGGACGTCGAGCATGATCACCGCATAGTCGGTCAGTTCGTCGACAAAAAGCTCGCACCAATTCGCGCTCAGCTCGCGGGTCATCAAGAGCTCACCCTTCGTCGGAGCGCGGTCGTCATTAGGTTCCACGCCTGCTGGCGACGGCGCCGACCCAAAGCCGGCCGTGGCCGCACGTCGCCGAGGGCCTTGCGTACGATCTTGGCGAGGTCGGCCTTGACGGTGCGGTTTCGGCCAGCAGCATCACGCCGCCGTCCAGCCGTCCGTCGTGCAACAGCGCATTCTCCGAATAGCCCGACATGAACACGATGCGCGTAGTCGGGCCACAATCGCTCGACTTCCGACGGACAGCCCCTTGCCGTTGAGGCGGCCAGGCATGACGACGTCGGTCAGCAGGAGGTCGAACCGTGCTGAGCCGGAGATGCTCGAGTCGACGCTCCTCGGCATTGCTGGCGTGCCTGACCTCGTAGCCAAGGCTTCGCAGCTGCTCGCTGACGATGGCGCGAACCGGCGCCTCGTCTTCCACGACGAGAACGCGCTCGCTGCCTCCTGGCAGGGTCTGGCGTGACGGCACCGCTGCCGCGGCCACGACTTCGCCGCGGCGGAAATACATCCGCACCGTCGCCGCGGCCGACCTCGCTGTTGATCGTGATATGGCCCTTCGATTGCCTGATGAAGCCGTACACCATGCTCGAGCGCCGAGGCCGGTGCCCCTTGCCGACTTCCTTGGTGGTGAAGAACGGCTCGAACGCCCGCCGCAGCGCGTCTCGGCGACATGCCGGCGCCAGTATCGGCGACAGACAAGCATCACATAGTCGCCGGCAGCCAGGTCCTCGTCCTGCTGTCGCGCAATGTAGTTCCGATCGAGGGTGACATTGCTTCGTCTCGATGACCAGGCGGCCGCCGTCCGGCATGGCATCGCGCGAATTGATGCAAAGATTTATCAACGCCGCTTCGACCTGCGAGCGATCGACGCTGGTCGGCCAGAGGTCGGACGCCGCGATCGTCTGCATGTCGATGTGCTCGCCCAGCGTCCGCGCACAGCAACCGTCCGGTCGACGCCACCAAGATCGTTCAGGTCGGTCTTCTCGGGCTTCAGGACCTGCTTGCGGGAGAAGGCCAGCAGCCGCCGCCGTCAATTCCGCGGCCCTCTTCGCCCGCCTCGAAGATGCGCTGTGCGCGATCGGCGACGTCGGGGGCAGGTCTTCGTGCTCGAGAATCGAGCTGGCGTCGCCCAGGACGATGGTCAGGATATTGTTGAAATCGTGCGCCACGCCGCCGGTCATCTGGCCGACCGCCTCCATCTTCTGCAGCTGGAAAAGCTGCTCGCTGGTTTCCCTGTGGCTGTCCATCACCTCGTGTCGCTTGCGTGTTTCCACCGCGATGCGCCGGTCGAAGATCACGGCGACGATGGCAATCAGCAGCACAAGAGATCGCAATCAAGGCGGTGACAGCGGCGAAAACCGACTTGGTCGAGGTTGACCGCGCCGCGGAGGCTGGCGCCATCGGCGAAAGCAGAAGGTCGACGCCATCGCCGTGTAGTGCATGGCCGTCACGGCGAAGCCCAGGATCAACGCGCCCGCGACCTCCTGGACGTTGCGAAACCTCGTCAGGCGCGTCTTGCTGAGCCAATGCCAGGACTTGGAGCGCCAGGATCGCAGAGCCCGACGGCGACGACCAGTGGAGGCTGCGAACAACGTCGGATCGTAGCGAATGAGGGCGTCGAGATCTCAGGGCGGACATGCCGGTGTAGTGCATCGCGCCGATGCCGGTGCCCATCAACGCGCCGCCGATCAGCAAGCGGCTGGTCGTCACCACCGGCCGGGCGACGACATGCAGGGCGATGGCGGCCGCCAGCATCGCCGGCACGATCGACAAGGCCGTCACCCCAGGGATCGTATGACCTCTCGATCGGCAGGACGTAGGCCAGCATGCCGATGAAGTGCATCGCCCAGATGCCTCCTCCCATCGCGATGGCGCCGGCGGCCAAGCCATCCCAGCCGCATGGCCGGGTCGCGCAGTTCGGAGATCCGGGTGGCGAATTGCAGGAAGGCGTAGCCGCCGAGGGCGGCAACGAGGTACGACAGCAGCACGAGGCGCGTCATTGTACGTCGCGGGCAAGGCCTGCGACGGGTCGACGTCCAGAGCGAAGAAATGCGAAAGATTCATCCCGGCCGTGTTTGACGCATCCCCACACATACGCCCAACGCGACAGTGAACCACAGGCGGCGGCCAAGGTCGAGATGAGGATTGTCGCCGGGTTGCCGAGGGAAGAAACGAATGACCAGGACACCTTGCTTCTCGTGCCGGGCCTCCTCTGCTCTCCGCGGCTATTCGTCCGGCAATGCGCCGCCCTGTCCGACGTGGCGGAGATCGTCGTGCCGGACTGGCGGCAGGCGCCGCTGTCGATCTGGGACAGCTGGGACAGCGCCGCGCGCTGGGTGGTCGAGCCGCATGCCGGCCGGAGAAATTCGCACTGGCCGGCCTGTCGCTGGGCGGCATGCTGGCCGTCGAGATCATGCAGATCGCGGCCGAACGCGTGACCAAGCTGGCGCTGCTCGACACCGGCATGCGCAGCCAGAACGAGGCCGAGCGCGCGATCCGCCGCGCCCGCATCCGGCTCGCCAACGAGGGCCATTTCGAGCTGGTGCTGGGCCTGCAGATGTCGCGCTTCATCCCGGCCTACCGGCTGCCCGACAAGACGCTGGTCGACGAGGTGATGGCGATGTGCGGCGAGATCGGCGTGGAGATCTACAAGCGCCAGGAGGAGCTGGCGGCGGTCCGCGCCGACCGGCGGCCCGACCTGCCGAAGATCAAGTGCCCGACCATCGTGGTGTGCGGCCGCGACGATGCCGCGACGCCGCTGTTCCTGTCGGAGGAGATGGCGGCCGCCATCAAGGGCAGCGAGCTGATCGTGATCGAGCAGTGCGGGCATCTCGTCACCATGGAGAAGCCCGAGGAGACGAATGCGATCCTGAAGAGATGGCTTTCTACGCCGTCCTCTGAGCGAGGTGAGGGACCCACACGCGATCATGGCCTCTCTTACCCGCATGATCTTCTTGTCGCGCAGCTCTCGGCGTCGCTCGCGGCTGAGGCCGGCCACCTCGCGCAGCACCTGATCGGTGTGCTCGCCCAGCGACGGCGGCGGGCGCGTGTCGTCGACCGGCGTGTCGGAGAAGTGGTAGTTCGAGCCGATGATCGGCACCTCGCCCGACCTTGGCTGTGCTTGTAGGTCTTGAGCATGCCGCGGCGCTTGACCTCGGGCTCGTCGAGCGCCTCCTTCATGGTGCGGATCGGGCCGGCCGGCAGGTGGCGGAACTTGTGCGCCCAGTTCTCCTTGGTGTCGGTCTTCGAGCACGTCTTCCATCATGCTGCGTCAGCAGCGGGCTTGTTGGCGACGCGCTCGGCGATGGCTGGCGAAGCGCGGATCGGTCGCCCATTCAGGATGGCCGAGCGCCTTGCAGGTGTCGACGAACAGCTTCTGGTTGGCCGACCGCCATGTAGATCTTGCCGTTCTTGGTCTCGAACGAGCTGTTGGGCGCCGAGGCGAAATGGCCGTTGCCGGCGCGCCTGCGGCTGGTCGCCGCCGATCAGGTAGTAGGAGCCCATGTTGCCGAGCGCAGGCCAGCGCGGTGTCGTAGAGCGCGAGATCGATGTGCTGGCCCTTGCCGGTGTCGCGCCGGGCATAGAGGGCGGCGTTGATCGCCGCCGCCGAATGGATCGCCGTCATGGTGTCGACGATGGCGATGGCGTGGCGCAAGCCCTCGCCGTTGGCCTCGCCGTTGACGCTCATCATGCCCGACTCGGCCTGCAGCACCGGATCGTAGCCCGGCCGGTCCGACAGCGGCCCGGTCTGGCCGTAGGCCGAGATCGAGAGATAGATCAGCTTCGGGATACTTCTCGTGAACGCTGGCGTAGTCGAGGCCGTATTTCTTCGAGCACGCCCGGCCGGAAGTTCTCGACCATGCACGTCGGCCGTCTCGAGCAGCTTGTGCACGACCGCCTGGCCGTCGGGCTTGGTGAAGTCGAGCGCCACGCTCTTCTTGCCCCTGTTGAAGGTCATGAAGAAGTGGCTCTCGCCCGCTCGCCGCCGACGCGGGGCCCGGCGCCCTTGCGCGTATCGTCGCCGCCGTCGGGGTTCTCGATCTTGATCACCTCGGCGCCCATGTCCGACAGGATCTGGGTGCACATGGGCCCCGCGATCACGCGGGAGAAATCGACGACGCGGATGCCGCTCGAGCGGCGGACGACCTGATGTTGCCATGGCTGCAAGGTAGGGCTGCAGGCCGGCGCGCTGTCCATGCACGGCCGTTTGCCCTAGACTGCAGCGCCATGACCTCATTTCGCATATCGCTTTCTCGCCGCGCCGCTCCTCGCTCTGCCCGCGCTCGCCGCCCTGCGGCCGGCAACGGCGCGAGGCCGACGCCTGGCCCAGCAAGCCGATCCGCATCGTCGTGCCCTTCGCGCCGGGCGGCTCGGGCGACATCACCGCCCGCCTGGTCGGCAAGTACATCGAGGACAAGACCGGCCAGCCCTTCGTGGTCGAGAACAAGCCGGGCGCCAACGGCATCGTCGGCGTGCTGGCGGTGAAGGCCTCGGCGCCCGACGGCTACACCCTGATGCTGGCCACCACCTCGACCAACGCCGCCAACATCCACATGTTCAAGAACCCGGGCTACGACCCGGAGAAGGATTTCCAGGTGGTGGGCGTGATCGGCTCGAGCGGCGCCTTCCTCGTGGTGCCGGCCGACAGCCCGTACAAGACGCTGGCCGAGCTGCTGGCCTACGCCAAGGCCAATCCCGGCAAGCTCAACTTCGGCTACTTCAATGCGAGCTCGCAGGTGCCGGCCGAGGTGCTGGGCAAGCACAGCCGGCGTCGAGTGGCAGGGCGTCGCCTACAAGGCGATCGGCAATGCCTGGACCGACCTCTATGCCGGCGCCATCCAGTTCATGTTCGTCGACCTCACCGCCGGCGCGCGGCCAGGTGGTGGCCAACAAGGCGCGGCCGCTGGCGATCTCCCTGCCCGCGCGCAGCCCGCTCTATCCCGACGTGCCGACGCTCGGCGAAACCTTTCCCGGCTTCGTCAGCACCGGCTTCCTCGCCGATCGCCGTGCCGAAGGCCAGCGCCCGACGGCGATCAAGCAGAGGCTGAACGCGCTGATCAACGAGGCCATCTTCTCGCCCGAGCATCAACAAGCGGCTGGTCGACGAGTTCGCGCTCGACGCCGCGCAAGCTCGATCCTGGAGCAGTGCGCCGAGCAGGACCGCGACGAGCGCGCCAAGTGGGCCGAGTACGTCAAGATCGCCCGGATCGAGCCGCAGTGACCGTCCGCGCCGTCTTGCAGGCGAGACGCCAATATGGTCCCCGGCGCTCCGGGGTGGAGCGCCGGGGTGAGCCGGTCCGTGTTCGCAGGCGTGGGGGAAGTGAACGACGAACCGGAGAGCAAGGCTGTTCAGGCGAAAGCTGCTCATTCCATCACCATCGCATGGTCGCTTTCGCCAGAGCGTTGCGGGCGCTCCGCAGCAGCAAGACGAGGGGAATGGCGGCAAGCGACAGGATCATCATCAATTTGAAATCGTCGATGTAGCTGATGATCGAAGCCTGCGTTTGTATGACCTGATCGAGCGCCGCGCGTCCGCTCGCGGTCCAGGGACTCAACGCGTGCTGCACGGCGCTGTTGTCGAATGCGTGATTGAATGCCGTGACATGGCTTGCGATGGTCGCGTGATTGACCTGATTGTTTCTTGATCAGCAGATAGGAGACGACCGATATTCCCACGCTGGAGCCGACGTTGCGCGACAGGTTGTAGAGACCGGTACGCGTCGGCGCGCTGCTCGGGTGCAAGCGTGGCGAACGTAACGGTCGTGAGCGGGACGAACAGGAATCCAAGTCCTGCTCCCTGGATGAATCCGGTCACCGCGATCGTCCACTGCGAGACGTTCGGATTCCAGCCGGTCATGTCGTACATGGCCCAGGCGGTCAGCAGCAGGCCGGTCATGAGCAGAAGCCTGGTATCGATCCGTCCGATCAGGCGGCCGACCAGGAACATGCAAGCCATGGTGCCCAGCCCGCGCGGGCCCATGACGATCCCCGCGGTCACCACGGGATAACCCATCAGCGTCTGCAGATAGGGTGTCATCAACGCCAGCGACGCCAGATAGGTTATCCCGACGATGAAGATGAACAGCACCCCGACCGAGAAATTTCGATCGAGAAACAGCGCTAGGATTTACGAAGGAATTTTGCGCGGTAAAGGTGTGGACGAGGAAGATGTAAAGCGCCGATGCGCAGACGACCGCCTCGATCAGAATTTCAGAAGGAAGAGAACCAGTCGAGTTGCGCACCCCGGTCCAGAAACACCTGCATGGCGGCAATAGCGATGCTCAGGCTGCCAAATCCGAGCCAGTCAAGCTTCGCTGCCGCGCTGGTCTCGCGTCTCCCTCAGAAAGAACGATATGCCGGCGAATGCGAGCGCCCCAAGGGCACGTTGATATAGAATACCCATCGCCAGCTGTAGTGGTCGGTCAGCCAGCCGCCGATCACCGGCCCCAGCACCGGCCCGACCATCACCGATACGCCGAATAGAGCCATCGCCGATCCGCGTTCTTCCGCCGTATAGATGTCGAGCAGAATCGGACTGGCCAAGCGGGACAAGCGCTGCGCCGAAGAATCCCTGCAGCAACCGGAACGCCACGATCTCGAACCAGCGATTGCGCAATGCCGCACAGCACGGATGCAATCACGAAGCCGACGACGGCCGCCATCAACACGCGCTTGCGGCCGAACCTGTTGGCAAGAAACCCCGATGGCGGGGTCATGATGGCCGCGGCCACGATATAGGACGTCAGCACCCAGTTGATCTGATCGGCGCTCGCCGACACGCTGCCCTGCATATAGGGCAGCGCGACGTTGGCGATCGTCGTATCCAGCGCCTGCATGATGACGGCGAGGATGACGCACAGCGGTAACCGCGGGCGCGGTTGATCGGCTGCGGCACTTGCGGCGGCATCAGCCATGTTCAGCTCCCGTGATCCAAAGAGACCGGTTATGAAACTCGGAAATCCGCGGGCATGTCCGGTGTCGACATTCACCTCCACGCTCATGCCGACGCGCAGCGGCGGCTTGCCGGGTGCATTGTTGACGCGGACGCGCATCGGAATGCGCTGGACGACCTTGACCCAGTTGCCGCTGGTGTTCTCGGCCGGCAACAACGAGAAGCTCGATGCGGATGCTGGGCTTATGCTGTCGACCGTTCCGGCCCATCGCTCGCCCGGATAGGTATCGACCGTCGACCGTCGACTTTCTGTCCGGGCCTGACATAGGTCAGTTCGGTTTCCTTCGGGCTCGCCTGAACCCAGACGTGATCGGTCGAGACGATGTTGAACGCGCGCCGCGGCGGCGGCGAGATACTGGCCGGGTTGCAACGACGGCACATTGGTCACGATGCCGGCGAAGGGTGCGCGCACGATCGGTGTGGGCGAGCTGGCGCGCAGCCTCGTCGCGCGCGGCCACAGCATCCTTGTATCTGCGGATGGTTTTCGATCGGCGCATCGGGATCGCCATTCAGGTTGGCGGCGATGCCGGTCAGCTGTTGGTTGCAGCGAGGCGAGCTTTTGCTGCGACCCTTGCAGCGTGTTGCGGGCGGCATCGAAGGTAGCCTTTGGAGTGAAGTTGCTGGCGAGCAATTGCTCCTGGCGCTTGAAGTTGACCATGTTGAAGTCGACATCTTTCTGTGCCTGTTCGACCTGGGCCTGCATGTTGCGGTAGCTGGCCTGCAGCGCCAACGAGATCATTTCGCGTATTTCCGATCTGAGCCTCGGCGCGATCCAGCGCCAGTTGAAACTGCAAAGGGTCCAGCTTGAACAGTATGTCGCCCTTGGCGACCTTTGATTGTCGTGAACCAGGACTTGCGTGACGATGCCGGCGACGTCGGTCGACAACCCGACCATGTCGGCCTGGACATACGCATTATCCGTCGACATGACCTTGCCGCCGGTCACATAGAAATAGCCGGCGGCGATGAGCACCAGCGGCAGCAACGCGAACAGGAGAGGCCGCCGCAGCGATCCTTTCGACATTGCGGATTTGGATTTGGCCGCCGCAGGGTCGGCAGGCGGGCGCGCTGACGGTTCGGCCTCAGGTTCGCGATCGTCTGGTCGAACTTTGGCGTCCGGTCTGGCAGCCTCGCCGATTCCTGGCACGCTCTTGGCCTCCAGCGGGCGGCGCGCCAAACGACGGACTTTGTCCTCGGGGAATTTCCAGTCGATCGAGGTTTGCCGGCAACGAACGATCCACGACACCGCTCTCCTTCACGGCCTCCTGACTTGGCGATTTAGCGTGTAATATGGTTTACTCAAGTAGGATTGATTTTCCCTACATAGTATGATATATGCGACTAATGACGAGTGACGCCTTAGAGCCAACGGGACGCAGCCATGATCGATATCAATCTTGTCGGTCCGATCCGGCCGTCGCCAAAGTGGTGCAGGCCGAGTTCCGCCGCGCCGTCGGCATGATCTCGGGCCGCTGGAAGCTCGAGATCCTGTGGCTGCTGAGCCACGGCACCCATCGCTTTGGCGAGCTCAAGCGCGGCCTGCCCGGCATCACCCAGCACATGCTGACGGCCCAGCTGCGCGCCCTGGAGAAGGACGGGCTGATCAAGCGCACGATCTTCGCCGAGGTGCCGCCGCGGGTGGAATACGAGATCACGCCCGCAGCCCGGCGCCTGCGGCCGATCTTCGTAGAGATCGTGAAATGGGCCGAGGAGAACGAGGCCGGCGTCCAGCCCGCAAGCCGCGCCGGCCGACGCCTAGCGCGCGAGGACTCGCCTAGAAGTCTCCTCCTGGGGAGACACCTCCAATGCCGATGCCATCGGCATTCATAGGCCATTTGTCTCCAGTCTCTCCCACCCCCATTTGGGGTAATAGCGTACCGCGATTTCCGTGATTCCGACGGACCGGGCGCCCCGGCCTGGCACGCCTAGCTCGGCGGCTGTCCAGCACTTCCATCAGCTCGTCGATCTTGATCTGGCGTTCGCGCTCGGCGCCGGCATGGAAGGCGTCGCGCCACGCAATGCTGCAGGTGATCGTGCAGGATCTCCTGCTCGACCTTGTCGAGGGCGGCGCGCACCGCGCGCACCTGGGTTGATCACGTCGATGCAGTAGCGGTCTTCCTCGACCATGCGCGCCACGCCGCGCACCTGGCCCTCGATGCGGCTCAGCCGGGCCAGCTGGGATTTCTTCAAGCTTGTCGTCCATGCCTTGAACCATACCCCGTAGGGTATAAGTTGCAACGGCTCACCCCATCGCGACCCGACACGGCGACCGATCCCGTCTGCGGCATGAAGGTGAAGATCGCGGGCGCGCCGGAACACGGCCCGTCACGCCGGCCACACCTATTACTTCTGCAGCGCCAGCGCTGCCTAGGCAAGATTCACCGCCGAGCCCGGCCGCTACCTGACGCCCGCCGAAGCGCGCCGCAACTGCGGCCGAGCCCGATCCGGGCACGATCTACACCTGCCCCATGCATCCAGAGATCCGCCAGGTCGGCCCGGGCTAGCTGCCCGATCTGCGGCATGGCGCTCGAGCCCGCCGAGGCGACGCTCGAGGACAGGGCCGAACGCAGAGCTTTTGGACATGACGCGCCGCCTGTGGATCGGCGGCGCGCTCGCCGTGCCCGGTCGTGGCCGCTCGACATGGGCGGACACCTGTTCGATCTCGACCGCGCTGCTGCCGCACGGCAGCGATGAACTGGATCGCTGCTGGTGCTGGCGACGCCGGTCGTGCTGTGGGCAGGCTGGCCGTTCTTCGTGCGCGGCGTGCAGTCGGTGCGTGCCGGCAGAGCCTCAACATGTTCACCCTGATCGCGCTCGGCACCGGCACGGCCTGGCTCTACAGCGTGGTGGCCACCGTGGCGCCCGGCCTGTTCCCGCCATCGCTGCGCGGCAGCGACGGCATGATGCCGGTCTATTTCGAGCCCGCCGCCGTCATCGTCGTGCTGGTGCTGGTCGGCCAGGTGCTGGAATTGCGCGCCCGCGACGCCACCGGCGGCGCCGATCAAGGCGCTGCTGCGGCTCGGCGCCGCGCACGGCGTTGCGCGTCGGCGCAGACGGCAGCCGACGACGAAGTGGCGATCGAGGCGATCGCGGTCGGCGACCGCTTGCGCGTGCGGCCGGGCGAGAAGGTGCCGGTCGACGGCGCGGTCAGCGAAGGCAGCGGCGTCGGTCGACGAGTCGACCATCACCGGCGAGCCGATGCCCGTCACCAAGGAGGCCGGCGCCACGGTGATCGGCGGCACTGTCAACCGCAGCGGCGCCTTCGTCATGACGGCCGAGCAGGTCGGCGCCGACACCATGCTGGCGCGCATCGTCAGGATGGTGTCGGAGGCGCAGCGCAGCCGCGCGCCGATCCAGCGGCTCGCCGACGTGGTGGCCGGGCTGGTTCGTGCCGGCTGGTGGTCGCCGTTGCTGCCCTGCATCGCCGCCGCGGCCTGGACGATCTGGGGGCCGCAGCCGCGCGTTCGCGCACGCCCTGCTCGCCGCGGTCTCGGTGCTGATCATCGCCTGCCCCTGCGCGCTCGGCCTGGCGACGCCGATGTCGATCATGGTCGGCGTCGGCCGCGGCGCCGTCGGCCGGCATCCTGATCCGCAACGCCGAGGCGCTGGAGCGGCTGGAGAAGGTCGACACCCTGGTGGTCGACAAGACCGGCACGCTGACCGTCGGCCGGCCGACGCTTGACGCGAAGTGACCGGCGGGCTCGAGACGCTGCGGCTCGCCGCCAGCCTCGAGCGCGGCAGCGAGCATCCCATCGCCACGGCGATCCTGTCGGCCGCACAGCAACGCAAGTATTGCGCTGTCGCCGGTGAGCCGACTTCCGCTCGCCGGCCGGCCAGGGCGTCATCAGGCATCGTCGAGGGCAAGCGCCTGCTGCTCGGCAATGCGCGGCTTCCTGAGCACAGGAGTCAATGCGGCGCTCGACGCCAAGGCCGACTCGCTGCGCGAAGGGCGCCACGGTGCTGCTGGCCGTCGACGGCAAGCTCGCCAGGCACCATCTGCCGATCGAGCGATCCGGTCAAGGAGACGACGCCCGCAGGCGCTTCAAGCAGCTGCGCGCAGGCGGGCCTGCGGCTGGTCATGCTGACCGGCGACAACAGGCGCACGGCCGCGGCCGTCGCCAGGCAGCTCGGCATCGACGAGGTCGAGGCCGAGGTGCTGCCCGAGGACAAGGCGCGGGTCGTGCAGCGCCTGCAGCGGCGAGGGCCGCGTGGTCGCCATGGCGGGCGACGGCATCAACGATGCGCCGGCGCTGGCCGCGGCCGATGTCGGCATCGCCATGGGCACCGGCACCGACATCGCCATCGAAAGCGCCGGCGTCACCCTGGTGAAGGGCGACCTGCTGGGCATCGCGCGCGCGCGCGCGGCTGTCGCAGCGCCACCATGCGCAACATCCGCCAGAACCTGTTCTTCGCCTTCGTCTACAACACCGCCGGCGTGCCGATCGCGGCCGGCGTGCTCTATCCCTTTTTCGGCATCCTGCTCAGCCCGATCGTGGCGGCGGCGGCGATGGCGGCGCTGAGCTCGGTCAGCGTGATCGCCAATGCGCTCAGGCTGCGGCGGCTCAAGCTCTAGAGCACGATTCCGTCCGGCCGTAGTCAGCCGGACGGGAATGTGCCCTATGAAATCACTATGTCCAGTGCGCGCGTTCTAGCTATTCCAGCCGCCGCCTCGATCAAGTTGGCGTCGTCGGTGACCGTCGACTTGTTTTCGGCGCCCCACAGCTTGCGGGTCGCCGAAGCGCGACAGCGGGAACTCGCCGGACTGATCGGCGGATACTGCGCCTCGCGCGTCGGACACGCCGAGATCGCGCGGATCGACGATCGTGCGGAAGTTGGGGTTGCAGAACAGCGGCATGGAATAGCGCGACTTGTCCTGCAGATGCGACCACGCGATGCACCGTCGCCTTGAAGCGGCCGTTGGTCCAGCGCTTCATCAGCTCGCCGATGTTGATCACGTAGCTGCCCCTGAGCGGCGTCACGCGACGATCCATTGGCCGTCCTTGCCCATGACCTCCAGCCCGCCCAGCGCTGTCCTGCCACAGGATGGTGACGATGCCGTGGTCGGTGTGCGGCCCGAGGCCTGGTCGGAGATGTGCAGGCCGGCGGCGCCGAGATAGTGGTTGATCACCATGTCGGCGACCGGCGGTGAAATGCCGGGTGAAGAAATCTCGCGGGCTTGCCGAGATAGAGAGCAAAACCTTCGAGGATTTTCATGCCGAGCGTGAACGTCTCGCCGTAGTAGGCCTCGATCGCCTCCGCGGAAGCCCGGCATGTCGGGCCAGATGTTGGGCGCGTAGAGCGGCGTGCCCGCCTTCACTTCCGGATCGTCTTCCGTCACCGGGAAGCCGATATCGAAGTTGTCGCGGGCGCTGGGCTTTGCCGTTGCGGTGGACGACGTCGCCGACCTCGCGATAGCCGCGGTTGTTGCTTGTCGGCCTTGACCTTCAGCCGTTCCGACTTCGGGCAGTGCGAAAGAACCTGTCGGCCATGGCGGCGGCCTTGTCGATGGTCCCGACCGGCGACGTTGTGGTTCACCGCATAGAAGAAGCCGATATCGTCGCAGGCTGCGCCGATCTCGGCGGCCGACTGCCATCTTGGCCGCGGCATCGTTGCCATAGAGCGCGCCGGATATCCACCACCGGGATGCTGGCCGGCATTGCCTGGGCCTGGGCCGAAAGACCTGCCGCCATGTCCGCCTCCAAATGCCTTCTCACCGGCGAGGTCCGCCGCCCGCCGACCGCCAGCCGCGCGACCCAGCCAATGAACGAAGGTATATCAGAAAGGACAGGGCCAGTCGCGAGCAGGGCAACGGCATAGACCTTGTCGCCCCGGTAGTTCTGCATGGCGTTATTGATGACATAGCCTAGCCCGGTGCGACGAAATCATCCATTCCGCCGCGATCTGCCACGATGATCGAGCCCGATCCGGTGATCTCCTGCGCCGCCACGATCGACGGGATGGCGTAGGGCAGCCGCACCCGGCTGAAAGTCTGCCACCAGCTCGCATTCAGGATCCGCATGCGGTCGAGCTGGACCTCGTCGGCGGCCCGCAACCCGGCCATCGTATTGACCAGCACCGGGAAGAAGCCGGCCAGCGCCACGATGGCGGTCTTGCTCAGGATCAGATCGCCGAATGCCAGCATCAGCACCGAGATCAGTGGCGATATAGGGCACGTTGCGCAGCGTGATCGCCGCCGGCATCAGCATGTGGCGCGTGGGCGGCAGCAGGTCGAACAGGACGGCCAGGCCGATGCCCGCGACGTTGGCCCACAGAAATCCTGATGGCGGCGCGACCTGAAGCGTCGCCAGCAGATGCTCGAAGATGAAGTGCGCGGTCGACCCACAAGCACTTCCAGCACACGCTCGGGCCGCGGGATGACGAAGGCGCGGCAGGCCGGAGAACCAGATGGCGACGTACCACAGCGCCAGCACCGAGCAGATCGGCGTCAGCACGCGCAGGGCGATGAGACCGAGCGCGCGGCAGCAGCGCGACGGATGGCGCCATCGATGGACGTCGTCGACGGCATGGCGACGTCGGCCGGCATCAGGCGGCTTCCCTGTGCATCAGCAGCCCTCGCACATGGGCGGCGATGGCGACGAAAGCGCGGATCCTGGCGGAACGAGGCTATCGCGCGGCCGCGGCACCGGCACCGGCACGACCTCGAGCACGCGGCCGGGCGCGGGCGAGAACACCAGCAGCCGGTCGGCCAGCATTACCGCTTCATCGATGTGATGGGTGACGAACAGCACGGTCTTGGGCCGCAGCGCCAGCTCGCGGTCGAACCATTCCGCCGATCTCCTCGCGCTTCATCTCGTCGAGCGCGGCGAACGGCTCGTCCATCAGCAGCACCGAAGGATCGTGCGCCATGGCCGAGGCGATGTTGACCCGCTGCAGCATGCCGCCGGAAAGCTGGCGGGCGCGCTTGTGCTCGTGGCCCTCCAGGCCGAACTCGCGCAGCACCTTGGCCGGATCGAAGCCGACCCTGCCGGCGATCTTCTGGGTGAAGCGCACATCGTCGATGGCGCGCTTCCAGGGCAGCACCGCCGGCCGCTGCGAGACCAGGCCGAGCAGGCGCTGGCGTCGCGCCTCGGCCGCCGAACTGCTCGCCGATGCGCACCTCGCCACCGCTTGGCGCGACCAGGTCGGCGACGATGCGCAGCATGGTGGTCTTGCCGCAGCCCGACGGGCCCGACCAGGGCGATGAACTCGCCGGCCGCGATCTCGAGATCGACCTCGTGCAGTGCCCAGGTCTCGCCGAAGCGGCGCGACACTCCGCGAATGGAGATTGGCGCAGCCATCGGCGCCCATTCAGCGCATGTCGGCCTAGGATGAACTTCGTTGGTCATGACCTCGGAGGCCGGGATGATCCTGGGGATCTGCTCGCCGTCCTTGAGGAAGCCGATCATCTGGTCCCAAATCTGCCGGGTTCATCCAGAGCAGGCCGTTCTTCTTGCTGTCCTCGCTCTGGAACAGCGCGTTCTGGATCTTGAAGCGCCAGGCGAGCTTCTTGCTGTCCTCGACCTGGCCCGGGACCTTGGCGAGGATCTCGACCGACTCGTCGGGATGGTCGATGACGTACTGCATGCCGCGCTGCACCGCCTTGAGGTAGCGCCGCACCAGCTCGGGATCTTCTTGAGCGTCTCGGACGAGGCGAAGATCACGTCGGTGTAGGAGCCGATGCCCCACTCGGCTCATGCGCAGCGCCCGCCATGCCTTGCCCTTGACCGTCGGGCGGCGCGTCGGGCTTCGCCGATCTCCTGTTCGATCTGGTAGGTCTGATTGACGATCCAGGCGAGGAAGAAATCCATCTTGCCGACCATCAGCGGCTCGACCGTCGCCTGTGCGGTGACGAGCTTGACCTTCGATACATCGATGCCGTTCTTCTGGCGAAGGCATGGAACACGAATTCGGTGCCGGCCTGTACGCCGACGGTCTTGCCTTCCATGTCCCTGGGCTTGGGTTGCGGCGCGTCGGGCTCGTGCGATGCTGAGTAGGAGGTCGGCGCCTGCTGGAACAAGCGTGCCGATCGCCACGACGTCGACCGGATCCTTGGCAAGGCGCGCGCTGTACGATGAACATGCCATTGGTCGCCAGGCCGAACTGCGCTTGGCCCGACGGCGACGATGGGAATCGGGTTCTTGCCCGGGCCGCCATCGACGATCTTGTGGTCGATGCCTTCCTCCTTGAAGTAGCCCTTGGCGTCGGCGATCATGATCGGCGCGTATTCGCCGTTGCGCAGCCAGCCGAGCTGCGTCACCGCGGTCATTCGGCTGCGCGGCAGCGTCGTAGGCGAAAAGACTCGTGGCGGCCAGCACGATGGCCAGGCGGTTGCGGCTCCCATGGCGTTTCCCTTCCCTTCAAAACCCCGTGATTGCCGTCAAATCTAGCACCTCGCGCGGTGCAAATGTCATGCCGGAGATGCATGATTTGCCGCCCATGAAACTCGTGCTTCGCGTGTTGCTTGCCTTGGGTCGTTGCTCGCGCCGATCGAGGTCGGCGCGCAGAGCGGACGACCTCGCCTATTGCAACAAGCTCTACGACCTTGCCGTGCGCTACGGCAAGGCCGTCAGCGGTGCGGCATGCGGCCGACGACCGACATGATCGTGGCGCGAAGACCAGTGCAGGCACGGCAACACCGCTGAAGGCATCGCCACCCTCGAGGACAAGCTGCGCAGGACCAAGGTCAACCCTGCCGCCGCGCCAGTAGGACTTGTCGCGGCCCATTGCAGCTAGACCCAGCCCGTAAACGACTGCTCCTGCCGCTGTTGGCGCTTCTTGTCGCGCTCCTCTATCCACTTTCGCCCAGAGCGACGACGCTGCCTACTGCGCCAAGCTCGCGGCGCTGGCCTACAAATATGTCGGCGGCTCCGGCGGTGACGGCCGCAGCGCTCCCGACCTCAACACCATCGGCGCGATCGACGACTGCAACAAGGGCAACTACGCCAGGGGCATCCCGTTCCTCGAGCAGCGCTTGCGCGATCTCGCGCATCACCGTGCCGCCACGCTGACGACACGCTTGAGCTCGGCGCCGGTCAGGCTGCCGATAGGCCTCGAGGTAGCGCTTGCTGGTGGCCTCGACCACTTCCGGCCGGCAGCCTGGGCGGCGGCGCATCGCCGTTCCAGCGGCCGGCATGGCGCTCGACGTCGAGCCAGTCGCGCAACGGCTGCTTGTCGAAGCTGGGCTGCGGCCGGCCGGGCGCATAGCCGTCGGCCGGCCAGAAGCGCGAGCTGTCCGGGCGTCATCACCTCGTCGATCAGCAGGATCTCGCCCGTGCCTTGGCGCGGCCGAACTCGAACTTGGTGTCGGCGATGATGATGCCCTGTTTCAGCGCGACGTCGCGGCCCTGCGTGTAGACGAGGCGCGTCAGCCGCTCGAGCTCGGCCGTCACCTCGCGCGCCCAAAACCTCGCGCATGCGGCCGACCGTGATGTTCTCGTCGTGGCCGCTCTCGGCCTTGGTGGCCGGGCTGAAGATCGGCGGGTCGAGCCGGCCGCTTTCCTTGAGGCCGGCCGGCAGCTTCTCGCCGGCCAGCGTGCCGTCCTTGGCATATTCCGCGCCATGCCGAGCCCGAGAGATAGCCGCGGATCACGCATTCGATCGGAAACACCGTGCCGCGCTTGCACAGCATGGCGCGGCCGGCGAGCTGCGGCGCGATGCGCCCTTGAGCGCCGGCACGGCGGCGGCGATCTCGTCGGCGTCGGCCGAGATCATGTGATGGCTGGACGGCATCGCCCAGCTGGCGGAACCACCAGGCGCTCGATCTGCGTCAGCACCGCGCCCTTCATCGGGATCGGCTCGGCCATCACCACGTCGTAGGCGCTCACCCGGTCGGTCGCCACCAGCAGCAGCCGGTCGCCGTCGACCTCGTAGACGTCGCGCACCTTGCCGCGGGCGATCCGCTTCAGCGGCAGATCGCTCGTCGTCATCAGGACCATCGACATCTCTTCCCACTCGCTGCGTCGCGCGAGCGCCTCGAGTGAGGGACTTCTCGCACACGCTCACCTCATCCTGAGGATCCGAAGCGCCGTCCGAAGGACGACCACGCTTATTTCTCGTGCCGCATCTCCTCGAACACTTCCTTGGCCGTCAGCAGGCCTCGCGCACCGACGGCAGGCCGATATAGCCGCAGAGATGCATCAGCGCCTCGGACAGCTCGTCCTCGGTCCAGCCCTGGTTGCGCGCCATGCGCAGATGGATCGCCAGTTCCGGCCAGCGCGCCTGGGCGGTGTCGGAGACGACGCAGATCAGCGCCCGCGTCTTCGAGGTCGAGGCCGGGCCGCGACCACAGCATGCCGAACACCGCCTCGCGGGCGTAGTCGCCGAACTTCTTCATCATCGGGTCGTCGTAGACCGACTTGTTCATCTTGTCGGCGTACTGCTCGCCCATCAGCTTGCGTGCGCATCTCGGTGCCCTTCTTTGTACGAGCTCGCTCTCGGCCATCGCTTTCCTCCTGTGCGAAGGAGTGCCAGCGTAGCGTCCGCTCAGACGCAGCCGGTAGCCGATTCCGGGCTCGGTCAGCACGTGCCGCGGCGTGGACGGGTCGGCCTCGATCTTCTGGCGGAGCTGGCGGACATAGACCCGCAGGTACTGCGGATCGACCGATCGCGTCGCGCCACACCTCGCGCAGCAGGTGCTTGTGGGTCAGCACCTTGCCGGCATGGATCGCGAGCTGCTCGAGGATGTCGTACTCCTGGGCGAGAGCTTGATGTCCTCGCGCCGCGCCGCACCAGCCGGCGCACCAGGTCGACGCTGAGATCGCCGCTGGCGAAGGTGCGCTCCGGCGCCCTGCTGCTGCAGGCGATGGCGCAGGGCGGCGCGCAGGCGGGCCATCAGCTCGTCGGCGCCGAACGGCTTGGTGACGTAGTCGTCGGCGCCGGCATCGAGCGCTGCCACCTTGGCCGCCCTCGTCGCCGCGGCTCGACAGCACGACGATCGGCACCGGCGCCAGCTCGCGGATGCGGCCGATCAGCGCCAGACCGTCGATGTCGGGCAGGCCGAGATCGAGCAGCACCAGGTCGGGCCGGTGGTGGCGCAGCGCCGACAGCGCCTCCGCGCCGGTCGCCGCCTCGAGCGTGCGATAGTCGTGCGCGCCCAGCGTCGTGCGCAGCAGGCGGCGGATCGGCGGCTCGTCCTCGACGATCAGGATGGTGGCGGCATCGCCGGTCATCGCAGCATCGCACGGATAGCTCACGATGAACTCCGCGCCGCTGCGATCGCCGCGGTTGCGCGCGGCGATCGTGCCGCCCTGCGCCTCGACGAAGCCCTTGGCGATGGCGAGCCCCAGGCCGGTGCCGGCGCGCCGGCGGTCGCCGTCGTCGGCCCGGTAGAACTTGTCGAACAGCCGGTCGAGCGCCTCGGCCGGGATGCCCGGCCCTTCGTCGCGCACCGACGATCTCGACGCGCTCGCCGACGCGCCGCGCCTCGACCTCGATGCGGCCGCCCGGCGGCGAATATTTCGCGGCATTGTCGAGGATGTTGAACAGCGACCTGCTCGGCCAGCACGAAATCGAGCGACAGGGCCGGCAGGCCGGGCGCGATCGACGAGCGCGACGACGCGGTCCTTCAGGAGCGGCGTGGCGCGGCGCAGCGCCGTCGAGACGAGATCGCCGACCTCGACGGCCTCGCGCTTGGGCACGATGGCGCCGGCATCGAGCCGGGTCATGTCCAGAAGGTTGCCGACGAAGCGGTCGAGCCGCTCGGCCTCGCTCAGCGCCGTGCCCAGAAGCTCGTCGCGCGTCGCCTCGTCGTAGCGGTCGCGGTAGCTCCGCAGGCTCGACGAGCGCGCCGATGATCGAGGCGAGCGGCGTGCGCAGGTCGTGCGACACCGAGGTCAGCATGGCCGAGCGCAGCCGCTCGCGCTCGGCGCCCAGCCGGGCCTGGTCGATGTCGGCGGCCAGCGTCAGCGCGCTCGATGGCGACGGCCGCCTGGTTGCCGACGGCCTCGAGCAGCCGGCGCTCGGCGGCGCTGAGCTCGCGGCCTCGCCTTCAGCGGCAGCACGCCGATCACGCCGACCGGCGAGCGGCTGGTGCGGATCGGCACGAACAGCCAGCGCCCGCCGGGCAGGGTGTCGGTGCCGCGGCCCGTCGGACTGGTCGGCATCCCACGACCAGCGCGCCGCGGCGAGGTCGGCCTCGCTGAAGTCGCTGTCGGGCGGAAAGGCGGCGCGCGGCATCGAGCCTGCCGATCTCCGGCGGCCTCCTCCGGCATCAGGATCACGACCTCCGCGTTCAGCAGGCGCGCCAGATGGGTGACCACGATCCACAGCAGATCGTAGAGATCCATGACGCCGGCGATCTTGCGGCTGAAGGCGTAGAGCTCGGCCGTCGTGCGCGCCTCGCGCCGCGCCGCCTCGGTCTGCGAGCGGCGTGCGCGCTGCGAGCGCGCTGGCCGCGACCGCCACGAACATGAAGAAGAACAGCGCCACGACGTTGGCGGGATCGGCGATGGTGAATTGGTAGAGCGGCGGCAGGAAGAAGAAGTTGTAAGCAGAGCACGCGCAGGCCCGACGACCCAGAGCGACGGCACCAGGCCGTGGCGCGCCGCCGCGACCAGCACCGGCACGACGAACACCAGCGAAATGTTGGGCAGCGACGATGTGGCGTCGATCAGCACGCCGAGCGCCGTCGCGACCGCCGTCGTCAGCACGCCCTCGAGATAAGGGCCGACGGCGTCAGCGGCACGTCGAACAGCCAGTCGATCGGCCGGACGGGCTCGGCCGCGTCGCCCGACGGCGCCACCTCGATCGGCCAGGCCCGAGCCGCTGCGCACCAGCTCGTCGACCACCGAGCCGTGGCGCAACTCGAACCAGCGCGAGCGCCGCGACTTGCCGACCACGACGCGCGTGGCGTTGCGCGAGCGGGCGAAGGCCAGCATCTCCTCGACCACCGAGCGGCCCGGCACGCGTCACGACCTCGGCGCCGAGCTGCGTCGGCCAGCCGCATGCGTCTCGGCGAGCCGGCGTCTGCTCGGTCTCCGACAGGGTGGCGTGCCGGTCGGTCTCGACATAGAGCGCGATCAGCTCGGCATCGAGCCCGTCGGCGGTGCGCTTGGCGGCGCGCACGGCGTTGGCGGCGGCCGGGCTCGGATCGATGCAGACGATCACGCGCTCGCCGGCCGCCCACGGGCCGGTGATGGCATGCTCGCGCATGTAGCTCAGCATCTGGCCGGGGGCGGCGCCGACAAAGATCTTCAGCCGGCCGGCCTGATTGTGCTTCCCGCCGGGCGGCTTCCAGCAGCGCATCCGGCGAGGGCCGCTGTTCAGGGTCGCGATTTGCCATAAGGCATTATAGTCGCCGCTTTCGAATGAGCCTAGCCACCGTCACTTGGATGCCGCGTCCAGTGCCAGGTTGAGCGCCAGGACGTTGACGCGCGGCTCGCCGAGCACCCCGGCAAAGCGGCCTTGGTGTTCTCGGCTGACGAGCTGGCGGACGCGGTCCTCGGGCATATTGCGGGCCTTGGCCACGCGCGGCACCTGGAACAGTGCGCCCTCAGGCGAAATATCGGGGTCGAGCCCGCTGGCGGAGGTGGTGACGAGGTCGGCAGGCACCGCGGCGGAGGGATTTTCCGCCTTCAGCTTCTCGACGTCCTCCTTGACCCGGTCGTTCAGCGCCTTGCTGGTCGGGCCGAGGTTGGAGCCGCCGGAATTGGCCGCGTTGTAGGGCGCCGACACCGTCTTGGTGGAGTCGGCGAGGTCAGGGCGCCAGGGTCGCCGAAGGGCGGCCGTGGAAATATTTGTCGTCCTTGAACTCCTGCCCGATCAGGGCGGAGCCGATCGACCTTGCCGTCCTTCTCGATCAGGCTGCCCTGCGCCTGTTTCGGGAAGATCGCGCCGGCGATCGCGGTCATCGCGAGCGGATAGGCTGAGACCCGTGATGACTGTCAGGAGCAGCAGGATGGATGGCTGGACGGATTTCTCAGCATTGTCTGTCTCCAGTTTTCGTCATTGCGAGCGAAGCGAAGCAATCCATGGTGCGGCAAGAAAGCAGTGGATTGCTGTCGCTTCGCTCCCCGGAATGACGCGCTAGGCCAAGCGCAGCGCCGAGACCGCGAGGTCGATGGCCTTGATGCCGATAAAGGGAATGATGATGCCGCCGGAGGCCATAGATCATCAGGTTACGGCGCAGCAGCGCCCCGGCACCGACCGCGCGGTAGCGCAACGCCCTTCAGCGCCAGCGGAATCAGCGCGACGATGATCAGCGCGTTGAAGATGATCGCCGACAGGATCGCGCTCTGCGGGCTCGCCAGATGCATGATGTTGAGCACCTGCGAGCTGCGGGTAGAACGCCAGGAACATCGCAGGGATGATGGCGAAATATTTCGCGACGTCGTTGGCGATCGAGAACGTCGTCAGCGCGCCGCGCGTCATCAGCAGCTGCTTGCCGATCTCGACCACCTCGATCAGCTTGGTCGGGTTGAATCGAGGTCGACCATGTTGCCGGCTTCCCGCGCCGCCTGCGTGCCGGTGTTCATGGCGACGCCGACGTCGGCCTGCGCCAGCGCCGGCGCGTCATTGGTGCCGTCGCCGCACATCGCCACCAGCTTGCCCTTGGCCTGCTCGTCGCGGATCAGCTTCAGCTTGTCCTCGGGCGTCGCCTGCGCCAGAAAATCGTCGACGCCGGCTTCGGCCGCGATCGCAGCCGCCGTCATCGGATTGTCGCCGGTGATCATCACCGTGCGGATGCCCATGCGGCGCAGTTCGGCAAAGCGCTCGCGGATGCCGCCCTTGACGATGTCCTTCAGGTGGATGACGCCGAGCAGGCGGCCGTCCTTGGCGACCGCGAGCGGCGTGCCGCCTGCCTGGCGATCTCATCCGCGATGGCCTGAGTTCGCGAGCCGCCTCCGTGGCGACGCGCCGGCTGGATGGCACGGACGGCGTTGCCGCTGGCCATGGTCTGCGCCGTGCCACCGCCGATGTAGCTGAGGATCGCCTCCACCGCGCCCTTGCGGACCGATGACGACCCGGCGTCGATGCCGCTCATGCGGGTTTGCGCGGTAAACGGGCACGAAGGTCGCTGCGAGTTCCTTCATGTCGCGGCCGCGGATGCTGTATTTCTCCTTGGCCAACACCACGATCGAGCGGCCCTCCGGGGTTTCGTCGGCGAGCGAAGCACAGTTGGGCCGCATCCGCCAATTCCTGCTCGGTGACGCCGCGCACCGGGCGGAACGCCGTCGCCTGCCGGTTGCCGAGCGTGATGGTGCCGGTCTTGTCCAGCAACAGCGTATCGACGTCGCCGGCGGCTTCCACCGCGCGGCCGGACATCGCCAGCACATTGAAGCGCACCAGTCGGTCCATGCCGGCGATGCCGATCGCCGACAACAACGCACCGATCGTGGTCGGGATCAGCGTCACGAACAGCGCCACCAGCACCACCACCGAGATCGAACCGCCGGCATAGGCCGCGTAGCTCGGGATCGTTACGGTCGCGAACACAAAGATGATGGTGAGACCCGCGAGCAGGATGTTGAGCGCGATCTCGTTCGGCGTCTTCTGCCGCTCGGCGCCTTCCACCAGCTTGATCATGCGGTCGATGAAGGTCGAACCCTGCGCCGCGGTGATGCGGACGCGGATCCAGTCGGACAGCACTTGCGTGCCGCCGGTCACCGCCGAGCGGTCGCCGCCGGACTCCGCGGATCACCGGCGCGGATCTCACCCGTGATCGCGGCCTCGTTGACGGAGGCGACACCCTCGATCACTTCGCCGTCGGAGGGATGTTGTCACCGGCCTCGACCAGCACGATATCGCCGACTTTCAGCGCCGTGCCGGGCACCAGCCGATAGGTCTTGCTCGACCCCGTGAGCAGTTTGGCCTGGCTCTCGGTGCGGGTTTTCTTGAGCGATTCGGCCTGCGCCTTGCCGCGGCCCTCCGCCACGGCTTCGGCAAAATTGGCGAACAGCACCGTGAACCAGAGCCACAGGATGATCTGGAACGTGAATGCGAGGCTCGCGCCGCCGGTTACGACGTCGCGCACGAAGATCACGGTGGTCAGCGTCGCCACGATCTCGACCACGAACATCACGGGATTTTTCATCATCAGCCGCGGGTCGAGCTTGACGAAGGCCGACTTGATCGCAGGCACCAGTGATCTTCGGGTCGAGCATCGTCGAGGCCGTCACCTTTTTCTGCAGTTTCACTGGCTTCCATGGACGTAACTCCGAAATGCGTTCGATCAGAACAGGGTGTTGGCGTTCGCCAGCGAGGTGCTCGACGATCGGCCCGAGCGCCAGCGCCGGGAAGAAGGTGAGACCGCCGATGATCAGGATCACGCCGACGACGAGGCCGACGAACAGGCCACCAGTGGTCGGGAAGGTGCCGGCCGACGCCGGAACCGATTTCTTGGCCGCGAGCGCCCCCGCAATCGCCATTGCCGGAATGATCATGAAGAAGCGGCCAACGAACATCGAGACGCCGCCGGTAAGATTGTAGAAGGAGATGTTGCCCGTTAGCCCTGCGAAGGCGGAACCGTTGTTGCCGGTCTGCGACGTATAGGCGTAGAGCACCTCGGTGAAGCCGTGCGGGCCGGCGTTGGCCATCGACGCCACCGCCGACGGCAGCACCACGGCGACCGCGGTCCAGCCGAGATACATCAAGCGGCAGCACCAGGATGGCCAGCATCGCCATCTTGACCTCGCGCGCCTCGATCTTCTTGCCGACATATTCCGGCGTGCGGCCGACCATCAGGCCGGCGACGAAGATCGCCAGCACCACGAACAGCAGCATGCCGTAGAGGCCGGCGCCGACGCCGCCGACGATGATCTCGCCGAGCTGCATGTTGATCAATCGGGATCATGCCGCCGATCGCGGTGAATGAGTCATGCATGGCGTTGACCGCACCGCAGGAGGCCGCCGTGGTGATGACCGCGAAAAGGCTGGAAGCGACGATGCCGAAGCGGACTTCCTTGCCTTCCATGTTGCCGCCGGTCAGCCCAAGCGCGCTGCATCCCTGACGTGCCGTTGGCCTCGGCCCAGTAGGTGACGGCAACGCCGGCGATGAACAGCACGCCCATCACGGCGAGGATGGCCCAGCCCTGGCGCTGGTTGCCGACCATGCGACCGAACACGTTGGTGAGTGCCGGCGCCGAGCGCGAAGATCGAGATGATCTGCACGAAGTTCGACAGCGCGGTGGGGTTCTCGAACGGGTGCGCGGCATTGGCATTGAAGAAGCCGCCGCCATTGGTGCCGAGCATCTTGATCGCGACCTGCGAAGCGACCGGTCCGACCGCAATGGTCTGCTTGGCGCCTTCCAGCGTCGTCGCATCGACATAGGCGCCGAGCGTCTGCGGCATGCCCTGCCAGACCAGGAACAGCGTGTAGACCACGCAGATCGGCAGCAGCACATAAAGCGTGCAGCGCGTCACATCGACCCAGAAATTGCCGATGGTGCGCATCGAGGAGCGCGAGAAGCCGCGGATCAGCGCGACCGCGAGCGCGATGCCGGTCGCCGCCGACAGGAAGTTCTGGTGCGTCAGGCCCGAGCATTTGCACCAGGTACGACAGCGTGCTTTCGCCGCCGTAGTTCTGCCAGTTGGTGTTCGTGATGAAAGAGATCGCAGTGTTGAAGGACAGATCCTCGGCGACCGCGGATTGCTCCTGCGGGTTGAACGGCAACAGCGCCTGAAGGCGCATCAGGCCATAGATGATCAGGAAGCCGCCGACATGGAACAGCAGCATCGCGACCGTATAGGTCAGCCAATGCTGCTCGCGCCTCCGTCGACGCCGCCGATCCAGTAGAGACCAGCGTTCGACCGGACGCAGCACCGGGGAAAGGAAGGTGCGACTCGCCGTTGAAGACGCGCGTCATGTACCAGCCGAGCGGTTTGACCAGCGCGACCACGATTGCGCAGTACAGAGAGAATTTGAATCCAGCCGATGACAGTCATTGTCGAGAATCCTTCAGAATTTTCTTGCAGGCAGCAGCAGATGAATGAGCGCAATCAGGAGCGCCGAGGTGACGACAAACGCCAGGACGACCTCGACCAGCGTGATCATGGCGCGCTCAGAAGCGCTCGGGCCGCAGCAGCGCGTAGGTCAGGTAGAACAGCAAACCCAGCGAAACGAGGCCGGCGAGTGAGTAATCGAAGATCATGGCTCTACTCCGTTACAGTCGTTCGCAGGCGTAGGCGTAACCTATGCCCGCCAGGAAGAAGCCTGCGCGCAAGCGCCAGCATGACAATGTCCAGCATGGGATGTTCCTGTGCGACGTAAACCGCGGGCCGAACCAACGGCCGCGCTTCGATGGTGGTGAAGTGCCACTCAGCGCATAGGTTTTCGAGGCGGGACGCAGGAGTAACCTTATAGAATCCCATAAAGGCGCGCGTCATCCCGAGCCTGCGGCCCGACACCTGGTTTAGCGTAGCTTCAGGCTCGCTCCCGGTCTTGCAGGCTTCGGCGCATTTTTGCAGAAATGCACGCTTATGAAACGCCTATATCTCGACCCTTCAGTCCACCTCGTTTTCAAACGGCGATCTGTTCATTTTAGGCCTGCGGTCGCACTCCCAGACCGCGCTATAATGAGATGACGCCATGTCGCTTCTTGCAGAAACCCAAAACCCCGCCGAACTCGGCGATCGGCTGCGTGATGCCTATGTGGTCACGGCTGAATTCCTCTCTGACATCATCCGCCAGACCTGCCGCCGCTTTCCATCCGCTGGCCAAAGCAGCCAAGACCGCGCGCATTGAGCGGCTGATCCAGTCGGGCGCCTGGACCGATGCCGCGCTGGCGCTGATCGATCTCGAACTGCCGCAATGGCAAATCCGCCGTATCGCCTATGACGAAGGCGAATGGCATTGCGCGCTGTCGCGCCAGCGCGAGTTGCCGGACTGGCTCGATCAATCGGTCGAGGCGCGCCACGCCGATCTGGCGCTGGCGATCCTGAGTGCGTTCGTCGAGGTCCAGCGCATCAGCGCGCCCCTGAGCCGCCCCAGCGTTCCTGCCGTGCCGGATCGACACCAACCCGCTCTATGAGCCGGTTTGCAGCGATAATTTCGGCTGAGGCCGCGAGCTGCCGGTGCCACTCCGGCTTGCGGGGTTAATAGCGTGATACAGCAGCCAGATTTCCCGCGGAGACTGCGGTCGGCTCAGGTGCTGATCCGGTTTGGCCTGCGGATGTCCATCCTGATGATTTTTGCCATGTTCGGCAGCATCGGCTTTGGCAGAAGCCTCCGCCGCATTGTTGTGGATGTCTGCCATCCTCTGTGCCTTCATCGCCATCATCAGGCGCGAACATCCGTTCGACACCGCGCTCAATCATTGGGATGAAATGGTGACCTACGCAGCCAGTGGCATGCTGGTCAGCGGCTTCAACCAATCCCTTTAGCGGTACACACCTTATGCGGCTCCTTATGAGATCGCCGCGTTGTCACGCTCGATTTCATATCCGGCGCCAATCATATTGGCCGCGCTACCTATCTCGGAAGGAATACCAACGTGAAGCTCGTCGAACCTCCATCGTGTAGTTGTCCGTCTGCGATCATCTTTATTGGCCGGAACAGGCGCGGCCAATGGGTCGCCCAGGAACAGAACGGCCTTTACGGCGGCCTGTTCGTCAGCCGTGCGCAAGCCGTGAAATACGCGCTGTTCGAGAACGGTCATCATCCCGAAACGATCGTCGAACTGGCGCGCGAAATCGAACTCGACATGGGCTGTCCCTCCCCGGTGCCCTTCCCGTTCGGCGCGTCGCGTAACCAGCCGAACCGGCACCCCCTAAGGAGAGCAGATGGTTGAGCCAGGAGGGTTTCATGCTTTCCGCCTTTCGGCACGGCTTCGGCCAGATGGAAATGCTGCGTGAAATCACCATGACGTCAGCTTCAACGCCCGCCACCTGGCTGGCGGGTTACATACCCGACATTCCCACTCCGTTCGATGAACATGGCGCGGTCGACCTGGCAGCCATCGCGAAGCTTTGCGAGCGCCAGATAGATGCCGGCGTCACCGCCGTCCTGGTCAGCGAAACTTGTGGTGAAGCCTCGACACTAACGCCCGCGGAGCAGGAAAGCATCATCCGAACCGCCGTCGAAGTGGCGCGGGGCCGCGTCCGCGTCATCGCCGGGGCGGGATCCACTTCGACCAGTCAGGCGATCGAGCTGACGCAGCGCGCTGAAGCGGCTGGCGCGGATGCAGTGCTTTCGGTGGTGCCCTATTACAACAAGCCGATGCAAGCTGGAATCCAGGCGCATTTCCGGGCGATTGCGATCTCCACCGCTCTGCCGGATCATCCTGCACGACGTTCCATCCCGCACCATGCGCGAAATATCCGACGACACTCTGTTGCGGTTGGCCGACTCGAGGCACTTCATCGGGTTGAAGGATGGATCCTGTGATATCCTGCGGTTGTTCCGCTTGCGGCCGCGGCTGCCGGCAGGGTTTCGACTGTTGTCCGGGATGACGCGACGGCGCTTCCCTTCATCGCCAATGGCGGGGACGGCTGCATTTCCATTGTATCGAACGTCGCGCCGGAATTGTGCCAATCGATTTTTTCGAACTGCAGGCTGGGGCGGCCACAGACCGCGAGATACCTGCAGAATCGGCTGGTGCCGTTGACGGCAGCCCTCACGAAAGAGAGCCCGGCCGCGCTGAAATATGCGCTCTGCCTGCTCGGCTTCATGTCCCCGGCCGCCCGCCTGCCCATCGTTGAACTGACCGACGACGCGCAAAGCAGAGGTCGCAAGCGCGATCGCGGAGATCGGCGATGAGGATATCGCGCTGCCCGGTCGAAAGCTGGCACGGGCCTCGTCTTCACGAGGATTCCTGGTTCAACCCCAGCTGGCGCGGCACCGGATGAGTTCTAACTTTCATGGGATGGAGTGGTACGCCGGCACGCTGCGTGCCTGGCATCTGGCGATCCTGCGCTATGCCGTGACGCTCGACAATGCCGACCGGCTGGCCGTGCTCCGGATCGCCCAGTGAAATCGACAGGCTCGATCCGCGGCATGATGGCAGTGCGGATTTCGAATTTTTCCGCCGCACCAGCGCGGAGCTTTGCGTCGCGATCCTGCAACCGAACGAACGCGCCTCCGCGGTCTTGCAACAATATCTGGCCCGGATTGAGGACGACCGTCTCAAGCGCGCCATCGCGGCGGCGGTCGACGCCGGCCAACCGACCGTCGCTCCAGCGAGGGGAGGCCGGTCGGACGCGGCAACGACCTCTGGAAGGGCTCTCTTCCCGCTACAGCTAGCGATGCTTGGCGCGCCACGCGGGTCCCGGACCACGCATGTAATGTGCTTCCGGACGATAGGCTCTGACCGGCTCGTTTCCGAGCCGGCCGAGAAACGTCAGCACGAAACCGACAGCGGCGCGCAGGCGGACCGCGAGAGTGGACGCGAGCTGACGCATGTCAGAAATCCCACTTTTCGCCGAGAACCAGCGGACGTCTCGGATATTTCGCGGCGTCCTTTTCCGTCTGTCCACCGGGGGCAGGCTTTTGCGCCCAACGGTAGGCACCGCCATGGAGCATCAGCTCATTGCGGATACGGCGAATTTTGGCGGCAGCGATCGCCCGGTGCAGCGTCCTCAAGGCGCCGCGAACGCGCTTGAGCGTCCGCATGATCGGGTGGCGGGCGGTGCCGGCTGAACCGTGCAGCCGGTCATGGTGCGAATAAAACAGGGTCATGTCGGGTCTTTCCGTATTACGACGCGGCCAGACGCGCCGGGTCGAACGGAAGATGTGAGAAAAGGCATAGGAATTCGAGATGGCTTGGCCCCTATCCCGCATAGCGATTGCATAAAGACCGGTTATTCCGCCGCGGTATTTCTGACACGCATCCCGCTTTCGACGCTTCCTTGCAAGGCCTTGAAGCGGTACGGATCATTCGTGAGGCGACTTTGAAACTTGATGGTGCAGACCTGTGACAACGCTTGATCGAATCCTCGACGCGGCAGCGGACAATCTCAGAATCGCAAAGATCCTGGTCCAGATGGGCCTCGACCCCAACAACATCACCTACGACGCGCTATTCAATCGCCTTCTGGAGATCGTGCTCGCCAATATCACGCTCGCCAACATGTTTGCGCTGGTCGGCGTCATCTTCTTTGTCGCCACCTTGCTGACGCAGACCATGGTGCCGCTGCGCGTCGCGAACATGATCGGGTGCATGTTCTTTGCCATCTTCGGCGCGCTCACCGGAGCCATCACGACCTTCCTGTTGTACCTCATGATGATTCCCATCAATGCGTACCGCCTCCGTCAAATGCTGATTCTCGTGAAGAAGGCCCGCAGCGCAACCAAGGGCGATACCTCGCTGGAATGGCTCAAACCCTTCATGACCGAGCGCAAATACCGCAAGGGCGACGTTCTGTTCAGGAAGGACGATGCCGCCCACGAAATGCTGCTGACCGTCACCGGAAAATTCCTGGTGAAGGAAATCAGCGTCGAGCTTCCGCCGGGACAGCTGATGGGCGAATTCGGTTTTCTGACGCCCGATAACCGGCGAACCGCGACCATCGAATGCATCGAGGACGGTCACGTGCTGACCATCACCTACGAAAAGCTGCTCGAGATCTACTTTCAGAACCCGCAATTCGGCTATTACTTCCTGGTCCTGACCAGCCAGCGCCTGCTGGAAAATATTGCGCGGCTCGAAGCGGTCGTCGCGCAAAACAAGGCGCTTGCAGCAGTCGCGGCTGCGGGCGGCTCGCACTTGAGCAGCGAGCCTCCCCGGCGGCCGCGTTCGAGACTATTCCGCCGCGGTCCGCAGTTCGACCTTTTCGGCGCGCACGGCGCAGAACTTGAATTCCGGAATCTTGCCGAACGGGTCGAGCGCCGGGTTGGTCAGCAGGTTCGCCGCCGCTTCCGCGTAGCAGAACGGCATGAACACCATGTTTTCCGGCACGTCGCGGTCGGAGCGCACCTTGACCTCGACCGCGCCGCGGCGGGTCTCCAGCTTGATGAAATCGCCGGGCCAGACGCTCATGCGCCGCATGTCCTTTGGCGACATGAACGCCACCGCCTCCGGCTCGATCTGGTCGAGCACGCTGGCGCGGCGGGTCATCGAGCCGGTGTGCCAGTGCTCGAGCACGCGGCCGGTCGACAGCACCATCGGATATTCGTCGTCGGGCACTTCGTCGGGCGCGATCACATGCGCCGGCACGATCTTGCCGCGGCCGCTTCGCGGTCGGGAAACCCGTGGTGAAGATGATCTCGTTGCCGGGCTTGTTGGGATCGTCGACCGGATAGGTCACCGCGCCCTCGCGCACCAGCCGCTCCCAGGTGATGTTCTGCAGCGACGGCATCACTTCCGTCATCTCGGTGAAGACGTCGGCCGGGCCGGCGTAGTTCCAGGGCAGGCCCATGCGCTTGGCGATTTCCTGGATGATCCAGAGATCCTGCCGCGCGTCGCCGGGCGGTTTTATCACCTCGCGCGCCAGCTGCACGCGGCGGTCGGTATTGGTGAAGGTGCCGGACTTTTCCGCAAACGCGGACGCCGGCAGGATCACGTCGGCATGGAACGCGGTTTCGGTGACGAACAGGTCCTGCACCACCAGATGATCGAGCTTTGCCAGCGCCTCGCGCGCATGCTGCAGATCGGGGTCCGGACATCGCGGGTTTTCACCCTCGATATACATGCCGTTGATCTCGCCGGCGTGGATCGCGTTCATGATCTCGACCACGGTCAGGCCGCGCACGGGATCGAGGTCCTGATGCCAGAGCTTTTCAAAGGGCTCGCGCAGGTCGGTGCGGCCGACCGGCTGGTAATCCGGCAGGAACATCGGGATCAGGCCGGCGTCGGAGGCGCCCTGCACGTTGTTCTGGCCGCGCAACGGATGCAGTCCGGTGCCGGGACGGCCGACCTGGCCGGTGATCAGCGCCAGCGCAATCAGGCAGCGCGCATTGTCGGTGCCGTGGATGTGCTGGCTGATGCCCATGCCCCAGAAGATGATCGAGGCGCGCGAGCGCGCATACATCCGCGCCACCTCGCGCAGGGTCTCGGCCGGAATGCCGCAGATCGGCTCCATCTTCTCCGGCGGGAATTCCTTGATACGTCTCGGCGAGCTCGTCGAAACCTTCGGTATAGCCCGCGATATATTGCTGGTCGGTCAGCGCCTTCGGTGATGATGGTGTGGAGCATCGCGTTCAGCATCGCGACGTCGCTGCCGGGCTTGAACGCAAGATGCTTGGTGGCGTGGCGCGACAGCGACTGCGTGCGCGGGTCCATCACGATCAGCTTGGCGCCGCGCTTGGCCGCGTTCTTGAGATAGGTCGCGGCGACCGGGTGGTTCACCGTCGGATTGGCGCCGATCACGATGATGACTTCGGCATCCATGGCAGCCGCAAACGGCGCCGACACCGCGCCGGAATTCAGGCCTTCCATCAGCGCCGCCACCGACGAGGCGTGGCACAGCCGGTGCAGTGATCGACATTGTTGGAACCGAAGCCGGTGCGCACCAACTTCTGGAACAGGTACGCCTCCTCGTTCGAGCCTTTGGCCGATCCGAAACCGGCCAGCGCCTTGACGCCCTTTTCGTCGCGGATATTTCACGAGCCCTTTGGCCGCGATATCGAGCGCCTCTTCCCACGACGCTTCGCGGAAATGCGTGAACGGATTGGCCGGATCGACCTGGTCGTTGGCATCCTTCTTCGCATTCGGCAGCCGCACCAGCGGTTTTGTCAGCCGATGCGGATGATGGATGTAGTCGAAGCCGAAGCGGCCCTTGACGCAGAGCCGGTTGTGGTTGGCCGGGCCGTCGCGGCCCTCGGCGTAGATCACCTTGTCGTCCTTGACCTGATAGGTGACCTGGCAGCCGACGCCGCAGAACGGGCACAGCGAGTCGACCTTGCTCTGTCGGCATAGGTCGACGCGGGTCTGGTTCTCGTCCAGCATCACCGACGGCATCAACGCGCCGGTCGGACAGGCCTGCACGCATTCACCGCAGGCGACGCAGAGTCGATTCCCCCATCGGATCGTCGAAGTCGAACACGATTTTGAACCGTGATTACGATACGCCATGCCGATGACGTCATTGACCTGCACTTCGCGGCAGGCGCGGACGCACAGGCCGCACTGGATGCAGGCATCGAGATTGACGCTCATCGCCGGATGGCTGGTGTCGCGCCTGCCAGCGTTCGGCGGCGGGGAAACGGCTTTCGGTGACCTCGACCTTTTCAGCCCAATGCCAGAACTTCTGAATCCGGATCGTGCGAGGTCGCGCGCGCCGGCTGATCGGCGACCAGCAATTCCATCACCATCTTTTGTGCGGCAGACGGCGCGCGGGCTCTCGGTCTTCACCTTCATGCCGACGCTTGGCGTGCGCTTGCAGGACGCCGCCAGCACGCGCTCGCCCTCGATCTCGACCATGCAGGCGCGGCAATTGCCGTCGGGCCGGTAGTCCGGCGCGGGCGAATAGCACAGATGCGGGATTTCCCGGCCCTGGCGCTGCGCCACCTGCCAGATGGTCTCGCCTGCGTTGGCCTCGACCTGCTCGCCGTCGAGTTCGAACTGGATTTTTGTCATTCCGCCGCTTCCTTGAACTCGTCGGGGAAATATTTAATGACTGACGTCAGCGGATCTCGAGGCGGCCTGGCCGAGCCCGCAGATCGACGCGTCGCGCATTGCCTGGCTCAACTGGTCGAGCAGTTCGCGGTTCCAAACCGAGCGCTCCATCAGCGATCGCCGCCTTCTGCGTGCCGACGCGGCACGGCGTGCACTGGCCGCAGCTCGTCCTCGAAGAAGCGCATCAGGTTCAGCGCCGCGCCCTTCACGCTGTCCTGTTGCAGACAGGATGACGATCGCGGCCGAGCCGATGAAGCAGCCGTATTTTTCCAGCGTGCCGAAATCGAGCGGGATGTTGTCCATCGACGCCGGCAGAATGCCGCCCGGACGCGCCGCCCGGCAGGTAAGCGTGGAACGGTGTGGCCGTCGGCCATGCCGCCGCAGAACTCGTCGATCAGTTCGCGCACGGTGACGGCCGGCCGGCGCCAGCTTCACGCCGGGATTCTGACGCGGCCGGATACCGAGTAGCTGCGCAGGCCGTGGCGGCCGTTGCGGCCGTGGGCACTTCCACCAGGCCGCGCCCTTCTCGACGATGTCACGCACCCAGAACAGCGTCTCGATATTGTTGATCAGCGTCGGCTGGCCGAACAGGCCGACCTGAAACGGATACGGGCGGCTTGTGCCGCGGCAGGCCGCGCTTGCCCTCGATGCTCTCCAGCAGCGAGGATTCCTCGCCGCAGATGTAGGCGCCGGCGCCGCGGCGGATGTGCAGGGTCGGTCCGCCCGGCGGCAGCTTGGCGAGTTCGCGCTGGAGGATTTCGCGCGACGCCGGATATTCGTCGCGGATGTAGATGTAGACGTCGGTCGCCTCGACGATATGCGCGCCGATCAGCGTGCCCTCCAGAAAGCGGTGCGGATCGCGTTTCAGCAGATAGATAGCGATCCTTGAACGTGCCGGGTTCGCCCTCGTCGCCATTGACCGCCACCAGCCGCGGCCCGGGCTCGCCGAGCACCGCGCGCCACTTGCGTCCCGTCGGGAAGCCCGCGCCGCCGAGCCCGCGCAGGCTGGCGATCGTCGAGTGCCTTCAGCACGTCTTCCTTGCTGAGCCCGTCCGGAGCGCAGGTCGTTCAGCAGCCTGTAGCCGCCGCCGGTCGACATAGGCGTCGTAGTCGACATAGGGCGGGATATGCGGATCGGTCTCGCCGCGCTGCGGCGCGTCGCCAGCACTTCGGTCGCGGTCGCGCGCATCGACAAAGTGATGACCGACCTCAGCCACGGGCGCCGCATCGCAGCGGCCGACGCAGGGCGCGCGCACCACGCGGATGCCGGGACCCGCACTGTCCTGCAATTCATGCAGCAGCTTTTCCGCGCCCAGCATCGGCGCAGGTCAGCGAGATCGCAGACGCGGATGGTCAGCGGCGCGATATCCGGCTCGCCCTCCTTCACGATATCGAAATGCGCGTAGAAGGTCGCGGTCTCGAACACCTCGGCAAACGACAGCTTCATCTCGTCGGCAAGCGCTGCGAGATGGGCCGCGGAAATCTGGTGATACTTGTCCTGGATCAGGTGCAGATATTCGATCAGGAGATCGCGCCGCCGCGGCCGGTCGCCGAGCAGCAGCTCGATCTCGTGCGGCCGCGGTCGGATCGATCTGGCGTCCCTTCGGCGTGGCCTTGGCCCGCCGCCGCCCCACGCCGGGATGCTCGAACGAGCGGACTTTCTGCGCGTCATGCGTAGTCATTGAAATCGTCTCGTTCCTGCCTGCCAGCTGCGTCGACCTATAGTCCGTGGCATGCCAGATGCCAAGCAAATTATCGGCGGCGTCGATAAGCATTTAAGGGGCGATCGCCAGCGCGCTGCCATGACCTGGCCATCAAGCGGCGACCCTGCATCTTCAGATCTGGCGGACGCGAGCCGGAATCGAGCCCTTGCACCAATGCAGTCCATCCCATGTAGCAACCAGCGGTGGCATCGACCCGCCACACCCACTGGCGTCACGCGTCGTTTGCGCGCAGGCGCGCATGCGATTCGGGCTATCTTGGCTGCGCCTTGGCCAAATATCATGATCGCAGAGCTCGACTTGAGAACGCGATCGCGGGCCCCGCCGGCCTCGGCCCTAACGACGTGGAGTCACCGATGAAGTCCGCCCTTCTCTCGTGGCAGCTGTGGGCTGTGCTTTCAGCCTGCTTCGCAGCTCACCGCCATCGGCGACGATCGGCGTCGAGAACGTCAACTGATTTCGCGAGCCTTCATCCGAACCACGTGATCCTGTGCGCTGCTTGCGGCAATCCTGGCACCGGCCAATGGCAGTCGCCCGGCTCGGTTTCGCGCGAAGCTACTGGTTCCTCGTCCTCTCGGGACTTGCCACGGAGTTCACGGTATGCTATTTTCGCGCTCAGTTGGGCGACGCGGCACGCGTCGCCCCGATCGGCAAGCTCAGCGTCGTACTGGTCGCGGTGTTCAGCGTCGTCTTCCTGGGGAGCGCCTATCGATCCCCAACTGGCTGGGGTCGCCCTTATCGCCGCCGGCGCTGTCCTCGTTGCCTACAAATCGTAGGCGGACCGGATCGGCGCAGAGCCGCTAATCGTCCAGGCTACTTGCAAAAGCCCCCGTTTGAGCAACCACCGTAGCTGACGGAACCGCCGTAATACCGAGGACAAGACCATGCCAGCCTATCGTTCCCGAACCACCACGCACGGCCGCAACATGGCGGGCGCCCGCGGCCTCTGGCGCGCGACCGGAATGAAGAACGAGGATTTCGGCAAGCCGATCATCGCGGTGGTGAATTCGTTCACGCAGTTCGTTCCCGGCCACGTGCACCTCAAGGATCTCGGCCAGCTGGTGGCCCGCGAGATCGAAAAGGCCGGCGGCGTCGCCAAGGAGTTCAACACGATCGCGGTCGATGACGGCATCGCGATGGGCCATGACGGCATGCTCTACAGCCTGCCGTCGCGCGAGATCGATCGCCGACAGCGTCGAGTACATGGTCAACGCGCATTGCGCCGACGCGATGGTGTGCATCTCCAACTGCGACAAGATCACGCCCGGCATGCTGATGGCGGCGCTGCGCATCAACATCCCGACCGTGTTCGTCTCGGGCGGCCCGATGGAATCCGGCAAGGTCAGTATCAAGGGCAAGATCAGGTCGGTCGACCTGATCGACGCCATGGTCGCGGCCGCCGACGACAATGTCAGCGACGCCGAGGTCGAGGTCATCGAGCGGTCGCGCCTGTCCGACCTGCGGCTCCTGCTCGGGCATGTTCACGGCCAATTCGATGAACTGCCTGACCGAGGCGCTCGGCCTGGCATTGCCGGGCAACGGATCGGTGCTCGCCACCCACGCCGATCGCAAGGGGTTGTTCGTCGAAGCCGGCCACCTGATCGTCGATCTCGCCCGCCGCTACTACGAGCAGGACGACGAAACCGCGCTGCCGCGCAACATCGCCAGCTTCAAGGCGTTCGAGAACGCGATGACGCTCGACATCGCGATGGGCGGCTCGACCAACACCGTGCTGCATCTGCTGGCCGCGGCCCATGAAGGGCAAGTGCCTTTCACCATGCAGGACATCGATCGGCTGTCGCGCCGCGTGCCGGTGCTGTGCAAGGTGGCGCCCTCGGTTCCCGACGTGCATCTGGAAGACGTGCATCGCGCCGGCGGCGTCATGGCAATTCTGGGCGAGCTCGATCGCGGGAAGCTGATCACATCGCGAGCTGCCGACGGTGCACAGCGCGATCGCTTGGGGACGCGCTCGAACCGCTGGGACATCGTGCGGACGCCAGAGCGAAAGCGTCGCGCACCTTCTACATGGCCGCGCCCGGCGGCGTGCCGACGCCAGGTCGCCTTCAGTCAGGACCGCCAGGTTTGACGAACTCGATATCGACCGCGCGGCCGGCTGCATCCGCGATGTCGCGCATGCGTATTCGAGTCGATGGCGGTCTCGCGGTGCTGTCGGGCAACCTCGCCGCCGACGGCTGCATCGTGAAGACCGCCGGCGTGGATGCCAGCATCCTGAAATTTTCAGGACCGGCGCGGATTTTCGAGAGCCAGGACGCCGCGGTCGAGGGCATCCTGACCAACAAGATCAAGCCCGGCGACGTCGTCGTCGTCAGATATGAGGGACCGCGCGGCGGACCCGGCATGCAGGAGATGCTCTATCCGACGAGCTACCTGAAATCGAAGGGCCTTGGCAAAAGCTGCGCGCTGATCACCGATGGTCGCTTCTCCGGCGGCTCTTCCGGCCTTTCCATCGGGCACATATCGCCGGAAGCCGCGGAAGGCGGCGCCATTGGTCTGGTGGAGGAAGGCGACAGGATCGAAATCGATATCCCGGCGCGTTCGATCCGGCTTGCGGTGGATGATGGCGAACTCGCCCGTCGCAAGGTCGGCGATGGAGGCCCGCGGCGCAGACGCCTGGAAGCCGGGCAAGCGGCAGCCGCAAGGTCTCGATGGCGTTGAAGGCCTACGCCGCGCTGACGACCAGCGCGGCGCGTGGCGCCGGTTCGTCTCGTTCGGGAATGACCGCGCGGGCCCTTCGGAAGGACACTCGCCTCCCCGAGGGCTCCCGCGCGCCAGCCGTTATTTCGGTTTTTCCGAAATAAACTTGACGCCAGACCCAAATCAGTAATATCCGCGATCTGTCCCACCCACAGAGGGGCGGTCGCGCGTCGTCACGAACGCGGGTTGGGATGCGGTGGACGCGGCAGCGTCGGCGCAGTCGGCAATCGCAGGGCGAGCTTCGGCTTGTGAGCGAACGCGGCGCTGCGCGGACGAACGGCGCTGGTTGCGTACGGCAAAACCGTGTGGTCCCGACACCCGTTGCTGGTGCCAAGTTGAGCGGAGGCGAAGTCAACTCCAACCGAGCTTGATCAGCCTTAATCCGCCAACGACGGTGACAAGACGAATTCGTCGCCGGGGAGAGCACGGCATAAGCCGTAAAGCCATTGCGCAGGGAATGCCGGATTGCCTCCGCTGAACCTGTATGCTCGTGTGCGCTTTTCTTTGCACAATCTTGCACACGAGACCGCGGGTGCAGCGCGCACCCGGCATTCCCTGCTCCCTCTACTGTCGAGGACGACGAAATGAAAACCTCAGGTAAACTATGCCGCGTAGAATGCGGATGCACATCCCCCTCCCGCTGTCGCGCCCCGCTTCATGCGGGGCATCCAGTACGCCGCGGCTTCTCGGCTCTACCGCTGCTGTCTCTGGAATACTGGATCGCCCGGTCGGCCGGCGGACAGGTGTTAGGTCAAGACAACCCCATCCCCGTCGTCCCGGGCAAGCGCAGCGCGACCGGGACCCATACCCACAAATCAGTGTTGTCGGGCTATGCTGGGGCTGCGATCCCATTCACCTCGCAGATCGGTGGCTGGGTCCCGGCCTTCGCCGGGACGACGCGCACGGGCGTGTCGTCAGCCTTTGGCGTTTTCCATCGCGCCATCGGCCTTTCGATCAGGAACACGATGCGCGTCTCGTTCCACTCGGTGATCTCGACCTTGTCGCCGGTTTCGCGGATCAGGTTCGGGATGTCGATCACCGACAGCGGATCGGTGCAGTGAACTTCCAGGAAGTCACCGGGCGTGACCGTCTTCAGCGCCTTGCGCGTCTTCAGCGCCGGCAGCGGACATTTGAGGCCGGTGAGATCGAGCTTTGTCGTGGTCATGCTGCGAACATGGCGAAGCGGACGAGCATCGTCAATCCAGCGCGACCGGCGTTTTCAGATCAGGCTTGCATAGGACAGGAAGCCGACCGTCTGGCCGGGCTCGACCAGCGGTGACCTCTTCAGCCGAGCTCGACCAGCCCGTCGGTGTCGACCAGCGACGACAACAGCCCCGCGCCCTCGCGCGGAAACTTCGATCGCCTCGAGCACGCCGTCCTCGCGCCTTGCGCAGGTTGACGCGGACATATTCGCGGCGGGCGATCTTCTTCTTGTAGGCGAAGCCGGCGCGGACCGGCATCGGCACCAGCGGCTCAGATCGCGCGCCGGACAGCGCCAGAATGGTCGGCCGCACCACGTGGACGAAGGTGACAAAACTCGCCACCGGATTTCCCGGCAAGCCCGATGAACGGCGTGCCGCCGATGATGCCCATCGCGACGGGACGTCCGGGCTTGATCGCCATCCGCCACAACACCAGCCTGCCGACGCTTTCGACGCCGGCCTTGACGTGGTCCTCCTCGCCGGTCGAGACGCCGCCGGTGGTGAGGATCAGATCGTGGCTGCCGCCGCCGCCTTCAAGGCGCTCGCGGCAGCGACGCGCGCTCGTCGCGCAGGATGCCGAGATCGGCTGACCTCGCAGCCGAGCCGGCGCAGCATCGCCATCAGCATGAAGCGGTTGGAATCGAACAGTTGCGGCGCGCGCGCGGCGCTCGCCCGGCGAAACCAGTTCGTTGCCGGTGGAGAACACCGCGACGCGGATGCGCCTGATCACGTCGAGTTGCGTCAGGCCGAAGGCGGCGGCCAGCGCGACATCCTGCGGCCGCAGCCGCTGGCCGGCGCTCAGCGCGGCATGGCCGAGCGGAATATCCTCGCCCGCGGGACGCACGTTGGCGCCGGGCTTCAGGCCCGCCGGCAGCACGACCTTGCTCGCCTTCGACGCGGACGTCCTCCTGCATGAACACGGTGTCGGCGCCCTCAGGCATCGGCGCGCCCGTGAAGATGCGCATCGCGTGGCCGGGCCTGATCGGCCGCTTGCGCCGACGCGCCGGCCTGCACGCGCCCGGTCATGGGAAAGCCTGCGCCTCGCCTTTGCGGCAGATCGCGGCTCGCACACGCGCATAGCCATCGACGGCGGAATTGGTGAAAGGCGGCAGCGGCAGCGGCGCCGCAATGTCGTGCGCGAGAATGCGGCCATCGGCATCGGCAAGCGCAACGGTCTCGACGTCCAGGCACCGCGGTGACCCGCGCGCGCGATGAGACCGACGGCCTCATCGACCGACATCATCGGGCCGCCGAAGGCAAAGCAATCGTCGGACAGTTGCGCCATTTCGACTCTCAGCTCTCGCTTACGCTCTTCGGCCAGCACGTCTTCGACCGATGATCGCCGCGCGCTGCGCATCATGGCGGCGACGCGCGGCGACATCGTCGAGATGGGCGGCCGGAAGCGTGGTTTCAATCGCTGCGTCGGTGGCGATGCCGACGATGCCGGGATCGTCGGGGAACAGCAGCGGCTTTGCAGTTGGCGGCGCGATGCACCTCGATCTTGCGGTGCGGCTCGCGCTTGAAACCCTTCGACGATGACGAGATCGACCTGCGACATCTTCGCCAGGAGTTCCGGCAGCCGCGGCTCGTCGGCGCCGCGCAGTTCATGCATCAGCGCCCAGCGCTTGGTGGAGGACACCAGCACCTCGGTGGCGCCGGCCTGCGCGGTGCACCCAGGAATCCTTGCCCGGCACGTCGACATCGAAGGCGTGATGGGCGTGCTTGATCACGGAAACGCGCAGGCCTTCGCCGAGCAAATGCGGGATCACGCGCGACAGCAAGGTGGTCTTGCCGGCGCCGCTCCATCCCGCGAGGCCAATTACTTTCATCTTCACGTCTCCGCAAGCCTGCACCATCGGCATCGTGCAGCACCGAGGCTTGTCCAGGCATCTAGTCGGTGCATATCGCACCGGAGCTGTGATGATCGCTCGACGGCTCGCAATGACGGCAGATGATGACTTGTTCACTCCGATGCTTATATCAGCCTGCACGTAATGTCATGCTAACCTGTCCCATGATGAAGATCGACAAAGCACCCGTCCCCTGATCGTGCCCAATCCGGACGATCCCGCGGCTGACCGAGCGCGTCACCGGGACCGACCAGACCGGCGCCGCGGTCGAGATCAAGGTGCCGGTGGAGCGGCCGCTGACGCTGTATCTGAACGCGCAGGAGATCGTCACCATGATGACGATCGGCGACTATCCGGAATATCTCGCGCTCGGCTATCTCCTGAACCAGAACATGCTGAAATACGACGACGTCGTCACCGAGGTCGAATATGACGACGACCTGCAGGTGGTGGTGGTGCGCACCGAGCATCACACCAATTTCGAGCAGAAACTGAAGAAGCGCACGCAGACCTCGGGCTGCGCGCAGGGCACCGCGTTCGGCGATCTGCTGGAAGCCGTCGAAAGCGTGGCGCTGCCGAAGGCGGAGTTGCGCACCTCCTGGCTCTACCAGATGACGCATGCGATCAACACCATGCCCTCGCTCTATCTGGAGGCCGGCGCGATCCATGGCTGCGTGCTGTGCAAGGAAGGCACGCCTGTCTGCTACACCGAGGACGTCGGCCGCCACAACGCCGTCGACAAGATCGCGGGCTGGATCTATCGCCACGGCGTCGATCCCGCCGACAAGATTCTCTACACCACGGGCCGGCTGACCTCCGAGATGGTGATCAAGACGGTGCGGATGGGAATTCCGATCCTGGTTTCGCGCTCCGGCTTCACGGCCTGGGGCGTCGAACTGGCGCGGCAGGTCGGGCTGACGCTGGTCGGCCGCACGCGGGGCAAGCGCTTCATCGCGCTGTCCGGCCAGGAGCGCATCGTGCTCGACCAGAACCTCGATTACGTCGAGGAAGAATCCGCGCGGCACAAGCGCAAGGGCGAAGAGCGTGACGACTGCGACGCCAACGGGCGCGCAAGAGTCCCCGGCGTGCTGCTCGCCGGCGGCCTGGCGCGGCGGATGGGCGGCGGCGACAAGCCGATGCGCACGGATCGGCGGCCGCACCATTCTCGAGCGCGTGATCGCGCGGCTGCAGCCGCAATGCGACGGGCTCATCCTCAACGCCAATGGCGATCCCGCGCGCTTTGCCGCGTTCGGCCTGCCGGTCATCGCGGACGGCGTCGCCGATTTTCCCGGCCCGCTTGCCGGCATTCTAGCAGCGCTGGACTGGGCCGCGGCCAACCGGCCCGATGTCGTCGTTGGTGCTGAGCGCCGCCGCCGACTGCCCGTTCCTGCCGCGCGATCTGGTTTCGCGTCTGTATGAGCGCGCTCGACGGAACAGAATGCGCAGCTCGCGGTCGCCGCTTCCGGCGGCCAGTCGCATCCGGTGATCGGGCTGTGGAGCGTCAGCGCTGCGCGACGAGCTCCGCCACGCGCTGGTGGTGGAAGACGTCAGGAAGATCGACCGCTGGACCGCGCGCTACAGGCTCGCCACCGTGACATGGCCGACAGCGCCGCTCGATCCGTTCTTCAACGCCAACACCATGGACGACATCGCGGAAGCCGAACGGCTGGCGGCATTGGATGGAGGCTAAGGCTGCTCGCAGGCGTTCAGCGCGGCTTCGAGCAGCCCGGCATTCGCCGTGGCCTGCATCGTCAGTGTCGGCTAGACCGGCCGGGATCCCGCCCGCTGCGGCGCCGCGCGGCTTTCCTCCGACGCCAGCGCGTCGAGAAATGCCGCACCGCCGGCCGCTGCTTCCGCGATGCCACCAGCGCGAAGTCATCAATGCTCTTCGGCGAGCGGAATGAAACCGAGGCCCGACGCATGCGCGACCGGCGCAATCGTCATGCCCCAGTCGGCGCGATGCTGCGCCACCGCCGCGGCGACCGCATTGTGCGAGCGCGGCTGATTCCAGTAGCCGTCCGGGCGCGCGCCGCCGAGCAGCCGGTCGATCAGGATGCGCGTGCCGGCGCCCTGGTTGCGGTTGACCATGATGCAGGCGGGATCGGCGAGCGCGGCGCGCACCGCGTCCTGCGCGCTCAAGCCTTCGAAGCGCGTGTCGCCCTTGCGGAACACGATGCCCTGCATCCGCCGCCAGCCCGGCACCAGTTCGAGCCCGTCGGCGAGATACGGCGATGTTGTAGGTCTCGGTGTTCTCGTCGAACAGATGGATCGGCGCGAAATCGCATTCGCCGCGCTTGGCCGCCGCGAGTCCGCCGAGGCTGCCGACCGCGATCGAGCGCACCGACAGAGCCCGGCACGCGCCAGCGGCGCGGTGACGCAGATCGAGCCCGGTGCAGTGGCTGCCGACGATGACGAGATCAGGCACCCGCACATGCGGCGTGAACAGCGTCACCTCGGCCTCGGCTGCCGGCCGGCATCTGATCGGCCAGCGCATCGATCCGCAGGAAACCGTCGGCCTGCGCAAAGGACGTGATCGCGCCGGAGCCCTTGCCGGTAGGGATAGGCGATCAAGCCATCCGACGCCTTCGACCAGCGACACCATGACGAATTCGGTGCGGCCGAGTTCGGAGGCGATCCGCACCGGCACCTTGGCGCGTGACCTTGGCATCGGAACGCGGCGGCAGGCCGGCCATCCGCCGCAGCACCGGCACGATCATGTCGTGGAAGGTGAACATCGCCGAGGTCGGAAATCCCGGCAGGATGACGACCGGCTTGCCGTCGCAGACCGCAAGACACAGCGGCTTGCCCGGCTTCAGCGCGACGCCATGGGCGATGATGCCGGGCTTGCCGAGCCGCGCGATGATGCGGTGGGAGACGTCGCCCGCGCCTTTGAGGTGCCGCCCGACAGCACCAGCATGTCGCTCGTCTCCAGCGCCTCGCGCATCGCGGCTTCGAGCTGCGCCTCATCGTCGGCGATCGCGCCGAGAAACACCGCCTCGCCGCCGTTCTCGCTGATCGCCGCGGTGACGATCGCGCCGTTGGTGTCGTAGATCGCGGCCGGGCGCAGCGGCGCCCGGGCTGCACCAGTTCGTCGCCGGTGGAGATGATGGCGACACGCGGCCGGCGCGCGACGAGCACCTGCGCGATGCCGCAGGCCGCCAGCATGCCGATCTCGCGCGAGCCGATGACGGTGCCGGCGCGCAGCAGCGCCTCGCCGCGCGCGATGTCGGAGCCGGCATAGGAGACGAATTGTCCCGGCGAAGCGGCGCGGCGGATTTCGATCGCGCGCGGGCCCGCGGGCTGGGTGTGCTCGACCATCACGATGGCGTCGGCGCCGCGCGGCACCGGACCGCCGGTTGCGATCGACGTCGCCGTGCCCGACAGCACCGGCCGCGTCGGCGCGGTGCCGCAGGCGATCACTTCATCGTTCAGCACCATGCCGCGACGGGTGCGCTTCGCCGGCCGACAGCGAGGTCGGCGGAACGCACCGCAAAGCCGTCGACATTGGAGCGGTCGAACGGCGGCACGTCGATCGGCGCCACGACGTCCTCGGCCAGCGCGCAGCCGAGCGCATCCGCCAGCGGCCGCTTCTCGCCCGGCACCGGACGTGGAAACAGCGCGGCTTCGAACCGCGCCAGCGCGTCCTCGCGCGACAGGATGGTCAGGAACTGGTCCTGATCGACGCTGTCGCGGGTTTTTCGGCACAGGGCGTCTTGGTCATTTCGGAACTCATATCACTCCCGCAACATATAGGCATCGACCGGCGCGCCCGCAGCAAACCCTTCAGAGCCGCCGGGCACCAGCAAGCCAGGCTTCGGCGCGGGCGATCGCATCGAGCGACAACTCGCCGACCGCCAGCGCGCATCCAGGCGCCCTCGCTTGCGTTCCAGCAGCACGATCTCGGCGATGCCGACGCTGGAAGGCGATCTTGCGCGCCAGCGGCAGGTTGAGCGTCTTGCGCGGCTCGCTGCCCGGACAGCCGATCGAGCACGGGCAGCGCCAGCGTCCACCACGCCGCAAAGGCCTGATCCGGCGCACCCGGCAGCGCGACCACGGACGTCGTGCCGATGCGGCCGACCGCCGCAGGTGCGGCCGGGCTGCGAGGGCGATGCCATGGGCGATCACCTCGCCGCGCGTCGGCCAGTGCCGTTACCGCGGCATCGCTGCGGCCGACGCCGCTGCCGCCGACCGTGATCAGCAGATCGCAGCCGTCGCCATCGAGCGCTTGCGCAATCGATGCGCCATCGCGCCCGTCGGCCTCGGTGCTGACGACATCCGGCGCCGGCGGTGCGCGCGCTCTCAGCGATCAAATTGGCCGTCACGGCGCCGCCGGGAACATTGACGATGCGCAGCCGCGGCCGGCGCACCATCAATGTCTCAGTCCCGCCGCGCGCGCGATCAGGAGATCGCGCGCCAGCACGCGCCGGCCGGCTCGCGCGACCAGCGTCCCGTCGGCAATGTCGCTGCCGGCGCGCCGCACACCCTGCCCCGGGATCGCTTCCGCCAGCACCTGCGCGAGTCGGGCCCGACTTGATCGACCGGAATCGCAATCGACCACGCAGTCGCAACCGTCCGGCATGGCGTCGCCGGCCTCGACCCAGGCCGGCGACGTCCGCCAGCGGCAGCGGCGAGTACGACGACGCGCCGACGAGATCGTTCGCGCGCAGCGCCCAGCCGTCGCGCGGCGGCGATGTCGCGCGGCGGAAGCGCCTGCAACGGCGGCGTCCGGCTGCGATGCACGCGCAGCGCGTCCTGCGAGCGGCAGATTCGATCGGCGCCACCGGCGCGAGCCCGCGCAACACGGCGACAACGCGCCGTATCGAGCGGGAGTAAGCGAAGCCGGCAGACGCTGGGACGTGACCATGGCCCCGCGTATGTACCCAATCGCGCGCCAGATTTACAGCCGGCTGGTGGCTCTCAGCGGTCCTTAGGGCCAAACGGCGCGTTGACGGAGTCGAAAATAGTTGCAAAGAAACCAATCCGGCCACGGTCCGGAACAACAAGCAAAAATAACGGCCAATGCGCCGACGTGGGAACAGACGGGAGGACACATGTTCGCCAAGACCTTATCCACCTGGCAGTGCTTGCGGCCGCCGATGCTGGCATCAGGCTGCGGCGCTCGCGCAGATTTCCGACGACGTGGTCAAGATCGGCGTTCTCACCGACATGAACGGCCCGGCCTCGACGCCGACCGGCCAGGGCTCGGTGACCGCGGCCCAAATGGCGGTCGACGATTTCGGCGGCAAGGTGTTGGGCAAGCCGATCTAGGTGGTACGTCGGCGATCATCAGTTGAAGGCCGACATCGGCGGCAGCCATCGCGCGGCGCTGGTATGACGTCGAGCAGGTCGACCTGATCGTCGGACGTGCCGGTGCTCGGCCGTCGGCCTCGCGGTGCAGAACGTCGCCAACGAAAAGAAGAAACTGTTCATCACCCATTCCACCGGCGCCTGCGGATTTCCACGGCAAATTCTGCTCGCCCTATGCGATGCAATGGGTGTTCGACACCCGCGCGCTCGCGGTCGGCACCGCCGCACGCCGTGGTGAAGCGCGGCGGCGACAGCTGGTTCTTCATCACCGACGACTACGCGTTCGCACTCGCT
>ERZ1370068.6003-contig-5000_pt1 | contig 54616 bp, 88 predicted proteins | sample MGYA00561227_ERZ1370068 | MGnify/ENA primary metagenome ERZ1370068 (study PRJEB38410, sample SAMEA6850437) | metagenome | study: Metagenomic assessment of the ecological functions of the soil: analysis of the soil microbiota associated with the... | reverse complement strand
GTGGCTTTGTTAGTCACGTCAACGCTATAGTACGAGCAAACTGGCACAGCTTCTCATGTATCATTTTCAAGCTCTCCGTGCCTATCCTCGGTTTGTATAAATTATAAACGCCGCGGATGCGCGCTGGCCTGCATGGTTCAGAGTCAACTTCCGTGATATGCATCGAGCAATCGTGCAGCTCCTCCAAAATCTTTTACGCTCAGCTTGTTGGGCGCGGCCTTGTTTTCGCTTCTTCGGTGTCTGCCTGTGGCGCGCGTATCCGCCAACACGAAGCCCGCGAACACGGGCGCGAAAAACTGTTTGTAAAAGGCGAGCACCACATAACCGCCCATCGATAATCCGCCAAGCGTCGCGTTTTCGATCTCAAGGACATCCATCAGCCTTGCGATGTCCTCAGCCATCATAGTCATAGTCGCCGTTCCCGACGAACTCTCGCTTTCGCCAAAACCTCGCAAGTCGGGTGTGATTACTCGATGCGATTCAACTTAACGCGTCGATCTGCTCGTTCCACAACGAACGATTAAACGGGAAGCCATGTATGAGCACTACCGCCGATCCGGAACCCTTGTCGTCGTAAGCAATTTGAATGTTGTCTAAGCTTCGCAAACGGCATAAATCAAAAATCTCGTTTCGCTGCTCGAGCGACAACCGAAATCAACTCGAGAGCTCAACCGGTTTAGCTAAGTAAGATCTGAAAGCCCGAATCCAATGCCCGCCGCCGATCTTCCTCTTTCGCGTAGGCAGTTATAGCAACTGCGCGGAATCGAAGATTGTCCGTCAATGTCCAACGACCGAACCTTTGCGATCAGTCCGTAACCGTCTTCTTCCGGCATTGCGATATCGGATACTAATACATCCAGGTCGTCGATCATCGATTGCCTTCTAGAGCTCCGCCGGGCGGTAAAGACCGCCGTGACGTCAGCCTTTCTGCTCGTTAGAGCAGTCGTCGTGAGTTCCAGAGTGTCGGCATCGTCATCTACTAATAGAACGTGTAATCCCTTCAGGCATCTGCTGAGTGCTGAGCGGCCGCCGAGCCTCAGCTTACCATTGCTTCAGAAGCCCTAACCATTGAGTCAAGGGCTCGGAAGTTTGATCGTAAACGAACTGCCCAAACCGAGTCCTGCACTTTCTGCTCGGAATTGTTCCACCGTGAATTTCAACAAGAGTGACGGGCGATCGCCAATCCCAATCCAAGGCCACCATGCTGGCGAGTGGTACCGTGCTGTCTGCCTGACGAAAACGATCAAAGACGTAAGGAAGAAACTCTCGACTAATCCCTGCACCGGTATCTCTGACAGTAATTTCTACCGCCGATCCCTGTTGAGGCCATCTTCAAAGAAACCGACCCACCACTGTTCGTAAACTTCACCGCGTTGGACACGGGGTTCCAAATCACTTGCTGGAGTCGATTTGCAGTCTCCTGAGACCACTGCCGGAGTGCTATCGAAGCTCCGCTTCAATGCGAATTCCACTTGGCGTCCGCGAGTTCTGACGCACAACATTGATTCGCGTTTTCGACGACAGGACCAAGCTCGAAGCGGGTTGCAGATCCAAATAGAGTGTTGCCGGTGATAATTCGTGAGACGTCGAGAGATATCGGTCAATGATTTGCGACTGCGCTTTGGCGTTGCGCCAGATTGTTTCAATCGCTTGCCGCGCCATCGTTTCTTCAGAGTTCCTCGGTCTCCAGCGGTCGTGACCAACCAAGAATAGCCGTGAGCGGTGTGCGCAATTCGTGTGAGACGGTAGCAAGGAACTCCGTCCTTCAAACGGTTCGATCTCTTCAGCCGCTTCTCTGGCGCTGCTTTCGCGCCTCAGCAAGCGAACGTTCTCGATGGCAACAGCCGTCAGGTTAGCTGCCAGGCTCATCGCGGTGTCGTGCTCCTGTTGGTAAGCGCCCTCTTCGTAGCTTTGCACCTCGATTGTGCCGATGATTCTTCCCATTACCGCCATCGGAACCGCGATCGACGACTTTGGCCGTAGGCCATTGTCGGGCCAACAATGACCGTTTCTTGACCTCGCGTCGCGGACATGTAGTCGTTCGTAATAATCACTTGTCCTGTTCCGAACCGCCTCGACTGTTTGGTCCCGCGGAAGTGACAGACATCACCGGTAACTCAGAAACCTCGAGCTCCTCGCCGTCGCCCCATGCATAACAGGCAGTTCGAATGTCCTGGATTGGATCGTAAAGCGAAACAAAAAAGCCGTCGCAAGGAACTGAGACTCTGGTGAAATCGCGAAGGCCACGAAAAATGGCGGTCGAGCTCGCGGGCCGTTCCCAGCACGTTGAGCCAACCCTGAAATCCTCTCCAGCAACCGTTCGTACTCAGAGCAGAGCCCGCTGGTCCGCCTCCGCGCAGTGCCTCCCTCCGCTCTGCGGCGCATGCTGATGTCGCGAGCAATACCCTGGATACCAATCGGCTGAGATCCCTTGGTGATGAGCTTATTGCTGGTTTCCAGAGTGAGGAAACGGCCGCCTTTCGAAACTACCTCAACCTCATAGTTGGTTCGTTGATGGCCGGACGTCATCATTTGCTCACCCACAGTCATGCTGTCCGTAGGCAAGCACATCGGCGATGTTCATTCCCAGCAGCTCCTGCTGCGAGTAGCCCAGCATCATTTCGGCCGGCTTTGTTGATCGAGGTGATGCGTCCTTCAAGAGTCGAGCATGTAAACAATGTCGTTTGCGTTCTCGATCAACTCGCGATATCGCTCTTCGCTTTCGCGCAAAGGCCTCCTCAGCGGCCTCACGCTCGGTGAGGGTTTTCCGCGTGGTGGCTTCCGACTCGACCGAGCTCTGCGGCGGCATTTTCAGCCCTGCCACGAGCCTGAACTTCAGCACGAGTGACCGCGAAGAAGAGCAAACTTAGAAGCAGACCAGCCGCAAACATGTAAGGGAGGAACGCTCGATTCGACGTTAGTTCAAAACGATGGGTTGGAGGAATAAACAATGGTCCAGATGCGACCGGAGAACTTTGATGGTAGTTGGGGTTGTGAGAGTGTGGGTTCGGCTGATTCAGGCGGAGTGTCGTGAAGTAGACTCTCTGGTTTGATCTCTGCTCCATCATAGATCTTGAAACTTACGTCTAACTTCTTATCAGTCAAAACCGGGGCAATAAAGTCATCAATTCTAAAAGGACTGTAAACAAAACCGAGCAATGCAGCGCGCCTGGCATCGACGGTTGAGGTATCGGCTCCGTTGCGATACACGGGTGCATAGATCAGGAATCCAGACTGCTGTTTAGGTTGCGGTTCCTGAACCAGAGTCACGCGTCCTGAAGCAGTCGGCGTCCCTGTATCGCGCGGCAGTCTCCATCGCCTGGCGGCGCACCGCTTCCAGTAAACATGTCGAAGCCAATCGCGACTTGATTGCGGTTGTTCATCGGCTGGAGATAGATAATTGCGTTGTATTCGTCGCGTTGATACTCGGGCCAAATCTTGAAATCGCTGAAACCTGACTGGCGCATCTTCGCTATCAGATCCGCCTTCTCGTCAGGGCGAAGACGCTGGGAGAAACCAATGCCTTGAATTCCCGGGTAGTTCTTCTGCAATTCGATCTGCTGCACAAAACGATCAAACTCTTGCGGGGCGACCTCATCGCTGGCGGCAAACAAACCAGTTCCGGCGCGCAACAACGCCTCAGACGTCTGCAGTCGAGCGGTTATTCGCTCGTCAATCTCCTGGACGGATGTTCTCGAATCGAGCTCTGATCCTGGGCCTTGGCCAGTTTTGAAAAATAGAATGAGACGAGGAAGGTAAACGCAAGACCGAGCGTGAGAATTAGGTACGGAAGAAACCACGCGCCGTTTGCGTAGCTGCGAGGGCTGGGGAAGAGATGACGACATTCTGGTTATTGCAAATTGCTAATGTCGATTTAGCTTGCAGCTTCGCTCGTTGTCGAGGAAGAGTTCAGCCGCAGATGAACGCGGAGAGCACAGATCAGAAAACACTTATTTCGGAGTAGAACTTCTGGTCTGCGTTAAACGGCGTTCATCTGCGGCTGAATCCCACTTCAGCACAAATCTCACCTGTACTTTGCGTGTGCGACGCCGCAGAAAATCAATCAAGACGAATTGCGACAAGTTGCCGGGATTGGCAAAGTAAGCCTTACCATTTGTCATCGCCGACATCTGCTTTACGAAATCAACCAGGTAGTAGTCACTGGCAAGCATGAATGTATTGATCATTATACCGGCTTTACGACAGGCCTGAACTTCTTTGAACGTTTCCGTCATTACGAACGGATCGCCACCCATCGAGTTCTTGTACAGGCGACGTTTAGTTGTTGTGTCGCTTGATTTCGTTTTGGCTGCGGATGGTTGAAAAGTATCCCCGATGAAGCAAGCAGTCGGTTTGCCATCGGTGACCATCACGATTTGCTTCATCTCTTTTCGCTGGGCTTGAAGCAGGCGTCGCGACAAGACGCAGACCCTCGGCAGTGTTTGTGTGATACGGACCGACTTGCGTAGTGGCGAGTTTGCCGAGTGGAAGTTCTTCGGCTGAGTCGTGGAATAAAACGACCTTGAGCGAGTCACCAGGATACTGGGTACGGATCAAGTGGGCCATTGCCAGCGCAGCCTTCTTTGCCGGAGTGAAGCGGTCCTCACCGTAGAGAATCATCGAATGTGAACAGTCGAGCATGACGACGGTGGCACAGGATGACTGGTAGTCGCACTGATGAACGTATAGATCCTGGTACTCAAGATTCAGCGGGACACTTAGTCCTTCGCGCTTGATGGCAGACAACAAAGGTAGCGTTCACATCAAGATTAATCGTGTCGCCAAACTCATAGCGCTTACTCGCAGCCGCGGCTTCAACACCGGTCGAGAGGTAAACGGTGTCATGACGTCCGGAGACGCTTTTGCCGAGACTGCCGAGAAGACTTCGGAGTGTCTTGTATCCGAGGAAGTCGAGACCCTTTTTCGGTTACTTCAAACCGAACGTCTCGAGGTAAAGGATCGGAAGTCTCCCTGACCGTTTCCCTGCCGTCGCTGTTCATCTCTTTGTTGCTGCTGCTCTTCACGAAGGTTGAGATAACCTTCTTCAACCAGTCGCTCGATGAGTTGATTCAGTAATTCCTCTAACAGAGATCCTTTGAACTTACCTTCGTTCTCTGTGAGCATCTCACGAAGTTGCTGCTCGTTAATGATGCCCTTGTCCATCAGCGCTTGAAGCAAAGCGCGCGACGGAGCGCATCGAGCGAGGTATCAGTTTGTTTCCTCTGGCGCGTCCAGTAGTAATCGTCGTCGTAGCCGGAATCGAGCAGCGCATCCGACATAGAATCCATCAACTCACCCAGGTTGATGGAGGTGACATCGAAGCCTTTGAATTTGGAATAGCGAAATTTCATTGCTTTTTGCTGCCCAGTTCGGGTACTTGCCGGTCCTAAATCTTTCGCGACAGAAACTCGTTTTATCTCACGATGTCTCGGCACTGCTGAAGTAGTTCGAGTGAAGCGATTAGCGTAAACGGGTGCCTGCTTCCCTCACGAAGAGTTGACACCCTAGTTGTTCCCAAATGTCGAATCAAGTCAATACGTTTCATGATTTTACCATCCACAGCAGTCTTTCCTGTAACTCGAAAAGATTAGCCGCAAATGGCTGACTGTAAGGTTACAGGTGAGGGATTACAAACTTACCGTTCCTAGCTCTTGAGGTCGTCAACCGAAGAATGGTTAACCTATCTTCTCACGGAGGACATCTTCTCCCTCAGACCATTCTCGTCTCAGACTTCGATTGGCTTCTATTACGAGCTCAATAGCTTCCTTCAGACTAGCGCGCGCCTCGTCGAGTTGTTTCGGCAGTATTTGCGCCTGGGAGTTCCTCGACAAATCCGATATAGCCTTCTGGAACTTTTCGGTAAACTGCAGTCAATGTAATAGGCATGATTTACTCCTAACTATACTTCCCTGTCTCAGTCAGGTCGTCGTAAATCATTCCACGGCGATCCTTCTTCGCTTTAGTCATTCCTGCGTAACCGCCTTCTTCGTTTCGACTGGATCTTGTTCTCGGCGTAAAGTCCTTCGCAGCACAAACTCACACGCTGCCACGAGACGACCACTGTCCGACCGATCGAAATCAAATGGGATCAAAGCGGTTTCGAGGAGTTCGGGAATCGGCTCGATCAGGGTTCGACACTCTTCAGCCGAAGCTGTATCAGCCAGGAGCAGCTTGTTTCCTTCGTCGAACCATTGGACAGCCCGCGTGAAATCGATCCCAACAAAATAGCCTCGAAAGATTTCGCCCGCAGCACGCTTGATCAGATCACGCGCAATGCGATTGGCTCCGAGTTGTTCGCCTTCGTACTCCAGTTCCATCTTGCCGGTCATCGAAGGAATCGCGGCGTAGATATCGGCGACGCGAGGAACGATTGTGCGGTCTCCCGTTAGCAGCGACCGTCGTTCAGCGTTCGAGACCACCGACTCCATCACACTAATGGGTAAGCGTTGCAGAGACACCGGAATGTTTGTCGATGTGGTTGTCGTCACGTGCTTCGAAAGCGATTTGTTCCACCACTTCGCGAATGAAGTCTGGGACAACTATCTCGATCGGAATCCGCAAACCTGTTAGTCCACGCTTCTTGTTTGTGATCTCAACCGCCGTCTGAAGCTCTTTCGGATAGTGAGTCATGATTTCAGACCCGATTCGATCCTTTAGCGGCGTGATGATCTTTCCACGAGCCGTGTAGTCTTCCGGATTTGCCGAGAACACAAGCATCACATCGAGAGGTAGGCGCACCGGGTAACCTTTAATCTGGACATCTCCCTCTTGCATGATGTTGAAGAGTCCGACTTGAATCTTCCCTGCTAAATCCGGCAGTTCGTTGATCGCGAACACTCCACGGTTAGCGCGCGGCAAAAGACCGTAATGGATCGTCAACTCATCACTCAGAAGGTGCCCGCCCTTTGCAGCTTTGATTGGATCGACGTCGCCGATAATGTCGGCAACAGTTACGTCGGGCGTCGCAAGCTTTTCTACAAATCGTGAGTCGCGATCGATCCAGTCGAGCGGGGTTGAGTCACCGTTTTGCATTAACACTTGTCGGCCGTAAGCGGAGATCGGTCGAAACGGATCGTCGTTCACCTCTGAACCGGCGATGATTGGAATGCGCTCGTCGAGCAGATTGGTGAGCTGGCGAATGATGCGACTCTTCGCCTGGCCACGTAGACCGAGAGGATCAGGTTGTGGCGCGAGAGAATGGCGTTTACGAGTTGCGGGATGACCGTGTCTTCGTAACCAACGATGCCGGGAAAAGCTTTTCGCCGGCGCGCAGTTTTCGAATCAGGTTCAAACGTAGTTCGTCTTTGACAGCGAGAGTTTGATATCCCGATGCTTTAAGTTCGCGTAGGGTTGTTGGGTAATCCATAGTTGAGTCAGGAGAGTGTACTGGAAAAATTTCGGATTTCGCATTTGGGAAGTGCGTCTCAAGTGGAAAGAACAAGCTGGGAAGTGGCCAGGGACGCCTCAGTGGGTCGAACAAGCTGGGAAGGGTGGCAAGCGGAAGTTGGGACGCCTCGCCAAAGTGACCCCGAGCGCGCCCCCGCTGAGTAGCCATATGAACATCTTAGCTGGTGCAAGTGAACCTCAGCGGGGCGCGCTAGGAATTGCTATGGCGAAGCGTCCTAGTTCCGCTTGCCCCCTTCCCAGCTTGTTCAATCTATTAGCGCGTCCGAAATTCTTCCCTCGACTTCCAATTTCTCCAGGTGCGCAATTACTGCGCGCTCCGCCAGCGCATATGCTTCGGTGAGACGTCGCTATAAACAGCGGCGACTATCTCAGCGGGCGTCGTAATCCCTGATTCGAACGCTTCAAGAATCTTCGGCCTCTCGTTCCAGTCTATGATTAATGTATTCATCAATTTTTTTGTACGGCGCGGCCATAGCAGCACCGTGTCCGCCAAACAAGATCGATAGCCCTGAAATCGAGCGCATCCGTTCAAGCGACTTGAGGTAATCGATCATGTTTCCCTGGGGCGGATCGATGAGCACTGAACCCAGACCGACGATGTTGTCACCCGTCAAAAGAATTCCCCTTTGCTCATCATGAAAACAAAGATGCCCTCGAGCGTGGCCAGGTGTATGCAACGCACGTAAACGAATTTCAGGGACACCGGCGAAAGTGAAGATGTCGTTGTCGACAATTGCGCGGTCTACACTGATGTCCGGCAAAGACGCGGCAGTTTCAGCGTGCGCAGCTACTACGACTTTCTCCAAGATGCGATCTGAGCGCATTCACTCCGCCAACATGATCGGGATGCAAGTGCGTGAGGATGATCTCACGCACTGCTCTTCCCTCAGACTTCAACTCCTCGATCATTGACGCCAGTGCTTGCTGCTCATCTTCGTAAGGAGAACCCGGATCGACGACGACTATTTCTTTTGACGTGTAGATCAAATAGCAGTTTGTGTGTGTTGCCGGCGGTCTGGTTGGCGTTCGAATCGGAAAGCAAATGTAGTTTGGTCGAAACTCGATCCGGCGGACACTTTGGCTGTGGGCCTGTGGCACAGACAAAAAACGTTGGACGATATCGTCACCGATGCCATCGGCTAGTGTTCTCAACGCGTGAAGCGTCGGCGGAACAAGAGTCACTTCGGATCGCAACCACTTCGCAATTGCTTCTTTCGCAGGAATCCACTCGCCGCTCGAATGCTCGGTGGAGATGACGTTTGGTTCTTGTTTGCCTGGACAATTAACCAGGAAAAAACACGTATCGAACCGTCGAGGGCTGAAGGGGGCGTGACCCAGCGACCAACGAAGGTGAAATCTGTTGCGTCGAGCTTTAGTTCGTAGTGTTGAAGCAGTTGCGGCCAAGACATTCGACCCGACTGCAAATCATCAAGCAGCGAAGCTCGTTGCCCTTTGGTTAACGCATCGCAGCCGCGTGCGACGAGGACACCAAGCTCCTCGAACAGCTCACGAGCGGCGCCGCAAACCATTGCAGAGGTCTCGATGTTTGGTGAATTCTCCACAGTGACTTCAGCGTCTGAAGGATCGAGTTGTCCTCCGGCGAACGCATGAAAGCCACCGAGAAACGCAAGGCTGTCGCTCCGCTTCACCCAGTAGACTTCCGGGTTATTTGGATCGGTATTTTGCCGAAGAAGAATGACGGCGGCTGCGTCTTTGGAGTAGGCATTTAAAGATTTCAGATCTCAGATTTCAGATTGGCGCCTCAGTGGGACGAACACGCTGGGAAGGGGCAGCGGAAAGTTGGACGCCTCACAAATGCGATCCCGAGCGTGCCCCGCTGAGTCGCCATATAAAAGCCGAGCCGCAACAATTGAATCGCAGCGGGGGCGCACTCGGGGCCAATGACGTAACGCGTCCTGCTTTCCGCTTGCCCTTCCCAGCTTGTTCCATCCACTGAGGCGCGCCAATCTGAAATCTGCAATCTGGAGATCTGAACTTTCTAGCCCCACCTTAAACCGTTCGCCATCCCCGGGTCCCCAGGGGACGCCGCATATGGTAGCCGCCTTCTTCCCAGAAGCCCGCTTGATCTTCTTCGAGGAAGCGAATCCCTTGCACCCATTTGGCTGATTTCCACGCATAGAGTTGGGGGATGATCAAACGAACGGGTCCCGCCGTGTTGAGGCGGGATTGGCTGTCCGGCTCATGGGACCATGCGAAAGCGAGTCTTCGTTGAGGAAGTATTCGATCGGAACGTTAGTCGTCCATCCGTAATCATGTGCTAGTGCCAGCACGGAAATTTCGCCTCGGGTTTGACACCGGCGAGACGCGCGACTTCGCGTTGGGACGCCACCCCAAACGTTATCCAATCGCGACCAGCGGGTGACGCAATGAAAGTCTGCGTAGACGCGAACCGCGGGTAATTGCATGAATTCATCGAGCGACCACTTCTGAGGTTTCTCGACCAGGCCATCAACTTCAAACGCCCAGGTTGGAGATATCGACCTCAGGAGTACCGATGCCGCATCAAGCACCGGCCACTTCTTGGTGCGTGACTGACCAGGCGGGATTCGCTTCTCGCGACGCGTATCGGGGCTGATGATGATTTCAGAATCGTTCAGCTCTTCAGGCTTTCGCGGATCAGTTGTTTGGTATTTGGGATCGCTGAAAAAGATTGTCGAGGAAACTCATAAAGATGGTCTTTGGATTTTGGTCCTTTGGTCTTAGTAAGTCTGGTCTTGAACAAGGCCAAAGACCGAGCTTCCCACGCCTTCCTCTCTCCGCTAACGCAACCAGTTCTCTCGAGGCATCCACTTGCCGACCCCCTTGGCGGTCGCGTCGTTGATTCCGGCGTTCCGATCGTGCAATCGTCGCGGTCGCCTTCGGGACCACGCGCCTCGTTCGTAGTTTCCCGTTTGTCCAGGCTAAGAGTGATGCCGTCGGCAACTTCTTTCAATCCGTGAGACTGAATGCCGCGACGGACGATAGGGCAGGCCGGCGGTCAATCTTCTTCCGGGGCCCGGTCAGTCCTGTTCAGGAATGGTCAAACTGGTAGCGGCGGAAAAAGACCCACCAGAAAAATTCCGTTACGATGAGATCTCTTATCTGTTTGTACGACCAGTCTGGATGTTCGCGCCGCGCTGCTTGAGCGTCGAAAATATCAGAGACAGTACGTTGCTGCTGATCCATTTCACACCTTCTTAGTCTGTTGAGTTGTGAATACCTTACACGCGCGTGGGTGCGCAGGACAAACGGCGGGTGTTTGTTGGGAGACGAGGAGACGCCTCAATGTCGAGAACAAGCTGGGTAGGGAGTAGGACGCCTCAGTGTGTCCGAACAAAGCTGGGAAGGGTGGCAAGCGGAGAATTGGACGACTCACGCCATTGACCACTAGCGCGCCCCCGCTGAGGTTCACTTGCTACAACCAAGATTTAATATGGGGAGTCAGCGGGGCGCGCTAGGAATCACTGTTGCGAGGCGTCCTAATTTCCGCTTGCCACCCTTCCCAGCTTGTTCAATACATGAGCGCACCCACTTTGCTGACCCACTTCCCGGCTTGTTCTATTTCTCCGGGCGTCCAATCCAGCGCGCCACAAAGACCCAGCGCCGTCAGGGTGAACGTAAATTCCTGCGGACAGCAAACAAAACTGGCAAAGGCATGAATAACAAATGCCTGAAGATAGATCAGCCACAGACTCACCAAGCACATCAACCCAACTAACGGCGGTAGCAACTGACCGGCAATCCGGTAAATCAAACAGCTTCAAGATCGCCAAACTGAACACGGCGAAATATGCCAAAGCACCGATCGACGCCAACGGAAAACCACCGATAACGGCGTAGGAACTGCTAAGGACTTCCGAGCAGCCGTGGATGATTGTGCATTTGACGCTTTCGCCAGTTAGGTGTTCGACAGTGAGGGTACAAAGCGTCTCGCCAAACCGCAGAGCGAAAGGATAGCGATGAGAACAAAAGGAGATTGGCGCGTTTGCCGGAACGGTCTGACGCAGTCGTTGCACCTGCTGACTTCATTTAGTGCCGGTAAGTTCCTTAATCAACACACGCAGCTTATCAGCCGGTAAGGATTCAAACGGAATCTCGCGTCCATTCAGAAAAACGGTGGGTGTGCCTTTGACTCCCAGCGAGTGTCCACGCTTCGCCGTCGAGAAATATTCGCTGGGCCACCGGCTCACTATTAACATCTGTTTTGAAACGCTCGACATCCAACCCGATCTTTTTCGCATATCCCTCGAAGATAGGTCGCACGTCGAATGCTTCGTGCCACTCCTTCTGATTCTCGTAAAGCATGTCGTGCATTTCCCAGAAATTTTCCCTGGAGCGCAGCCGCTTCCGCAGAGCTTGCGGCAGCCACTGCATGCTGGTGAGTTGGAACAAGCGGAAACTCTCTGAAAGTGATCTGCAGGTTATCACCAAACTCACGCTTCATCTGGACGAGGATCGGGTGCAGTAATCCACACGGTGGACATTCAAAGTCGCCGAACTCTTCCAGGTGCACGGGCGCATTCGCAGGACCTTGCGTGTGTGCTGGTTCGGCCCCGCCAACTCCCGCAGTCGCCGGACCGCTATTCTGTGAATTCGTAGAAGGACCGGGCAGGTTGTTAGAACTGACGCGATGAACGTCTGTTGATGAGCGCTTCAAATACCACGCGCTGCCCAGTGCCACACCAAGAACGAGAAGGATAATGATGAATGGAAGTATGCGTTTCATATGATCAGAGAGTTGTCTATCAAACCACGGCCGCAGCGAGTGTTGCCGCGAGAGATCTGAAGATATCGCGCCCATCGCTTGAACCAAGTAAGTCTTCGCAAGCGCGCTCGGGATGAGGCATCAAGCCCAACACATTGCGCCCACGACTACAAATGCCTGCAATATTGTCACGCGCCCCGTTTGGATTCGATTCCGGCGTGACATTCCCGTCGCGGTCGCAATAGCGGAAGACAACGCGCTCCTCACGATGTAACTCATCGAGCGTGGCGTCGTCGCAAACATAGTTTCCTTCCGCGTGGGCGATCGGTATGCGCAAAACAGTTCCGCTAGTTAGTTCATTTGGTGTAACGGACTGTCGGACGTTTCAGTACGAACATAAACGTGCTCACAAATAAAGTGCAGATCGCGGTTACGGATTAAGGCGCCCGGTAGCAAGCCAGCCTCGCAGAGAATCTGAAAGCCGTTGCAGATTCCGAGGAACAAACCCGCCTTTGTCAGCAAACTTCTTGACGGAATTCATCACCGGTGAGAAGCGCGCAGGCGCACCAGCGCGCAGGTAGTCGCCGTAAGAAAAGCCGCCAGGAATGATCACGGCATCAGTACAGGAGCCCAGCTCCGTGTCGCGGTGCCAGATGAAGTCGACCGGTTGGCCGACGTGCTTAGAGATGACGTGATATGCGTCGTGGTCACAATTCGATCCCGGGAAAGACTCATGACGCCAAACTTCACGTTGTAGAGACTCCTTTGTTCTGAGCGATTGAACTAGTCCGAACTAAACTTTATCACCGTGTCGTTTGAAGTGCGAATGTTGTGATTATCCTAACTCTTCGGTTCAGAAATGAGCGTGAAAGAATCGAGAAAGCGATTAGCCGCAGATTCATAGAGCGACACATTCTCCGCTCCGATGGCCTCCGGTTTGGGTAGGACGCACGTAATTTGATATTGCCTTTGTTCCTACCAATACGATCTTCACCCGCAGCGTATACCCATTGGCGAGTCGCTTTGTTAACAAACGTCCCGGATAATCTTGAACTACCGTTTCGGAAACGCTCAATTGCTCGAACCGTAGTCCTTAATTACTCCTTGAACGCTAAGGTCCAAAGCTTTTTTGGCTGCATCCGGACCGGCGTCAGTACTTGCGGAATCGAAGTACGAGACGCCATAAGCCGCCGACGTTGCGAGTGAGTACATGTACAAGGGCACATTTCCAGAAGGACCTACAGCTTGTTTGGAATAGTCGGAGTGCCAGGAAACTCCACCGAAAACCGTCCTTCAGTTGATGTGAACTTTTGCCAGGTTTCGGGCTTCGCTTCAGGGGCACTGGGGACGGGCTGCTTAGCCGGACTCTGGGCTTGGGCAAGAATTGCTAAAAACGTGACGAGTAGCAGAACAGAGAGGAGGTTTGCAGTCTGGACTTTTCATCAGTGCTTATGATTAGCCTTCTATCTCTACTCGATAGTCCTCAATGATCGGGTTGGAAGGCACTTCGCGGGCAATCTTATCCACAGAGTCGCGGGCCTGTGAATCGTCGACGGAGCCATCAAGGAGCTATCTCGAAAGTACTTTCCCGGCGCACATCCGCGATTCCGGAGTAGCGAGTAGTTCGACTGAATGTTGGATTGCTTTACCCTGTGGATCGAGGACTCCCGATTTTAGACTTACGTAGACTTTAGCTTTCATTGGTCTTCGGTTTCTCCATCACATCTCAAACATAAAATATTGCGTGAAAAACAGTTGTTGGCATAATATCTCGACCTTGTATGGATGAGACCCACAGGCCTTCTGTCTTGATTGACCCGTGAATGGCGGTCGAGGCGGTTTCCAGTTTTCGAACCCTTATTTACAGGAGAAACTTATAATGCAAAACCCGCCGCCCGTTCAATCCGGCAAGTCCAGCACTGGCTTAGACGAGAACATTGCGTCGTTGATAGCGTACCTTGCTGGCTGGGTTTCAGGGCTGATCTTCTTCTTAATCGAAAGAGACAGCCGGCTCGTTCGGTTCCACGCGATGCAGGCGATTCTGCTCAACGTTGCGTTTGGCGTTGTGGCGGTGATCTTGCAGTCGTCATCTCCGATCCTCGTGATTGTTCTGGAGTATGATCTCCGACTCGCTCGCCACTATCGCAAGCATGCTCTCGGGCGCTGTTGTGGTTGGTGATGTGTTTGGGCATCGCTATCTTGTGTGGATCCTGTGCCTGGTTAAGGCCTACGGGGAACCATGTACAAGCTGCCAATCATCGGCAACTACGCTGAGAAATTCTCCGGCTCCCAAATAACACCTCGTGCTTTCCAGTAGGACCGGCTCAACGCCGGTCTTACTGGAACACTCTTTCAAAGATCGAATCGATATTCCTCGAGGTAGTGATCCAGCGAGAATGCTCGCTCGATCTGTTCTGTCGTCAGCTTTGCATTGATATCTGCGTCAGCCTTCACCAGGGTCAGGGAAGTCCTTACCTTCGTCCCAAACTCTCATCGCGTTACGTTACGCCAACTCGTAAGCTTCTTCGCGTGAGATGCCCGTGTTTGGTAAGCGCAGAGCAGAAGTTGACCACTGAAGATAAGCCCTCGCGTTGCGTTCAGGTTTTCCAGCATCCGCTCCGGATAGACAACTAGCCCTTCAATGAGATTCGTCGCTTTCTGCAGGACGTAGTCGAGCGCGATACTCGAATCGGGTAACACCACGCGCTCAGCGGAAGAATGTGAAATATCCCGTTCGTGCCAGAGGGCGACGTTTTCCAGGCCCACCAAACTATTCGCGCGAATCACCCGGGCAATTCCACAAATGCGTTCAGAGATGATCGGGTTGCGCTTGTGAGGCATCGCGCTCGAACCCTTTTGGCCTTTCGTGAACTTCTCCTGGGCTTCGCGAACTTCAGTGCGCTGCCAATGGCGAATGTTCAAAGCAAACTTGTCGAGTGAGGAAGCGGATCAGCGCGAGTGTGTTCAGGTATTCCGCATAGATGTCGCGCTGGATTACCTGCGTCGAAACTGGCGCAGCCTTCAACCCCAATCGCGCACAAACACTTTCTTCAACAGCAGGATCGAGATGCGCAAAGGCGCCCACCGCTCCACTGATCTTTCCCACCAGAGACGGCGTCGCGTGGCGCGAAGCAGGCGTGCGCGATTGCGGCGCATCTCGTCGAACCACAGAGCGAACGGTCAAACCGAATGACGTAGGTTCAGCGTGAATGCCATGTGTGCGACCGACTTGTGTGGAGTGAGCTTAACCTCAAACGCTCGTCGTTTGAGCGCCTCCATGAGTGGCTCGATCTTCTTTAGCAGAATCTCCGACGCGTCTCGCAGGAGAAGTGCGTTGGCGGTATCGACTACGTCCGACGAAGTCAGGCCGTAATGAACAAAGCGTGATGCTTCGCCAATCGATTCAGCCAGGTTAGTCGTGAAGGCAATGACGTCGTGGTTAGTAGTCTTCTCGATTTCGTTAATTCGTTCAACCGAGAAACTCGCGCGCGACTTAATTTGCTCGAGCGCGTCGACCGGAATAGTTGCCCCTTTCGGCGTGCACTTCGCAAACGGCGATTTCAACGTCGAGCCATTTCTGGAATTTGTTTTGTTCCGACCAGAGCGCGCCCATTTCGGCAATGTGTAGCGAGTGATCATAGAAAGATAGTCTTGGGTCTTTGAGAAACTCTGCAGTAGTAGCCCGGTGCAGTAGCCCGACTGTCAAGGATGGCTCGCGGTGTGATTGACCCGGTCAGCGAGCCCTCCTTGACAGTCGGGCTACTGCACCGGGGACTTACTTCAACGCCGTCGAGTTCACCAGGTATCGCGCCAGCATCCAGTGTCCGTTTTCTTCGATGAGCGTAAACGTTTCCATTGCTTCGCCGCGTTCAAACTTCGTCTGATAGGTAATGATGAATGCGTGTCCTTTGAGCTGCCCACCAGAGTTTTGCTGCTCGGTTGCTGGAATGCACCGACGCGGCTTTCAACTTTTCCGAGCTTGGAATGCAATGTCTTCAGGACTTCAGCTGATTGTTCGTTGGTAACATCGCGCTTCCACAGTTCCGAGGATTCGTTGTAGACCTTGTCATATCGCTCTTGAGCTATGTCGTCACTTACCGTATTTATTGTCGACTCCACTCACTGCCGGAATTCCACCAACCGCCGTCTTCAACCCACATCCCGACATGAGCATGAGCGCGAGCACCAAGCCTGCGTCAGATCAACCATCCCCAGCCGCGCTCAGTTACTTCCCTTCTCACACTTCTATCCAGGGTGTTGGCTCCTTAGGGTGTGAAAGGCTGATCTGGGTCTCCGTCGGAAACAATGGGGCGCTCGCTCGTAGAGTGCGACCTCGGCAGTTATCTTCGCGAGATAAGGATTGTTGGCACGTTGAGAAAGGTGCGTAAGAACGATGTGTCGGGCGCACCCATCGAAACCATCTTTCAACCAGTCAGCCAAGTCTTCATTTGAGAGATGACCAAGACGCGAGAGGATCCGCTGTTTCAGTTCCCATGGATAAGAATCACAAGCCTTCAACATGTCCCGGCTATGGTTCGATTCGACAATAATCGCTGCACAGCCTCGCAAGCGTTCTGTTACCAACGTGGTCATGTGTCCAAAGTCCATCAGGGTGGCAATCTTTACTCCTTGATGAGTCGCAGTGAAGCCGAAGTTGTCGACCGCATCGTGTGGGATAGTGAACGGATGAAAATCTATTTCACCGATCCGAAAGTCGCGGCTCGACTCGATTGGCTCAATACGATCGCGAAGCGCTTTAGAGCGGCGCTTCGGTTCGTCGTTGGTGACGTTGAATCGTTCACCAACGTACGCGTCGTGTGTTTGGGCTGAAATGTAGACAGGACAGTCGACCGTGCCGAGTAAAACTCGGAGGCCGCCTGAGTGATCGCCGTGTTCGTGGGTTACGAGAATTCCGTCGAGACTCTTAACGTCCTCGCCCATCAAGGCGAAACGACGTGTGATCTCTTTTGCGCTTAGGCCGGCGTCGACGAGTACGCGCGTATTGCCTGCAACGATCAAAACTGCATTGCCAGTTGATCCGCTGCCGAGAACGGTAAGTTTCATGAAGCTCGCTCAAACACTATAGAAGAAAGGCTAGATGAATTTATCACTTAACGATCAAAACGGCTATCAGTGTGTTTGGAGCAAGGATACTCAAACAGAAGAACAGTCTTGTTCTATTTTGTGAGTCCTGTCTTTAGTGAGGAGCTTAGCTGCTAAGTTGAGGAAGCCTGGCTAAGTTTCAGATCTCCAGCCGTGCTCGATCTACTTTGAAGCCATTGAGATTTCCGAGTGCGCCTAGCGAAACGAGCTCCAGATTTAAAATACGTTTGAGCGATCTTTCGTAAATCATCAGGCGTCGTAGTTCGAATCTTTCGCAACCACTTCGTCAGGTGAAATACGACGACCATGAATGATCTCCTGACGCGCTAAAGTGCTGGCGCGTGCACTCGAAGATTCAAGTCCCAGGAGAATCGAGGCGATCGCTTGTTCCTTCGCGATTCGTAATTCTTCGTCACTGACGGTCGTGTTGACCGCTTCGCGCAAAGCTTCGAGAGAAAGATCGACAACTTCGTCGAGTTGTTCAGGTGAGGTTCCGGCATAGACGTTAAAGACACCGACATCGGAAAAGTGCACTACCTCCGGCACCCACGGAATACGCGAGTCCGCGCTCTTCTCGAATCTTCTGCCACAAGCGGCTCTGAAGTGCCACCGCCCATCACCGAAGCCAACAAGCTGGCAGCATAACGATCCTCGCTCAAGGCGTTCGGCCACGGCGTGGCGATTACCAGGTGAACCTGCTCGAGCTCGTTTTTGTGTTCAATCAAAATTGGTGCTGCGGGTCTCGGGTTCGAAGTGATGATCGGATTTGGCTGATGGGCTGCACTGCTGTCACAACCGCCGAACGCGCGACCAACCAACTCGAGTAGACGTTCATGATTCACATTTCCGCCGCTGCGATTACCAGGTTGGGATAGGAAAACTCCCGGGCGTGAAATCCAACCGTCGTCTTGTGATCGAAAGTCGGTACGGTTTCTTTTGTCCCTTCGATCGGTCGCCCCAGTGGTTGATTTGGGAAATAAGCGGCGTTGAAGAGCTCGCCCAATAACTCGTCCGGCGTGTCCTCGACCATCTTCATTTCTTCGAGAATGACTTTTGTTCCCGTTCGAGATCTTCCTGATCAAAACGAGGGTGGGAAACAAGGTCTGTTAGCAAGTCAATAGCTTCAGAAAAGCCTGTGTCCGCAACCTTAATGGCAAAGCCAGTCATCTCATGGGTTGTATAAGCATCGAGGTGGCCACCGAGTTGGTCACTTTCGACTGCAATATCCCGAGCGGTTCTTCGTTGGGTTCCTTTGAAAACAGAGTGTTCGATGAAGTGGCAAATGCCGTTGAGTTCGGCGGACTCATGACGAGATCCACGCCGAACCCAGATTCCGGCTGTCACAGAACGAAGGCCCGGCATGTGCTCTGAGAGAACAACAATGCCGTTGGGAAGTCTCGTAGATTGAACGTCGTCTATCATTTGTTGGAAACCAGAAAAGCCTTGAAAAACAGTAGAGGCAAAAGGGGAGTGCATCCTAGCACGGCCCAAAAGTCGCGGCAAAGGCACCCCTTAACACACAAGTATTCTTGACATCGATTCAGGCCCTGACAGAGAATAAACCTCTGTTTTAGTGGGTCCGAGAAGTCTCCTCCCATAAACCGATTAGAACTTGCAGGTTTGCGGCATCAAACCTCGGGAAACGGGCATTATTAGGAGACGTAAAGCCGCTTTGATTAGGCCAGACCGACAGATAAGTAGTCGCTCCCCAGCTCCACCTGCTTCCTATTGGGAGTCCGCTCCCGGAGGTCCTTCTGCATGAGAAGAGCATTAAGTCTCAGTTTGTCTCTCCTTGTGTTAACTGCTTTGGCAGTTGATACGCAGGCCGTCACCCCAGGAAAAGCCACCATGGCGACCATCACTGGGACGGTTCGAGATAACAAGGGAAATCCACTTGCCGGAGCGCTCGTGACATTGTTGCGTGAAGGCGCGAAGCAGACTTCGAAAGAGGCAATGACCGATCGTTACGGTAAGTTCATTGCCAAGGTGCTTCCCGGCAGATACGGAATCAAGGCAATCGCGAATGGCTTTACGGAAGTTGTTTTTGCGTCTGTCGAAGTCCGTCCGTCACAGGAACTGGTCTATCGGTTTTAATCTGGAACCAATCGGATACGGAAACACGCTGCCTGAGCGTCGCCGAGATCGCGAAGACGTAAAGTGGACGCTTCGATCAGCACAGAGTCGTCGCTCAATCTTCCAGGTACAAGAAGGCGAAGATTCCACAATCAAAGCAGTAACTGACGACGCCGCCGAAACTAGCCTCCTTAGAAACCGCACCCGAATCCACAACTCAGAGTTCCAACACGGAATCAAGATCCAAGACTCACGGAGTTCTCGAAACCTACTTTGCCAGCTCGGCATACTCGGCACCGTATGCAGGGTTGAACTTCGCCGTTTCTACTCCGGTTGGAGACGGATTTGAATTGATCTTCTCGGGTCAAACTGGAGTAGGACCCGATGCACCAGAGCGTTTTGAAGCATCAACTCGTTTTCGAGTAGGCCAGCGTCATCGAGTTGGAGTTGCCGGCGCGGGACTACGACTCGGCGCGCCGCTATGGGTGAACAGACCAAGCAATCAACCGGACGTGCTGGGTCAGGTCTCGATGCGCGCAATTGATGAATGGATCGTTCGAGACGGCATCGTCATCGTCATGGGGTCTCGATTATTCAAGGTTCATCGGTGGCGGTGGTGCTCACTCCAGTCACGCCGCGAATCGGTATTCAGTTTGACGCCAATGCACGCACTCGAGTGAGAGCTGCATTTGCCGCGGGTGGCGATGAAGACGGCATTCAGAGCGTCGCAGCCTTTGAAGACGATCAGATTGTTTTCCGGCAGCAACCGATTCGCCCTGTGGCTTTCGTGGATGGCGAGGCCATCCTGGAAAGAAGTCATCGACTTGAGTTTGGGATCGAAAGAGTTCTTGACAACAATTCGAATGTTGAAGCGACGGCGTTCTTCGATACGACTTCAGGTCGAGGCGTTGGTTTGTTGAGCGCTCCCGGAAGTGCGTTTTCAGGAAGTGCCGGTGACGCGCTTCGAGGGAGTTGCGAATCAGCAGGGCTCTTCTCGTGGTATCCGATTGGTTTACACGCGACGTTTGAATCGCGTGTGGACCGCATCCGCAGGTTACGCTTTCGGGCGTGGTCAACGATTACCGCGCCAATGGGTTTTCTGATCCCTCAGACCTCTTTGAAAATGGTCTATTCCAAACAGCGTGCCTTGCAACTGGGTGCTGGCTTCCGAACTGGAACACAGGTTCGAACCGTGTTGCGTTTCTCGCCTCAGGCTACGGTGTTTGCCATCGATCCTTTCGCTGGCAGGCTAGGCGTCTACGATCCGTCGTTGAGTATCCAGGTAACTCAGGACTTGCCCAGCTTTGGTTTACCAGTTCGAGCTGAGGCAGTCCTAGACGCTCGTAATCTCCTCGATGTTCAAACGGGCTCTGACAACAAAGAAGTCATTACCGTAGTTGGAAACAATCGTCGGTCAGTGCGCGGTGGAATCTCGGTCAGGTTTTGATGGTGAGCCTGAAGCGAGCAGTCCTCCTGACACTTCTTCTCAAACTGCACTGCTCTCTTCAACCCGCCAACCTAGTCAAACACTGTCCAAATTCTCGGAGAATCCGAAAAGTAGGATTGCTCACTTGTTGTCGTTGAGCTGGTCCGATCTCGCGTAAGGTTTTTAGTTTAGGCTTTTTGCCTTTCCAGAATTCAAGGTGGAACTGAGATCGCTGACCGGATGACGGGAACATACCTTGCCTAAAACTAGTGGAATCGGCCACTTGTAGATGGACGACAAGGATTGAAGAACGGTGAAGGGTTCAGTAATCACAACCAGGACTTGGTTTCTGCTCATTGGCGCAGCACTCTTGATCAGTGCGGGCGTCCTGAACTTTAGTCAACGGGCAAGACACCAGACACCTCCATGGGATGGCGTCACCTGGGTCGACACAAACGAAGGCGTTGTAGCGAAGTCGATCGAGCGAAATTCTGCCGGCGAAAGAGCGTGGTTGCTTCCCGACGATCGGTTATGGGCGATCTCACTGGATCCCAATGGCAAAGGTGAACCGATTACCAATGCTCGTTCGGTGCAGATTTATCTCGACGAGGCTGGTATTCATGGTCAGCTTCACTACCTGATGGAGAGGCCTTCCGTACCCGGAAAACACGCGGTTCTACTGCGCTGACCTCGATAATCTTGGCGCCGTTCATCGCTGGACGCCGCAGGTTCTTTACATAAATCTTCTCGGCCTGGTTTACCTCTTTGTTGGTTTCTTTGTCCTCTTCAAACAGGGTGGACGCGCGCCATACGTTTTGCACTTCGCCTCCCTGTGTCTTGCGGCCTTCGTCTTTCACTTCTATACGCCGACTGGGACCTACAAAGATCTCGACCTGGGAATTGCATTCTTAAGGAACGCAGCGTTCATCTTATTCCCGCCACTCTTCCTCCACTTCTGCACGTTGTATCCGACGCGTCAGCAGTTGTTTTCTAATCGCCGCTGGCGAGCACTCTGGCTATACATTCCAGGGTTCCTGTTGATTGCAATGTCAATCCCGCTCTTCCTGCGCGACGAGTTGGCGAAAGTAATTCCGGTAGTGCACCGGATACCAGTCACTGAATCGTTGCTGTCGTTCTTCTACACAGCAGGGATGGTGCATTTCGTTGTCGCTCTGATAGTGAGCGCGGCGCTGTTGATTCGGACTTACTTCACAGCTCGCGCAACGACTTGTCAGGCAACAAGTGAAGTGGGTTGTTTGGGGTACGGTGCTCGCAGTTGCGCCCTTCACGTTTCTCTACGCCGTCGTCTACTTGTTTGGTGCTCCGACCGACCGCTGGCTGACAGATGTCGCGGTGCTGCCGCTGGCTTTAATTCCATTTGCCTTTGGTTACTCGGTTCTTCGTTATCGTTTGATGGATGTGGAGTTGGTGGTTCGGCGCGTGTTTGTTTATGCGCTCACTACGCTGGCGATCGCTTTGCTGATCGGCGTCGTGGTTTACACCGGTGGTCTATATGCATTTGGATCTGATCAGGGTTTCACGTCAGGCGAAATAACTTTGCGAGTGGTTATTGCGGTGCTAGCGATGGCCGCGATTGTTATGGTCGCCGCGCCAGTGAAGAAATTGCTTCAGGAGCAGGTGGACCGGCTGTTTTATGGCGAACGTTACGACCTACGAAACAGCCTGATGGATTTTGGCCGGACACTTTCAGCAACGACGGCGCTAGACCCGCTCCTTGATTCACTCGTGCGACGCTTGCAAGAGGTGATGAATGTCGGTCGGATCGCGATCTTTATCGAAGACAAGCAAGCCGCGTCTGGTTATTCGATTGCGCGCTCAACAGGTCTTTCGAACGAAGTAATCGTCCCGCCTGATTTCCGCGAGATGATTCGGGTGAAGTCAGCTGAATACGGAATCGTTCGCGTTGACGATCTTGATCTGACCATCTAGTGCGTCGGGAGTAGTGAAACGAGCGCTCCACTACTTTGTTCCGTGTGTTGTTCGGGGACGCATGGTTGCCGTGATCGGACTTGGTCGCTCGGTTGATGGGGCGTTGCTTTCGTCCGAAGACGTTGAAGATCCTGCGAACGGTTTCGGGCTACGTAGCGGTCGCAATCGAGAATAGTTTGCTCTACCAGGATCAGCAGGAACGCGCCGGAGAATTGAAACTACTCAAAGAGTTCAACGAGTCGATCATTGAATCCATCAACGTCGGCTTGCTGGCCGTTGATCTGGACGGACGAGTCACGCGGCTAAATTCCGCACTCGAACACATACTCGATCTTCGACGTGATTCGGCGGTTGGTAAACGTGTCCAGAACTTATTCTCTGAAGACTTCGCTGAGACGCTGACCCAGGTTCTGGGTAAAGACGGATGGCGGCTTAAAGAGATTCGGAATATCTACAAGCTACACACAGCCACGCGTGGTAACCGATCACTGGTTTTGAATATTGCCATCGCGCCTTTGCAGGACGCGCAAGGACAAACCGGTGCGCTGGTCGTGCTTGAAGACGTCACGACTCGCATCAGTCTCGAAGAACAGCTCCAGCAACGTGAGAAGCTGTCGTCAATCGGTCTGCTCGCGGCAGGCGTGGCCCACGAAGTGAATACTCCGTTGACCGGCGTTTCGTCTTACACGCAAATGCTGCTTGGCATGTTGTCTGAAAACGATCCCAAGCATGCTTTGTTACAGAAAGTTAGAACCCAGGCGGAGCGCGCCACAAACATCGTCAACAACCTCCTTAATTTTTCGCGCACGGGTAACGCTACCGAGTTTGCTGAACTCGACATTGCCCGCGTCCTTGACGATACGCTTCAGTTGCTCGAGCCACAGTTACGTCGCAGCCAGATAGAGATCGTGAGGTTGTACGACCCCGAAACGCCTGGCGTGTTCGGGAATGCCGGCAAGTTGCAGCAAGTGTTCCACAAATCTGATTATGAATGCACGCGATGCGATACCCGACGGCGGTCGCATCACGATCGTGACTAGTGGTGCGGACGATGGTTCTCTGGCGGTTGAGATTTCTGACACAGGTATTGGTATTGCCCCGGAGAACGTTGCGAAGATTTATGATCCGTTCTACACGACCAAAGGAGTTGGTCAGGGAACAGGTCTCGGGCTTGCCGTGACCTATGGAATTGTCCAGGAGCACACTGGACGTATCGGAGTTGAAAGTGTTCCGGGGCATGGAACAACATTCCGCATCACTCTTCCGACCGCTCGAGCGCGAGCGCGTTTGCAATGCAGTTGGCGATTAATGCCGCCGCGGCCGCCTACGAGTTACTTGATGTTGGGCCTGGTGGTTACCAGGCCTTTGTTTTACGTCACGAACTCGCCTAAACTAATCCGTTTTCAAGATCACTCAACTGCTCTTACTTACATGAAGACCGAAAAGCGCAACTCGAAAAAGGTTCAGTACTAGTCGTCGACGACGAAGAGATCATGCGGGAAGTGTTGGAAACACTTCTCAGCGCTGAAGGATATCGCGTCGACCTGGCGAAGACTGGCGAAGAGGGCCTGGAAGCATACGGCCGACGCGCTTTCGACGTGGTGCTGCTTGATGTTTCGATGCCGGGGATTGGTGGTCTTAGAGCGCTGGAAGAGTTTTTGAAGATGGATCCTGAGGCGGTGATCGTGATGATTACTGCCTACGCTACGTTTGATACCGCCATCGCAGCCTGGGAGCGCGGGGCCTTCGGCTGTATTCGCAAGCCATTTCAAAACGAACAGATCACCGCCAACGATTGCCGCGGGAATCAAAGCGACGTCGCAAAGAAGAAGAACGCCGAACATTGAGGCGGGCGATGAGCAAAGCGGTTGACCGCGGCGAGATCGTTGGTCGATCAGATGTGATGCAGGAAGTGTTTCGGCTCGTCGAGCAAGTTGCTCCGGCACGCTCCACGGTCTTGATCACCTGGTGAAAGCGGAACCGGAAAGGAGACTTGATCGCGAAGGCAATTCACGAGGCGAGCACTCGTGCCGGTCGTCCATTCGTCACCGTCAACAGCTCCAACATCCCCTCTGAATTATTAGAGTCAGAGTTGTTTGGCCACACTCGCGGAGCCTTTACAGGAGCGGTTGCTGCCAAGAAGGGTTTGTTTGAAGTCGCCGATGGCGGCTCAATCTTCCTGGACGAAATAGGCGATATTCCTCCCGAAACTCAGTTAGACTGTTGCGCGTAATCCAGGAACGCGAGTTCACACCGTTGGGCGACACTTTCTCCTCGTCGCGTTGACGTTCGAATTGTCGCGGCGACGAACATCGATTTGAAAGAAGCTGTGCGACAGGGAAGTTTTCGCGAAGATCTTTACTATCGGCTTGCGGTCGTGCCGATAGAGTTACCACCTCTCCGCGATCGTCTGGAAGACATTCTGCCCCTGGCCCAGCATTTCATTCAGAAGTACAACGAAGAGAATGGTCGCGTAGTATCAGAACAAATGGCCCCGGAAGTCCTTGCGTTGCTCGAGTCGTACTCATGGCCGGGAATGTACGCGAACTTGAAAACACCATCGAACGGGCTGTCGTAATTGCTCCCGGCAATGAGATCTCAAAGGAATGTTTGCGTCCGGAAATCAGCGATCCCAAGTCCGTGGTTTCGGCCTCGCATGACGGCGCGAGTACTGGCGCGGTCAGTGAGATTGGTCGTGGCATCAACTTCTACGAGGAAGTACGACGCTTTGAAATCGATCTTATTAGACGGGCACTCGAACAGACCGGTGGCCATCAATCGCGTGCAGCCGTCTGCTTGGAATGAACGCGACTACGCTCAACTCGAAAATCAAAACGTACAACATTAATCTCCGACCATAGTTCAAAGGCCTAAAACCTAAGACCAAGGCCCAAGCAAATGATCGAGACGCGATCTTGATGGTTGTCCAATCACTGCGGCGCTCCAGATGCTGGGTGACAAGTGGACGATGCTGGTCGTTCGCGAGTTGGTCAGGGGTCCCAAGCGGACGATGGAGTTGCTAAGTGATCTTTACCCGATCAGTAGCAGGACTTTGCTCGGGCGTGTTCGCGACATGGAGAAGGACGGTCTTATCGAGCGTTCGATCTATGGTGGGAATTCCAGGCACATCCAATATGCGTTGACGGATAAGGGGAGATTGCTGCTTCCGCTGCTGGAATCACTGAGACGACTGGGTTTGGCTTTGGAATGTAACGAGTGTGAAGATCGATTGGAACGGTTAGGGGCGTATTGTGATCCCTGTCCTCACAATGAGCGAAGAGTAAATCTCGAGCCTCCGCAGGACAAGCGACCAAGCGAGCCCGTAAGGCGACACCAGGATGATCCGATAGTGTTGTTGTGAGGTTAGAGGCTTGGCGCTCAGCTCTTATTCGGAACCATGTGACCATCCGCAGTAATGATCGCTTTATGGATCGGGCGTGATGTGTTCGCCGTCGACCGTAACCTCTTCACCATCAGGCATCGCGACCGGCAAATGGTCAAGAAATCTTTCGGCATCAATCGCTGACATGCAGCCCGTCCCGGCGGCCGTGATCGCCTGCCGGTAGACGGAATCCTGAACGTCGCCGCAGGCGAAGACACCAGGAATATTCGTCGCCGTTGAGTGTCCGGAAGTCTTCAAATAACCGACTTCGTCCATGTCGAGCTGACCCTTGAAGAGCTCAGTGTTTGGCTTATGACCGATAGCCACAAACACACCTTCGCAGTGGAAGACGCGCTCTTCACCAGACTGAAGATTCCGTAGTCGCACACCATTAACTCCATCGGCTGCCGTACCGAGAATCTCTTCGACACCAGTGTTCCAAATAAACTCGATCTTTTCGTTACGGAACGCCTTGTCCTGCATTATCTTCGACGCGCGCAGTTTGTCGCGGCGATGAACGACATAGACTTTGGCCGCGTAGCGGGTCAAAAACGTTGCTTCCTCCATTGCGCGTATCGCCGCCGCCAACTACCACCAGCGTACGATTTCGAAAAGCCGGCAACGGGCCGTCACAGGTTGCGCAGGCTGAGACACCGTGTCCTCCGAAACCGTTTGGAACTTTGGCTTCGCCCGGAATTCCCAGCCACTTTGCAGAAGCACCGGAAGCGATGATCAAGGTCTCAGTTGTAATCGTAGGACCCGTTGTGTAAAGCGTAAACGGTCGCTCGCTCAGGTCGACTTCCGTTATCCAACTTTCAAGAAACTCCGGTTCCGAAACGCTCAGCCTGCTTGCGAAACTCTTCCATCAATTCAGGACCCTGGATGCCTTTTGCAAAGCCCGGGTAGTTTTCTACGTCGGTCGTTATCATTAGCTGTCCACCCGGCGTCGTTTGTTTCTCCGTGTCCGCCGGAGCATCAATGAGCAGCGGACTCAAGTTAGCTCGCGCCGAGTAGATAGCCGCAGTCAGACCGGCGGGTCCCGAACCGATAATGACTACATCCTTTTTGATTGTTTCGTTGTCCATTACTAAACGTCTGTTCTCCTTAGCGCAAGTTGGCGTATAACTTGAGTATTGACACGGAAATAATTGGCGTTGGCTGCAAAGAGTATAGCCTTTCGGTTGAGCGTATAGTATAACTACGGTACTTACGGTAGTCGAACCGGAGCTTTGTTGTTCTAACTGATCGAGGCAACGGTTCCTTTGAGTGATGAGTACCTGACGGGAGCGGTTCGAAAACGATTGAAACGATCGCCGTGATTGGCGCAGGCACGATGGGACATGGTATCGCCCAGGTCGCCGGCGGATGCGGATATCGAGTCATACTCAGTGACGTTGATCGCGACTCTCTTTCACGTGGCATACGAACCATTGAAAGAATCTTGCCAAGGGTATTCAGCTGGGTAAGTTGACCGAATACGATTCCGAACGCACTCTGCAACAGATCCGCGGAACTACGAATCTGGGAGATTGCGCCGCCGCCGCTCTAATCATTGAGGCCGCTCCTGAAAAGCTGGATCTGAAGCAGGATATACTTCATAAGCTCGAGGTCGCATCTGACCGTCCATTCATTTTTGCGAGCAATACTTCGTCGCTATCGATCACTGAGATAGCACGCGCTTCGAAGCGTCCGGAAAACGTCGTTGGAATGCACTTTTTCAACCCGGTTCACTTAATGCGTTTGGTGGAAGTGGTGGTTGGCAAGGAGACGAGTCAGAGTACCTGTTGAGACGGTCACTGAACGTTGGTCGCAAGCTGCGTAAAGAACCGATCATTGTCAAAGACGTTCCCGGATTTGCTTCAAGCCGTTTGGGTGTGGCGCTCGGTCTCGAAGCAATGAGGATGCTGGAACAAGGTGTCGCCAGCGCACAGGATATCGACACGGCGATGGAACTTGGTTACAACCATCCCGTGGGGCCATTGAAAGTTGACCGATCTCGTAGGGCTCGATGTAAGACTGAATATTGCGGAGTACTTGCATCGTGAACTCGGCAGCGAAACGTTCCGACCGCCTGAGGTTTTGCGTCGAATGGTTAGTGAAGGCAAACTAGGAAAGAAAACTGGAGTTGGATTTTTACGATTGGAATAACGACAAAGAAGATGCGCGTCGAGCGCAATCTTAACAAAGGCCCCCAACGATTGTGTTATCAACAATGAGCACGCCTTACAACAATGAAGAACGACGGTTCGCCCTTCGCATGGCGCTGCGTTTGCCAATTGTGATTTCCGGGCGAGCAGAAGACGGATCAGCCTGGAGTGAACCAACAGAGACTGACGACATCTCAACCTCCGGCGCTCTCTTTCACCTCAACCAGAAAGTAAACAGAGGTGAACGTCTTTACCTTCGAGCCCATCGCCCAGACGGTGCACCGATCGAAGTAACGGCCATCGTGATTCGCACCGCTCCAGCCATTTATGGAACCGCGCGGGTCGGAGTGCAGATCGCCGAACCTACCGAGAGCTGGTTGCGACTCTTTGTTTCCTGGGTCGCAGACGAACAGCCGGCGACAAACGATCCTGAAACCCCATCGGAATAGGACGGAACTTTGTACTTCGGTGCTTTGTGCTTAGTTTCGCTATTCGCATGTGCCGCTTCAGTCAAAGCACAAAGTACATAAGCTCCTCCGCAAAGTTTGACGATTAACTCGTCTCCCGTACGATCCTCGCCGCTCTCATACAGTTAATCCAGGAAGGCCATTCGAGCTGGTCGCTCGGTACGACCATCTCGATTAACCACGGGAAGAGATGTCTCAATACGAAACTCTACTACTTGAAAAACAAGGTCGCGTTGCAATCGTAACTATCAATCGGCCCTGACAAACGAAACGCTCTCAACATCAAAACGCGGGAGGAAGGTGCGGCGATACTGGAGGAGCTGCGAAGCGATGACTCGGTCGGCGTTGTTGTTTTTACCGGAGCAAGGTGACAAGGCCTTTGTTGCAGGTGCCGACATCGCAGAGTTTGCCGGGCGCACTTCGATCACACAGCGCGACGTTATGATGGGCCGCTCCCTGTTCACAGCTGTCGACAGCTTTCCCAAACCGGTCATTGCCGATGATCAATGGCTACTCGTCTTGGTGGTGGTTGTGAATTGGCGTTGGCTTGTGACATTCGCATCGCCAGTGAAACAGCGTCGTTTGGTCAGCCTGAGATCAACCTCGGAATAATTCCCGGCGGTGGTGGCACTCAACGCCTGACGCGCTTGGTTGGCGAAGGTAAGGCGATGGAAATGATTTTGACGGGCGAGATCATCGATGCGAAGACAGCGTTCAATATCGGACTCGTGAATCACGTTGTGCCGGCGGATCAGTTGCAGCCTAAGACGATCGAGATCGCTAATCGGATTGCGGAAAAGAGTCCGGATTGCTTTGCAGCTCGCTAAAGAAGCGGTAAAGATCGCCTCGCGATCTAATCTCGACGAAGGCCTACGTCGCGAAGTCGATTTGTTTGCACTTTGCTTCTCAACTGAAGATAAGAACGAAGGCGTCAGCGCTTTTCTGGAGAAGCGGAAACCAGCGTTTAAAGGAAAGTGAAGATCGGATTGATAGTATTTTATTTTTCACGGGTCGTTAAGAAGTAAGGCCCGCTTAGCTTCCTGCGAAGTGAAAGGTCACCTTTGAGAGTTTTTATTTTGATCGTCGGCATCCTCGTCGCACACGGCCGGCGGTGTGACTACCTATCGAGCTCTCTACGTTGAGCCCCGGTCCGCAGTGATTATCACTGAGTCAGAAGTTCGTGAACTGCCAAACTACAAACGCGTAGTGGGGCGGAGCACTAATGCTGGTTTGCAGGCGCTGCCGTGGCGGTCATTGCGGCGCGAAAGATGGAAAGAGTGAACGGTGTCCGATATGCTTCAGCTTGTCGTTGTCTCGCAACGATTTCCTAAATGAGCACGCGACAAGCTGAGAGCATATCGGACATTCAGCCCTCCTCGCTGTCCTAAAACGTTTCTCACAAAGGAGCCTCCGCATGAAAAGCTACCTCAACAAAACTTTCGTAATCGACGATCCCCAGGCGCGAATACGTCAAGCCGACAATCTGCTTGCCTTCGAGATGGAGAATGGGGCACCGAAACTTATACCCCTCGGAACACAGGTGCAAATTACCGATGCGAAAGTATTCAAGGACCTGGTATTCGTTCTGGTAGATGGCTTTGGTTGGACGGCGAAGAATAACTTGAAGAACGATTTTCTCAACCATACGATTGCGACGATTCCACCGGCAGACAACAATGAAAAAGGTGACAATGCGGCCTGGGACAACGGCCACTTTCTAAAGCAAATCACATTGATTCAGATTGTCGGAGCCGACAACTCGCTCAAGTACATCCGCGAAGAAATTGCCGAGGCTTATCTCAAGCTTGTCTTCGACGCAGAAGCGGCGGGAGTTTCCGTTGCCGTTGCGGAGTGGCTTCCGCACGTTTGCGAGCCAGGTGTTTTTACACAATGGCTTCGTCAATCATAGTCCTGGATTCGCCAGGGCTGCGAAGCCGGGCTTCTCAAATCACCAGGACGGTTTTGCCTACGACTTTGCCATTACGAGCTTCAACGGCAACCCTAGATATGATTGGTTGAAGAAGAATGCACCGGCCCACGGGTTCGTGCGCACTGTGAACGGTGAGCCATGGCACTGGGAGTTTCGACCTGAGGTAGCCGCGACTGGAGCATTCAAGATCCCAAGCGTTACTGACGATAACTAAGAATCGGTTATTTCAGAACTTTTCAACTGACCTAACGAGCGCTTCCCTCTTTAGCTTTCGCCGACAGGAGCTGTGAGGGTGGCGCTCTCCTGTGTCAGTCCACATTCATTTGCCCTCAGTAGGAAACACTTCACGATTTTCCAAAGTCGAATGCTAATTGGTATGAGCGGGATGAGGCGGAACACAATTGGTGAAACAATTAGTTGGTCAGTGTAGAGAGGTCAGAGTGCTTTTACAGGTCTGATTTACACGGACGATGCGATAGTAAGTCATGGAGTTCTGGATCCTGGAGTAGCGTTTTTACAAAAACCTTTCACACCGGGTGCCGTCCAGAGCAAAGTGAGAGAAGTATTGAATTTGCCGGCTTAAGAAATAGGCCTACCCGATTAAGCATCGTATTCGACCCCGAAACTCGCAAGAAAAGGACCGTCAAGTGATGGATGGCCGGCCGACCCGGACGCGCGTCGAAAATTCTTCGTCAAGAGCAAAGCCTTCACCATTTCCACCATTAGAATCTGAGCGATGTATTTGCCGAAACACCTGTGCATACCCCATCCCAAATGAAGGTATTGATAAGCAGGTCTATCTAACCGAAACTCGGTAGGTTTATCTATTTCCAGTGGATCCATCATGGCTGATGAAATAGCAATGTAAACCAGCTTTCCAGCGGGAACCATGGTGGCATGGTCGGTGGATTTGCTAATCCAATGATCGGTCACGCTGGTCCGGGCAAGCAATGGTACGGGAGGGCCAAACCTAAGAGTCTCTAAAATGTACTGCAACAACAATGCGTCGTTGCCTTCGTCGCAAGCCACCCTGGCACCCGCTAATTGCTCCGGGCGATCCAAGAGAATATTGATTGCTGAGTTCACGGCGGCGTTAGTCGTGTCAATCATCCCCATAAGCAAACTACTTAGGTTGAATATGATTTCTGAATCGCTAAAGCTGGCACCCTCAGCACGCTGCATTTTCACGAGTCGATTCAAAACCGAATCCTGGATCGGTCCGCCGGTCAACTCACTTGCATGCGCTTCGGCAACCAGACCAGAAACATAATCACGATACGCCGCTGCCTGAGTTGCTCCTTCAAGATTTACCTGTTGATCATGAGCCGGGTTTCTGAAGACTGCTCGGAACGTGGCTTCTGAGCCACCCTCGCACGCGTATCGATGTCTGGCCCAGGTACGCCAAAATAACGAGCCGCGAGCCGTAAAGGCACCGTGCTTGTGTGGCCTTTAACCAGATCAAGTTGGCCGTTCGCGGCGCTAATTATTGCTTTCGATTCCTCCGCCGCTATGGTTCTGATCCAGTTAGCATCAGTACGAGCCACGGCAAGGCGGAGAATTGACTGATCCCGTTCACGCTGCGCGGTGTCATCGATTCCCAACAAGAAAACTTTTTGCACCTCCACCGATGACCCCGACAGCATCTTCAGCTGGCTTTACCGTGGTACGCTTCAAACAGATCCAGCGCCTCAATCACGTCCGCAAATCGCGTGACAAGCACAGGACCAATCGGCGGTACCAGCACCGGACGGCTCTGCCTTAGTTCTCCAAAGAGCTGCGCGGGTTTCTCGGTTAACCACTTAGCTAAGAGTTGATACTGGGCCTTCGCGGCGTCAGCAGCCGGTGTGCCATTTTTGCGGGATTGCGTCATATGCGGAAAGAAACTCGCTGTGGCTACTGCTTACGCAAAGGCTCAACCATAGGATTCTCCTGAAGCGTTGCAAGATATTGTAGAGCTCGCGCACCAGGCATGAACAGATAGGCACCGCCTCTTACATCTACGAATCTCTTCAAGTTTGTAACGCGACGATTTGCAGGCGAATCCTGAATGGTAAAGTTTTGTTGCATCCCAGCGGGGCAGCTTCCCTTTACTCCAATCAGTGGATCAGGATCGTCGTAAAAATTCTCGAACTTCGGCTCATTAGCCCAATTGTTCTGCACGAACTCGAATTGATTAGCGATGTTTGCATTGAAACAAATGAAATTTAGCCCACGCTCGTTATTGGCTGGCGCTGCGTTCATGATGTCGAGCGGATCCATTGACTCCACGACCGGTTCGCCAAAAGATCGGCCACGGCAGAATAATGCGACGATGATTGGCTAGTTTGATTGAAGCTTTAGCACTACTGTCTTGAAGCGAATCTCTCGGGTTCGTCTCTGCGAACGCGAGAACCAAACGGACAACGCTGACCAGTACTATCTGTCTCGCGATAGCCAAAGTTGTCTCTCGTCCGAAAGACCACCGGGATCGGATTTCGGAAACTTTACCAAAGGCGCTCCACTTGGCCAGCCGCCCGACCATCTTGGAGGCGAGACCTATGGCCGCGCCCGGGTCTAATGAGCCGTCCTCCTTTGAGGTTGATGCGGCGAGGAAGTTCCAAAGGCCTTTGACATCCTGAGTTAGTTGTCGAAATACAGAGATAGCTTCCGTTCCGTCCAAGATCTGGGAATCCGGCGCGGTCTTGCTCATTGTTGAGCAAGGCGATTTCACCCTGGCGATCTCGTATCTCCGGACTATCGGGCAGCAACCCATGCTCGTTTGCATAACCTAATGATGTCGCGCGTGGACTCGAGTGAAGCTTGGCGCCATGCGTCGCACAGTTGCCAACCGCCGGATCTGTTTTGGCTTCCGACGCCTTCTTTCCCTTCCGCGACGGTCTCGATGAAGCAGCAAGGCATGGCATCACCGGCTGTGATTCAGCCTGGCGGCTCGGTGCGCGACGCGGAAGTGATCGCCGCAGCGGACGAACATGGGCTCGCGATGGTCTTTACCCGCGTTGCGGCACTTCAAACATTAGGGCCCCGCGTCTTGCTCTTCGCTTCAACTTACCTAATACTTTCGGCACTCACCTCGGAAAAGCGACTGATTTGACCGTCCTGAACTACCATACTGAACCGGCGTGACCACAATAGTTGTGAAATCTGTTAGAAGGACCGTTGTCTAGATGCTCAAAAACAAAACTGGAATTGTATTTTCGAGGTAAGCCAACAAACGCTCAATCGCCTGGGCCACGGCGCAGGTGCTGCACGAAGCCGGCGCCGCGGCTCGCTTTCACCTATCAGGGCGATCGGCTTAAGGAGAATGTCGAGGAGCTCACCAGTGAAACGATGCCCGGTTCGCTGCTATTACCATGCGACGTCAGTAAGCCGGAAGAAGTTGAGGAAACATTCAAACGAGTTGGCGAGGAGTTTGGCCGTCTCGATTTTCTGATTCACAGCATCGCATATGCTCCTCGCGAAGCTTTGTCAGGCGAATTTGTCGACACCAGCCGCGAGGCATTTCTGACAGCACTCGAGATTAGCGCTTACTCGCTGCCCCAGCTCGCGCGCGCCAGCGCTGCCGTTAATGACCGAAGGCGGCAGCATCGTTTGTATGAGCTATTACGGTGCGGAGAAAGTCGTGGCCGGCTACAACGTAATGGGTGTGGCGAAGGCAGCGCTGGAACAAAGCACGCGTTATCTGGCAAACGACCTCGGGCCGCGCAACATCCGCGTTAACGCGATTAGCGCCGGTCCGATTCAGACGCTCTCCGCACGCGGCGTGGCAGATTTCAGCTCGATGCTGAAGCATGCCGCTGAGAAGGCCCCGCTGCGCCGGAACGTCGACCCTCGCGAAGTTGGTAATACGGCGCTGTTTCTCTGCAGTCCGATGGCGTCGGCGATTACCGGTGAGGTGATCTACGTCGATTGCGGCTATAACATCATGGGTATCTGAATTTGGAGTGCGGTGACCTGTCACCGCTTGTTAGGTCGCGACTGGTCGCGACCATGACCTACGATTGAATCCAGCGAGGGAACGGGCGTCAAGCCGCTCTGGAAGAAAGCGGTGACAGATCACCGCACTCCAAAAATTGAGAGGCAACACATGGCCGACATTATCGATCCTGACGGACACTTACCCGGCACTACTCAGGACGAGCAACTGCTTGAGAGTCCTGGTCCAGATGAGTTTACCCATACGGACACCTGGCGCGTGTTTCGTATCATGGGTGAGTTTGTCGAAGGCTTCGATGAATTAGCAACACTCACGCGCGGGGTCTCGATCTTTGGCTCCGCTCGCGTGCGTAACAGCGATCCTTATTACAAAGCCGCCGAGGAGACGGCAGCGCTGCTTACTCGCGTGGGCTTCGCCGTTATCACCGGAGGCGGTCCAGGCATTATGGAGGCGGCGAACAAGGGCGCCTTTGAAGCCGGCGGGCAATCAATCGGCTGCAATATCGAACTGCCCTTTGAACAGGGTTCGAATGCATATCTGACACGGGGTTTGAAATTCAAATACTTTTTCGTGCGCAAGATGATGTTCGTCAAATACAGCCTGGGCTTCATCATTTTTCCCGGCGGCTTCGGCACTCTCGATGAACTCTTTGAAGCGCTGACTCTGATCCAGACCAAGAAGATTCGCAATTTTCCGGTGGTACTGTTTGGATCGGCTTACTGGGAAGGACTGTTGAATTGGATTCGCGATCCGGCAATGAAGGAAGGCAAGGTTACCGAGCAAGACCTTAAACTCTTACATCTGACGGACTCGCCCGCCGAAGTAGTCAAAATTATTGTCGATAGCCAAAACGCTTTGGGAGCAGAAAACCCTATTACAGCGGAGATTGCGGAGGTGTTTCCCGAAAAACGTTAGCCGCCTCCTGCCCTTTCTCGCTGACGTTAGCGCTCAGCCATTCGAGATAGGGCGCCGAGCCTGCGGTCAGCGGAAATGCAACGATCTCGGGCGTCTCGTAACTGTGAAGTTTGACCACTTCCCTTTCGAGCTCTGCAAACTTTGAACTCAGAGTTTTCGCAACCAACAAAACTTCTCGCTGCCTCTCAACCTTCCCCTGCCAACGATATACAGATTCCATCTCCGGCATGATCTGCACGCAGGCCGCCAGGCGTTTGTCGACCAGCATGTCAGCCAAACGGTTAGCCTCATCCACGCTTCCGGCGGTCATGAAAACTATGATGGGTTGGTCAGGCAAAGTTTCAAGTTCCAAGTTTCAAGTTTCCAGTTCCGAGGTTCCGGTCGTTCCTCTACGCGAACTCTAGTTCGTACTCAGAACTTGAAACTTGAAACTTGGAACTTGAAACTTACTCCAGGTCTTCCCCGGGTATGCCGCCAGTGAGCGGGGTCGTATCAGCGCCGAAGAAGGAAGCATAAATTTCCTGGGCGCGATCGAAATCGCGTTCGTCCACCAGGATGGTGGCGCCGGGTGACATAACAGAGAGCAAAGGCGAGAAGGCGTCCGCCCCGCCTGACTGTACCGCCGAGCGAATTCCGTTTTGCTTGAGGATATCGTTAACCATTTCGGCTTCAGCGGGTGATCCGAGATTGTGGAGGGCAACGAACTTCGCCTCGCTCGAATCGTGCATTGCCGTTTCAGAGGTCAGCCGGTTTACGAGCTCTGAACCGTCGTCAGGACATCTCGTAATGCCAGGTTCGTATTCGGACTCGCAAACAGGACAGAACATGTTGGACTCCAATTGGGGATTTGGTCTTTGGTCTTTGGTCTTTGCTTTGGCTTTGTGCTTTGATCCTAACAGTTTTATGTTTCAGGCACCAAGATCAAAGAACAAAGTACGAAGATCTAAGTGCAAAGACCAAAGGCCCAAGACCGTTCTATTTAGTAGCTTGCACCGCGCGTTCAAACGGAATCTCCTCAAAGTTTGTCATTTGCTTGAAGGCGCGAAAGCGCTCATTTATTTCATCATTAGTAAGCTTCTGTACCCGCGCAGTGCCAAACTCTTCCACATTAAATGACGCCATAACGGATCCGAAAATCATCGCCCGCCGCATGGCTGCTTCATCCAGTTTTTCCTGACTGGAAAGATACCCCATAAAACCGCCGGCGAAAGTATCGCCGGCTCCCGTTGGGTCGAAAACAGACTCTAACGGATAAGCTGGGATAGCAAAATAATTCTTCTCGGTGAAAAGCGCAGCTCCGTATTCGCCGCGTTTCACGATCAGAGCCTTCGGGCCCCACGAAAGTATCGTTCGCGCAGCCTTAATCAGGTTAGGGATTCCCGTCAATTGCCGCGCCTCGGCATCGTTGATTATCACCACGTCCACGCCCTTAATGGTCTTCATCAGCGAGTCGCGCGCAATATCGATCCAGAGGTTCATCGTATCCAGCGCCACCAGTTCCGCGTTCGGAACCTGTTCGCGCACACCGCGCTGGAGATCCGGCTGGATATTGCCAAGAAAGACCAGCCGCGCATTCTTTGAGGCCTGCGAAAGTTTTGGCTGGAAGTCGGCAAAGACATTCAGCTGCGTATCCAGCGTATGGGCGACGTTGAGATCGTAGTCGTAGCGTCCAAACCACCTGAATGTCTTGCCGTCGGGAATTCGTTCGAGGTCGGAGGTGTCGACGCCGTGAGCGTCAAAGATTTCCTGTTCAGCGGCACTAAAATCTCCGCCAACGACGCCTACGATCCGAACATCAGTAAAGAAACTCGCGGAGATTGAGAAGTGGGAGCCGGAGCCACCCAGCATTTTTTCACATTTGCCAAAAGGCGTTTCGACCGCGTCGAACGCTACGGAACCAACAACAAGAAGAGACATAGATAAATTTTGGATTGCGGATTTCGGATTGCGAATTTGTATTCAAGAACTCGGTCGCACTGCCAACTGCTCACTGCTCACAACTTGCTGGCCACTGGCCACTGATCACTCAGGCCACTGCTATTGCGGCGGCTTAACGGGCGGCGGTTCAACGGACGGCTCAACCGGTCCTCCCAGCGCTTGCAAGTCAGTCTCCGCCTGGCTGCGAAAGGTACTGTTCGGATACTCCGGCGACCAGTCGCGATAAGATACATTCGCGCGTCCACCCGAAGTTCTTCAGGCGTCTTGTATTTTAGGTCCTGCTTATCTTTTGCCAGCATGGCGTCAGGCATTACAATCTTCGTCTTCTGCTTGCCGCCAGTCTCAGCGAGTCGCAGGCTACTTTCGCCGGCAATGTACAGAACCTCATCCATTTTGGCGAAATTCGGATTGCCTGCGTCTATTTCCTCACAACGTTTGAGCGCCGCAAGGTAGGCCTTTTTAGCTTGAAGTAGTGGCGCGCCACCTCAAGATTGTGTAACGAATCCTTTTCGAGCTCTGCGTCGCGAATCGTTGCTGGATCCGGACCAGTCTTCGCTCGACCCTGGGCAAACGAGGCGGACGCACAAATGGATAATGCCGCTGCCAGCGTGATTATCGGACGTAAAAGCTTTTTCATAACTCACCCTCTTATCTTTCAGATCTCAAATTTCAGATTTCAGATCTTCAGAATTTGAAACTTCAACTTGAAACCTGAAACTAACTGAAACTGACACTTTAGATGCCAATTCTGTCAGGAGAGCCCGTACTTCTTAACAATAGCGTCAAGTTTTTTTCGTGTCTCCTCGGGCCACAATTGCGGCGCGGTGAAAATCGCATTCTTAAGCGCCGTAGCGCATTTGCATTTGCGCTCTTGTTCGCCAAGGCGCCGTACCGCGTCCTTCATGATTAACTGGGCATTTCGGACGTTTTTGTTCAGATACGCAATGACCGAATCAGCCGTGACTGCGTCATGGCCCGGATGCCAACAATCGTAATCCGTAACCAGCGCGAGGGTGGCGTAACAGATTTCCGCCTCACGCGCGAGCTTGGCTTCCTGAAGATTTGTCATGCCGATGACGTCCATGCCCCAGGCTCGATACACTTCAGACTCTGCTTTGGTGGAAAACGCCGGCCCTTCCATGCACAGATAAGTTCCGCGCCGGTGCGCTCTTAACATCCGCAACCTTGCAAGCCTCTTCGAGAACGTCTCCCAATTCTCCACAGACGGGATGCGGCGAAGGCCACGTGCGCCACGATTCCTTCACCGAAGAAAGTTGATTCGCGGGCGCGCGCGCGCGTCCGGTCAAAAACTGGTCCGGAATAACCATATCCAGCGGCGCATACTGTTCCTGAAGCGAGCCGACTGCCGAAGCCGAAAGAATGCGCTCAACGCCCAGCAACTTCATGCCGTAGATATTTGCCCGGAAGGGAACTTCTGTCGGCGTGAAGCGGTGACCGCGTCCGTGGCGCGGCAGAAACGCGACCCGGTTGTTTTCGAGCGTGCCCTACGATGAAGGCATCTGATGGAGGACCGAAAGGAGTGTCGACAACTATCTCCTCTACCTCCTCAAGTTCCGGCATTTGATAGAGCCCACTGCCGCCTATGATTCCGATCTTAGCTATTTCCATGTATCTGACTTAGTTAACACGCTCGATGGCAACAGCGCGTAGTTTCCTTCCTCTTCGATCAAACGGCATAGTGGCTCATCCGGATCATGATAAAGAGACACGCCCAGCCCTCGCCTGCAGCCTGGGGCAAAAGCTTCTTCTTCACTTCCAGTGTTTCGACCGGATAAAGATCGTAGCCCATGATCCAGGCAAACGGCACGTGAGCTCGCATCGGCACGAGATCAGCGAAACCAAATAAGGTCTGTCCTTCATGTTCGAGTCGCCAACACTGCATGGATCGATTGTGACCAGGATACGTTTCCATCCGCAGGCCCGGCACTACCTCGTAATTCGCTTCCTTCAATTCCAGCTGATTGCTCGCGACCAGCGGCCGCCAATTGTCTGGCAAATAACTCGCGCGGTCCCGTTCGCTCGGAGCTTCAGCGTGCTCTACCTCAGCACGCGAAATGAAGTACCTGGCATTGGGAAACGCGGGCGCGGCTTCAGCGTTTCCGTTTAACGCCGTATTCCCGCCGGCATGATCAAAGTGGAGATGGGTGTTAATAACGATTGGTAATGTTATCCGCCTCAACACCTGCGATCGCGCGCAGCGATTCCACGAGCGATCGCTGACGCGTAATACCAAACATCGCGGTGTGTTTTGCGGACCACTTCTCTCCGATTCCCGTTTCGATCAGTATGCGTTCCTTACCCGTGTCAATGAACACGCAGTTCATGTTCATGGTTATGCGGTTGTCTTCATCGGGCGGGCAAACCTTCGACCACAGGGCCCGAGGTACAACGCCGAACATTGCGCCACCGTCAAGGCGAAATTCGGTGTCGGGAACGATCTCCACACGGTAATCGCCAAACTGCATTTCGGATTGCTACCTAATTGTTACCTATGAACCAGGCTATTTCTTTTTCTTTGGAGCCTCGGGCTTGGGTGCGTGCGGATTCTCCGCCGGCTCGGCTGATTGCGGCTGTCCGGATTCCGGACCGGGCGCGAGTCCCGGCGGCAGGCCCTGCGTTGGCGGCTGATCAGGCGCTTTTACCGCATACACTTCGGCTACGGTGACATGTGAACGCTTCACTATATCGTCGAGAACCTTCTTCTGCTTCTCCTGCTCGACAGCCGCCCGCGCCTTGTCGCGTCCAGTCTGTGGTGGAGCAAACGGATTTGCAGCCTCGCTGGCGGCGTCTCCTATCAGGATATGTCTGGCGTGAACTTCTCTTCGTCTTTTGCCGTCCTTCTTCTCGTCTTGCGATCTTCGAGCTTAATAATGTGGTAGCCAAACTTCGTCTGCACGAGGTCGCTAATCTCTCCCGGCTTCAGTGCATAGGCCGCCTGCTCAAACTCAGGCACCATCTGGCCGTGGCCAAACCAGCCTAAATCGCCACCCTTGTCTTTGTTGCTGGTGTCGGTCGAAAACTCCTTCGCCAGTTTTGCAAAGTCTTCGCCGGCGCGCGCGCGCTTCAACACTTCCTCCGCCTTGGCGCGATTCTGCTTACTGCTATCCAATTCCGGATGCTGCTTGAGATACTCATCAATCTCCGCGTCGGTGGCAGTCATCTGGTCTTTCAACTTTTCCTGCGCATACTCCTGGGCCAGGACCCGGGCCTGCTCAAGCTTTACCTGTAGTTCTACCTTTCGTTGTTTATCGAACCCGGCAGCGATCGCGCGTTGTTCGCCGATCAATACTTTGCCGAGCTGCTGCTTGACTTGCTTAAGTTGTTCCTCGGGAATCTCGCCGCCGGCAAGCTGCGGGTTTTTCGCTTTAGCGTCAGTCAGGAACTGATCCCACTTCGCCTGGTTAGCCGGTTGCTTGAAAAAGTCCTCGACTTCCTGGTCTGAGATATTTGGTCCCGCCGGATTGCCCTGCGACTTGAAAAAATTTTGGGCTATGACCGGCGGATCGAATTAGTTCCAGTTGCCGTTTCATCTCTGGACGGCTGGTGATTAGCTCTTTCTTAACCTCCGTCGTGCCATCGGGCTTCACGGTTTTCACTTCGACGGGTATCGTGCGCGCCTCCTCGGCAACCGCAAGCAGCTTCTGCAAATCCTCGGCAAAGCTTTTGCGCGTCTCTGCGTCTTGCGCCAGTCGCGCGCGAAACTGTGGCGACTGGTCTTCACCAATCAGCGCCATGTCTTCGGCAGAGAGGTTGGTGAGAAATTCGACCGTCTCGCCTTCACCTGCCAGAAGATCAGTCCGCCGGCAAACAATACGGCCACAGCAGCCGCAATCCAGGCTTTGTTAGTTGAACTCAAAATAATTATCCCTTTCCAAAATATGAACTCTAATCATGCTGAACTAATTCGAGCAGTACACCATTCGCTGAAGAAGGATGAACAAATGCAACCAGACAACCGCCGGCGCCTGTTCGAGGCGTTTCATCAATCAACCTGCTTCCCTTCTCCTTCAATCTGGCCAGCGACGCTCGAATGTCAGTCACCCTTATCGCTACGTGATGAATACCGGGCCCACGTTTCTGCAAAATTTTTCCACCGGCGAAGTATCGCTGAGCGGCTCAAGTAGTTCGATGTGCGTCTCACCGACAGGCAGCATCGCAATGCGAACACCTTGTTCCGTTACTTCTTCAGTGAACTCGACTTGTAACCCGAGCGCGTCCCGCCAAAGCGCGAGGGCATCGTCTAGTTGGTGAGTCGCAATTCCAATGTGGTCAATCTTCATAGTGATCAGTGATCAGTGGCCAGTGGTCAGTTTCTAAGACCGAGCAAAATTCCAAAGGACGACTAATGACTCCCGAACACTGGCCACTGATCACTGGCCACCGGCCACTGTTCCCATCAACTCTTCTACGGCAGAATAAGGGTCTCTTTGACGACTCGCAACTTCTCCCGCCAGCCGATCGAGTTTTGCCGAGGCAGAATCCGACTCCAGAGTCTGCGCCACCAGCCGTTCACGTAGCAACTCCAGAATACGCCAGCGGGCTATCGCCCGGCGGCGGCCGTCTCCGGATTTGGTTTGCAAATGAAAGGTTCGATACTTCTCAATCGCAGCCGCTAACTCCTGTATTCCCTTGCTTTCCGTGGCGACCGTCTTGACGATCGGAGGCTCCCAGGAATCGTCGCGCGCAGCCAAAGATAGAAGCGCTTCCAACTCTTTTTCCGTAGTCAGGACGCCATCACGATCCGCCTTATTGATAACAAAAACATCGCCAATCTCCATGATGCCGGCCTTGATGGCTTGAATGTCATCACCCATTCCCGGAACTAACACGACTACGGAAATATCAGCGGCCTTGACGACTTCAACCTCATCCTGACCCACGCCCACGGTCTCGATTATGATTTTCCCATAGCCGCCGGCATCGAGTATTGAAACAGCATCAACCGTGGAACGAGCCAGGCCACCGAGATTCCCACGCGTCGCCATCGATCGAATGAAGACCCCGCTATCGAGTCCGAGCGTCTGCATGCGAATGCGGTCGCCGAGAATTGCGCCCCCGAGAACGGGCTCGAAGGATCGACGGCAACAATTCCGACGCGCTCGCCCTGGCGGCGATAATGCAGTGCCAATTTATCCACCAGCGACGACTTGCCCGCACCGGGCGCGCCCGTAATTCCGATTACCAGACCGCGACCCGTCAGCGGAAAGATTTTCTTCATTAACTGCGCTGCATCTTTAGAAACATCTTCAACCTTCGAGATTGCACGCGCTACCGCACGCGCGTCACCAGCCGCGATTCGCTCGACTAGTGACGTGTTGTTATTTGACGAACTCACGTGCTAACCAGCCTGCTGTAGGATTTCTCTCGCAATGATAATTCGCTGGATCTCGGAAGTGCCTTCACCAATTGTGCAGAGCTTCGAGTCGCGCCAGTACTTTTCCGCCGGGTAGTCCTTCGTATAGCCGTAGCCGCCGTGAACCTGAATGGCTTCCTCGCAAACGTTCACGCTAATTTCAGAAGCGAACAGCTTGGCCATCGAAGACTCCTTCGTTACCTTCCTGCCAATGTCTTTCAGCCAGGCCGCTCGATACATCAGCAGCCGTGCCGCGTCGATCTGCGTTGCCATGTTTGCCAACTTGAATTGAATCGCCTGAAACTCGGAAATCGGTTTACCAAACTGTTGGCGCTCTTTCGAATAACGCACAGCCGATTCATACGCGCCCTGGGCAATGCCCACTGCCAGCGCAGCTATCGAGATTCGTCCGCCATCAAGGACCTCCATGGCGTTTACAAACCCCTGCCCTCTTCACCGAGCCGATTTTCATCCGGCACGTAGCAGTCTTCGAACACAACGCTGGCTGTTTCTGAGGCGCGCAAGCCGAGCTTGTTTTCCTTCTTCGAGGGAGCAAAACCAGCCATGCCCTTTTCAAAGATGAACGCCGAAATACCCTTGCTCCGTTTGGCCCGGTCGGTGACCGCAACCGCCACGCAAGTATCGGCGTGAATTGCGTGCGTTATGAAATTTTTGGAGCCATTCACTACCCAGCCACCATCTTTCTTGACGGCGGTCGAGCGCGTTCCGGATGCATCTGAGCCCGCGCTTGGCTCGGTCAGCCCCCAGGCGCCAAGGTGTTTTCCGCTGGCCAACGGCATCAGATATTTTTGCTTCTGGGCCTCCGTACCGAATTGATAGATGTGATTCGAGCAGAGTGAATTGTGTGCGGCGACCGAAATACCAACCGAGCCATCAACGCGCGAAAGCTCTTCGATGATCGTGGCGTATTCAACATAGCCCAGGCCCGCGCCGCCATACTCTTCGGGGAAAAGAACTCCGGTCAAACCCAGCGCAGCGAGTTTTGGCTGCAACTCTATGGGAAAGTGTTGCGCTTCATCCCACTCCATCACGTGCGGCGCGATCTCGGCCTCGGCAAATTCGCGCACGCTTTGCTTGACCTGTTGCTGCTCTTCAGTTAGTTCAAATTCCATGCTTGTTCCTGCGTATCAAACACAACAAAGGCATCCCCGCTGTCAGATCTGACAGGCCGGAATGCCTGTCTCAAAACAACAAATCCTGGAAATCCCGAACGCTTATTCTACCTCATTGACGACGCGAACCGTGACCGGCCACGCTAGACTTGGTTGCCGGTTTTGCCTTACCTGGCGGTCGCTTCTGCATGAGAAGTTTCACTTCGTCGGCCGATAGCCGGCGCCAATGCTTTGGTTTTAGATCATCATCTCGCAACGACCCAATCCGCGAACGCCGCAACTTGATTACCGAGTGTCCGATCAGATCGAACATACGACGTATCTGCTGGTTCTTGCCTTCGTGAAGGAGAATTTCAAACCAGGAGTTGTTTTCCGTCTCGCCCACTTTCCGAATCTTCGCCGGGGCTGTGCGCGTGCCATCCTCGAGCGTCACGCCTCGACGCAAGCGTTCAATCGCCTTCTCGTCCGGAATGCCCTTCACTTTTCCTTCATAGACTTTTTCAACTTTGTTGCGAGCGGCCGTAATGAAATTGGTGAAGTCACCGTCATTGGTCAGTAGCAACAATCCTTCAGTGTTGAAGTCGAGCCGGCCGACGGGATAGAGCCTGCCGAGCGAAGCGGGCAACAGTTCCAGGACCGTCGGGCGACCGTCGGGATCGGTCACGCTTGAGAGATAACCTTTCGGCTTGTTCAGCAGGACGTAAACTTTTTCGCGCCGCTGCAGCGATGGGTTAATGAGCTTGCCGCGAACCTTTATGTGATCCGTTTCAGGATCAGCTTTGGTTCCCAGTTCGGTGATGACTTTGCCGTTAACCGTGACCTCGCCCGCTTTGATCATATCTTCAGCATGACGTCGCGATGCGAGGCCAGCGGCCGCGATTAGTTTTGTAGGCGCTCTTGCATAACTGATAGTGGTCAGTGGTCAGTGGCCAGTAGTCAGTAACAGAAGGGCGTCGCGGCCTGCCTCCTGCTCCTGCCTCCTGCTCCTAGCTCTCTCCCGCCAGGTCCTGAAAGTCTTCCATGCTCGGCAGCTCGCCTAGATCCTTCAAGCCGAATTGCGCTGAGGAACTCTTTTGACGTGCCGTACATCATCGGACGGCCTACGGTATCCCTGCGTCCCTTAGCTACAATCAATTTCTTGTCCAGCAATGTCTTCACTGATGACGGCGACTGCACGCCACGTATCTCAAGAATCTCAGGCACAGTGACCGGTTGTTTGTAGGCAATCACGGCGAGCGTTTCCAACGAGGCGATTGATAGCTTGGCGCTTGGGCGCGATTTCAAGTAGGCGCGCACGTGCTCGTGGAATTCGGGCCGCGTGGCAAACTGCCAACCGCCGGCCACTTCACGAAGCTGCAGTCCCCGTTGCGGCCGTTAAATTCTTTCGCCAGCTCAACCAGCGCTTCTTCGACCACCGCGCGGTCCTCCGCGTAGTACCTCAGAAATGACTTTCGCACTCAGCGGTTCTTCGGAAACGAAAATCAGGGCTTCCATGATCGCCATTCGCTCCGCCGCATTTTGAACGACGTAAGTTTCCGAGGCTTCAGCCGCTTCAGTCTGCACAGCCGGCTCTTCCGCGGCAACCATCGCCTCCAGCTCGCGGCTGGCTTCCTCGTTGAGCGCAGCCTCATCCAGGGGCGCTGCTAATTTGTCGTCTTCGATCTCTTCAGTCATGTTCGTTATCAACTAACTCGCAACTCTGACGACGATGTCGCCAAACGTTTGTTCCTGAAATAATCTAACGTCCGTCGTACGTACCAGCTCCAGCACCGAAAGAAACGCTACCACCAGCTCGCGGCGCGAGCGTGCCTGTTCAAAGAAAACGCGCAAATTAACTTCACCGGCTGACATCACCATATTGCGCAGTCGCTCGAGCATCTCCGACATGGAAATCTCTTCACGCTCGATCTCCATCAGCACTTCTTCCTTGTGCCGCGCGAGAATTTCCTGGAACACTTTCAAAAGATCAAACAACCCGACAGTAACCTCTGGATTGTTCTTGTCGGTTTCGATCTCAGCTCGCTTAAATACAGCGCGCTCAACCGTTGCGCGCGACCAGAGCATCTGCGCCGCCGCTTTGTATTTCTGATATTCGAGCAGCTGATCCACCAGCTCCCGGCGCGGATCGTCCTCCTCTTCCGCAGCAGCGAAGGGATCGCGAGGCAGGAGCATCCTGGTCTTGAGTTCGATCAGCGTAGCCGCCATTACCAGAAAATCGCCGGCGACAGCGATATCGAGTTCCTGCATTATTTGCAGATACCGAAGATATTCGGTGGCGATGCGCGCAACCGGAATGTCATAGATATTGATCTGTTCCTGACGAATCAAGTGAAGCAATAGATCGAGTGGGCCATCAAACTCACCCATTACGATCTTGAGATCGTCGGTGGTGTAATCGGAAACGATTTCCGGCGCTGAGCCGGTGACGTCTATCGAGCCACCCGTTTCATCAGGTTGCTCCGATTGCTCGCCTGGCCGCTACTGATTCTTCGCTGGCCTTTTGCGCTGCGCCTGCCTCTGATGTTTCTAGCGTTTCGTCCATTTAAATCCTTGCGGGCAGGTATCGTTATCTGCCCGCACCGGCAATCCCCATCTTCTCTTTGACTGCAGCCAGCGTCTGGCTCGCGATTCCGCGAGCCTTCTCAGCGCCCTCTGCCAAAATACGAGTCAACTCGCTATCGTCTATCGCTTGCACGGTTTTCTGAAGCGGTTCAAGAAACGCGATCGTCGCGTCCGCCAGTTCCTGTTTCAGCTGGGCATAACCCTTATCCTTGAAGTGTTCCTCGACCTGTTCCGGCGTTTTGCCGGTCAGTAACTGAAAGATCGTCAAGAGGTTCGTAATCGCCGGTCTGGATGCGTCAAATTTTATCGCCGTTCCAGAGTCTGTCACTGCGCGTTTGAACTTGCGCTGAAGACTATCGGCATCGTCGAGCAGACGCACACAGCCGTTGGCGTCCTCTTCTGATTTCGACATCTTGTTAGCAGGATCAGACAACGACATGATGCGCGCTCCGACCTTGGGAATAAACGGCTCGGGAACCCTGAATGTCTCACCATAATCACGGTTGAATCGTATGCTCAGGTCGCGCGTCAGTTCAAGGTGTTGCTTCTGATCTTCACCGACCGGCACAAGGTCGGTCTGGTAGAGCAGAATATCGGATGCCATCAGCACCGGATAATCAAACATACCCACACCAACGTTCTCACTCTTCCGCGCCTTGTCCTTAAACTGCGTCATCCGCTCGAGCTCAGACATGCGGGCGATGCAGTTAAGAATCCAGGTCAGCTCCGCATGTTCAGCTACCTCTGACTGAATGAAGATCGTTGAAACGTTAGGATCAATTCCGACGGCCAGATAAATTCGGGCCAATTCTCTGGTCTTCTCGGCAAGCAGCTTTGGATCCTGCCGCGTCGTAATGGCGTGGAGGTTGACTATGCAAAAAGAAACTTTCGTACTCGCGTTGCAGCGCCACCCAGTTGCGCAAGGCGCCCAGGTAGTTTCCCAGATGTACGTTGCCAGTCGGCTGTACGCCGCTGAAAATTCGCTTCGGCATGAGTTCTCTAACGGTTGTCCGCGATCACTTCGCACTATCGGTTCACTCCGAGCAACAATAAATAATAGACAAGGTCCATGATCGGTCTCAGGATCGCACCGAAGAAGCCTACGTAAATCAGCATCATCAGGATTATGAAACCATACTGTTCCATGAGCGTCAGAATTGGTTGGGCACTCGCCGGCAGGAAAGTTTCCAGAATCTTGCTGCCATCGAGCGGAGGAAAGGGCAGCAGATTAAACACAGCAAGTGAAATATTCATAGTCAAAAAGCTGCAGAAAGAGGATAACGGGCTCTCGCAGCTGGGGAGACATGGTTTCAAATCCGCCGGTCATGAGTAATACCTTAATGACGACAAAGGCACAGATCGCGATAAACGTATTAACGATGATCCCAGCCGCCGACACCATCACGTTTGCTCGATCCTTGTCGCGCCAACGCAACGGATTAACAGGTGTTGGTTTGCCCCAACCGATAAGGGGAATGCGCGCTACTGTTCCACCCATACTGCCAAAAATGAAACCAACGATTGGAATCAGCAGCGTGCCAATCGGATCGATGTGGGCAACTGGATTGAGCGTGATGCGTCCCAGGAGACGGGCGGTGTCGTCGCCAAATCTGTTGGACATCCAGGCGTGCGCAGCTTCGTGTGCCGAAATGGAAAACACCAGAACGACCATGTAGATTAAGAGCTGTGGGATTAGTTCTGCGGTCACTTAATGTTTGTTATGGACCTCGACGATAGAAGAGATGAAGTTAGCATCCTGCCAGTTGAGTGTCAAAATCGGCTTCCCCTGGTTAGTGCCCTACAATTCGAGCGTAAGGCTGTAGATCGAGTCTGTCGAAGCCACCGCCAGGTCGCCAGTCACACTGAAAGCCAGCCCGACCAGATTCATGCCGGCGGCAAACATGCGAGCGTCCTTTCCGTCTGGAGAAATGCGCACTACTCCTCGCCGGCCGCGCAGTGAGGCAACGACACAGGTTCCCAAAACCATCGAACGCAAGCTCCCTGTGGCCTTCCCAGTCCCTTGTAGAACACGCTGACGTCGCCGTGCGCGTTGACCCGCCACACGGAATCAAAGCTCGCAACGGTCGGTCCGGTTACGTACAAATTTTCATCAGGTCCAAAGGCCAGGTGGTAGGCAGAGACTGAGGGTTCGATTTGTGCCCAGGCGCTTTCTTCTCCAATGCCGTTAACTTTGTAAATCGTGCCGGTGCGATCGCCGACATACATCGTGTCTGAACGATCGAAAGCGATTCCAGTGGCCACCCCAAGATTTCTGGCAAACGGCACTGCCTCTTTGAACGGTGTGATGCGGTAGACGATGCCGTCCATGCGGCTGCTGACAAACATCTGTCCGGAGCTGTCGAAGGCAATGCCGGTAGGATTGGTAATATCGCCGGAGAATTCCGTAACCTCGCCACTCACATCGATGCGGAAGATTGTCACCGGCAATTGTTCACCGCGCGAACCGGAGCGGGTCACAAAAGCGAGCCGTCATCCGGATCGAAGGCAGGATTAGCAACCGGATGAAGGTCCTCGGCGAGTTGCTTTCCTACTTCGACAGTTACGGCTTCACTACGTTCACCATTACTTTCAAGGCTTACCTCAGTCGCGCCACTCTGCTTCAGCTCCGGCACTATTGCCAGTACGCGCCGTGGCGATAGAGCGACAATTGGCGCACGCTGGTTCTGGAACCAAACCGCACACAGGGTTGGATCACTCGTATCGAGGTTTTCGCAGTCAATCGACACTTCTGCGCCGGGAAGCGCAAGCAATGGGTCGACCCTCAGGATTTTTACTTTTTTACTCATTCCTATTGATCACAAGCTCCGGCGGTCTACATCGCTCCCAATTCAAAGGCCCGCAAAAGCTGTTCATCATACGACGGGGTTCAGGTCGTGTCTAACCAGGAAATTCGAGTAACGGCAATCCGTCAAGTGATTTGCTAGGACCGGGCGTCAAGACCATGGCGGCAGCGAGCAGACGGCAGGAGGCAGCAAACAAAAACAAGAGGCAGCAGGAATCTCGTCCTCCCTGCTCCCGCCTCGCTGCTCATGCCTCCCTGGTCTCGACGCCCGCGCTCCCAGCAAATCACTCCGTTCCCGGCAAATCACTTGATCGTTTGCCTGTTCGTACTATGGTATAATCCCACCTGAACAAAGCGCCTTCTTACGGAATCGTTGGACTTACTTCAAAACGTAAGGCGCCCAGTGAATGAAGATATTGTAATGCTCAAGCGACTAAGCGAAGCGATATCGCAGAAGCAACATCGACAGTAAAACACCGGCGTCGGAAACCCACGGCTCGCATCACTCCTCCTGTAACTTCAACCCGAATCCCATCGATGAAGGCTCCGGACGTTATCCAGTCTCCCGCGCCATCGTCGGTTAACTGTGTGACTGGAGGGCAAGAACCATCAAGGACGTAATAGGAAACACCGCGGGCCTCAAGCCGAATCAGCTTCGCCGCATGAGAAAACTTTACACCAGGCGGATCGCCCCTCATCAGATTCTGACCCCGGAATTTGCGCGCCAACTCGCTGAATTGTCACACGAGATACGGCGACAAATCGGCGCGCTCATCGATCGCAGCGGGCATGTTGAATACGTAATGATTGGTGACAATCGACGCATCGAGCTCCTGATTTCAAGCGCATTCGTGTCGCGGTCGATCGCTTTCGCGGCCTGCGCTGCGTGCACACACATCTCAGAGGCGAAGGTCTGACGCAGGACGACCTTACTGACCTCGCGCTGCTGCGGCTCGATCTGATGGTCGCAATCGACGTCAATCCGGATGATGGTCTTACCTGGTCTCGTGAGCGCCGCGCATTTGCTGCCGATGGCTGCAGTTGATGTGCAAAACGCAAACGGTGTTAAGCCTTACGCTTTCCTGCCGCCCCGCATAGCTTCCCAACTCGACGTTGATTTTCTTTGACCTGATCGAATCTCTCGAACAGGAGATGGCGCGCAACCGACGCGTCTCACGGCAGGATGGATTTAAGGACCGCACGATCCTGGTTGGCGTTACTACCGGGCCGATTGCAGATGCTGAAGAGTCGATGGCGGAGTTGCATGAACTCGCAACCTCCGCGGGAATAGTGGTGCAGGACAAAGTTATCCAGCGGCGCCAGGCAATTGACCCGCGTACGGTGCTGGGGCGAGGGCAAACTTGACGAGCTTTTGATTCGCTCGCTGCAATTAGGAGCGGATATGCTGGTATTTGATCGCGAGCTGAGTCCAACGCAGGTCAGGTCACTTTCAGAGGCGACTGACCTGAAGATCATCGATCGTTCCCAACTGATTCTCGACATCTTTGCGCAACGCGCGCAATCGAGCGAGGGCAAGATTCAGGTCGAGCTTGCCCAGCTGAAATATCTTTTGCCGCGATTGATCGCCGGACAGGATTCGGCGTTCTCCCGGCTTGCGGGCGGGATAGGCGGCCGCGGTCCCGGTGAGACAAAGCTCGGAGATGGATCGTCGCCGCGTGCGCGATCGCATCAATCGATTGGAAAAGGAAATCGAGACTCAACGACTGCGCCGTCATGAACGCAGGAAGGTGCGCACGCGCAACCAACTTCCGATTGTTTCAATCGTCGGCTATACAAACGCCGGCAAGTCGACGCTGCTGAACGCGCTAACCAACAGCGAAGTGCGCGCCGAGCAGCGGATGTTTGCCACGCTGGACCCAACTTCGCGACGCCTCAGGCTGCCACGGGAGCAGGAAATAATCATTAATGACACGGTTGGTTTTATTCGTGACCTGCCGCCAGGTTTGCTGGCTCGGCGTTCCGCGCGACGCTCGAGGAAATCGGCGATAGCACGTTGTTGATTCATCTGGTTGATGTTTCGAACCCGCGCTGGCCCTAACAGATTCAGTCGGTCGAAAGAATTCTTGAAGAACTCCATATTGTCCAGATTCCCTACGCTCTGGCTCTGGAACAAAGCGGACCTCGTTGATGCCGAGACCGCTAGCAGGGGATTTCGCGGCAATTGACTCCAGGGCGGCGAGCGCGAGGTTGTCGCAATTTCCGCAACTGAACGGAACGACTCTGCCGCCGCTGCTTGAAAAAGTGGAAAAATGCTTTCGCAGGACCTTGGTTCGACCAGCGGTCATGATTTTTGGCGCCACCCGCATTTCGCAAATCGCATAACACAGTGGGTCTCGTCCCCGATTCAAAACTCCGTTCAGCAGTGCTCGCGACACGGCCCTGCAATACATCTTGCGTCCTTTCAAGGTATTCAAGCCACGGACGCGTTCTCGCTCATCGGTTTCAGTTTCTGGTCGCGATAACCGTCCCGCTGCTGGCCAGCCAATTACTCCTCAGGATTTTCGCAGGACTACCGCGAAGTGAAGTTATTCGCGGAAACGTGGTCGCGCGATCAGACACTCAACGGTTTCGACATAGCCGAAACAGGCGACGCCGGAATGCAGCCCGGCTGGCAACTCGGCCAATCTTTAACTTCGACTCCACTCGCGGCGAGAGCTCGGCGCGAAGTTTTCGCGCCGCCTGGGAAGATCTGAAGAGCCAGACACGAGGCGAAAGCGCCGGGCAAGACTTTAAGCTGGGGTGGTGATGGCGGCGCCGGCGTCGCGCGCGCGCTGGCTGCACACAGTTTCAACGAAGACGATTTGAATCGACTATCAGCACTGATTCGCGAGACCGGCGATAAATACATTTATGACGATGCCGAGGCTGACCGCCTGAATCAGGAAGTCGTTTTAGTTGATGTTCGTAATCCTACGGCACAAATGATTATGCCGGCGCCACGGACGCGAATGCTCTCGCTAAGTGCTGCTCGCCAGGAGCTCGAACTCAAGCTGCTCCAACTTGCCGGATGGTCCCAGGAACAAAAATCCGTTCTGGTTGCGGCCGTACTTTGCTCCGCCCCAACGTGATCCTTGACCAAACAGCGACAGCCACGGCGCGTGAAGAAGAAGCTAAGAAGATTCCTGCTGTCGAAATCAAGCTCAAACGCAATCAGGTGATCGCGCGGAAGGAGACACAGTCGCCCGGCAATGCTGGCCCAGCTTGCCGCCTTGAGATCCACCGGGCACGCGGGACGTCCCTGGCACAATCCTGATCGGTCTGTTTTTGATAGTCTGTGCGGTTTACTGGGCAGTGTGGAAGTTTACTGAACACCGCAGCACTGTATCTCTGTTGTCTCTCTCGAAGAGACGCGCGTTTGCGCTCGTTGGCTCGGCAATCGTTATGGAGACCGCGTTCATGCGCATAGGTCTTGCGCTTAGCGATAGCGTAGCCAACGGCATGAAAACCGCGCCTTTCAACGACCTACTCTTTGGAACTTTGCGATTCCCTTCGCGGCAGCTTCGTTGTTGGTCGTGATGTTGGTAGACACGCAACTGGCGTTTCTGACCGGCATCGTCACCGCGTTATTTGCCGGCATGCTGGCGCCCACCGGAATACAGACGTCGCTCTATGCAATGATTTCGCTGTGCAGCGGCTGTTTACAGGGATCGGACGGTATCGCGAACGACAATCCGTCACCCTGGCCGGTCTATTGGTGGGCGTGGTTAATGCCGTAATGTGCCCTGGCGCTGATTGCTGTATGCTGAGCAAGCTTTCACGCTGAACGCAGTATTGCTGGCTGCCGGCAGCGGTTTTGTGGGTGGTTTGTTGACGGCGGTCTTCGCGGCTGGCGGCTTGCCAATAAACGAGTCACTCTTCGGGATTCTGACTGACGTTAAGCTGCTTGAGCTTTCGAATGCAGGATTTGCCGGTGCTGGGCCAATTGGCACTGCGCGCGCCCGGCACCAACCAGCATTCACACGCAGTAGGCCAACTGGCAGAAGATGCTTGCCGGGCGGTGGGTGCGAATCCGCTGCTGGCGCGCATCGGAGCGCTCTACCACGATATAGGAAAAGTTGCGGCGCCGGAATACTTTCGTTGAAAACCAGCAAGGGGACAATCCTCACGATCACACTACGCCCGACGCAAAGCGCGAGGATTATTATCAGTCACGTGACCTACGGTCAGAAGCTGGCCAAAGAGATTAATCTCCCAAAGAAAATTGCTGATTTTATTCCCCAGCATCACGGCACGCGCGCGCTGCATTTCTTTCTGCGCAAGGCGCAAAGTCGAGGCCAAGCCGGGTGAAGTCATTGACGAGAAGGATTTTCGTTATCCCGGTCCAAAGCCGCAATTCAAAGAGGCAGCCATAATGATGCTGGCGGATTCCTGCGAGGCAGCCGCGCGCTCGCTGGCACGACCCGATCCGGAAAACATTCGCATCATCGTTGTTAAGATTGTCGACGCTGTTATCACTGACGGTCAGCTTGATGAATGCGATCTGACTCTGCGGGAGATCACCCGAATTCGCGAGGCCATGATCAGCGCCCTAACCGCGATCTACCATGCGCGCATCGACTATCCCGGCTTCAATCCTCCGCAAGTTGACCGGACCGCATAGTGCCTTGCCCGCAGCCGAAATCGACAGCGAGGAGCGTGGGATTACCTATAACCGCGCGTCGGACGTGCCCATAAATAAAGCCGGCGAAGTCGAAGACGAGGCCATCAGCCGCAAGAGTTAGTGAAACGCTGATCGGCCGGCTACGTGCTTACGGTGACGCTTAGTCGATTTCATTTTCCATTTCGCATTCGCGAACTCAGTTCGAAGTGCAATGATGCAACCTGGAGGGTTTCCTGGAAAGTAGCGGGTGGTTCGTGGCGAAGCTGCCAGCCCGTCAGGGCTAAAGCTTTACATGATGGGAGGCTGGCGCGAGTCGTCTCGAGGCGACGCTTCCGGTGCCGTCCGCGCTAACGGCCAACTGGGAGTTGGGCTCGTTGAATCAGTTCTTTGAGCTCTTTTCCGGGTTTGAAATAGGGAACGCGTTTGGCGGGAATACTAACCGGGTCGCCGGTCTTGGGATTTCTACCGCGTCGAGCTCTCTTTCGCGCACGCGAAAACTTCCGAAGCCGCGCAGCTCGATCTTCTCACCCTGATTCAGCGTCTCGATAATGCTTTCAAAAACGATCTCGACCAATCGTTCGGCATCTTTTTTGGTAAGTTCAGCCGCTTCCGCGACGTCTTCCACGAGTTCCGCTTTTGTCATGCAACACCTCAGTCTGAGAAAGATAGCTCTAACGCAAGATATGGGTGGCGAAGCAATAGTTCATCTAAAAACTTACTAAGGAGTTGCGAGCAATACGTAACCT
>ERZ1370068.7337-contig-6260_pt1 | contig 54635 bp, 60 predicted proteins | sample MGYA00561227_ERZ1370068 | MGnify/ENA primary metagenome ERZ1370068 (study PRJEB38410, sample SAMEA6850437) | metagenome | study: Metagenomic assessment of the ecological functions of the soil: analysis of the soil microbiota associated with the... | reverse complement strand
CAGTTACGCGTATTGCTCCCGCGCCGTGGACGCGCTGCGCCGCCTCCTGGACGCCGTCGACGTCGCACCGTCGCGCGCGGTGATCGCCGGTTGCAAGCAGGTCGGGTGGGACGACGGCCGGCTGCTCGACGTCGGGTTCACCACCTCACCGCTGGGCAAGAGCAGTGTGACCGGTGTCGACGTCGAGACGACTGCCGACCAGTGGCCAACTCGACCTTCCACCGCAGCGATCGCGCACGAAAGACAGCGCACCGCGGGGATGCTGGTCAGGCGCGACGTCTGGGACGCCCCTCGGTGGCCCGACCCGGACACTTGGTGCGCGGCGCGCGACGACCTCGACCTGTGCCGGCGGGCGCATCTCGCCGGGTACCGGGTGATCGTCGTCCCGCAGGCCGTGGTGGCCCATGCGGAGGCGTGGCGCCAGTGGTCGCCGCCCGTTCAGCACGCCCCGCGCCTGGGCTTCCGGGCCGACCGGCGGGACGCCGTCCACCTGCGCCTGGCCGCCACGGCCTGGGTGATGCCGTTCGCTCCTCGGCTCGGTCACCGACTCGGGGCCGCGCGGTCACCGCACGGGCGATCGGCCGTCTGGTGCCTGAAGCAGCCCGGCCGGGCCTGCGACGGTGCGCGCCGCCGTCGCGCTCGCACTGCTGAGACCTTGCGGCCCGCGTGGCTGCGCGCCCGGCGGCGCACCCGCGCGGCTCCCGCCGGGTGTCGTGGCGCGCGCCGTCCGGCGCCTGGAATGCGCCGCCCCCGCCAGATCGTGCGGGCCCGGCGCGACGCGATGGCGGCCCACCTTCGCGTCAGGACGCGCCGCCTGGCTGGCCGGTGAACTCCGCGCGGCTGGGGGTCAGCCCGGAGGAGGCGCACCGACTCGACCGCCACCGCCGGGAGGGCGATCTGAGGCCGCCGCCGGGGTCGGCGCCGGTCCTTCGCTCACTGCGGTGGAGACCGGGCCGGTCGCCGAGGAGGCGGAGTCTGGCGCCCACCTGGGCCGGTGCTCGCCGGACTCTCCGCCGCCAGCCGGGGATGGCTCCCGCTGGCCGGCGTGGTCGCGCTGACAAGCGCCGTGGCGCCACGCTCTGTGGCCTCGCGCGCTCTCGTGGGCGGCCGCGGCGTGGCGATCTCGACGGCGTTGCACCTTTGCCCGCCCCGGCGGACGCAGGCGCGCTCTGGCGGGCGGCCACGTCGGACTGGCGTCCCGTCGGGCTGGGCAGGTGCGGCGGCGGGCGATCCGCTCGGGCTGGTGCTCGCCGTGCTCGCGGCCCCGTCCGGGGGCCTGCGGGGCCCGCAGCGCGGTGCTGTTCCTCGCTGCTGTTGGCGCTGCCGCTCAGCGCGATCACCGCCTGGGCCGCGGCGGGGCGATCACACGATCGCGTGCGTTGCGGGCCTGGGCTGGCGCAGGCATCGACCGCCGCGCCGCCGTGCTCTGCTGGTCGCCGTCGGGCGCAGGCCCGCCTCCGCGCGGTGCTCGCGCATCGCCCTCATGCCGCTGGTCGCGCTCGGACTGGCCCGACGCGTGTCGGGATCTGGCGGCACCGGCCGCGGGTCGCTGGCGGCGGCGTCCGGCACCGGTCTCGCGTTGACCGCCGCGCTCGCCGCGCGCGGCCCGCCCTTGCGGGGCCGGCCGTGCTCGCGGTGCTGGTGGTCGCGCTCGTCGCCCCGCACCGGAGCGGGGGCGCTGCCGTGGTGGACCCTCCTGCTTGCCCGCGGTACGCTGCTCGCGCCGTGGTGGACCGCCGTGGCCGGGCAGCCGCGCCGCTGCTGGCGGAACCCGGGGCTGGCCCCCACCGGGGGAGCCGGGCCTGCACCGGCCGCCGGCTGGAACCCGCGCTGCTGGATCCCGGTGGGACCCGGCCGCCGCCCGCGCCGGCACCCGGGCTCCTCCTCGGACCGGCGCTGGGCTGGCTGGCCGGTGGTGACCGTCGCGTGCCGCTGGCCGCGGCGCGTTATTTAAAGCGCGAGCGGTGGTATCGTGGCCGCGGCCGTTCCTCTGCTCGGGGTCGCGCTGGCCGGCTCGCTGCGCGCGCGCCGCAGGGGCGTTATCACCGCCGGGTGCCCGTGGCCGTGGCGGCCTTGACCGCGGGAGCTCGCCGGGCTGGCCGTCGCCGTCCTCGCACCGCGCATCGCGCTCGCCCGAGCCGCAAGACCCGGCCCGGTGCGGACCCGGGGCGGTGCCGGCCTGTCGCTCGCGGAAGCTCCAGGATCCCTGATCGCGGCACTGTGCGTGGCTGACCGGCGCGGCCGGTCGAGCCAGCGCCGCCGCTCAATCGGTCGCCAAGGTGCACGCCTGCGGTCGGCCTCGGCGCCCCGCTGGCGCTGGCTCCGGCCGGGCACGCGCTGCTTTGTGAGGCGTGGCAGGGGGCTGGGACGGCGGGCACCGCGTGGTGGGCCGACCCCGGGATGTGCCGCCGGCGGTGACGACCGTCGAGGCCGAGGGGCCGGCGGCCACCCGGACGCCGTCGTGCGCGAGGGCCCGGCCGGGCTGCGCTGGAACCTGCTGCGCGCCTCCGGACCCCTGCTCGGTGACTCCTCCGCCGCACTGGCCGCCCGGCGCCGGGGTCGGTACCAGGTGGGCGCGGATCAGGCGGAGACGTCCTGCCCGTGCTGGGGGCGGATGCTCTCCGACAGCGGCAGCGACGTCCGGGCGCAGCTGGAGGACCTCGACGTCGGCTCGGTGCTGCTGCTGCCGCCGCTGGGGAGGCGCTCGGTGAACGCCCCGGACGCTCCCGCCCGGTCTGGTCAGGGTCGGCACCCCGGAGGGTGCGGTGCTGTGGCCGGGTCGAGCCTTTGACCCATGCAGGCGTCGCCACGTCGCCGCGGCCGGCGCGCGTCGCGCGTGCTCCGGGCCGGCAGGGGGACCCCCTCCAGGCGTTGCCGCCGACCGGGGCGAGAGCCAGCCACTGGCACAGTGGACCACCCGCGCCGCGTATGCGCCCGGCGCGGGCGCGTCCTCGTGCTCGCCGAACGCGTTCGGCCGCGCGGGCTGGCGGGCGCGGCTCGACGGGCGGGAACTCGTGCCGGCGCGCCACGGCGGATGGGCCCAGGCGCGTTCCTGCTGCCAGGCCGCCGGAAAAGCCATCGCTGTCAGTCGAGCACCGCGGACCGGCGCAGCGACGCTCGACCTGACCCGCGCGATTTCAGTCCTCGCGGTGGCCCTGCTCCTCGCGCTCCCGCTGGGCACTGCGGCGGCGGTGCCGGCTGAGCGGCTTGCGCACCTGCCGCCGGGCGAACCCGGGCCCGGCAGCGTCCGGCAAAGGTGCGGCGATGAGGGCGCGCCTGGTCGCGGTGCCGCGCTCGTCGTCGCGGCGGGTGCGGTCGCCGCCGGAGCGAGGTTCCTGCCGACGGCGCGGAGCGGCTCGGCGGTCCCGGGCCGCAGCAGGCCACGGTCCCACTGGAACCGCGGTGCGGCCGCGGTCGTCTGCCCCGGCCCGGTGACACCTGACCCGCCGGGCGCCGAGTCGTTCTCGCTCGAGTGGTCCGCAGGTGGTTGCGGCGCGCTCGCAGCCGCCCTGGATCCGCTGTCTCCTCTTGTGTGGCGCCGCGTGGACACCCGGGACTCCGGTCCCAGAACCGCCCCGGCGTCACGGCGTCCGTGCGCGGTCTCCTCGAGGCCGCACAAGATGGGCAGGCGGATGGGCAGGCGGGTGGGCAGGGTAGTTCCGTCCCCTGCGGCCCCGTATGACCGCCGCCGCATCGGCCTGCCGGGCGGGGTCGCGATCGCCGATCAGCTCCTCCGGCACGCGGGTGCCACCCGGCTGGACGCGCTTCCCGGTGGCGGAATGCCGCCGCGGGCTGGCTGCCGCGCAGACCACGGCGCCGCGACTGCCGGTGACGCGCGCGGGGTCTGGTGGCCACCGGTTGCGCGACCGCCGCCGTGACCTCTGGCTGGTCGGCGGCAGCACGGCGACCGGGCACCCGCGCGCGGCTGCAACTCGCGAACCCGATGAGCTTCACCGGCCGTCGTCGACCTGACCGTGCACGGTCCGGGCGGGCGAGTCAAGCCGCCTGGGCGGTGAGGGGGTCGTCGTGCCTGCATCCGGGCAGTGGCGCGCCCCCGTCGACGTCGCGACCGGCATCGGGCGTGACTCCGCTGGCCGTCCACGTCCACACCCGATCGGGGCCGCGGATTTGCCACCCTACGACAAAGCTGCGCGGTCTGGTGGCCGGTGGGGACGACGACGTCCCGCGGCCGCGCCACTGGCGAAGACGCAGACGCCCGGTCTCTCGCGATCCGGGGCGCCGAGAAGCCGTCCGGCCGACGGGTGCGCGACGGCGGTCCGGTCGTGGTCCCCGGGACCGACAGCGGGGATCGTGCGGGCCAGCCTGCTGGGGCCGACCGGCGTGACCGAGCTGGGCAGCCACGGCGTGATCACCGTTCCCGGCGGCGCGCCGACATCCCGATCGCGGGACGGCGGCGTACGCCGCGGTCGTGCGCTCGGACGCGTTCCCCGCGAGCTGGCGGCTGCCACCGCGATCGCGTCGCGCGGCAGGACGGCGAACTCGCAGCGGGCACGGCCGCCGATCATCTCCGAGCGGCACCGCGCCGCCGGCGGAGTTTCCTCGGCTTGGTCCGCGGCGACGCTGCCGCTGACCGCGCCCGCCAAAATCGCCGCGCCCTGCCGGCGAGCGGCGGCCCTTCCGGGGCCCAGCCCGGCGGCGCGGGCTCGCCGCCGGGCTGGGCAGTCGCCACGCTGGCCGCGGCCCCGGCGCTGCGGGAGGTGCTCTCGTCCAGACGCTGGATCGCCTCCGGCTCGCCAGGTCCACGCCTGGACGCTTTCGGCTTCCCGCCGGTGGACACACTCGACCGTTTCGCTGGCGAACGCGGCCGGGAGTACTCATCCGGCCCGTGCAACGCGGCCGGCTGCGCGCGCGCCGCGCATCGATCAGCGCGTGGCGCCGACGCCCCGGGGCCGGATGGTGAGGCGCGATCCTGATGTCGGCGCACGCTCGGCCGGCTCCGGCGTGCTACCGATCGCAGTGCGAGGACCAGCGCGCCTCGGCTCTGCGCGGCCCCAGCCCCGGCACCGCAGGAGGCCCACCAGTCGATCTGGTGGTCGAGACCGGCTGCGGCCCACGTCTTCGCGGCCTGGGCGGGCGAGCCATCACCGCGACCGGCATCGCGAGTCGTCGGACGACGCGCGCGACGGGGCCCGCAGCGGCTCTTCTCGCTGTTCGTTGCGCGCGGCCATCTGGATGATCCGCTCCACCCGCCCCCGGCGCCAGCTGCTCCGTACGCCGCGAACGCCCTGCTCGTACGGCAGGTCCCGGAGGTGCAGCGGGCCAGCTGGACGGCGCTCTCGACCGCCAGCGACGCGCGCCCTGACCTGAGCTGGGTGACGTCGGGTGCGCGGCGTCGCCGATGAGCGCCGAGCGCCCCCGGTGCCACGTGGGCACGGTGGGGATGCGCCCTCCAGCGAGCCCGTGATCACGGGTCTATCTGGCGGCCGCGTTACGACGCGGCAGACAGAGTCCAGGGCAGGGGTTCGGTCGTCGGCGAACACCCTACGAGCAGCGTGCGACATCTCACTCCTCCGCGGGCACGGCCTGCGCCTGCCCGCCGGTCATCGCCTCCGGGGGTCGCGGCGGGTTGGCTGAACCAGCCCCCGCTGCCGTCGTCCAGCACCTGAAGTGCCGAAGGGCCCGCTTCCCGAAGACCATGTACAGTGACGCCTCGGGTCCGAGGGCAGGCCGGTGTCGGGAGTGCGCGCGCCGGAACCCCAGCAGGCCGGCGTACCGGGGGCGTGTGGGCGCCAGGGTCGATCAACGTTCGGACCGTGGACCGGATGCCGTCAGCCCTGATCAGGATCCCCGCGGCCGCCTCCGTCCCGTCGGCGAAACGCGCCGTGACGCCGTCGGCGGTCTCCCGCAGGTCGACCATCCGCTTGCCGTGGTGGATGCGGACGCCGCGCCGGGCGGCCTCGTCCCTCAGCGCCCGGTACAGGTCGGCGCGCCAGACGAACTGCATCGGCGGGAGGTCGGCCGGGCTCGTGAACTCGCCTCGGCCGCTTGCCGGTCCAGCTCTGCAGCACCATCGACGTGATGGGTTCGCCGATCTGCCGACGATCCCGTCCGCCTCGATCACGCTGAGGGCGTCCAAGCCGTTCGGTGCGATGCTCAGGCCTCCGCCGACACCGTCGGCGGTGCCGTCGTGCGCACTGCGTCACCCGGCCTCGAACCCGGCCTTCTGCGGGGCCATCGCCGAGGCCGGGCCGGCGATCCGCCGCCGATCACCAGATGCGGTCCTGGGTGCGGTCATCACTGCCGTCCTTCCTCGCTGCGTGACTGCCGTGTTCGACTCGGCGTCCGTGGTGGACTCGCCGTGGAACTGCGCGCCTCCGTCGCCCATCCGTTCTCGGATCGGTGATGCGGCCGACGAAGCCCTCGACGAACGCCGACTCGGCCTCCAGCAGCGCCAGCCGGTACTCCTCCTCGACCAGGAACGGCGGTGCACGCCGCCGCCTGCTGCGCTGTCGATCACGCCGCGGACCTCCTGCGCGCTGGTCGCGAGCCGTTCCTGCCGGCCGGCCAGGAGCGCGACCACCTCGCTCGGGGAGAGCGCGCCGATCAGGAGAGCGCGGCGACGAACTGCGGGTACTCGTGCTCCGGGTGTACGCCACCAGCTCACGCAGCCAGTCGCGGACCTCCCGGCGGCCGGCGTCGGTGAGGGCGTACACGGTGCGTTCCGGGCGCTGGCCCTCACGCGTCGTCTCCAGCTCGACGATGAGCCCCGCCCTGGCCAGCTGCTGGACGACCATGTACAGCGAGCCGTGGTTGAACTTGATGCTGCGGGTGTCGCCGTGGTCCCGCAGCATCCGGCTGAGCTCGTACGGATGCGCGGGTTCGCGGGTCAGGTACGACATCACGGCCAGCGCGAGCAGGTTGCTCACCGTGCGCTTCTTCGCCATGGGTGCTCCGACAGACGGCCAATAGTTGAAACTGACTATCCACTATCGGCTAGTCAGAGTCAACTATTAGGGCAGCCGACGTCGGAGGCGGGGACAGGGGGTGGGGGAGTGGAGCTCAGGTTTCGCCGAAGCCGGGATCCACCTGGTCGGGGCTCAGGCCCAGGAGGTGGGCGACCTGCTCGGCGACCACGTCGTGGACCAGGGCGGCGATCTCCGGGAGTCGCCGCCGCGGGTCTCCACGGGCCGGCGGTACACCACCACGCGGGGTGGTTCCTCGCCGCGGGAGGGGAAGAAGCGGCCGAGCGGCACCTCACCGTGCTCCCAGGGTGCGGGATCGCTCGAGCGGCACGTCCTCGACGGCGAACTCCACGCCGTCCAGCTCCGCGGCTCCAGCGCCGCTCGAGGTGCTCGACGACGTCCAGGACGAGGTCGTCGAAACGGTCGGCCCTGCTGCGCCACCCGGGCAGGTCGGCGGGCAGCAGCGGGCCGCGGAGCCCGCGGCCGTGCGCGGTCGCGCCGGTTCAGCCGCCTGAACCTGCGGCCGCCGGCCCGGCCGGGGCCGACCGGCGGGATTCCAGGGGGTCTCGGCACCTGCCGAGCGTACGGCGCGAAGGCCGGACGCGTGCCTGCTCAGGTGCGGCGTGCCGCAGTGTCCGGGCATGGTACAGCGGCGTACCTCTGGCCGCCGTGGGTGGATTTCGCCGTTGTTCCAAGACCGCGTGCCAGCAGGCCGCGGTGGCCACCCTCACCTACGTCTGCACCCGACTCCACCGCCGTCCTCGGGCCGCTGGCCACCTATGCCGAGCCGCACTGCTACGACCTGTGCGCCCAGCATGCCGAGCGGCTGACCGCCCCGCGCGGCTGGGAGATCGTCCGTCTGGCAGGGCAGCTCGAGGCGCCCGCCCCCTCGCACGACGACCTGCTCGCGCTCGCCGACGCCGTCCGGGAGGCGGCCCGGCCCAGGCCCGAGGCGGTCGCGATGCAGGCGCCGGTCAGGGCCCCCGAAGGGCGGCGGCCGCCGTGGAGATCGGCCGCCGGGGGCATCTGCGGGTGCTGCGCGACCCGGAGTAGGCCCCGACCCGGGAGGCCGCCGGAGTCGTCGCGGAAGGGACCGACTCGCCCCTGGCGTCCTGATCGCCGCGAACCGCCGGCATGTTCAAGCCCGGCGCCCATGAGTGCCGAAGCAGCAGGGACACCAGCGCCCCGGTCGACCGCGCCCCCGCCACCTCCGGCGGATCCCCGCCTCCGGCGGGATCCACTCCGGCGGGTCCGCGCCGCCAGACCTGCACGGCGGCGGCGTCACCGCGGGCGGCAGGCTCGCGGCCCCCGGCTAGCAGAAGGACTCATCGATGCCGTCTCGGTCCCCGCCACGATCTCCCGCGCCTCGACCGCGCCCCGCTCCGCGCCGTCCGGCGCCGCCGTTCCCGCTCGCTCGCCACGGTGCCGCTGGGATCGCTGACGCAGCGAGAAGCACCGCCACGCGGACAGCTGCCGGGGATGCGGCAGCGGCCGCGTGACCCGGCTCTCGCTCAGCCTCACCGACGGGACGCCGGTGGAGTTCACCTCCTGCCATCCGGTGCGAGCACCGCACGTGGGAGCACGCCGGCGCGGTGATGCCCGTGCAGACCGTCCTGGACCGCACCCGCAAGCCTGAGCCCACCCGTCCGGGTGCGGTTCGCGCCCGGATAGCCTTCGTCGGTGTCCAGCCCGACCAGCCCGGTTCCGACGTCCCCGCGGTGAGGGCGGGCTACCCGGCAGATCCTCGCCGACATCGTCAAGGCGAACGCGACATCCCGCGGCGTCGTCGGGTCGCAGCTGGACGGCCGGGTCACCCGGGCGCTGGGCGAGGCCTTCGCCCGCGCGGTGAGCCCGAGGCCGACCGCGTCGTCGTCGGCCACGACATGCGCGACACCTCCCCGGAGCTGGTCGAGGCGTTCACCGCCGGGGCCACCGCTGCCGGGCTGGACGTCGTCCGGATCGGGCTGTGCAGCACCGACGCCCTGTACTACGCCAGCGGCGCGATGCGAGCCCCCGGCGCGATGTTCACCGCCAGCCACAGCCCGGCCAGAGTGGAACGGGATCAAGCTGTGTGCGCCCCACGGTGCCCGCCCGGTCGGGCTGGACAGCTGGCCTGGCCGAGGTCCGCGACCAGGCGCGTGGCCCTGCTCCTCGACCAGGCGTGGCCCGACGTCGCGGTGCGCCCGGAGGGGGTCCGTCGCCGACCGCGACGTGTTGGCTGGCTACGCGACCCACCTGCGCTCGCTGGTGGACCTGACCGGGCTGCGACCGCTGCGCATGGTCGTCGACGCGGGCAACGGGATGGCGGGGCTCACGGTGCCGGCCGTGCTCGGTGCGTCCGCGGGGCTGCCCCCGCTGGGCATCGACGTCGTGCCGCTGTACTTCGAGCTGGACGGCAGCTTCCCCAACCACGAGGCGAACCCACTCGACCCGAAGAACCTGCGCGACCTGCAGGCCGCGGTGCCGGCGCACGGCGCGGACCTTCGGGCTGGCGTTCGACGGGGACGCCGACCGTTGCTTCGTCGTCGACGAGAAGGGCGCCACGGTCAGCCCGAGCGCGATCACGGCGATCATCGCCTCCCGGGAGATCGCCAAGGAGCGGGCCGCAGGGCGGCCGGCCACGGTGATCCACAATCTGATCACCTCACGGGTGGTGCCCGAGGTCGTCCGGCAGGCCGGTGGCACACCGGTGCGCACCCGGGTCGGGCACGCCTTCATCAAGGCGCAGATGGCCGACGCCAACGCCGTCTTCGGTGGGGAGCACTCGGCCCACTACTACTTCCGCGACTTCTGGTACGCCGACACCGGCATGCTGGCCGCGTTGCACGTCCTGGCCGCCCTGGGCGAGCAGGACCGGCCGCTATCCGAGATGGTGGCCACCTACGAGCGCTACCCGGCCAGCGGCGAGATCAACTCACGCGTCGTCGACATCGCCGATGCGACCGCCCGAGGTCGAGTCGCCTTCGCCGGCCGGCCCGGCGTGGAACTCGACCGACTGGACGGCCTGACCGTGTGCCTTCGACGGCGCCGCGGGGGCCGATGTGGTGGTTCAACCTCCGGCCGAGCAACACCGAACCGCTGCTCCGGTTGAACACCGAGGCCACCGACACCGCGACGATGGCACGGATCCGTGACGAGGTGCTGGCGATCGTTCGCGCGTCCTGATCCGGCCGCGGGCCGACGCGCACCGCCGCGAGGCGTCCAGCGCACCGGCCGGCGATAGGCGAGGATGAGCGCGTGACGAGCATGGAACCCTGGCTGCGGGAGATCCTGCGCTGCCCCTCCTGCCGGGCCAGCCTGGTCGACGGCGAGGGGCCCGACGGTGCCCGGAACTGCAATGCTCAGGCTGTCCGTTGGCCTACCGGATCGACGACGGCATCCCGGTGCTGCTCGTCGACGAGGCCCGCACCCGGGAGTGAGCGAAGCGAATGAGCCTCAACGAGCAGCTGCTCGACGACGCCGACGCGCTGGCCGGAGCCGACCCCTCGGGCAGCCTGCGCGCGCTCGCCGGGGCCGGCGCCCAGGTGCGATGCGCCCTGACCGCTACCGCCGAGGCCGGAGCTCCACCCGGTCACCGTGGACGGCCGCCCGCGTGCGGTCGTGGTGGCGAGTCTCGGCGGATCCGCCGTCGTCGGTGACGATGCTCACGCTGCTCGCCGGCGGCGGTTCGCCGGTGCCGGTCACCGTCCGCCGCGGGCCGCCGCTGCCCGGCTGGGTGGGACCCGCTGGACATGCTGGTCGCGGTGTCGATGTCCGGGCCGGGCCCCGGGCCGCTCGGGCCTCGCCGCCGAGGCGGCCCGGCGCGGGTGCCGGCTGCTCACCGTGGGTTCCCCCGACTCCCCGCTCGCCGAGGTGGCGACGCGCACCGGCGGCGTGCGTGCCCGTCCAGCCGGCCGCGACTCCGGCCGCACGCGCGTCCCGGATGGCGCTGTGGTCGCTGCTGACCCCGGTGGTCGCCGCGGCCAACGCGCTCGGGCTGACCGATGCCTCGCCGGCCGTGCTGTTGCGGGTCGCCGACCGGCTGGACGTCCCGGCGGACACCTACCGCCCCTCCTCGGACGCCTTCGTGAACCCGGCGAAGTCACTGGCGCTGGAGCTGGACTCCAGCCTGCCGGTGGTCCTCGGCGACGGCGACGTGACCGGGGTGGCGGCGTCCCGGGCGACCTCGATGCTGGCCCGGACGGCGCGGGTCCCGGCGATGCGCGGCGCGCTGCCTGACGACGCCGGGGACGTCGTCGCCACGTTCGGCGGGCCGTTCGCCGCCCGGCCGGACGACATCTTCGCCGACCCCCTACGCCGAGGGCGCCCCGGGCCGGGCACGCGTCTGCGCCTCGTGCTGCTGCGGGACGCGGCGCCGACCGTGGACCGCCCGGACGGGTCGTGGCTGGAGACCTCGCGGACCGCCGACGCCGTCCGGATCACCGCGGAGGAGGCCGGGGTGCGCGTCACCGAGGTGGCCGCCGGAGCCCGGTCACCCGCTGGAGCGTCTGGCCGACCTGGTCTCGCTGACCGACTTCGCGGCGGTGTACCTGGCGCTGGCCAGCGGGGTCGACCCGCTGACCTCGCCGCACGTCGCCGACCTGCGCGACCGCACCCGCTGAGGGGAGACCGCGTGTCGAGTGAGAGCGGCGGCAAGGCGGTCGTGGCCGCGCTCGCTGCGAACCTGGGCATCGCGGCCACCAAGATGGTCGCCTACGCGCTCACCGGTGCGGCGGCCATGCTCGCCGAGTCGATCCACTCGGTCGCGGACTCCGGCAACCAGGTGCTGCTGCTGATCGGCGGGCGCCGTGCCCGGCAGTCGGCGACGCAGGAACACCCCTTCGGCTACGGCCGCGTGCGCTACCTCTACGCGTTCGTCGTCTCGGTCGTGCTGTTCACCGTCGGCGGCCTGTTCGCGCTGTACGAGGCGTGGCACAAGTGGCAGCAGCCCGAGCCGATCACGAGCTGGCGCTGGGTGCCGATCGTCGTCCTGGTGGTGGCGATCGGGTTGGAGAGCTTCTCCTTCCGCACGGCGATCGTCCAGGCGAACCCCTGCGCCACGGGCGGTCCTGGGTCGCCTACGTCCGCGGGGCCAAGGCGCCGGAGCTGCCGGTCGTCCTGCTGGAGGACCTGGCCGCCTTGCTGGGTCTGGTGTTCGCGCTGTTCGGGGTGGGCCTCACGCTCGTCACGGAGAACGGCAGGTGGGACGCCGCCGGGACCGCTCTGATCGGGCTGCTGCTGGTCGCGGTGGCTACGGTGCTGGCGATCGAGATGGGCTCGCTCCTGGTCGGCGAGGGGGCCAATCCAGAGGTGATCGAGAAAGATCCGCGCGGCGCTGCTCGGGCCGGGGGTGACCCGTGTGATCCACCTCAGGACGCTGCACCTCGGCCCGGACGGAGTTGCTGGTCGCGGCCAAGCTCGCGGTGCCAGCGGACAGCTCCGCGCAGCAGGTGGCGGGGGCGATCGACGAGGCCGAGGCCCGGGTCCGCTCCGTGCTGTCCATCGGGGCGATGATCTTCCTCGAACCCGACATCGACCGCGAGCCGGCGGAGGCCGCGACCGATCCCGCCGTCCCCGCTGATCATGGCCGCGGCGTTGGTTCTGGGCCCGTGAGACCGACACCTGCTCCGTGATCAGCGCGCTGCGCCTCAGGGCCTGTCTGATGGATCTTTGCCTGCTGCTCGCTACGGCCTGATCCATCAGACAGGCCTAAACTCGGGGTGTGCTGGGGAGTGACGGCCGCGGGAACCGGCGCCTCGGACCGGCCGGATGACCGGCTGGCTGGACGGGCTGCTGAACCTGCCGGCTCCGGTGGCCCTACCTGCTGGTGGCCGCGCTGGTGTTCGGCGAGGCCGCCGTGTTCGTGGGCTTCGTCCTCCCCGGTGAGACCGCAGTCGTGCTCGGCGGCGTCCTCGCGTACCGGGGGACCTCTCGCTGCTCCGCGCTGCTCGGCGTGGTGATCGTCGCCGGCGGTCGTGGGGGACACCGTCGGGTACGAGGTCGGGCGGCGCTACGGCGACTCGGTCCTGCGGATCCGCCCGCTGCGGCGGCACGAACCGCGCCTTGCCACCGCGCAGGACTTCCTCCGACGGCGCGGGGCGTCCGCCGTCTTCCTCGGGCGGTGGACGGCGTTCCTGCGTGCGGTGATGCCGGGGCTCGCAGGGGTCAGCCGGATGCGCTACCCGCGGTTCCTCGCGTTCAACGCGCTGGGGGGATCGCGTGGGGTACGACGTTCGTCCTCGTCGGCTACCTGGCGGGCGACTCCTACGCGCGCGGGTGGAGAAGATCGCGGGTCGCAGCGCGGCCGCGGTGACGGCGGTGGTGGCGCTGATCCTGCTGGTCGTCTGGCACCGCCGCCGGGCGGTCCGGCAGGCGGAGGTGCTGGAGGAGCGGCAGGAGGACGCCGCCTGACGGCGGTCCACGTCGTTCGGGTCGCCGCCGGGCCGTGGGCTTTTGCTATCGTGGCGGAGTCCGGCGTCGGTGCATGCCGTGGGCCCAGAGGGGGCCGCGCCGGGGCGGTCGAGTGGCGTGTCTCGTCGTGAAGCTGACGTGCCTCCCGTCCCGCACAACCCCGGAAGCTTTGACCCCTGGAGGGTTTTGCCATGACCAGAGACTTCTCCGTGGCCGACCTGGCGCTGGCCACGGCCGGCCGGCACGAGATCCGCCTGGCCGAGCACGAGATGCCCGGACCTGATGGCGCTGCGCGCGGAGTACGCCGCAGTCCAGCCGCTGGCCGGCGCGCGGATCTCCGGCTCGCTGCACATGACCGTGCAGACCGCCGTCCTGATCGAGACCCTGGTCGCGCTCGGCGCCGAGGTCCGCTGGGCGTCGTGCAACATCTTCTCCACCCAGGACGCCGCGGCCGCGGCGGTCGCGGTCGGGCCGGACGGAACTCCGGACCAGCCGCGCGGCATGCCGGTGTTCGCCTGGAAGGGCGAGACGCTGCGCCGAGTACTGGCAGTGCACCGAGCAGCGCGCTGCTCTGGCCGGACGGCGAGGGCCCGAACATGATCCTCGACGACGGCGGTGACGCCACGCTCCTGGTGCACAAGGGAGTCGAGTACGAGGCCGCCGGCGCGGTGCCGCAGCCGGAGGACGGCGACAGCGTGGAGTGGCGCGTCGGTCCTGGACCTGCTGCGCGCCTCGCTGGCGAGCCGACCCGCAGCGCTGGACCCGGCTGGCCGCCGGGATCAAGGGCGTCACCGAGGAGACCACGACCGGCGTGCACCGGCTGTACGAGATGCACAAGGCCGGCTCGCTGCTGTTCCCGGCGATCAACGTGAACGACTCGGTGACGAAGTCGAAGTTCGACAACAGGTACGGCTGCCGGCACTCGCTGATCGACGGCATCAACCGGGCCACCGACGTGCTGATCGGCGGCAAGGTCGCGGTGGTCTGCGGCTACGGCGACGTCGGCAAGGGCTGCGCGGAGTCGCTGCGCGGGCAGGGCGCCCGGGTCGTCATCACCGAGGTCGACCCGATCTGCGCGCTGCAGGCCGCGATGGACGGCTACCAGGTCGCGCGGCTGGAGGACGTGGTCGCCGGCGCGCGACATCTTCGTCACCGCGACCGGCTGCCGCGACGTCATCACCGCCGAGCACATGGCGGCGATGAAGCACCAGGCGATCGTCGGGCAACATCGGCCACTTCGACAACGAGATCGACATGGCCGGCCTGGGCCGGCATCCCGGGATCACCAGGATCGAGATCAAGCCGCAGGTGCACGAGTGGCGCTTCTCGGCCGGTGACGGTCGGGCACTCGATCATCGTGCTGTCCGAGGGCGGCTGCTGAACCTCGGCAACGCGACCGGGCACCCGAGCTTCGTGATGTCGACGTCGTTCAGCAACCAGGTGATCGCCCAGGTCGAGCTGTTCAGCAGGACCGCGCGACTACGCCATCGGCGTCCACACGCTGCCGAAGCACCTGGACGAGATGGTGGCCCGGCTGCACCTGGACGCTCTCGGCGTCCGGCTGACCGAGCTGACCAAGGAGCAGGCGTCCTATCTCGGCGTCGACGTCGGCGGCCCGTACAAGGCCGACCATTACCGCTACTGAGCGGCGCGACGGCGGCTACGATCGGCGTCTAAACGATCATCGGAGGCTGCCGTGACCACAACCCCGTCCCCGTCCGGAACAGCGGCGGCCACCGATCGGCTCCAAGGACCTGTTCGCCCGTGCCACCGCGGGCTTCGGTACGGCCGTGCACGCGGTCGGCGAGAACGACTGGCGCCTGCCCACGCCCTGCGCCGACTGGAACGTGCGAGCTCTCGTCGAGCACGTGGTGGAGCGAGCACCGGTGGGTGGTCCCGCTGCTGGCCAGGGCGGACGATCGCGGACGTCGGCGACGAGCTGTCGGGCGACCTGCTTCGGCGACGACGGCCGATCGCCGCGCACGACGACGCGGCGGCGCAGGCGACGGCCGCGGTCGCGGACGCCGACCTCTCCGCGATCACCCACCTGTCGTTCGGCGACGTCCCGGCCGAGAGTACATCAGGCAGCTGCTGGCCGACCTGCTGATCCCACGGCTGGGACCTGTCGCGGGCGCTCGGGCTGGATGAGCGGCTGGACGCGGAGGTGGTGTCCGAGGTCGCGGGCTGGTTACCGAGCGGGGAGGACCTGTACCGGCAGGCCGGCGCGGTCGGTCCCCGCCCGTCGGGGGGACGCCGCCCGACGGGCAGGACAGCCCTGCTGGTCGCCTTCGGGCGCAGCCCCTCCACCGACGACACCCTGTCGGTCCTGCGGCGGTTCAACGAGGCGTTCGGCCGCCGCGACGTGGACGCCGATGATGGCCTTGATGACCGACGACGTGGTGTTCCGAGGACACGCAGCCCGCCGGACGGGCTGTCGGCACGCCCGGCCAGGCGGCGCGTGCGGAGCGTTCTGGGAGGAGTTCTTCGGTTCCTCTCCCGCGGACGGACTTCGTCACGGAGGAGGGGCCATCGCCGGTGACCGGGCGCACCTACCGGTGGCGGCTTCGACTGGGACGGCGGGTCACGTGCGCGGGCGTGGACGTGTTCCAGGTCCGGGACGGGAAGGTCGCCGAGAAAGCTCGTCTACGTCAAGGGCTGAGCCCGTCCTCGTGCTCGCCGATCAGGCGGGTGCTGGTGGCCGACAGGGGGGACGCCCCCGGCGCCGCCGAGTCCCGCTCCAGGCGAGCGGGCCTCGCCCATCAGGCGCACCTCGTCGCGGCGTCGCCGTTCGGCCAGGACGGCGGCCAGAAACGTCTCTGGGTGCGTCCCGGCGGGCGGCGGCGGCGCACGTACCGGCCGATCTGCTCGGCGAGCGCGATCGCCAGGCGTTGGCGCGACGACGGGTGCAGCGCCCCCGCTCGGCCGAGGAACTGCCGCACCGCCATCGCGAGCCGGGTCAGGATCCGGCCGAGGTCGGCACCGCGCGCCCAGCCGGCCAGCTCGGGCGGCATGCTCACCGGCGCTGTCGATCGGGCGGCGGTGCGCTCCCGATCACGTAGAGTGCCGGCCAGGATGTCGCCGACCCGCTTGCCCCGCGGGTTGGCCAGCGACGAGATCAGCGCGATGCTGCCGAAGGTCAGGTAGATCTCCACGACGGCGAGCAGGCCGCGGGTCAGGGGCCTGGCGAAGCGGACCGGGCCGCCGTCGTCGCGGACCACGCGCCAGCCCGAAGGCGAGCTTGCCGAGCGAGCGCCCCCGGGTGACGGTCTCCACCGTCACCGGCCACCCGACCAGCGTCGCCACACCCAGATGCCGAGCACGATCGCGGGAGACCGCGGCGCGCGTCGGCGTCCGGGGCCACCGTCGCCACGACCACGGTGAGCCCGATACCGACCGCCAGCTGGACCACGAGGTCGATGCTGAACGACAGCGCCCGCGTGGCGAACGACGCCGGGCGCAGCTCGAGCACGACCGCCTCGCCGGTGACCAGGTCGCCCGAGAGCCCCAGGTCCTCCAGCGCCGGGTCGAGACCGCCCGGGTCCACCCCGTCTCGCTCACGTCGCGCTCATGTCCCGAGATTAGGCCCCTGTGTGTGATCTTGATGCGTCGTCCTGAGACGCCATGGGCGTGTCCGTCGCGGTTCTGTCTCACGATGACGAGGGACGTCGGCGGGGCGACGCGCCACCGCCTCTAGGGTTGGCCGGAATGGACCTCGACGCGTTCGTGGCCGTGCACCAGGCCGGAGTGGGAGCGGCTGGACGCTCTGGCCCGGCGCCGGCGGCTGTCCGGCGCTGAGGCGGACGAGCTGGTCCGGCTCTACCAGCGTGCGGCCACGCACCTGTCCGTGGTGCGCTCCGCCGCGCCGGATCCCGCCCTGGCAGGCCGGCTGTCCACCAGCGTGGCGAGGGCGCGGGCCGCGATCTCCGGCGGGCACGAGCCACCGTGGCGGGAGCTGGCCCGGCTGGTCACGGTCTCGTTCCCCGCCGCCGTGTAGGCGCGCACGGTGGTGGGTGGCGGCCTCGGCGCAACGTTCACCGTCAGTCATAGCGCTGGCGGCCGGCATCTGGGTGGCGAGCAGCGCCGTCGGCACGAGCGGCGGTCGGGTCGGACGCCGAGATCCGCCGCCTCGTCGAGGTCGACTTCGAGGAGTACTACCGCCAGTTCCCGCCGTCGAGCTTCGCCGCCCGGGTGTGGACCAACAACGCCTGGATCGCCGCGATGTGCGTGGTCGTCGGGATCACGCGGTGTCGGCGTCGTGTGGCTGCTCTTCCAGAACGCCGCTGAACGTCGGCGTGGTGGGCGGGCTGATGGCCGCATACGGCCGCCTCGAGCTGTTCTTCGGCCTGATCCTTCCGCACGGGCTGCTGGAGCTCACCGCGGTCGTTCGTCGCCGTGCGGGCGCGGGGCTGAAGCTGTTCTGGGCGTGGGTGGACCCCGGGCCCGTGCCCCGGATGCAGGCGCTGGCGGTCGAGGGCCGGTCGATGATCACAGTGGCGCTCGGCCTGATCGGCGTCCCTCGCGGTCTCCGGGGTGATCGAGGCGTTCGTCACGCCGTCCGGCCTGCCGCACGTGGGCGCGCATCGCGATCGGCGTGACCGCCTGGACGGCGTTCCTCGCCTACGTGGTCGTCTTCGGCCGGCCGGCGGCGCAGGCGCGGGTGAGACCGGGGACGTGCGGGCCGAGCTCGCCGGGGACGTTGCGCCCGTCGCCGGATAGGTGCTCGGCACACCTTCCTCCGCCGTCCGGACCATCCCCGACCGCCCGGTTGCCCTAGATCATCGCCATCTCGTTGCTTTCCGGCCACGCTGCGTGATAATGCTTAGCGTTACTATTCCGTCACTCCTTGTGAGGGTTGGTCGAGGTCGGGTGGAGATCAGCGGCGGGTACGGCGACGAGGTCCGCGAATCCGGTTGGTGGCCGGAGTCGGTGCGGCAAGTCATGCGCGCTGGGGCTTCCCGCGCAGCCCGGTCGGACGGCGCGGCCTGCACGAGGACGCCGTGGAGGGATTCCGGGACTACGTGGCCCAGGCTCTGGAGCGGGCCGACGCCGAGCGGGCGTCGCTGATCGCCGAGATCGACCGGCTGCACCAGTACATCCGCACCCAGTGGGCGTGCCACCGCCCCAGCGGCCGAGCAGGAGCACGACCTCCCCGCGACCACGCCGTGTCAGGGGCCCTGGGACGGCGCTGCACCCGGTGGGACGGCTTGGCGGACGTCGTTCGGCGGGACGGTCTGGTGGACCTGCCGGCGTCCCCGGCGGCCAGGCGCTGGAGGTGCTGGCCCGCGCCCAGGCGATCGCCGACCAGCGGGTCGCCGAGGCGCAGGCGCGGCTGGAGGACGCCGATCGTGCGGATGGCCGAGGCCGAGCGGCTGGTCGAGAGCGCGGAGAAGCGGGCCAGCCTGGCGCGCGAGCAGGCACGGCAGTGCATGGCCGAGGCCGACGAGGCGATCCAGCAGCGGTGGGAGCGGGCCGAGCAGGGAGATGGCGGCCCGTCGGGCGACGGCGAGAGCCGGGATCAACTACCGGCTGGGCTCGGTCGAGGACGACGCCCGTGCGCGTGATCGAGCGGGCCTGGAACGAGTACGAGGACGTGCTCACCGCGCGCACCGCCGCTCCGGAGCACGCCGCCCAGCGCGCCCTGGAGGACTATCACGACGAGTCCGCGGTCGAGGCTGTCCGGCCCGACCGTGCGCGCCGAGCTCGAGATGAAGGCGGCCTACCTGCGCACGTTCGGCCGGGCCAGCGCGGCGGCGCAGCGGTCAACCCTCGAGATCGTCCGGCAGGAGCTCCAGCGCCTGACCGGGCCGGCGAGGCAAGCGGAGCAGCCGGTGCAGGTGCCGGCCTACCGGATCTCCGCGACCGGCGACCTGATCCGGCTCGAGATCGTGGAGCAGCCGGCGGACGGCGCCCGGACCCGTCCGATGGCGGCGGCCCGCAGGCCGAGGCCGACCTCTCCGCTCGGTCGCCGCCCCTTCGGGAGGCCGCTGACCGGCGCTCGGGTTCGTACAGCCTCCCGGCGGCGCTTGAGCGCCAAGTAGCGGTCGGCCAGCCGGGGCGGCAGGTCCGTCGGCCGGGCGTCCACGACGTCGACGCCGCGCGCGGATCAGCTCGGCGGTCACCGCCGCCCGGTCGAGGAAGGCGCGCTCGGCCGCGCGCGGCCCCGTAGACCGCGTAGGCGTCGCCCCGACCGGCGGCCATCGCCGCCAGCGCCGGATCGGCGACCGAGGCGAGGACGACCGTGTGGTGGCTGGTCAGCCGGTGCACGCACCGGCAGCAGGCCCTCCTCCACGGCCGCCGCGCTCCAGCGGCGCTGAGCAGCACGACCAGCGCCCCGCTGGGACATCCTGGCCCGGATCTGGGAGACGATCGCCGTCCAGTCCGCCTCCACGAGGTCGGGCTCCAGGTCGGCGCATCGCGCTCGACCAGCGCGCGGCAGCAGTCGGTCGGGAGGCGCCCTCCACCCGGCGCCGCACGCGCCGGTCCATCGCGATCATGTCGACGCGGTCGCCGGCCCGGGAGGCCAGCGCCGCCAGCAGCAGCGCGGCGTCCATCGCGGCGTCCAGCCGGGGCTCGTCGCCGACCCGCCCGGCCGACGTCCGGGAGGTGTCGAGCAGCAGCAGCACCCGCCGGTCGCGCTCGGGGCGCCAGGTCCGGACGACGACCTGCTGGCGACGGGCGGTGGCGCGCCAGTCGATCGAGCGCACGTCGTCGCCGATGACGTAGTCGCGCAGCGAGTCGAACTCGGTGCCCTGGCCGCGGATCCGCAGGCTGGTCCGCCCGTCCAGCTCGCGCAGCCGGGCCAGCTTCGCTCGGCAGGTGCTTGCGCGAGGTGAACGGCGGCAGCACCCGGACAGCGTCCGGGCGCGGGCAGCCAGGCCTGGCGGGCCGCGAGCCCGAGCGGGCCGAGCTGCGCACGGCACGTGCGTGACCGCGCGGTCGCCGCGCCGGGTGGGCACGCAGGGCAGTGACGACGCCGGCGGCGCTCGCCGGGGGCAGGTCGATGCGCGTGCCGGGTCGATCCGAGCGCCCGGCCGACGGCGGCCAGCGTCCGCGCGAGCGCCGCCGGATCGCCGCGCGCCGCCGCTGTTCTCGATCACCAGCGCGGCGGTCGACCGGCTCGCCCAGCCGGACCGCACCTAGATGGTTCCCGCCGGACGCCCAGCGATCAGCGTCGACCCGGCGAGCCGCGATGTCGGCAGCACGGCGACCACGCGACCAGCACGGCCCAGCCGAGCACCGTCGCCCAGCCGGGAGCCAGCGCGACCGGGAGCACGCCGAGCAGCGCCAGCAGTCGCCGCCCGTCCGGTGATCGCCACGACCGCCCGCCTACTCCGCGGGACTCACCGCGGCACCGGGACGGCGGCCGAGACGCTGTCCAGCACGCCGTCCGCGCGTGGTGCCCTCGAGCTCGGCCTCCGGCCGGAAGCTGCGACCCGGTGCCGCAGCGTCGGGCCGGGCCAGCGCCTTGACGTCGTCCGGGGTGACGTAGTCGCGGCCGGACAGCCAGGCCCACGCCCGGCTGGTGGCCAGCAGCGCGGTGGCGCCGCGCGGGGACACGCCCAGCGCCAGCGACGGCGAGCTGCCGGGTGGCCCGGACGAGGTCGACGATGTAGCCGATGCACCTCGGCGCGACCGCGACCGTCGCGGACGGCCGCGCGGCCCGCCGCGAGGTCGGCCGGCCCGGCCACCGGGCCGATCGCCGGCGGCGGCCAGGTCGCGCGGGTCGAAGCCGGCGGCGTGCCGGGCGCAGCACCTCGAGCTCCTCGCTCGCGCGGCGGGCAGCGGCATCGTCAGCTTGAGCAGGAACCGGTCGAGCTGCGCCTCCGGCAGCGGGTAGGTGCCCTCGTACTCGACCGGGTTCTGGGTGGCGGCGACCGATGAACGGCTCGGGCAGCGGCCGGGGCCGCCCGTCGACGCTGACCTGCCGCTCCTCCATCGCCTCCAGCAGCGACGCCTGGGTCTTCGGCGGCGTCCGGTTGATCTCGTCGGCGAGCAGCAGGTTGGTGAACACCGGGCCCTCGCGGAACGAGAACTCGGCCGTCCGCGCGTCGTAGACCAGCGAGCCGGTGACGTCGCCGGGCATCAGGTCCGGGGTGAACTGCACCCGCGTGGTCTGCAGCTCGCAGCGCCGCCGAGAGCGCGCGCACCAGCAGCGTCTTGGCGACCCCGGGGACGCCCTCGAGCAGCACGTGACCGCGGCAGAGCAGGCGCGATGCACCAGGCCGGTGACCGCCTGGTCCTGGCCGACGACGGCCTTGGCCACCTCGGCCCGCACGCGGCTCAACGCCTCCCGGCGCCTGCTCCGGCCGGCGCCTGTTCTGGCCCGCGTGCCCGACGGATCGTGGGGGTGTCGGTCACGTCGCTGTGCACCTTTCTGTTCGTCGATTCCCCGCCGGGCCGCACCGGCGGTCACGGCTCGCGCGCGAGCGCCTCCTCGAAGGCGTCCAGCCGCGCGGCCAGCCGGACCAGCGCCGCGTCGTCCGCCGGCGCACGGTCCGGCAGCAGGGCGTCGTTGACGTCGTCACCGGGCCACCCGAGTCGCGACCGGCGACCAGCCCGGCGACCACCTCCGGGTGGTCTCCGGTCGGCACGTCGAGCCGGGCCGCCGAGCCGGCGCAGGCAGCGCCGGTGCGCACGTGGCCGCGGCCGCGCGACCGCGGGCGCGGGACAGAACGGTACAGCCGGGCGCGCCCCTCCTGGGTCTCGCTGGCCCGGACCACCACCGGCAGCGGTTCGGTGACCAGACGGCCGAGCGGCGCGAGCGCCAGAGCCAGCGCGACGCCCGCGGCGATCGCGATGTCGATCAGGTCACCCACCCGACCCACCGGCGGCAGCAGCTCCGACGAGCGTCGGAGGCTGGCCGCGCGCGCTCAGCTCCGAGCGAGGTCCGGCAGGTACCAGACGAGCGCAGGCGTCGTGCCCAGGAGCGCGAGAGCGACCAGCGCCGCGTTGCCGTCCTCGGCCGAGGTACGGCGTTGGTCAGCACCTGCGGCCTGGCCGAGCACCGTGAACCGTGCGCCGCCGGCGGAGTTGTCGGACCACGCGACAGCGCGTGCCGACGGGATCGCGCGCGGTCGTGGTAGCGAGGGGATCCGCGCCGTCTTGGCGTGTAGGTGCATCACGCCGCGCCGGTGCCGGGCCCGCGGCATCGGCCGTCGGGATCGGCAGCAGCCGGCCGGTCGTACCGCCGCGGCCGACCACCCCGGCGGGCGCACCTGCGGCGCCGAGCCTGTCCAGCACGATCGGCATCCAGGTGCGACCAGCACGAGGTCGGCGCCGGAGTGGCATGGCGGCCAGCGCGGTCGAGCTGGTCAGGGTCGAGCAGGTGGGGTCGACGATCGACCAGCGTGGCCGCCGGGGACCGCTCCCCGCACGGCGTCCTCGTCAGGTGCCGGACCCGGTACCACCCGCACGCCCTTCCCGCCGCAGGATCTGCGCGCACCCGCGCGCGCGCCCTGCGGGGTGGCACTGTCCGGGTCAGAGCGCTCGCCAGTGGTCGCTGACGGCATCGAGCAGTGCCCCGACCACCGCGACGAGGACGACCAGCCGGCCGGCCACGGCCAGCGGGCCACGGCGCCAGCGGCGCCGGGCGGTGCCCGCGTGCCGCCGCCGGCCGGGTCGCCGGAGGCGTTCCCGCCGGCGCGGGCGGCAGGCGGCGATCGCGGCGGTCACCGCCATCGCGGCGACCCGGCGCGACGGTCTCGGCGGCGGGGCGGGCCAGCCGGACCGCCTCGTCCAGGCTGCGCAACCGACGCGTCGGCCTGCGGCGTCCCGGGCCGGTGCCCGTAGCAGAACCTCGTCGAAGGTGCGGGCGGCCGCCGGCGAGATCGGCGTGCAGCGGCGGCAGCACTGAGTGCCGCCTCGGCGGCCGAGCTCGTCCGGCCGTGCGGCCGGTGGAGGGCGTGATGATCGCGCGTTCCTCCAGCTGCCGGGCCACCGCACCGGAAGCGCTCCAGGACGGCGGCCGACCATTCGCCCGGGCGGCGTGCCGGTCGGCGGCCGCCCGGTGTTCCGGCCGCGTCCGTCACCGAGCCCGGAGACCTCGGCCGGAACCCGGCAGGCGGGCAGCCCTGCGCAGCCCGCCCGTGCCGGGCCGAGGGCGTACAGGACGACCGCCGACGATCACCGCCGGTCAGCGCAGCGAGCATGATCGACGATCCCGTGTGCATGCGGGCCAGCCGGATCCGGGACAGGTGGTCGCAGCAGCCACGCCACCGCCCGCGGCCGAGCAGACCCGGCCGGGCCGCGGCTGGTACTCCCGCCGGGACGAGCTCGCTCGATCGCCAGCCGGCGGGCCTGTTCGCGGTCGGGTTGGACCGGGACCCGGGCCAGATGCCCGCCAGGGCCGGAGAGATGCCTGCACCAGCGCCGATTCCGCCCCTCGCTGGCCCGGATCAGCTCGACGTCCAGGCCCTCGCGACGCATCCGGAGGTCGATGTAGAGCAGCGCGGTGACCGCGCGCCTGGAACGGGTAGAAGATCGCACCGGCGACGATCGTGGCCGAGTCCCGCGGATCGACCAGCTGGGCCAGGGTGATCCCGAAGTTGCCGTACGGGACCTCCTGCCCGAGTGTACCGAGCAGGGCGGAGATCACCGCGAGCGGCACCGTTGATCACGCTGCTCAGCGACGGCTGACCAGGATCGCCGGTGAGCAGCAGGATCCCGAGCACCCGCCAGAAGCTGCCGCGGATCAGCCGCCCACGAGCGGCCGATGCGCGGCGATCACCGGCTGGTCCTCCAGCAGCAGCGCCGGCGGGGCCATCGACCAGCTTGGACGCCGAGCAGGACGGCGATCGGCACGGCGGCGAGCAGGCCCACCACGAGCAGCACGGCCCCGGCCTCCGGTCGCCCCGGCCGATCGAGCAGCAGGGTCCCTGGCAGGTCGAGGACGACGACCACCGCCAGCTCGATCGCCAGCGGACACCAGCGACCGCGACGCCGATCAGCGCCGCCATCCGGCCCCGGGTCCGCTGCCAGAGCACGCCCGGCGGGTGCGCTGGCCGAGCACCGCAGCCGCTCACCGCGACGATCAGCAGGCCGGTCACGACCGTCGCCGCCAGGCCACTCGGATCACCGCCGGGACGACCAGGAGCTGCTGGCCAGCCCGGCGACGCCGGCGGCGATCTCCTGCGGGCTCGCCGGCTCGGTCCCGGACTGGGTCGCGCAGCGCGGGCTCGGCTGAAGGCCAGCAGCGCCGAGGCCTGCGGCACCGCGCGGTGATCAGCGTGGTGATCGCGATCACCACGGCGGACACCCCGATCATCGTGCGCGGGTTCGTGCGCAGCGCCTGGAACGCGCCGTCGTAGATCTCGCCGCAGGCTGACAGCGGGCGCAGCGGGATGATCCCGGGCTTCGGCCGCGCCGGGCTGCCACCCGCATGGACGCCCAGCCTCCGGGCGTCAGCCCGGTTGGCCCGGTACCCGGGCTGCCCGGGTAACCCGGCTGGCCCCAGCCTGTGCCAGCCCCACCGTTACGGCGGGCTGCCCCAGGCCGGCTGACCCCAGCCCGGCTGCCGCCGACTGACGTCGCAGCGCCCGGCTGGCCGGCGAGCAGCGACTCGCGGAGGCCGGCTGGCCGCCACCCGGCTGCGGGACTGCGGCCGGATCTGCGGTGGTGGTCGTGGCGGTGGCGCGGGCGGATAGCTGGACGGCGCGCCGGCGGGTCGGCTGGTCGGGCTCTCTGCCACGGCGCCGGAGGGGAGGCTCGGGCGTCGGCCGCTCCGGGCTGGATGGCGTCGTCCACGGCGTCCAATCCTGGCACGAGCACCGCCGTGCAGGGCCGACGGCGCGACCCGCACGACACGGGTCGGCGCGTCCCCGTGTCGCGTCACACTGCAGCGGTGTCGACGATGTGGGCCATGAAGGGTCGCGTACTGGTGGTCGACGACGACGCCGCCCTGGCCGAGATGCTCGGCATCGTGCTGCGCGGGGAGGGGTTCGAGCCGGCGTTCTGCGCCGACGGCGACGAGGCGCTCGGACGCCTTCCGCGGCATCCCGGCCGGACCTGGTCCTGCTCGACCTGATGCTGCCCGGGCTAGGACGGCATCGACGTCTGCCGGCAGATCCGCGCCGAGTCCGGCGTGCCGATCGTGATGCTCACCGCCAAGACCGACACCGTGGACGTCGTGCTCGGCCTGGAGTCCGGTGCCGACGACTACGTGGTCAAGCCGTTCAAGCCGAAGGAACTGGTCGCCCGGGTCCGCGCCGGCTGCGCCGGACCGACGAGCCGCGCGCCGGAGATGCTGGCAGATCGGCGACGTCGACCATCGACGTCGCCGGCCACTCGGTCACGCCGCGACGGGCAGACGATCATCGCTCACCCCGCTCGAGTTCGACCTGCTGGTCGCGCTGGCCCGCAAGCCGTGGCAGGTCTTCACCCGCGAGGTGCTGCTCGAGCAGGTCTGGGGCTACCGGCACGCCGCGGACACCCGGCTGGTCAACGTGCACGTGCAGCGGCTCGCGCTCGAAGATCGAGAAGGATCCCGAGCGCCCGGAGATCGTGCGTGACCGTGCGCGGCGTCGGCTACAAGGCGGGGCCGGCCTGACGAGCGTGACGCCGCGGGCCGGGTGCGGCCGGATGCGTGCCGGGCGCCGTCCAGGCCGGGCGAGCCGCGTGCGGCGTCCGACCGCCTGGCGCGCCGGGCGTCTGCTCCTGGCTCGGTGGCGCACCACGCCGGCAGCCCGGTTGCTGCGCTTCGGCCGCGCGGCCCGTCGGCGCTGGCGCCGCTCGCTGCAGCTGCGGGTGGTCACCACGACGATGCTGCTCGGCAGCGTCGTGATCGTTGCGCTCGCGGTGTCTTCCTGTTCGACGGGGATCAGCGAGCGGCCTGCGTCGACGCGGCGGGAGGTCGCGCTTCGCCGAGGCGGCCCGGCTGACCGACGAGCGCCGAGAACTGCGTCAGCCACGCAACGTGAGCGACGCCGACAGCGTGAACAACCTGATCCAGGACACGGTGCAACCAGGCTGCAGGGGCCCGGTCGACGAGCAGGAACGCGCTGTGGTCCTGGTGCGCGCGGAGACTCACGCCGGTGCCGGTGGGCTACGACGGTGGCAGCCGTCACCGGCGGCGTCGGCGTCGAGACCTGCGCCACGCAGACCTGCGCGGCCGAGGTGAACTCGGCAGGCCCCGGCAGCAGAGCGAGCGGTTCCCACTGCCCGCGGCCGTCGCCCCGGCGCCGTGGCGCACCGGTGCCGGCGCTCGGCGTCGGGTCGATCGTCAACGTCCCGCTGGCGAGGCGGTACGAGCTGTACTTCGTCTTCCGGCTGGAGCCGCGAGCATGGAGATCCTCGAGACTGGTGCAGCGCACGCTTCGTGATCGGCGGGCTGTCGCCCTGGTGCTGCTGGTCGGCGCGGTCGGCGCATGCTGGTCACCCGTCAGGTGGTCGCGCCCGGTCCGGCAGGCCGCGCAGACGGCCGAGGAGCTGGCCTCCGGACGGCTGGACCGGCGGATGCAGGTACGCGGCGAGGACGACCTGGCCCGGCTGGCCGGGCGTTCAACGAGATGGCTGCCAGCCTGGAGCGCCAGATCCACCGGCTGGAGGAGCTGTCCGGCGTGCAGCGGCGGTTCGTCTCCGACGTCTCGCACGAGCTGCGCACGCCACTCACCACGATCCGGATGGCCAGCGAGGTGATCCTGTCGAGTCGCAGGAGGCGTTCGACCCGGCGACGCGCGCGCAGCGCCGAGCTGCTGCAGGACGCAGCTCGACCGGTTCGAGGCGCTGCTCGCGCGACCTGCTGGAGATCAGCCGCTTCGACGCAGGTGCGGCCGTGCTCGAACTCGAGCCGCGTCGACCTGCGCGAGCTCGTCGCCCGGGTCGGTCGAAGGACTCGGCGCCGCTGGCGCGAGCGGCGGGGCACGTCGTGCAGGTGCGGCGTCGCCGGCGCCGTGCCTCGCGCGGAGGTGGACCCGCGCCGGGTGGAGCGGATCGTGCGCAACCTGCTGGTCAACGCGATCGAGCACGGCGAGCGGCGCGCCGGTCGAGGTCACCGGTGGCCGCCGACGACGACGCGGTCGGCGGTCGGCGGTCCGCGACCACGGCGTCGGCCTGCGCCCGGCGAGCAGCAGATGGTGTTCAACCGGTTCTGGCGCGCCGACCCGGCGCGGGCCCGGACCACCGGCGGGACCGGGCTGGGGCTGGCCATCGCCCTGGAGGACGCCCACCTGCACGGCGGGCTGGCTGCAGGTCTGGGGGAGCGCGGGGTGGGCGCGTACTTCCGGCTGACGCTGCCCCGCCAGGCGGGCGTGGTGCTGGGCGCGTCACCGCTGCCGCCGGTGCCGTACCGCCGGAGTACGTGACGGCTGCGGATCGCAGAACGGCGGCGCCGTTGCCCCGGCGGACGCCATGGCCGTGATTCCCCTGCTCGCCCCGGTGGACGGGCGCGATGGCTGAGCCTCCCGGCCCGGCCTGCAGCCGGCGCCGCCGCCGCGGCGTGATGGCGGCCGCCGCCCTCGCCGTGGTGCCGGTGCTGTCCCTGCTCTCCGGGTGCGTGACGATCCCCGACCACGGGCCGGTGGTGGAGGAGCGCCCGGTCGGCGGGACCCTGGGGCCGGTCTTCCAGGTGCTGGCCGAGGGCGCCGCGCCCGGCGCCGGACCCGGAGGAGATGGTCGAGGGGTTCCTCCAGCGCGGCCGCCGAGCTTCACCGACGAGCACCGCGTGGCACGCACGCTTCCTCGTGCCCGCAGCGGGCGGCGGCCTGGCTGACCCGAACAAGTCCGTGGCAGATCTACCCCGGCCAGGCAGTTCGCTCACCGTCGGCCTGGTGTCCCTTGACGGCGAGCCGGTGGCCTGCCGACCGGCGACTCACCGCCACGCCCACGGCCCGACGGCGTCCACCGACCCGTCCCCGTCCCCGTCCGCCACGGCCACGCCGCCGGAGACCGCCGCGCAGGCCGCCGTGGTCGAGGCGACGGTCCCGGTCGCACGCGCAGATCGACGCCGACGGCCTGTCACACGGCGGCAGTCGCAGGACCCGACGAGACGATCCGCTTCGGTCCTGGTCCGGCTGGGCGGGCAGTGGCGGATCTGCCAGCTCGGTCCCCGACGGGATCCTGCTGACCGAGGCACCGACTGGTCGACCTCACCTTCCGCGCGTTCAGGCGTCTACTTCGCCGACCTCGACCGGCAGCTTCCTGGTGCCCGAGGTGCACTGGTTCCCGGTCAACAACGCCACCCTCGACGGCTGCTGGTCGAAGGCCATCCTGTCCGGACCCTCGCCCGTGGCTGCGTCCGCGCGCTGGCCTCGGTGGTCCCCACGGCACGCGGATGGCCGTGCCTGCCGTGCCGGTCGGGTCGGACGGCGTGGCGGTCGTGGACCTCAACGACACCGTGCTGAAGGCCGACCACCGCGCACCGCGTGATGCTGCTCAGCCCAGCTGCGCAGCGACGCTGCGTCGGCGTCGGCGGGATCACCTGACGTGCAGGGTCACGGTCCGCCGGGGCGGCGTTCTCCATGCCGGCCGCCGAGCGGCCCGGCCCCGCCACGCGCAGCCGGACGAGCCGGAGCACCGTCTGCAGGTGGACCCGCAGGTCGACACGCAGGCCACTGGTGCTGGACGGCCACCGGCGGCTGGCGCGGATCCAGGGGTCGGGCTGGCCCGGACGCAACCCTGGCCGTCGTTCGAGGGCATCGACGCCGCTGGCCGCGCGCCGAGCCACCGCTCCGGCAGGGTGCCGCCGACGGGAGCGCCTACGCCGTGCTGGATTCGGGGGCCGCACCAGGCCTCGCTCTACCAGCTGCCCGGCACGCCCAGGGCCGAGACGCTGCTGAGCGCGGGATCGATCTCACCGCGCCCTCCGTTCGACCCGCTCGGCTGGGTGTGGTCCACGAACGCGGCGTGCACCGGGGCCGTGACTCGGCGGCACGGCCCGTGGCGCGGCAGCGGTGTCGGTCCCCGCCCCGTGGCTGGCCGGGTACGGGATCAGCGACCTGCGGATCAGCCGTGACGGGCACCCGGGCTCTGGTCCTGGCCGCGCGGAACGGGATCGGCCGGGTCACTGATCACCGGGATCGCCCGGAACGCCGACGGGCGCGCCGACCGTCTCTGACCCCGCCGATGCGAGCTCGCCCCCGACGCTGGTCGTCGGCCTCCTCTGGCGCGTGGGTGGACGACGACGAGGTAGTCGTGCTGGGCCGGGAGCGCACCGGCGTCGTCCAGCCCTGGATCGCCCAGGTGGGCGGGCCCGGCCTGTCGGTCGACCACCGGCCTCGGACCCCGAGCCTGCCCGCCGGACCTCGCGTCGGTGACCGCGGGCAACGGCGAGCTGAACCTGTACCTGGGCACCGACCGACGGGGTGGTGCTGACCAGGGCCGGGGCCGGGCTGGGTGCTCGATCGGCTACCGGGTGGTGGCCGACCTTCCAGGGCTGACCGCCCGCCGCCCGGCGCCGTCCTGCACAGCCTCACGCGCCGTCCCACCGTCCACAGATCCGGCCGCCTCGGCGCCGAGGGACCGCGGCGGCACCCGCATCCTTTCGCCGCGTGCCCGCCCGCACCGCCACCTCCGCGTCGCTGGCAGGGCTGGCGGCCTGCTCGCCGAGGTGGTGGATTCCCGCCTGCTGCGCCGGCTGCCGGCGGTGCGGGCGCTCCCTGTGACCCGGGCCTGCTCAAGTGGCCGCGCTGGTCGCTGGCGCGCGCCGGGTCGGCCGGTCGCGGCCTGGCCGGCGGTCCGCCCGCCTGGGCATGCGCGGAGTACGCCGGCTCCACCGCGCGCATCATCCGCGCCTGGAAGGACGCCGGGCGGCACGACCTGACCCGGGGCGCTGGCCGCCGGCTGGCCTATGCCCGGCCTGCGCGGCCGCCGCCGGGACGGGCCGACGCGGTGGCCGGGAGGGTGGCCGGGAGTGGTGGCCGGGTCGGCGCCGATCCTGGTCGTCCCGGTGCCGTCGACCGGCGGGCTTCGCCGGCGGCGCGGCGAGGACGTCCTGCTCGTCGGCTCACCCGGCGGGCGGCGCGCCGGATCCGCTCCGCCGCGGTGCCGCCGTCGCCGCGCCGCTGCGGGTCGCGCCCCGTGCTGCGGCGCGTCAGGGCGGGTCCGGGACCAGGCCGCGCTGGTCCGCCGGGGCTCGCCGTGGCCAACCTGGCACGGCGCGCTGCAGCGTGCCCGACTCCCTGCTGCCGCTGGTCTCCGGCAGGCGCTGTGTCGTCGACCGACGACGTGCTGACCACCGGAGCCACGGTCGACCGAGGCCGCCCGGGCGCTGCGGGCCGCCGGGCGTGTGGATGGTCGGTGTGGCGGCCGTCGCGGCGACGAGGCGGACGAGCGGGTGATGTGCAGATCCGTGGGTAACGGTCCACTAGCGTGGGAGGTGACGAAGCCCCGGTGAGGGCTGCCCCGTGGGGACTGCTGGCCACGTGGGCCGGCCTCGCGGGAGGGGTGAGTGCCGCCTGTCCAGGCAGCGGCGGTCCAGCGGCCTCGGGGAGCCGGGGACGCAAGTCGTCGTGACAGTCACGCGTGACCCCGAGACTCGACGAGGAGGCTCTTCCGTGGAGATCGTGATCACTGGACGGCGCACCGAGGTCCCGGAACGCTTCCGGCAGCAGGTCGAGGAGAAGCTCGCGAAGATCGCGCCAGCTCGCCCCGCGCGCCCACCGGGTGGACGTCGAGCTGTCGCACGAAAGCGCAACCCGCGCCAGTCACAGACCTGCCGCAAGGTCGAGATCACGGTCGAGGGCCAAGGGGCCGGTGATCCGTGCGGAGGCGCAGCGCCGAGGAGTCCGTGAACCGCGCTCGACCTGGCGTTCGGCAAGCTGCTGGAGCGGCTGCGGCGCGTCCGCGACCGCCGCAAGGTCCACCACGGACGGCAGACGCCCGGCTCGGCTCCGCCGGGGCGCTCCGACGCGCCCGCCGAGGACGGCGCTGATGGCCGAGGCGGAACAGGCCGCGCTCGCGGCCGCGCAGGCGCCGCGCCATGCCGACGGCGCAGCGGGCAGGAGGACGGAGTCGCCGGTGGTGATCCGCACCAGGACCACCGACGCCGGCGCCGATGAGCCTGGACCAGGCGCATGTACGAGATGGAGCTCGTCGGGCACGACTTCTTCCTGTTCGTCGACGCCGAGTCCGGCCGGCCGAGCGTCGTCTACCGGCGCCGCGGCTGGAGCTACGGCGTGATCCGGCTCGACGTGGTCGCCGGTGACCGCTCGACGAGTCCCTGCTCCGGCCGGCCGGAGCCGGCTGCCACGGGCGCGCAGCGCAGACCTGGCAGCGACGTCGGGCTCGGCCGCACGCCGCCAGGCCGTGACCCGCCGTCCTGGCCGCTGGTCGCCCGCCCGACTGTCGGTGCCCGGCTGGCAGGATCGCTGGGTGCCGGCGACACCGACCCTGCTCGACCCACCGACCCCACCCGCCGAGTCGCAGCGGCTGCGGCTGCTGCGCGCCCGGCCGACGGTCCAGGCGGCGCGCGCCGGAGCGACTCAGCCTGAACAGCGCCCGCCGCGTGGCGCTGGCCGCGCAGGGATTCGGCCGGTCCCGGCCCGCCGGCACCGCTCACGCTCCGGCACCTGCAACGCGTGATCGACACCGTCGGGGTCCTGCAGATCGACTCGGTCAACGTGCTGTCCCGCAGCCACTACCTGCCGGTGTTCAGCCGGCTCGGGCGCTACCCGCGCGACCTGCTCGACCGCGCCACCGCCGCGCGCGCCGCGGCGGCTGGTCGAGTACTGGGCGCACGAGGCGTCGCTACGTGCCGCCGGCGACGCTCGCGCCTGCTGCGCTGGCGGATGGCCCGCGCCGCGCACGCGAGGCCTGGGGCGGCATCGGTCGCGCGTCGCCGAGCATCGCCGGCACCTGCTGGCGGCAGGTGCCGCCGGGTGGTCGCCGACGTCGGCCCGCTCACCTCGGCCGAGGTCGAACGCACCGCTTCGGCCCGCGACACCGCGGCAGCGGACCGACTGGGGCTGGAACTGGTCGCGACGCAAGCGAGCGCGTGGAGTACCTGTTCTGGTCCGGCGAGATCTACTCGGCGGGCCGCACCGCGCAGTTCGAGCGGCGTTACGACCTGCCCGAGCGGGTGCTCCCGCCGCGCGGTGGCGAGCTCTGCCCGATCCCGAGCCCGCCGACGCCTTCCGCGCAGCTGGTCCGGATCGCCGCCCGGGCCCACGGCGTGGCCACCCAGCAGTGACCTGCGCGACTACTTCCGGCTGCGTCCGGCCGACGCCACCGCCCGCGATCGCGGCGCTGGTCGAGGCCGGTGAGCTGGTGCCGGTGACAGGTCGAGGGCTGGTCCCGGCCCGGCCTACCTGCACGCCGACGCCCGGCTGCCGCGCGCGGATCGACGGCCTGCGCGCTGCTCAGCCCGTTCGACTCGCTGATCTGGCGAGCGCGACCGGCACCGAGGCGCTGTTCGGGTTCCGCTACCGGCATCGAGATCTACGTGCCGCGGCCCGAGCGCGGTGCACGGCTACTACGTGCTGCCGTTCCTGCTCGGCGACCGGCTGGTCGCCCGGGTCGACCTCAAGGCCGACCGGATCGACGCCGCCGGCTCGTCCGGCCGAGCTGCTGGTGCAGCGCCGGCCTGGGCCGAGCCCCGGCCCCGCGGACGACCTCGCCGTCGCGGCTGGCCGTCGAGCTGACCGCGCTGGCGGGCTGGCTGGGCCTGGCCGGGATCGCCGTCGGAGCCGACGTGCGGCGACCTGGCGCCCGCGCTGCGGCCGCGGTCGCCCGCGCCTGAGGCGCCGTTGCTGGTGCCGCGTCGCTACTGCGGTTCCACTGGCGCATCGCAGACCAGCCGGGCGTGCAGGTGCTCGTCCGACCACCGGCCGTCCGCCGGGATAGCGCATCGCCTCGCGCATGACGCCCTCGAGCGGCGAAGCCGGCCCGCCGGGCAACCGCCGCAGGAGCGGGCGTTCTCGACCCGCGTGGTAGAGCTCGATCCGCCGCCAGCCCCGAGATGGGTCGAACACCACCTCCGTGGCGGCCGCAGCGGACGGCCGCGGACGCCACGCCCCGGCCGCGGGCGGGCGCCAGGGTGAGCCAGTACCCGACCGAGCCGGTGCCGAGCTTGGCGTCGATCAGCGCGAACCGCAGCGCGGCCGAGCACCTGGCCGGCCGGCGTCGGAGACCGCCCAGGCCGGCGCCGTCCGCGTGCGACCAGGTCGACCGACCAGCGCTGAAACCGCGCCAGCCGGCCGTCGCTCCTGGTCGTCGAGCAGCGCCCCGGCGTAGTGCCGGACCAGCGGGTCCTGCATCGCGAGCACCAGACCCGGCGGCGTCGTCGCCGGCGCCACGGCCGCAGGTGCAGCCCGGTCGGAAGGGCGAGCAGCGGCTCCCGCCACCGGCGGCTCCACGCCCGGTGGTGGCGCCCGGCCGCGGGTCGGCGCCGCCTGGCCGCTGCCGGCCCGCGTGGACGCCGTCGCCCGTCGACGCGACCGCTGCGGGTCACCTCGGCACCGCGGCGGTCGGCGACGTCGGCGATCACCGCGTCCGCCAATATCTCGAGGCGCAGGTCGTCGAGGGTGCCGTCGCGCATCACGCTGGCCGCGTGCCGGTCGCGTCCGCGTCGGCTGGAAGCCTGGCCTTCAGCGCGACGCCGCTGCGAGGCGAGCGTTGCCCGTGGCCGCGCGGATCTGCAGCCGGGTGAGCGCCCAGCCCGCCCTCCTCGCGCGGATCGCGCGTGACCGGCAGGCCAGCGCGGACCGCCTGCGGTCATCGCCTCGCGCCACGCGGGCGCCGGGTGCGTCCAGTAGCCCGATCTCGCCCGGCCTGGTCGAGGTGCCCCGGCCCGCAGGCCCGAACAGGCCGCAGCTCGGCGACCATCTCGGCCGGCCGGCGTCCACGATCGCCCAGTACATCGCCGACCCGACGCCGTGCTCGGCCTCGCATCGACTCGCAGGTGGGTGCGGGCGTCCGCGCCTCGGTGTACGAGCGCCGGCATGCTCGGTCAGCCAGCGCCGGTCGTCTCGGGGTCGTCTGCACGCCTGCGACGATCCGGCCGCGCGTCGGACTCCGGTGCCCGCGCAGGGTGCACCGCCGCGACCCGCGCAGCGATCGGCGGGCGAGTACCACGGGTGGGCCGGCGCGAACGGCTCGCCGCGCGCGCAGCGAGCCGACCCAGGCGTCACCGGCGCCCGCCCTGCGTGGACGAGCAGCCCGCGCACGGTGCCCTCCACCCGGAACCCGGCGGCCCAGGCCACCCGGCGGCTCGGCCAGTTGCCCACCTGCGCGCGCCAGTGCACGACCGTGCAGGCCCAGCGACCTCGAACCCCCACGCCAGATGCCAGCCGCAGCGCCCGGCTCATCACCCCGCGACCCCGGGCCGCGGGATGCAGCCCGTAGCCGATCTCGGCCGCGCCGGCTTCCGTCCGGGCGAAGGTCGAGACTGCCGGCGTACCCCTCGCTCGGTGTCCACGGCGACGCTCGAGCTCCTCCCGCCCGCCTGCGCCAGGCTCCCGGCGCGCGTCCAGGAACTCGCGCGTGGCGGCCGGGCTGGTAGCGCGCGGGGACCGTCGGTCCACTGCTGCATCAGCGCGTCACGGCACTGCTCGACCATGGCCGGGACGTCGCCCGGCCCGTGCGCCCGCAGCGTCACCGTGCCGTCGGTCAGACCGGCACCCGGCCGGTGGGCCCGGCGCGCGGACGCCAGTGCGCGCCAGCGATGCCGTCGAGGCCGCGCAGCTCAGAAACTCGTCGCGGTCGCCGAGGTACGGGCCGGAGGACTCCGGCACGCGGACGGTGCAGGTCCGCGGTCTGGAAGTTCTCCACCAGCGCCGCGAGCAGCCGCGGGTGGCCACCGCCGTGTTGTTCAGCGTGTGCACGAATCGCACCGTGCCGTCGGCGTCCCGGTAGCGCAGGTTGGCCCGCCGGGCCTGCCAGTCGTGCAGGCGAGGAGCAGCTGTGCGTCTCCCGGTAAGCGCCGCAGCGACGGGAACCAGGTGTTGATGTCGTTCATCCGGAACTTGCCCGGGCCCATGTCGCCCGGTGCAGACCTCCACCACCTCGTAGCGCCAGCCCCAGCGCCTGCAGGATGCTGCTCCGCGGTGCCCAGCAGCTCCGCGTGCCAGTGCGCGGACTCGCCGCGTCGGCCGCGCACAGGACGAACTGCTCCACCTTCTCGAACTGGTGCACCCGGAGCAGGCCCGCGCACGTCGCGCTCGCGCTGCCGATCTCGCGGCGGAAGCACGGCGAGATGCCGGCGTAGGTGATCGGCAGGCTGGCGACTGGTCGAGGATCTCGCCGCGAGTGCAGGCCGACCAGCGCCACTTCCGCGGTGCCCGCCAGGTACAGGTCGTCGGCGGGCAGCGCGTACGTCTCGTCGCGCGCCTTGGGGAACATGCCGGTGCCGATCAGCGGCGTCTCCTGGACCAGCGACGGGACGCTGATCGAGGTGAAGTCGCGCTGGATCAGCAGGTCCAGGGCGTAGGAGTGGATCGCGCGCTCGAGCAGCACCAGTCCGCCGCGCAGCGCGTAGGCCCGCTCGCCGGAGATCGTTGCGCGCCCGCGCGAACTCCGCCCAGCCGCGGCGTCTCCAGCAGGTCGACGTGGTCCAGCGGCTCGAAGTCGAACTCCGGCGCGGTGCCCCACGGTCCGTATCACCACGTTGTCGGACTCGTCCGGCGCCGATCGGGGTGCCCTCCCACGGGCGGCATCGGGGTGAGCAGCAGGCAGGCCGTTCAGCCGGGCCGCTGGTCTCGGCGAGCGCCTCGCGCGAGGCTTCGAGCTGGGCCTCGAGCGCGTCGTGCTGCACCCGCAGCTCGGCGCCCGGGTCTGCTCGTCAGCGCCGGCGAACTCCTTGGCCGAAGCTCTTCCGCCGCGCCTGCGCCTCGTCGACCTCGTGCTGGAGCTTGCGGGCCAGCTGGTCGAGGTGCAGCAGCTCGTCGACGTCCGAGGTCGACGCCCCTGACCCGGACCGCTTCGTGCACCACGTCCGGGTGCTCGCCGGATGAAGCGCCTGTCCAGCATGGTCAGCCAGTCCTCGCTCGGCGTACACGGGATCCTCGGCCGCGTCAGTGGACCCGCGCAGCCGGGCTGCGTGACCCCGGATCCCGGGATCGGCCTGGTTCGGCCGCGCGTCGCGTCGCCGACCAGGCCGCGATCAGGCTACGCAGCCGGCCCGCACGGTGACGGCGGCGCGCGAGCCCTGTTCGCTCGGCGCCGTCACGGCCCGGCGTGATCGGTCGGCAGCTCTTCGGGGCCGTCCGGGCTGTCTACGATGGCGTGGGCACGACCCGGTGCCGCCGCTCGTCGTGCCTGATGGCGGCTCGCGCTGCCGGAGGGCCGTCCGGACGGGCGGCCGGTGCGGGCTTCCGGGCCGTCACGCCGCCATCCGGGGCCGGTGCCGGCGCCGGCGAGATCTGGGAGACATCCGCGTGGTCAAGATCGTCGAGAAGCTGCTGCGCGCGCGGGGAGGGCCGCACTCTCAAGCGGCTCGCAGGGCCTGGCCGGCGCAGGTCGAACGCGCCTGGAGGAGGACTTCGTCCAGGCTCACCGACACCGAGCTGCGCGAGGAGACCGAACGGTTCAAGGCCCGGCACGCCGACGGCGAGTCCCTGGACGACCTGCTGCCGGAGGCGTTCGCGACCGTCCGCGAGGCGGCCAAGCGCACGCTCGGCCAGCGGCACTTCGACGTCCAGATCATGGGCGGCGCCGCGCTGCACCTCGGCAACATCGCCGAGATGAAGACCGGTGAGGGCAAGACGCTGGTCGCCACGCTGCCGGCCTACCTGAACGCGCTCGTCCGGCAAGGGCGTGCACGTGGTCACGGTCAACGACTACCTGGCGCGGCTACCAGTCGGAGTTGATGGGCCGGGTCTACCGGTTCCTCGGCCTCGACGCGTCGGCGTGCATCCTCGCCGCAGATGCCGCCGGACGAGCGGCGCGATGCAGTACGCCGCCGACATCACCTACGGCACCAACAACGAGTTCGGCTTCGACTACCTGCGCGACAACATGGCCTGGACCTCGGGCGAGCTGCGTCCAGCGCGGCCACGCCTACGCGATCGTCGACGAGGTCGACTCGATCCTGATCGACGAGGCCCGGACCCCGCTGATCATCTCCGGCCCGGCCGACCAGCCGACGAAGTGGTACGCCGAGTTCGCCGAGCATCGTCGAGCCGGCTGCGACCGGACGTCGACTACGAGGTCGACGAGAAGAAGCGCACCATCGGCATCCTCGAGCCCGGCATCGAGCAGGGTCGAGGACTACCTCGGCATCGACAACCTCTACGAGAGCGGTCAACACCCCGCTGGTCGGCTTCCTCAACAACGCGATCAAGGCCAAGGAGCTGTTCAAGCGCGACAAGGACTACGTCGTCATCAACGGCGAGGTGCTCATCGTCGACGAGCACACCGGCCGCATGCTGCCGGTCGCCGCTACAACGAGGGCATGCACCAGGCGATCGAGGCCAAGGAGGGCGTGGAGATCAGAGCGAGAACCAGACGCTCGCCACGATCACCCTGCAGAACTACTTCCGGATGTACGACAAGCTCTGCCGGGATGACCGGCACGGCGCATGACCGAGGCCGCCGGAGTTCTGCCCAGATCTACAAGCTCGGCGTGGTGCCGATCCCGACCAACATGCCGATGATCCGCGCCGACCAGCCCGACCTCGTCTACAAGCAGCGAGGACGCCAAGTTCGACGCGGTCGTCGAGGACATCGTCGAGCGGCACGAGCAGGGCCAGCCGATCCTGGTCGGCACGGTGAGCGTGGAGAAGTAGCGAGTACCTGTCCGACCAGCTGAGCAAGCGCGGCGTCCGCGCACGAGGTGCTCAACGCCAAGCAGCACGAGCGCGAGGCGGCGATCGTCGCCGAGGCCGGCCGCAGGGCGCGGTCACGGTGGCGACGAACATGGCCGGCCGCGGCACCGACATCATGCTCGGCGGCAACGCCGGAGTTCCTGGCCGACGCAGGAGCTGCAGCGGCCGTGGGCTGGACCCGGCTCGAGCACGCCGGAGGAGTACGAGGCCGCCTGGCCGGACGCGCTCGAAGCAGTGTCAAGGAGCAGGTCGCGCGCCGAGCACGACGAGGTGCGCGGGCCTCGGCGGCCTCTACGTGCTCGGCACCGAGCGGCACGAGTCGCGCCGGATCGACAACCAGCTGCGCGGCCGGTCCGGCCGGCAGGGCGACCCGGGCGAGTCGCGGTTCTACCTGTCCCTCGAGCGACGACCTGATGCGGCTGTTCAACGTCCGGCATGGTCGAGTCGTTCCTGACCGCGGCCAAGATCCCGGACGACGTGCCGATCGAGTCGAAGATGGTCACCGGCGCCATCGCGAGCGCGCAGAGCCAGGTCGAGGCGCAGCAACTTCGAGATCCGCAAGAACGTCCTCAAGTACGACGACGTGCTGAACCGGCAGCGCGAGGTGATCTACGGCGAGCGCCGCCGGGTGCTCGAGGGCGCGGACCTGCACGAGCAGATCCGGCACATGCGTCGACGACGTCGTCGACGGCGTACGTCGTCGGCGCCACCGCGGACGGGTTCGCCGAGGAGTGGGACCTCGACCAGCTGTGGCACGGCCCTCGGCACGCTCTACCCGGTCGTCGATCACCGTCGACGACGCTCGTCGAGGAGGCCGGCGGCGACCGCCAGGGCTCGACCCGCGAGCTGCCTGGTCGCAGAGCTCGATCGCCGACGCGCAGGCTGGCCTACGACCAGCCGCGAGGAGAGCTCGGCGCCGGAGATCATGCGCGAGCTCGAGCGCCGGGTCGTGCTCTCGGTGCTGGACCGCAAGTGGCGCGAGCACCTCTACGAGATGGACTACCTGCAGGAGGGCATCGGCCTGCGGGCGATGGCCCAGCGCGACCCGCTCGTGGAGTACCAGCGCGAGGGCGCTTCAGCATGTTCGCAGGCGATGATGGACGCGATCAAGGAGGAGTCGGTCGGCTACCTGTTCAGCCTCGAGGTGCAGGTCGAGGCCACACCGGCCGAGGCGGAGGCCGGGAGCCGAGGGGGTGGCGGTCCCGGTGCCCGTGCTGGTGGCCAGGGTCTGGGAGACCAGCGTCCGGCGCAGCCTCTCCGCCCACCGTGGACGGCGGGCGGGGTGGAGGTGCACGGCGAGGGCGGCGCCCGGTCGCTCCCGGCCGGTGGCGGCGGCCGGCGGCAGCCGGGCCGAGCGGCGGGCGCAGCGCAGAAGCGGCGGGCTGAGCCGCGGCTGTGCGCTCAGCCGATTTCGAGGCGGTGACCCGCCACCGCCCGTCAGGCCCCCATGCGGAGCGCCGGCGCGCCCGTCCTCGGTCGGTGACGACGGCGCTGGCCCGCACAGCCGTTGCCGGCTGGCAGGTCAGCACGGCTCGGACACCGCCCGCCGGGCGCGGCGCGGTCGATCCGGGAGGGGGCGGATCTCGGGCGAGCATCGCGTGGACCTCGAGCGAGGTCAGCGGATCAGCTGCCCGGGGGAGCGCGCTCCCCGGCCACCTCGACGGCCGCCTGGACGAACTGGGCGGCCCAGGCGGCAGGTTCGGGGCGCAGAGGCCACGCCGCTCGCGGCGGACGCCCGTCGATCTCGTCGCCGATGTCGCCGTGCCGAGATGGTCCGAGTCGGGCATGACCGAGCGAGCGTGCCCTGGATGTACGGCGGATCCGGACGGGTAGCTTTCGGCGTCAGGACATCGCGCCGGGTGGGGCTCACGGCGGCCGCCGCGAAACGCGGCGCGGCCTTCGGGGGCCTGGGCGGCGGACATGAGCGCGCTCAACCCCGGCCTCCGGAGGTCACGGCGAGGTTCCCCCGCCTGGCGAGAGGTCGGCGGCGGCGGCGCAGTTGCTGCCCGGGCTCGGGTGGTCGAGGATCGGGCCCGATGACCCGCGGTTGGCGTGGTACCAGCGGGGCCATTCCGCGGCGACCCGTGCCACCGTCGCGGCAGAGCCGGATGCCGTGCGGCGATGTCCCACAGGGTGTCGCCCGCCGGACGACGACCGACGTGTCCTCCGCGTGCGCCGGACGCGGTTGCGGACGTTGGCATCGACACCGGGACCGCGCCCGCGCCACGTCACCCGGAGCCGCCGTGCGTGCCGGGGCCTTCCGGACGCCGTCGACCACGTCACCCTGCCCCGGCGGCTCGGGCCGCCAGCTGGCCGGGATCCAGGTCGCCGGGATCGGACTCGGCGGAAACCCGGGTCACGGCACGGGCGCCTTTAGCCTCCGGCCGCGAGGGTGCACGCGGGGCTCGGGGCGGGAAACTCAGCGCGGTGCTCGCCCCAGCAGGACGGCCAGGCCGTGCCGGAGCAGTGCGGGTGCGGCGCCCGGGAGGCAGCGGCCAGCCACGGTGACCGGCGGGTCAGACCCGGCCACGGCGCGCTCGCCGCGCTGGTCGCCAACCAGTGCGAGCCAGCCGGTCAGCAGCAGGCCCGCATTGCGGCGGGCGCGGCGACGGCGTCGCGGCTTGACCCTGGAGCGAAGCAGCGCGCCACTCGGGCGGCGACCGTGGACTGGGCCAACGAACGGCCGGCAGGAGGCAGGCCACCGGCAGGACAGCGCGATGGGCCACCGGCGCCGCGAGCGGTACATGGCCATCTTTCCTTCGTTTGAGTGTCATTTGATGCCCGGTAATGGCTATTGATGCGGTTGATGGCGTCAGAATTACACCTGCGAGTAGCCAAGAGCAAGAGGCGAACCGGGCAACTGTGGACATCTCGCTCCCGGAGGCCTGCGGGCTGGCGTGCTGCGGTGCGCTGGGACCACCTGTTCGCCGACCTGGAGGGCAACTCGAGGCCGAGCGGGCAGCGGAAGCCGCCGGGAAGTGGCCGAGCGGAGTGCGGGCGGAGCGTGCCGCCGTCCGGTTGGCCGACCGCCTGCTGGCTCCCGGTGCTGGCCCGCTGACCTGGTACTTCCTCGACGGTGGCAGCTGGAGGTGGTGGCCGACCTCGGCGCCAGGTGGAGTCCTGATCGCCACGGCCACGGGTCAGGTGCTGCTCCCGCTGCAGGCGCTGACCGGGGTGGGCGGTCTGGACGCGGCCTCGATCCAGGCCAGTCCCCTCTGCGCGCAGGCTCACCCTCGGCGTCGTGCTGCGCGGCCTGTACACCGACCGAACCCCGGTGCAGCTGCACCATGCTCGACGGCAGCGCGTGGTCAGCGGCGGCACCCTGGACCGGGTGTGGGCCGACCATGTCGATCTCGCCCTGCATCCGTCGGAGAGCCAGCGCCTGGGCGGGCCGTGAGAGTGCGGTGCGGAGCATCCCGTTCGCGGCGGTGCTCCGGCTGTGTGCCCTGAGCGCGCGTCAGGCGCAGGTCAGTCCGGAGCTCGACTCCCCGGCTCCTCTGGCGCACGGACGGCCTGGCGTCGACCATCGCCCGCGTCTCGGCGGCCTTTTGCGCTGGATGTAGGCCTCCGAAGCTCGCTCGCCTCGATCCGCCACTGGCCGCGCCCACCTGCGACCTTGATCGCTGGCAGCTCCCACTCCTGCAACCCAGCGCGTAGGCCTGCGCCGAGGATGTTCAGGATCTCGGCGACATCGGCCAGCTGGAGGAAACGAGGGGCATCGCCGCCTCCCGTGATCAGGGCTGCTCGCCAGTTTCGCACGCGGCGCCCGACTACTCATTATCCACAGGAGGCTGGAGCGCATCGTCGTCCACAAGTATCGGGTCTAATCACCACGAATCACCGCTGATCTGACAGGATGGCCGGGTGACCCTGCGGCCAGCACCTGCCGGCCTGGGCGGTGGCTGCGGCGCCCACCTCCTGGCGGGACACCCGGCTGCTGAGACAAGGGTCGTGCTCGTGCTTTCTCGCCTCGATCGCGATCGGTGCGCGGAGTGGTCGCGGCCGCCGACGACACCCGTGCCGGTGTACGCAGCGCGCACCACCCTGCCCGCCGGGACGACGCTGAGCGGCGACATTGCTCAGCGTCGTCAGGTGCGGCTCGGGGAGAGCGCCGCGGTACTTCGACGCGGGCGCCGGCCCGCCGTCGGGCGGGTGCTGCTGCGTCCGGTCGCCGCCGGGGAGCTGGTGCCGCGCTCGGCGGTCGGCCCGGGCTTCGGCGCTGCGGCGCCGTCGGTCAGCATTCCTCGAGGGGCGCCGTGCCCGCGGGCCTCGCCCAGGTGGGAAGCTGGTCGACGTCTGGGCCTCAGCCCCGGCGCAGGCGCAGGCCGGCGTCGCGAGCTACAGGCCGCCGCAGCAGCTGGCCTCCGCCGCGGAGGTCTACCAGGTCATCACCCCCGAGGGGGCGCCCTCGCGGGGCGTCACGACCACGGTCGGTGCTGCTCGGCGAGCAGGGCTCGCCACGGTCCTCGACGCGATCGCGAACGGGGCCCGCACGGTGGTGCCCGTGCCCCAGGACGGCGCCGGAGACCCGCGGGGGCTAGCGCCGATGACGCTGGCGGTCCTCGTCGCGGTCACCGGTGCATGGGGCCGCGCTGGTGACCGGGCTGGAGCGGTCGCCCACCAGCATCCGAAGGTGGTGAGGCCCGCTGCGCCGACCTCGCCGAGCTCCTGTCGATGCGCGGCCGCCGGTCTGGCCCGCGCGGCCAGTGTTCTGCCGCCGATCTCCCCGCCTGGACCGCGAGGCCGTGGCCCAGCTGCACGCCGCCGGCCTCGCCGTCGTCGGGCTCGTCGACCCCCGCGGATCTGGCGGGCAGCAGCGGCTGCTGCGGCTGGGCGTGCGCCCGGTTCTGCCCGCCGATGCCACCCCCGAGGACGTCGCCCGCGCGGTGGTGTCGTCAGTATCGACGGTCACCGAGGCGGCGGCGCGTCTCCCGGCGGGTCCGCCTGACCGGCACGCCCGGGTCGCGCCGATCCCTTCCCCGACGCGGTGATCCGGTCCGGGAAGGCCGCCGCGACGAGATCGCCGGACCCCGGACCCGCGCGCCCCGGTATCAGGCGAGCCGTCCGGGGGCCAGCCGGGACAGACCGTCCGTCCCGGAGCCGGAGCGCGCAGCCGGGTGATCGCCGTGTGGGGCCCGGTCAGGGCTCCCGGGCGCACCACGCGATCGCCGTGACCATGGCCGCGGAGATTGCCGCGGCCGGGCAGCTCGTGCCTGCTCGTCGATGCCGATACGTATGGCGCCAGCGTCGCAGGCACCGGCGCTCCTGGACGAGTCGGCGGGGTTGGCCGCGGCGACCCGTGCCGCCAATCAGGGAGCTGGACCTGCCCCAGGCTTGCCGCGCTCTCCCCGTCCGCCTCGCCGGGCCTGCGGGTGCTGACCGGGTTGCCGCGCCCGCAGGCTTTGGCCCAGTGGCGGAACTGCGCCCCTCGGCGCTCCGGGTCGTCTGGGACCGCGCCCGCGAGCTGTACATGGACGGTGATCGACTGCGGCTTCTGCCTGGGGCCGACAGGGGCTCTCCTTCGACGGTGCCGCGCCCCGGCGCAACGGGGCCGCGCTGTCCGCGATCGGCGCCGCGGATGTCGTCACCGTGGGTGCGGCGATCGGTGGGACTCCAGCGGCTGGTCCGCGGTCTGGACGAGCTGCGCGAGGTGTTCGGCGGCAGGCCGACCCGTGATGGTCAGCCGTGTCCGGGCGGCGCGGTCGGCCCCTCCCCTCGGCAGAGGGTGAGTCGAGCGATGCGGCGCTTCGCCGGGGTGGAAGGTGACCTGCGTCCCGGACGATCCGGCCGCCTGCGACGCGGTGATGCTCGCCGGGCGCACGCTCACCGAGGTCGCGCCGAACTCTCCCGCGCGGACAGCGATCGCCCGTCGCCGCCGGGCTCTGCGGCGTGCCAGTGGTGGCGCCGGGTCGGCCAGTGGGCCGCCCTGGCATGGCGACGTGGCCGATGAGCAGGCTCGCACCGGCCCCAGCTTGCGCGGTCTGATCGTCGACCTGGGGGTGGCGTGCTAACCGTGCTGCCGCTGGACCAGGTGATGAGCCGGTGGGCCGCCTCGGACGGCGTGCAGTTCGAGGACTTCCGCGAGTGCTGCGGGAATGGGCCCAGCTGGGAGGCGCGCGAGCAGCGGGCCCCGGGGCGTCAGGAGGCCGAGCCCTTCATGGCGGCAGGTCCGCGCCGGAGACGCCCACCGAGACGTCGCCGATCCAGCACCTGGAACGCGGCAGGGATCCACTCCCGAGAACAGGTTCGAGCAGGCGCTGGTCGACGAGCTCGCCACTACGGCTCGACGGTCTCGGCGGCCGGGCTGCTGGAACCGGATGCTCGGCGGTCTCGACCAGGTCTCCGACATGCTCGAAGGCTGATCCTGGGGCCCACGCCGCCGACCTTCCGCACCCGCCATGCTCTCAGCAACTCCTGGGGCGATCACTACCCGGAGGACGCCTGGGAGCGGCTCTTCGACGCCGTCGTGATCTCCGGGCGCGAGTCGGCATGCGCAAGCCGGAGGCGTCGGATCTTCCGGCACGCCGCCGCCGGCCTGCCGGCGGCTGACCGGACGACTGCGTGATGGTCGACGACCTGCCGCACAACGTCCGCGGCGCGGTCGGCGGCCGGCATGCTCGGCGTCCTGCACCGCGGCTACGAGGAGACGGCCCTCGAACTGGAGGCGCTTTTCGATCACCGCACCTCCGCTGAGCCGGTCGCTGGCGCTCAGGCGGCGAACAGCAGGAGCAGACCAACCGTGGTCGGGACGACCATCAGCGCGAGCAGCGGGGAGCTGCCGTGTACCGCCCGCGGGACCGGGGGAACAACCGGATGGCCCGGTCGTGGGCGAGCACCACCCGCAGATGGCCAAGTGGCCGAGGACGATCGCGACGACCTGTGGACGTTCGCCTGATGTCAGGTCGATCAACCGGGGGTTCGACACCAAGCCGGACGTGCCCAACCAGTTCGCGCCGATCCCCGGCGGTCGCTGAGCTTGACGAACGCGCTGACCCTCGAACACGAGGAACGAGTAGTAGTGCGCGATCACATGCCCCAGGGCCACCGGGATCACCGAGTGCACGAAGGCTCCCGGCATTTCTCGGGCGGGACGGCCGCCGAGCAGCCCGGCGGACGCCGTCCCGCCCACGTACAGCACCCAGATCAGCCCGATCGTGATCAGCAGCGAAGGCGTGCCGAGCAGGATCCTGGAGACGCCGGAGGAGCTGGACGAACCCCACCTGCGTCGAGCGAGACGCCGTCAGCGACCCACGAGCATGACCATCACCACCGCGACCAGCCCGGGGCGGCCGGAGGGCGTCCAGCCCGGCCAGCGGCGAGCGCAGCACCGCGACTCCATCGGCCCGGCGTCCCAACGGGCTCAGCCCGGCCGAACAGCCGGACCACGCCTCGAAGGGGTCACCGCGGTCAACCAGCGCGAGCCGTAGACCAGGCGGCGAGGATCTGAACAGCGGCGTACAGGCCGACGGCGACCCGCAGCGTGGCCAGCTCGGCGAGTCGGGGTAGACGAGCTCCGGCCAGGTGAACGCGAACAGCCCGCGGCCGCGGGCCACCAGCCGAACCGCGGCGGAAGCGGGAACAGGCCAGCGGCAGGTCGAGCCGAGCAAGCCGGTGCGGCCGGTGTGCACCGAGCGCAGCAGGTTGATCCAGCACTTTTTGGGCCGAAGGCCACCGATGCCAGGACCACTCCACCCAGAGCAGCTTCAAAGATCACGTGGGGCCGGGTTGCGGCCGTCGTTCGGGCCGAACAGCAGCGCCAGCAGGGTCCAGCCGGTGGCCAGCAGGCCAACACCGGCCAGGAGCCTGGCGCAGCACCAGGAGTCCATCGCCTCGCCGACCCTCCGGCAGTGGGCGGCCGGCGCGCGGGCCGTCAGTCAGGGGGTTCCCGCCAGAGCAGGCCGAGCGCGACGAAGGAGAACACCACGGCGAAACAGGCTCCAGCGCGCCACCCCCACGGCAGCGGAAGGTCCTGGCGGCGGCGATCCCGTGCGCGGGCAGCACGCCCACCATGGCTGCACAAACGGGGATCGAGGCGGCAGCTGGCACCGGGGACCCTCACGCTCCGTCGATCTACGCGGTTGCGGCTGGTCAACAGTAGAGCCCGTCGGGGGACGGGACCCTTGGTCCCCGCCGCCGTGCTGCTCGTGCGACGATGACTGCGATCGACCCTCGACCCACGCCTCCTGCCGGCCGGTCCGGGCCGGGCACCGGGTGACCCGGAGGTGAGCATGTCGGAGCGGCTGTCGCCGTTGGACGTCTCTTTCCTCTACCTGGAGGAGCCGGACACGGCGATGCACGTCGGCTCTGTGATGATCTTCCAGACGCCCGGAGCACGGCCTCGACTTCGAACACCTGGTCCGGCACGTGGCCGCCAGGATCGCCTTCGTCCCCCGGTACCGGCAGCGTGTGCGTCCGGTCCCCGGAGCGGCTAGCCAACCCGTGTGGAGTGGACGACGAGCACTTCGACATCCGCCACCACGTCCACCGGGCCGCGCTGCCGCAGCCCGGCACGGAAGAAGCGCAGCTGGCGGAGCTGGTGGCCCCGCCTGCAGGCCGGGGGGCGCTGGGCGGCGCCGCCCGCTCTGGGAAGGCCGTCGTGGAGGGTCTCTGCGGGACGGGCGTTTACTTGATCGTCACCAAGGTGCACCAGGCGATGGTCGGCAGGGTGCAGGCGGCTCGACCTGGGTCAGGTCGTGCTTTGGACGTGATCCCCCGGGTGCCCGAGCCGCCGCCGGACACCTGGCACCCGGCGCCCGAGCCCAGCCAGGTGGAGCTGCTCGCGGCGCAGTGGTCGACTCCGTCCGCCGCCCTGGCCAGGTCCTGGGCTGCTGCGGTCGGGGTCAGCGACGTGCGGGCCCCACCGTGGCCCAGGGCAGCCGATGCCCTTGGCGGGCTGGCGCTGGCCGCCCGGACTACGACCAACCCGCCGCCGTCAGCCCGCTCAACCAGTCGGTCTCCGGCTACGCCGATGCGCCATGATCGCCACGGACCTGGAGAACTACCGACGGATCCCGCAACCACCACCCCCTCGGTCGCCCCGGCCGCCGACGCCAGACCGGTCCACCCGCGACCGGCGGCACCCGCCGCGCCCGTCACCTCCAGCCCGAACGGCGCGGCCGCCGAGCCGACCATCACCATCAACGACGTGGTGCTTGCCACGCTCGCCGGCGGGCTGCAGAGGTGGCTGCTCGCCGTGGGCACACGGTCCGCCGATGCTGCGGGCCCTGGTCCCGATGAGCGTGCGGGTGGATGACCCCACGAGGCCGGTGCGTCGGCGGCCGGGTCGCCTCGTTGCTGGTCGACCTGCCGACGGGCGAGCCGAGCGGCAGATGCGGCTGTACCAGGTGGCGTTCCAGACCAGGCGCACCGCGACACCGGACAGGCCGTGGACGCCCCGGCGATCGCCGGGGTGGCGGCTTCGGCCCGCCGACCTTGCACTCCTCGGCGCCCGGGTGGCCAGCGGCCTGTCCCGGAGGCGGCTGTTCAACCTGGTGATCACAACGTCCCGGGTCCGCAGCAGCCGCTTTGTACCTGGACTCCCGCGCGGATGCCTCCCTACCCGGTGATCCCACTGGCCCGCGGGCAGGCGCGGCGCGGGCATCGGGCTGACCTCATACGACGGCGGGGTCTACTACGGGCTCAACGCCGACCGCGGGCGATGCTCGACCTCGACGTGCTGTCGCAGTGCATCCTCGATTCGCTGAGCAGGCTGGTCGAGGCCTCGCGATGAACCGCTGGGGTCTGGTGCTGGGAGGCGGCGGGGTCCACTCGGCGCTGCCTGGATGACCGGCGCGCTGAGCGCCCTCCAGCGGGTGCACGGCGTGGACCCGCGCGAGGTGACGTGATCCTGGGCACCTCGGCCGGTTCGGTGGTGGCCGCCCTGCTCGGCGCCGGCGTCTCGGTCGACGAGCTGTGCGCTTTGCCAGTTGGACGAGCCCGTGACCACCGGGCCGCTGGCCGGGCTGCAGGTGGAGGCCGACCCGGCAGCGAGCCCGCGCACCCTTCGACCGGGGATGGCGTCCCGGCAGCCCGGCGCTGGTGGTCAGCAACGCCGGCGGCTGCGCCAGGCTGCCACCGACCGCCGTGCTGTCCGGGTTCCTGCCGGAGGGCCGCGGCTCGGCGCTCGTCAGATCCGGCGCGCTCGTGGCCGCGCTGCACAGCGGCGGGTGGTCGCCGCATCCCGGCGTCGGTCGTCGCTGGACTACGACACCGGGCGGCGCGTGGTCTTCGGCGCGCCGCAGGCTCGCCCGCCACCATCGCGGGGGCATGATGGCCTCGTGCGCGTCCTGGCTGGTACTCCCGGTGGTGATCGGGGGCGGCGGTACATCGACGGCGGAGCCTGGTCCGCCACCAACGTGGATCTGGTGTCGCGCGAGCAACTGGACCGGCTGTTCGTCGTAGCGCCGATGGTCTCCGCTTCGCCCTCGACCGGCCCGCCGGCTGGCCCGCACGGCTGGAGCGCCGCTGGCAGGGCGGGTCACCCGCCGGTGCCTTCGAGAGGTGGCCCGCGTGCACGAGGCGGCTGCGAGGTCACGGTGATCCGGGCCCGGCGGCGAGGCCCGAGCGACCTGCAGGCGATGAGCGCGAACCTGATGGACGGCGAGCGCCGGAAGCTGGTGTTGCAACGGTCGCTGGAGACCTCGATGCAGGCGCTCGCCGCGCCGGATCACTGGGCGGCCGCCGCTGGGCGAGACCGGCTGATGCGCGTCTACCTGCCGACCTGGCGGCGTCCTCGCCGCCGCGGTACGTGCGGGATCGGTCCCGCCTCGGCCGGGCACGCCGTTACCCCGGCGATCCGTGGTGGTACTCCTGGTGCCAGGAACTCGAGTACGCCGCTCTGACCGGGAGCCGCCAGGCGTCGCTGCGACTGATCGCCGCCGAGCCGGACGGTGCCGGCGGCGGGTGGTCCTGGCCGCCGACCTCCCGACCGGCTGGTCGGCCCCGGTGGCCGGTTCCGCTCGTCCGGTGTCGGTGGCCGGGCCGGTGAGCTGGACGCCGTGGCGTGCACCTTGACGAGCCCGACGCCGAGGCGACGGTCGCCGAGGCCGCCCGCGCGCTGCCCGACCCGCGGACGCGAGTGACGAGGACGCGCAGTTCCTCCTCGACGAGGCGGAGGCCTGCGAGCTGCTCTGGTACGACGCCTCGAGCTGCCGCACATGATGTTCCCTCCGCCCGACGACGGGCGGGCCGCAGGTGAATCTGGCGGAGCTGGCCCGGGACTGGACCCGGCTCGGCGAGCAGGACCCGCTCTGGGCGGTCTACGTCGCACCCGATACCCGCGGCGGCGGCTGGGACGTCGAGCAGTTCCTCGCGCTCGGGCGGCGCAGGGGTGGACGCAGCCTTCGAGCAACTGCCCGGGCACAGGGTTGAACCCGGGGCGCCGCCTGGCTGGACTTCGGCTGCGGCGTGGGCCGTCTGTCAGCCGCGCTCGCCGGCCACGTCCGTCCGCGTGCTGGCCGTCGATGTCGCGGAGGCATGCTCCGACGTCGCCCGCCGGATGGACCGCAGCGGCGGGCGGGTGCGCTCGTGCTTAACCAGGCCCCCGACCTGTCGTTCGTGCCGTCGGGCTCGGTCGACATCATCACTCAAGCCTCGTGCTGCGGCACCTGCCGCGGACGCTGGCCGCGGGTACCTGCGCGAAGTTCGCCCGGGTTCTCGCCCCGGACGGCGTGGCGATCGTCAGGTGGCAAGCGGCCCACACGATCGGTGAAGGGGTTGGTCTTCGCTGGGCGCCGTGGCCGCTGGTGCGCTGGGGGCAGTGCCGCCTGCTCAGCTACCCCGCGCCGATACGGATGAGCGCGACCAGGCGCTCGGACGTGGAGGCTGCGCTGGCCGGCACCCCGATCAGGGTGGTGGCCGCGCAACCGGACGACTCTACGGCGGTCACTGGCACTACGCCCGCTACTTCCTCGGCCGCTAGCCGGGTTGCGGTGTGCCAGCGGCCGGCACGCGGTCTGCAGCGTGCCGCAGCGCGGCGACGAGGCCGCGGCGCCTCGCGGCGCGGGCAGTGGGCCACCGGCAGCCGCAGCACGCTGACCAGTGTCGGCAGGCCGCGGCGCAGCGGGCGGCCGCGGTCGGCGAGACGATCCGCCACGCCGTAACTCGCCATGGACGATCAGCACCGGCGCCGCGACGTCGGGAAGCAGCGCGGTCAGGGACGCGCCCCAGTCGGCTCCTCGTCGACGGTGGTCGGATATCTCGCGCTTGCTGCGCCCACGGGTCAAGCTCGGCCTCGGGCCAGTCGGGGTGCTCGGCCCCCGGCCTGAGCGACCGGAGTGGGCGTGATCGATCGGCCTGAGCCCGCAGGCGGCGCGCATCGCGGCGGACGAGCGGGCGCCGTCGGTTCGCGCCGGGTCCTCGAGCACCAGGTGGGCGACGTCGACGGGCGAGCCGACGCCACCCGGGTCGGTCAATGCGCCCATCGAGTGGCCGAGCACCACCACCGTCACATCGCGGCCCTGCCCTGCCCGGGCGGGGGCGTCGAGCACGGCCTGCGCGCCGACCTGGCGTGATCGGCCGCGGCGAACCAGCCCGGCCGCCGCGGTGTGCCGCCGTGCCCGGGGCGTCAGGGCGACCGGTCAGCACCGTCCCAGCGCCTCGGCGAGCCGGACCGAAGACCTCGCCGGAGTCGGTCCACCCGTGGCAGGCGAGCAGCACGGGCGCCCCCATCCCGCGTGCTCACCCGGCCCACACCCGCACCTGGACCGGTCCGTCCGAGGCCTCCAGCCGGGTGATCAGCGCCTCCACACCCCGACCGTACGGGTCGGCGGGCGCGCCGGGCCATCCGGCCTGTCGGGAGGGCCGCACGTGGTCAGCGCCCCCGGCGCGACCGCGTCTGAGGCCGGGTCGTTAGGTCGATCTTTGTCGCCGGGCGGGATGATGGGCACCTGGACGCGATGGTGAGGAGGAGCCGGATGGACGGTCTGACCGGGTTCGGTCCGCGCAACGAACCCGTGCTCGGCCTACGGCCCGGGCTCGGCCGAACGGGAGACGCTGCTCTCGGCGTTGGCGGAGATGGCCGGGGCACCCGTGGAACTGCCGATGACGATCGGCTTAGCGGGGCGGGTGGCCGGGCAGGGCAAGCGCTTCGAGCTGACCGGCCGGACGCCCGGCGCCAGGTGCTGGGGGTGATGCGCTTCGCCACGCAGGCCGACGCGCGGTCCGCGGTCGACGCCGCGCTGGCCGCCGCGCCGGGCTGGCGCGCGCTGTCCTTCGACGACCGCGCCGCCGTCTTCCTCAAGGCCGCCGACCTGCTGGCCGGCCCTTGGCGGCAGCGCTCAACGCCGCGACCATGCTCGGCCAGTCGAAGACCGCCTACCAGGCCGAGATCGACGCGGCCTGCGAGCTGATCGACTTCTGGCGGTTCAACGTCGCACTTCGCCCGGCAGATCCTGGCGCGAGCAGCCGATCAGCGACGCCGCGGGGTGTGGAACCGCACCGACCACCGGCCGCTGGAGGGCTTCGTCTACGCGATCACGCCGTTCAACTTCACCGCGATCGCCGGCAACCTGCCGACCGCGCCGGCGCTGATGGGCAACACGGTGGTGTGGAAGCCGTCGCCGACCCAGCACGTTCGCCGCGCACCTGACCGATGCAGCTGCTCGAGGCGGCCGGGCTGCCGCCGGGCGTGATCAACCTGCTCACCGGCGACGGCGTCGCGGTTTCCGAGGTGGCGCTGGCCGATCCGCGACCTGGCCGGGCATCCACTTCACCGGCTCGACCGCCGACGTTCCAGCACCTGTGGCGGACGGTCGGCGACGAACATCGACCGCTACCGCGGCTATCCGCGGCTGGTCGGCGAGACCGGCGGCAAGGACTTCGTCGTCGCGCACCCGTCGGCGCGACCCGACGTGCTGCGCACGGCGCTGATCCGCGGCGCCTTCGAGTACCAGGGCCAGAAGTGCTCCGCCGCGTCGCGGGCGTACGTCCCGCGCTCGGTGTGGAAGCAGGATGCGGCGACGACTTCGTCGTCCGCGACCGAGGCGCTGCGCCATGGGCGACGTCACCGACCTGTCGAACTTCATGCGGCGCGGTGATCGACGACCGGGCGTTCGCGAAGCACGTCAAGGCGATCGAACGCGCGCCAAGGCCGCCGCCGCGCGATCGACGATCGCTGGCGGCGGCGAGTACGACGACAGCGACGGCTACTTCGTCCGGCCGACGGTGCTGGCTGGCACGACGACCCGACCGACGAGGTGTTCAGCACGGAGTACTTCGGGCCGATCCTGGCGGTGCATGTCTTCCGACGACAGCGACTACCGATGCTGGTCGTCGCGCAGACGGAGTCGGTCGCGCCGTACGCGCTGACCGGCTCGGTCATCGCCGACGGACCGGGCGGCGGTCGCCGGGCGCCGAGCAGCTGCTGCGCTACGCGGCCGGCAACTTCTACGTCAACGACAAGCCGACCGGCGCGGTCGTCGGCCAGCAGCCGTTCGGCGGCGCGCGCGCGTCGGGCACCAACGACAAGGCGGGCGCTGCGCAGAACCTGCTGCGCTGGACCTCGACCCGGTCGATCAAGGAGCGTTCGTTCCGCCGACCGACCACCGCTACCCGCACATGGGCTGACCCCTAGCTGCGCTCGCCCGCGAGCCACGCCGTCCCCGGTATGCCGCTCGGCGGCGCGGACGGCCGCGCGGTTGCGGCTCGACCGCCTTCTCGATCCCGTCCCCGATCAGCGGCACCTTGACGCCCAGGCTCGCCGTCGATGGTCTCCTGGTCCGGGCGCGGCGTCGCCCGTTCCGTCGGAGCCGGAGCTCAGCGTCCGTGCATGCTCACGGGCGCACCGCTGATCTCGACCGCGATGGTTCCCTCCCACGCCCGCCGTCGCCGTCCGGTGGGTCGGGTCTCCACCTGGACGACGGTCAGCGTGCCGCCGACCCAACCCGCGGAGGAAGTCCGGCAGCTGGTCGGTCGGCATCAGCGGCTCGTGGTGATGGTGACCCCGCCCTCGTCGTCCGGCTCCACCTCCACGCGCTGTGTTCAGCGCGCCGTGGCCCGGCACTTGCTGTCACGCAGTCCAGGTCCGGACAGCATGGCGAAGACCGTGTCCGGGTCGGCGGCATAGCGGATCTCATCGGTGCGAGGAGCGCAACGTCCTCCGTCGGGCAGCCGGGTTCAGCGTGAGCCACATGCCCCGACAGCCCTGGTGGGGGCGTGAAGGCGGCGACGCGGGGTCAGGCTGCCTGGCCCGGCTCGGCAGCGGCTGTTACGCTAAGTGTCGAAACAACGCTTCGTGTCTGGCATAGACGGGTCTCGGCCGGGCGTCATGGCGGGGCCGAAGCGGGCGTGCCGGGGAGGACCTGTGGTCGGGCGCGTGGTCAGCGGGCAGGAGATCGGGCGCTGAGTTCCCCGCGCTGCTCGGGCCGCGCCCGACGCCATGGTGATCGTGGACGCCGACGGGGTGTGATCCGTCTGGTGAATGCGCGCGCCGAGCAGGTGTTGTTCGGGTACGTACGCGGAGGAGATGCTCGGCCAGCAGGTCGAGATGCTGGTCCCGCACCGGCTGCGCGCCGCCCACGCCGAGCACCGCGCGCGCTTCATAACGATCACCCCGGCCGTGGGCTCCGGGGCTCGAGCTGTTCGGGCTGCGCCGGGATGGGGCGGAGTTCCCGATCAGATCCAGCCTCAACCCGTTGCAGACGGCACGCGGCATCCTGATCTCCAGCGCGGTCGGGGACGCTGACCGAGCGGAAACGGGTCGAGGAGCACCTGGCCGCAGCGAAGCTGGCCGCCGAGACCTCAGCCGGGAGCTGGAGGCGTTCAGCTACTCGGTTGCCCACGACCTGCGGGCGCCGCTGCGGGGATCGACGGCTTCAGCCGGGTGCTGCTCGAGGACCACGCAGGCCAGCTCGACGAGAGCGGCCTGCACTACTACAGCGGGTGCGCGCGCGCTGGCGCAGTACATGCGGCAGATGATCGACGGGCTGCTCAGGCTCTCGGGTGAGCCAGGGCGGTGACCCGCCGGGAGTTGGACCTGGCGGGTTGGCCCTCGCCGCGGTCGGCCCGGCTGCGGTCGCGGATCCGGCCGTGACGTCGAGGTGGGATCCAGGAGGGGCTGAACGTCGTGGGCGACGAGCGGCTGCTCGCGACCTCCTGGACAACCTGCTCGGCAACGCCTGGAAGTTCACCACCGGGCGCGCGGATGCGCGGATCGAGTTCGCGCGGACCGAGCAGCCGGGAGGCGACGTACGTCGTCAGGACAACAGCGCGGGCTTCGACGCCTTGGCCCACGCGACCAGGCTGTTCGGCGTCTTCCAGCGGCTGCACACCTCGGAGAGTTCCGAGGGACCGGCGTCAGGCTGGCGACCCGGTGGACCGCATCGTCCGCCGCCACGGCCGGGCGGATCTGGAGCCAGGCGGCGTGGGCGAGGGTGCCCGCTTCCTCTTCTCGCCAGTGGTTCCGAGGGGCGGTGGGCGGGGACGGCCCACGGGGTGATCGCCGCCCGCTGAGCCCGGTGTCCGGGGAAGGTATTGTCGTCAGCCAGACGTGCGCATAGGAGCGCCGAGGTCTGAACCGGGTGAAGCGATGCCGCGACAACGACCATGGTCTGCTCGTGCAGCGGGCGGTGGAGGCAGGTCAACGTCAGGGCTACCGGGAGGGGACCTGCCACGGTTCCAGCAATACGTAACT
>ERZ1370068.589-contig-10537_pt1 | contig 54636 bp, 61 predicted proteins | sample MGYA00561227_ERZ1370068 | MGnify/ENA primary metagenome ERZ1370068 (study PRJEB38410, sample SAMEA6850437) | metagenome | study: Metagenomic assessment of the ecological functions of the soil: analysis of the soil microbiota associated with the... | reverse complement strand
GCTACACCGTAGGTTGATTCCACCGTCATCGCCGATCGATGCCGCACAAGTCGCTGTTCAGTGCACCGACCCCGTTGCAGTACTCGCCGCCCTGGTGGCCGAAGACTCGGGCCTCGCGTTGCTGGAGGCCGCGGTGTCCATCGCGCAAGACGAGTACCTCCGAGCTCGACGTGCAGACGGTGCTGTCGCAGATCGACACGCTGGGCGCCAAGCTCAAGGCGCGCGTGCCGGCCGACGCCGCGCCGGTGCAGCGGCTGCGCTCTGCTGAACCGCTACTTCTACCGCGAGCTCGGCTTGCGGGCAACGTCAACGACTACTACGACCGCCGCAACAGCTTCATCAACGACGTGTTGGCGCAGCGCCGCGGCATCCGCTGGACGTTGGCGCTGCTGTACATCGAGCTGGCCGGCCAGCTGGGCCTCACCGCGCGCGGCGGTGTCGTTCCCGGGGCACTTTCTGACCGGGCTGCGCATGCCACAGGGCGAGGTGGTGCTCGACCCGTTCAACGGCCGCTCGCTGTCGCGCGAAGAGCTCGACGAGCGGCTGGCCCCGTACCGCCGCCGCCAGGGCTGGTGGGCGAATTCGAGGCACCGTTGGGCTGTTCTCCGGCGCGGCGCAGCCGCGCGACGTGCCTGGCTCGCATGCTGCGCAATCTGAAGGAGATCCACCGCAGCGGCCGCGACGGCGAGCGCTGGCTTGCCGTGCAGGAGCGCTCTGGTGGTGCTGTTGCCGCAGAACTGGGACGAGCGGCGCGACCGCGCGCTGGCGCTGATCGAGCTGGGCCGCGGCGCACGCCGCGATCGCCGACCTCGAGGCCTACCTCGCCAACCGGCGCCGATGCCGACGACGCGCTGGCGATGGCCGAGCGGCTCGACGAACTGCGCGCGCACGCCGCGCCTGCATTGAACTGTCGCGACTCGAATGACGCTTCGGCGCCCGGCAACGCCCCCGCACGCAGGCTTCGGGGCTGGCGTTGCGCCGGGCGCGCCGGGCCTGTCAGGTGAGTCGGTGGACCGCGCGATGAAGCAGCTGCCTTGCCGATCGTGGCGCCGGCGACGGCGCGCTTCGACACCTTCGTGGCCGGCGCCAACCGCCGCGGCGCTGCAGCATCTGGAGCAGATGGGTGCCGCACCGACCCGGCATTCCTGTGGGGCCGCTCGGGCAGCGGCAAAGACGCACCTGCTGCATGCGATGGCGCACCAGCGCCAGCGAGCGCCGGCGAGCGCGTCGGCTGGTTCGACCCGCCGGCGCGGCTGCCGTGGACGATGCGAGCCGGGCTGCTCGGTGTTGCTGCTCGACGACTGCGATGCGCTACGACGACGCGCAGCAGCGCAGCGGCGTTCGCGCTGTTCGATCGAGGCGCAGACGCATGGCGTGCCGATCGTCGGCGGCGGCAGGGTGCCGCCGGTCGGACCTGAGCGTGCGCGAAGACCTGCGCACGCGCCTGGGCTGGGGCCCCGGTATTCGCCGCCGCAGCCGCCCGGCAGGCCGGGCGCGCGCAGTGCTGCGCCGCGAGTCCGATCGCCGCGGCATCTTTCTCGTCCGACGGAGGTGATGGACTATCTCGCTGACGCGCTTTGCCCGCGACCTGTCGCACCTGATGGCGCTGCTCGACCGGCTCGACGGCTTCGCGCTGGCCGAGCACCGCGGCAGTCACCGTGCCGCTGTTGAAGCAAGATGCTGGCTCGAACGAAGCATGAAGCTGCGTCTTGTTCGATCTCGATGGCACGTTGATCGCCGAACGACTCGACCACGCGTTCGGCGAATTCATGGTCGCGACTCGGCTGGGCCGACGGCGCCGAGTTCGCCAGCCGAGAACGACCGCTTCTATGCCAGCAATACCAGGCCGGCTGCCTCGACGTCGACGCCTACGTGCGAGTTCGCCACCGCGGCCCTGGCGCACGCGGCCCGCGGCGGAGCGAGGCCACGCATGCCCGGCGCGTTTCATGCGCGAGCAGATGGTGCCGCGCGATCGCGCGAGCGCGCGCGCGAGCTGGTGCGCCCGCACGCGACGCCGGCGACATGCGTGGCCATCGCCACCGCGACCAACGAGTTCATCACGCGCTCGATCGCGAGCGCGTTCGGCGATGCATCTGATCGCGGCGCGAGCTCGAGCGCGATGCGGCGGGCGCAACTATCACCGGCGCATCCACGCGGCGTGCCGGCGCTGCCGCGAGGGCAAAGCTCGACGCGCGTCGAGCACGGCTTGGCCGGCCGAGGGCGGCATGGCCTCGGCGACTTCGAGCAGCGTCAGCGTTCTACAGCGACTCGACCAACGACCTGCCGCTGCTGCGAGCGCGGCAGCGAACCGGTGGCGACCAATCCGAGCCCCGCGCTGGAGGCGATCGCGTCGCGAGCGGCGGCTGGCGTATCCTGCAGTTTCTGCATGATCGAAACGATTCGTCGACAAGCTGCTCGGCAGCTCGGCCGGTCGCCAGCGCGCGGCTGCGCTGCGGCAAGCGGGTCGAGGTGCCGAGCGGCGTACACGGCATCGACCCGTCGCTGGTCGACGAGCGCGCGGTGAACGTGGTCGTACCACGCTGCAGCAGCGCCGGGCACGAGGCCTATATCGTCGGCGGCGCCGTGCGCGACCTGCTGCTTGGGCCTGCGGCCGAAGGACTTCGACGTCGCGACCAATGCCACGCCCGAGCAGGTGAAGAGCCTGTTCCGCCGCGCCTTCATCATCGGCCGGCGCTTTCGGCATCGTGCACGTGGTGTTACGGCCGTGGCCGCGAGCACGAGGTGATCGAGGTCTCGACCTTCCGCGCCTACTGGACGACGCCGGCGGCCGAGCAGGTCGGCGGCAACGAGACGCACCATCGAAGGGCGAACTGGCCGGCAAGACGCACGTCGTCGACGCCAGCGGCCGCGTGCTGCGCGACAACGTCTGGGGCCCGCAGATCGAAGACGCGGCGCGGCGCGACTTCACCGTCAACGCGATGTACTACGACCCGGCAGCGCAGATCGTGGTCGACTACCACGGCGGCATCAGCGACGCCAAGAAGCGCGTGCTGCGCATGATCGGCGACCCGGCACGCGCTACCGCGAGGACCCGGTGCGCATCATCCGCGCGGTGCGCTTCGCCGCCAAGCTGCCGGCTTCAAGCATCGAGCCCAAGACCGCAGCGCGCCGATCGAGGCGATGCCGCGCTGCTGGCCAACGTGCCGCCATCGCGCCTGTTCGACGAGATGATCAAGCTGCTGCAGACCGGCCACTCGCTGGCCAGCGTCGAGCAGCTGCGCAAGCACGGGCCTGCGACCGCGGCGTGTTCCCGCTGCTCGACGCGATGCTCGACGGACGCAGCGCAGCCGGCGCGAGCGCGTTCGTCAAGCTCGGCGCTGGCCGGACACCGACCGCCGCGTCGGCGAAGGCAAGCCGGTGGCGCCGAGCTTCCTGCTGGCCTGCATGCTGTGGCACGACGTGCGCGACGCGCTGGCACGCGCATGCGCGCAGCGCGGCGACGCAGCCGTTCCCGGCGCTGCAGCAGGCGATCGACGACGGTGTTCGACGCGCGCATCGGCGACATCTCGGGCCGCGGCAAGCTGGCCGCCGACATGCGCGAGATCTGGATGATGCAGCCGCGCTTCGAGCGCCGCGTCGGGCCAGACTCAGCCAGCGCGCTGGTCGCGCAGCCGCGCTTTCGCGCCGGCTACGACTTCCTTGCGCCTGCGCTGCCGATGCGCAAGAGGTCGAGCGTCGAACTCGCCGACTGGTGGGAAGACTTCTCGCTCGGCGACGCCGACGAGCGCGAGGCGCTGCTGCAGCATGGCGCTGACGCGCGAATGCGCGACCGCCGCTAGCCGAGCCCGACGGCGGCAGCGGCCGCGCGCAGCCGCCAGGGCGCCGGCGCCGCCGCCGGCGCCGTTCGGCGCGGCGCCACGCGGCGAATGGCGGTCCGCGTCGAGACTGGCGCAGCGCCATGACCGCGGCCGCAGTCGGTGCGCGCGCGTCGGCGTCGGTGCCAACCCTGGGCGACGCGCCGGCGCAGGTCTGAGCCGGCATCGCTCGCGCTGCGGTGCAGCTGCCCGGCGACGCAGCGTCGTCGCCTGCTCGAGCCTGTATCGCCGCGGCGCCGGTGGATGCGCCGGGGCCCGACTACGTCAACGCGGTGGTCGCGCTGCGGCACCGCGCTGCCGGCGCCGGCACGTTGCTGCATGCGCTGCACGCGATCGAGGCGCGGCACGGCCGCGCGCGCTCGACGCCAACGCGCCGCGCACGCTCGACCTCGATCTGCTGCTGTACGGCGAGCAGCGCAGCGACGACCGCGGCGCTGGACCGTGCCGCATCCGCGGCTGCATCGAGCGTGCCTTCGTGCTGAGCCGCTGCTGGAGAGTCGCACCGCAGCCGCGGCGTCGGACGGCCTGGGCGCGTTGTCGTCGTGGCTGCAGCGCGCCGTCGACAGCGACGTCAGCGCGCTTGCCCGATGCGAGGCGCTCATGAGTGAGCGTTGCCGGCTGGCCCCGATCGCCACCGCGGCGCTGTTGCTGGTGGCGTCCGAACGTGTTCATGACCTTCGCGTGGTACGGGCACCTGAAGCACCTGAACCAGCGCGGCTGGCTGGTCGCCGCGCTGGTCAGCTGGGGCATCGCGCTGTTCGAGTACCTGCTGCAGGTGCCGGCCAACCGCATCGGCTTCACAGCCGGGCGTCACGTCTGGCGCAGCTGAAGATCATGCAGGAGGTGATCACGCTGGCGGTGTTCGTGCCGTTCGCGGTGCTGCTACATGCACCAGCCGCTCAAGCTCGACTACCTGTGGGCCGGGCTGTGCCTGGTGGGCGCGGTGTACTTCATCTTCCGCGCCTGACGGGCAGCGTCTGCTGAAGCGCCTGTCGCCACATCGCCATCGAGGGCCCGATCGGGGCCGGCAAGAGCACGCTGCGCGTCGCTGCTGGCGCGCGCCTCTGGGCGCCGAGCTGCTGCTCGAGCAGGCCGCACGAGAACCCGTTCTTGAAGGACTTCTACGTCGACGGCGCGCGGTATGCGTTCCAGACGCAGCTCGTTCTTCCTGTTCCAGCGCGTCGAGCTGACGCGTTCGCTGGCGCAGCCGGGCATGTTCGCGCCGGCTGATCGTCAGCGACTTCACGCTCGAGAAGGACCGCTCTGTTCGCCCGCCTGACGCTTGTCGGACGAGGAGTACCGGCTGTACTCGCTGATCCACGACCAGGTGGCGCCGCAGACTGCCGCACCCGACCTGGTGATCTGGCTCGACGGCCCGATGGTGGTGCTGCGCGATCGCATCCGCCGGCGCGGCCGGCCGATGGAGCAGCGCATCGAGGCGACTACCTGCGCGCGGTGGCCGACGCCTACGGCACCTTGCTTCGATACGCACACCGAGCTGCCGGTGCTGGTGGTCGACATCGACCGCTTCGATCCGCTGCGCAAGCCAGGCCGACCTGCAGTATCTGATCGAGCGCATCGCGGCGTTCGAGGGGCCGCGCGAGTCGCTGCGCGCGCCGCCTACAATCGGCGGCTGAGGGTCGGGCCGCTGACGGCACGCCTGCGCTGCAAGGCGTCGGCGACGCCAACGAGGAGATCGCACGATGCTGTTCGGCAAGTTGCTGCCGCGCGAAGGCAACTTCTTCGAGATGTTCAACCAGCACGGCGACCTGCATCGCCGAGCGGCGCGCGCGTCGTTCATGCAGCTGATCGCGCAACTACGCCGACGCCGACGCTGCGCGAGCAAGTACGCCGCCGAGGTCGATGCAACGCCGAGCGCGCCGCCGACCGCGATCACCGCCGAGGTCAACCGGCTGCTGCACAAGACCTTCATCACGCCGATCGACCGCGAGCAGATCCACGGCCTGATCAACGCGATGGACGACGTCGCTCGACCTGCTGCAGGACTCGACCGAAACGATGTCGCTGTACGACGTGCGCCAGATGACCGACGAAGTCGCTGCGCCTGAGCGAGCTGTCGGCGCAAGTGCTGCGAGCGGGTGCAGCGACGCGGTGACGCTGCTGCCGCAAGATCAGCCGAGCCGGCGACGGCCGAGGCGGCGCTCAAGACCTGCGAGGAGATCGACCAGCTCGAGTCCGACGCCGACCGCGTGATGCGCGCGGCGATGTCGCAAGCTGTTCCGCGAGAGAGCCGACGTGCGCGAGCTGATCAAGCTGAAGGCGATCTACGAGCTGCTCGGAGATCGATCACCGACCAGCTGCGAGGACGTGGCCAACCTGATCGAGGGCGTCGTCCTCGAGAACTCCTGAGCCGACGCGGCTTCGAATGCAGACGGCTCGCAGATCGGCCTTCTGGGTGGTCGCGCTGCTGGTCGCGCTGGCGATCGCCGTTCGACTTCATGAACGGCTTCCACGACGCGGCGAATTCGATCGCCACCGTCGTGTCCACCGGCGTGCTGAAGCCGCACCAGGCGGTGGCTGTTCGCGGCGTTCTTCAACTTCATCGCGATCTTCGTGTTCCACCTGCAAGGTGGCGGCCACGGTCGGCAAGGGCATCGTCGAGCCGGGCGTCGTCGACCACTACGTGGTGTTCGGTGCGCTGGTCGGCGCGATCATCTGGAACGTCGTCACCTGGTGGTACGGCATCCCGTCGCAGCTCGTCGCACGCGCTGATCGGCGGCATCGTCGGCGCGGTGATGGCCAAGGCGGGCGCCGGCCGCGCTGATCGGCGGCGGCATCTGCAAGACGGTGGCCTTCATCTTCGTGTCGCCGCTGCTGGGCTTCCTGCTCGGCGTCGCTGATGATGGTGCGCGGTGTCGTGGATCTTCCGGCGCAGCTCGCCGCTGCGCGTGGACAACTGGTTCCGCCGGCTGCAGCTGGTGTCGGCCGGCGCTGTACTAGCCTGGGCCACGGCGGCAACGACGCGCAGAAGACGATCGGCATCATCTGGATGCTGCTGATCGCCGACCGGCTACGCTGGCGGCCGAGCGATGCACGCCGCCCGCCTGGGTGATCTGGAGCTGCTACGTCGCCATCGCGCCTGGGCACGCATGTTCGGCGGCTGGCGCATCGTCAAGACGATGGGCCAGCGGATCACCAAGCTCAAGCCGGTCGGCGGCTTCTGCGCCGAGACCGGCGGCGCGATCACGCTGTTCCTCGCCACCGGCGCTCGGCATTCCGGTGTCGACCACGCACACCATCACCGGCGCCATCGTCGGCGTCGGCTCCGTGCGCCAGCGCGTCGCGCGGTGCGCTGGGGCGTGGCCGGCAACATCGTCTGGGCCTGGATCTTCACGATCCCGGCGTCGGCCTTCGTGGCGGCGGTGGCCTACTGGGCGAGCCTCAGCCTGTTGTGATCGCCTGGGCCCGCGCGGCTTCGACCGCCACTCGAAGTAGCGCTGGCCTGCAAACGCGATCGTGCCCATCAGCACGATGCCGCCGATCAGCAGCGCCGACGATCACGCCGAGCACCGGCCCCCAGCCGTCGTGGGCCGTGGCGCCAGGCTGGGGTTGTAGCGCGCGTCCCAGCGCGCGTCGGGCGTCAGTGCCGCTAGACGATGGCCGCCAGCATGCGTGCATGCTCAGCATCACGCCCAGCACCGGCACCAGCAGCCACGCCAGTCGATCGTCCTGCCCCAACGTGTGCATGCGCCAGCGCCCCACAGGCCGGCCAGCGTGGGCGGCGGGTGCAGCCAGCCCAGCGTGTCGCGCGCAGCCGTGCAGGTAGAAGCGCTGTGCGCCCAACGCACCGGCGATCACGCCGAGCCAGGTGGCCACGGTCTTGGAGCGGTAGTGCATGGTCGCGAGCGGCGCTCAGTCGGCGCCGGCTGCGGTCGCGCCCGGACCCAGCGCGCGCTGCATGAACACCACGTCGAGCCAGCGGCCGAACTTCCAGCCGACTGTTCCACACGGCCCGCATGCGTCGAAGCCCAGGCGAGGTGCAGGCCGATCGAGCCGCGTGTTGGCCGAGTCGCCGATCACCGCCACCATCTGGCGCGCACCCAGCGCCTCGCAGCGCGCGATCAGTTCGGCCAGCAGCCAGCGCCGACGCCCTGGCCGTGCGCGTCGGCGTCGATGTAGATCGAGTCCTCGACGGCAGAAGCGGTAGGCCGGCCGCGGCCTGAAGGTGCCCGGCATAGGCGTAGCCCAGCACCCTGCCCGTCGCGCTCGGCCGCCAGCCAGGGCAGGCCGGCCTGCGAGCACGTCGCCTGCCAGCGCCGCGCCATCTCGGGCTGGTCAGGCGGCTCGAGTTCGAAGCTCGCGGTGCCCGTCGTACCGCCGTGGTCGTAGATCTCGGTGCATGGCAGCCAAGTCGGCGCCGTCGCTGGGCCGGATGAGCAGGGCTGACGGTTCCATCGGGGCGAATGCGGCGGCCAAGCCCGGCCGCAGCCTATAATGCCCGGTTTTCGGCGCCGGCCGCGCCTTGACCGCGCGTGCCGACATCCGGCGGCCAGCGCGCAAGCGGACTAGCAACCGACCACCGGCAGCGAACGAACCTAGCGCGGTCCGTAGTCAGGACTCACCGGGATCAGAACATCATGGTCGTCATTCGACTGGCGCGCGGCGGCGCGAACAAGCGCCCCTTCTACAACATCGTCGTCGCCGACTCGCGCATGCGCCGCGACGGCCGCTTCATCGAGCGCGCTGGGCTTCTACAACCCGATGGCCGCCGGCGGCGAGCAGCCGCTGCGCGTGGCGCTCGACCGCATCACCTACTGGTCCGGCGTCGGCGCGCAGCTGTCGCCGACCGTGCAAGCGCCTGGTCGGCGAGGCCCAGAAGCAGACCGCGCCCGCGCCCGCGGCCGCCTGAACGCGCCAGTCGCGCGTCAGGCCGCACCACGCTCGCACGGCGTTGACGCCTGGCCGTCGATGCACCCATCAAGGGCCGACGACGCACCGATGGCTGGCCGGCCGACGCGGTGGAGGTCGGCCCGCATCATCGACGCCTGGGGCGTCAAGGGCTGGATCAAGCTGCAGCCCTTCGCTGCCGACCCGCAGGCCTTGTTCTCGTCGCGGCGCTGGCATCTTCAGGCGCGCCGGCTCGCACGCGCGACGGCAGCCGCCATGCCGGCGCTGCTGCACATCACGCAAGCCAAGACGCACGGCGACGCCGTGGTCGCCGCCGCGCGCGAACTCGCCGACCGCGACGCGGCCGACGCGCTGCGCGGGCGCGAGCGTGTTCGTGCGCGCGCAGCAGCTTTCCGACCGCCGGCGACGACGAGTACTACTGGGTCGACCTGATCGGCGCCGAGGTGGTCAACCGCCAGGGTGAGGCGTTGGGCCGGGTGAGCACGCCTGATCGACACCGGGCCGCACAGCGTGCTGCGCGTGCGCCGGCCCGACGCGGCCCGAGGTGCCCGACACGAGCCGAGCGGCTGATCCCGTTCGTGGCCGCCTACGTCGACGCGGTGGACCTGGCGGCGCGGCGCATCAGGTCGACTGGGGCGCTCGACTACTGAACCAGCGTGCGCTTCGACGTCATCACGCTGTTCCCGGAGCTGTTCGCGCCGCACCTGACGCAGCGGCGTGACGCGGCGCGCCTTCGACAGCGGGCCAGGTCGAGCTGCAAGCTGTGGCCGCTGCGCGACGCATGCCGACGACGCCTACCGCCGCGTCGACGACCGGCCGTTCGGCGGCGGGCCGGGCATGGTGATGCTGGTCGAGCCGCTGCAGCGCGCGCTGGCAGCGCGGTGCGGCGCCGAGCGCGGCGACACGGCGCCGCTGGTGCACTTCACGCCCACCGGCCAGCCGCTCGACTCAGGCGCTGGTGCGCGACGTTCGCCGCCGGCGACGGGCGCGGTGCTGCTGTGCGCGCGCTACGAGGGCGTCGACCAGCGTTTCATCGACGCCATGTCGAGTCTCGAGCTGAGCCTGGGCGACTTACGTGCTGTCGGGCGGCGAGCTGCCGGCGCTGGTGCTGCTCGATGCGGTGGCGCGGCTGCAGCCCGGCGTGCTCGGCGAGCCGTCGCACCAGCGCGACAGCTTTTCCGATGGCCTGCTCGACGGCCCGCAGTACAGCCGCCCCGAGGTGCTCGATGCGCCGCAGCGGGCCGCTGCCGTGCCCAGGTGCTGCTGTCGGGCCACCATGCCGAGATCGCGCGCTGGCGCCGCGAGCAGGCTCTTGCGCATCACCGCACAGCGCCGCCCCGACCTGATCGCGCAGGCGCGCGCTGACAGGGCCGGCTCGACGCCGCCGACGAGGCGCTTCCTGCGCACCCTCGGCCTATAATCTGCAGCTTTTTCGATCCTCTGCGGCCGCGACAACACACACACGCGGGCTTGCACGATCGCCAGGAGAACCCAGTGGACCTGATCCGCACCCTCGAGCAGGAAGAAATCACCCGGCTCGGCAAGAAGATCCCCGCATTTCGCCGCCGGCGACACCGTGATCGTCAACGTCAACGTCGTCGAAGGCGACGCGCAAGCGCGTGCAGGCCTACGAAGGCGTGGTGATCGCCAAGCGCAACCGCGGCCTGAACTCGAGCTTCATCGTGCGCAAGATCTCCAGCGGCGAAGGCGTGGAGCGCACGTTCCAGACCTACAGCCCGCTGATCGCCTCGATCGAGGTCAAGCGCCGCGGCGACGTGCGCCGCGCCAAGCTCTACTACCTGCGCGAGCGCTCGGGCAAGTCGGCGCGCATCAAGGAGAAGCTGGCGTGAGCGAAGCTCGCGCGAGCGCAGGCGATCGCCTGCGCGCGCAGAGCCGGCTTCACGCGAGCGCAAGGCTGGCCTGAACCGGGCCGCCGCACTGCAGGCTCGCCATGGGCGTCAGACCGCCTCGCATCCGCGATCCCAAACGCTACCCGGTGGTCGGCATCGACGACCACCTGCCGCCGCTGCCCGCCGAAGCTGCTGACGCCAGCGGCGTGCGCCGGCGCTTTGCCGACTCACGCGGCCGTGGACGCCTGAGTTCCACGGCGACGCGCGCTGTTCGCGCTCGAACGCGAGCCGATCGCCGCCGTCGGTGCTGGTGCCGCTGGTCGAGCGCGACGACGGGCTGCACGTGCTGCTGACGCGGCGCACCGATCACCTCACCGACCACGCCGGGCAGGTGAGCTTTCCCGGCGGCCGCGCCGAGCCCGACGACGTCGACGTCGGTCGACACCGCGCTGCGCGAGACGCAGGAGGAGGTGGGCTTGCCGCGCGAGCGCGTGCAGGTGCTCGGGCCGCTTGAACACCTACTCGACCGGTCAGCAGCTACGTGGTCACGCCGATCGTCGGCGCTGGTGCAGCCGCCGTTCGAGCTTGGCGCTCGATGCGTTCGAGGTCGCCGAGGCGTTCGAGGTGCCGCTGCAGTTCCTGATGACGCCGGCGCACCACCACCGCCACGCGGCCGAGTTCGAAGGCGTGCGACGCGCAGTTCTTGTCGATGCCGTGGCAGGGCGTCGATGCGCAGGGCCAGCCGCGCGAGTACTTCATCTGGGGCGCCACCGCGGCGATGCTGCGCAACCTGTACAGCTTCTTGCGCTGAGGTGCCCGGCCCTGCGCTGCGTCGCCCAGGGCGGATCGCCGACGCCAGCGCCGACGAACCTCCGCGGCATCGTTATCATCGGCGGCCGATGAGCTTCTTCGCCGTCCTGTTCGCGCTGATGATCGAGCAGCTGCGCCCGCTGCCGCGCGACAACTGGGTGCACGACGGCCTGCATCCGTGGGTCGGCTGGACCGGGCGCCACTTCGACGCCGGCGCGCGAGCGCCATGCCTGGGTGGTGTGGTTCGTCTCGGTGGTGGCGCCGGCGCATCGCCGCGGCGCTGGTGCACGTCTGGCTCGACCTGGCACACGCGCTCGGCGGCGCTCGCGCTTCGACGTGGTGGTGCTGTACCTGACGCTCGGCTTTCGCCAGTTCAGCCACTACTTCACCGACATCCGCAAGGCGCTCGACGCAGGGCGACGAAGACCAGGCGCGGCGCCAGCTCGCGCAGTGGTGCCACCTCGACGCCAGCGAGCTGCCGCGCACCGAGTTGCTGCGCCACGTGATCGAACACTCGCTGCTGGCCGCGCACCGCCATGTGTTCGGCGTGTTCTTCTGGTTCGTCGTGCTGTCGGCCATCGGGCTCGGGCCCGGCCGGCGCGGTGCTGTACCGCATGGCCGAATTCGCCGAGCCGCTACTGGACCTTCAAGAGCAAGGCGCTCGGCGCGCCGGCCAACGACAAGCTGATGCGACCTGTCGCAACGCCTGTTCGCGCTGATCGACCACCTGCCGGCACGGCTGACTGCGTTCGGCTTCGCGGTGGTGGGCAACTTCGAAGAGGCCGTCAACGGCTGGCGCCGCGACGCCGGCCTGTGGCTGCATGCCAACGAAGGCGTCATCCTCGTCGGCCGCGGCCGGCGCGGTCGGCGTGAGCCTCGGCGGCGCTGCGGCGCCCGGCGTCACGCCCGATCGCTCAAGACCTTCGAAAGCGGCGCCGCGCCCGGCGTGGCCAGCGCCGCCGGCTCGACACCAGGCGCCGATCCGCAGATCGGCCACCTCGACAGCGTGGTGGGGCTGGTGTGGCGCTCGGTTGATGTTGTGGATGCTGCTGCTGGCGCTGCTGACGCTGGCGCAATCTGATCGGGTGAACGTGGGCGCTGAGCCGGCGCTTGCGCATGCCGCGCTGGCCACGCAGCTGGCCAGTCAATAGCGCTGCGACAACTCGTCGTACAGCTGCTGGTAGCAGCGCAAGCCGTGCCGGCCGCCACCTCGCCACGCTCGGCGGCTGCGCGCACCGCGCAATCGGGCTCGCTGCGGTGCGTGCAGTTGGTGAAGCGGCAATGCGCCGCGTGCACGGCGACGTCGGGCAGCCAGCCGGCGAGATCGGCTGGCTTCGATCTGCTGCAGGCCGAACTCCTGAAAGCCCGGCGAGTCGAGCACCGCGGCGTCGTGCGGTCGCTCGAGCCAGTACCACGACGTGGTGGTGGTGGTGTGGCGCCCGGCGTTCAGCGCCTCGCGAGATGTCGCCCACCTGCGCCGCCGCATCGGGAACCAGTCGCGTTGATCAACGTGCTCTTGCCGACGCCGCTGGCCCCCAGCAGCAAGGTCACCTGCCCGGCCAGCAGCGGCGCAGCAACGTCGCGCGTGCGCCGCGGCGTCGTGCTTGAACGAGGCCTCGAGCACCGGCACACCCATGCGGCGATACGGCTGCAGCCGCTCGCGCGCCGCATCGGCCTCGGGCAGGTCGGCCTTGTTGAGCAGCACCTGCGCGCCGATGCCGGCATGCGCGGCGGCGATCAACGCGCGCGCGAGCAGCGACTCGTGCCATCGGCGGCGACGGCAGCGACCATGCACGAGCAGGCGATCGATGTTGGCGGCGAACGACTTGCTGCGCCAGCGGTCCTGCCGCCACAGCAGGCGTGCGCCGCGGCGACACCGCTCTCGATGACGCCGCCGTCGCCGGTGATGCGCCATTCGACGCGATCGCCGACCACGCAGTCGACCTTCTTGCCGCGGCGGTGGCACAGCACGCGCTGCCGCTCGGCGGTCTCGACGACGAAGTGCCGGCCGTGGGCACCCACCACGAGGCCGGTGTTCAACTCCACGGATCAGCCGCATCAGGCTGCACGCGCGCGCTGAGCGCAACGCGCCTTCATGCCGGCTGCGTCCGCCAGCGCCGCCAGGCGCTCGCCGGCCGGCGGGTGCGAGTAGTAGAAGCGCACGTACACCGGATCGGGCGTCAGCGTCGAGGCGTTGTCCTGGTGCAGCTTGATCAGCGCGCTGGCGAGGTCGGCGCCGCTGGTCTGCGCACAGGCATAGGCATCGGCCTCGAACTCGTGGCGGCGCGACAGCAACGCCGACAGCGGCGAGACGAAGAAGCCGAACACCGGCAGCGCCAGCGCGAACAGCAGCAGCGCCAGCGCATCGTTGGGCGCGGCCAGGTTGGGCGGCACGCCCAGCGCGGTGTAGAACCAGCTGCGCGACGGCCAGCCAGCCGAGCAGCGCCAGGCCGGCCAGGCTCAGCGCGAACATCGCCACCATGCGCTTGAGCACGTGGCGGCGCTTGAAGTGGCCGAGCTCGTGCGCCAGCACCGCCTCCACCTCGCCCGGCGTGAGCGTGGCCAGCAAGCGTGTCGAAGAACACCACGCGCTTGGCTGGCGCCCAGGCCGGTGAAGTAGGCGTTGCCGTGGCGCCGAACGGCGTGCTGCCGTCCATCACGAACAGGCCCTTGGCCGCGAAAGCCGCAGCGCTGCATCAGCGTCTGCACGCGCGCGGCTGCAGCGTCTCGTCGCGCAGCGGCTCGAACTTGTTGAACAGCGGCGCGATGCAGCGTCGGGTAGATCACCAGGATCAGCAGGTTGAACGCGGTCCACGCGGCCCAGGCCCACAGCCACCACCAGCCGCCGGTGCGCGCCATGATCCACAGCACCAGGCGCGGCCAGCGGCAAGCCGAGCACGGCGGCCGACCAGCAGCGCTCTTGAGCAGGTCGGCGACGAACAGCCGCCAGGTGCTGCGGTTGAAGCCGAAGCGCTGCTCGATGCGGAACGTGCGCCACCATTCGAACGGCAGGTCGAGCACGCGCGCCGATGACCGCGAAGGCCGCCAAGCAGCGCCAGCTCGTAGGCCAGCGCGCCCCAACGCGGCAGCACGGCCTCGCGCACCCACGCGTTGAGCGCATCGAGCCCGCCGAGCAGCGTCCAGCCCAGCAGCACGCGCGCTGCCGAACGCGGTGGCCAGCAGGCCGAAGCGCGCCTTGGCGATCGTGTAGTCGGCGGCGCGCTGGTGGGCCTCGAGCGGCACGCGCGGCGCGAACGCCGGCGGCACCGCGCCGCGATGCGCCGCCACGTGGCGCATCTGGCGCGTGGCCAGCCACAGCCGTGGCGGCCAGCGCCGCCAGCAGCGCCACGGCAAACAGCCAGAGTCAACGGGTGAATGACATGGCGCTGCCAAGTGTAGGCCTGCCACAATGCCGCCATGACTGCCGCTGCCGAAGACCCTGCCGCCGCGCTCGCGCCCGAACGACCAGAACCTGATCTGGATCGATCTCGAGATGACCGGCCTGTCGCCCGAGCGCGACCGCATCATCGAGACTGGCGGTTGTGGTCACCGATCCGCAGGTGACGCGCGCGCGTCGACGGCCCGGTGCTGGCGATCCACCAGAGCGACGCCACGCTCGACGCGATGGACGCCTGGAACAAGAGCACGCACGGCAAGAGCGGGCTGGTCGATCGCGTGCGCGCCTCCACCATCGACGAGGCCGACCGCGCGAGACAGCGGTGATCGCCTGGCTGCGCCAGCTACGTCGGCGCCGGCAAGAGCCCGATGTGCGGCAACACCATCTGCCAGGACCGCCGCTTCCTGGCCAACCATCATGCCGCGGCTGGAGGCGTTCTTCCACTATCGCAACCTCGACGTCAGCACGCTGAAGGAGCTGGCGCGTCGCTGGCGGCCGGCGCTGCTCGACAACGTGAAGAAGAACCAGGCGCACACGCGCGCTGGCCGACGTGCACGAGTCGATCGACGAGCTGCTGTACTACCGCGCGCACTGGCTGATCTAGCGCGCGGCTGCGTTGAGCTGGCCGGCGCTTGCGCTCCACCGCTGCGCGAATTGCGCCTCGCCAGGCCTGTCAGCGGGCGTCGCGCCTGGCGCATCGTCGAGTCATCGGCGCGCGCCAGGCGGTCATCAGCGATCGGGCCTTCGTCGCTCGGGCCGCGCCGGCAGCTTGCGGTACTGCGAGCCGTCGCTCTTGCGTGTGAGCAGCCGATCGTTGATCAGCTCGCGGCGCAGCGTGACGTGGTCGCCCCAGGTGTGCCAGGCCTTCAGCACCGCATTCACCTCGCGCTCGGTGTGAGACGCGGCGCGACTCGAACTGCATCCACATCACCCACAGCGCCGAGCCGCTGCACCGAGTGCTTGTGCGGCCAGCGGCTCATGCGACCCCAGCGGTCGAACGAGCCCAACGCCTTGGCCGCCGGCTGCGCTCAGCTGCCGGTCCGTGGTGGGGCTGCAGCCGCTGAGCGCGCGTTTCACCTCGCGCCTGCAGCACCTGCAGGTTGCGGCGCCTGCCGCCCGCGCGATGTGGTTGAGCAGCGTCTGGTGCCCCGGCAGCTCGCGGGTGCCCGGCCAGGTATTCGGCCAGCTGTGCGGCGCAGCTGGCGTGCGAAGGCCGACAGGTCGGGCACGTTCCATGAGAGTGATGCGATCGGGCCATCGAAATCTCCACGCAATGCACACGGCACCTGGGCCCGATCGGGCTGGCGGGATATGCCGACGGCGCCGCTGACGTGCGTGCTTGGGTTTCGACCGCGTGACCGGGGCGTCGAAAGGCAGGTTCAGCTCGCGAACGCGGTCGCGCGGCAACGCCTGGGTGAACTGCCGACCGGGCGCAGTAGCGTGCCGGCGTGTGTGCGGTGCGTGAGGCTCAGACGACCCAGCGCGTGGCCACGAGCGGGTCGCCGCGGTCGCAGCCACCTGACACCGACAGCGCCTCGATGCGCGGCAGCTCCAGGCACGCCGCGCGACCTGCTGCAACGCGGTCACCGGATCGCTGACATCCAGCGGCGCGGCGCCGTTTTGCTTGGACAGCTTGTGGCCGTCGATGCCCATCACCAGCGGCGTGTGCAGGTACTGCGGCTCGGGCAGGCCCATCAGCGCGCTGCAGGTGGATCTGGCGCGCCGTGTTGTCGGCCAGGTCCTCGCCGCGCACGACATGCGTGATGCCCTGGTGTGCATCGTCGACCACCACCGCCAGCTGGTAGGCGAACACGCCGTCGGCGCGCTTGACGATGAAGTCGCCCACTTCGCGCGTCAGGTTCTGGCGCTGGCGGCCGAGCCGGCGATCGGCCCAGCGGATCGTGATGTCCTCGCCGCCGAGTGTGGTCAGCACGCGCATCGCGCGCGCTGGCTTGCCGCGCAGGCCGCCGCGGCAGGTGCCGGGGATACACCCGTTCGTCGTCGCGCTCCCGCAGGAAGCCCAGCGTGATCAGCACCTGCTCGACCTCGCGCCGGCTGCAGCCGCACGGATAGAACCTGGCCCGGCGTCGGCGATCTGCAGCAGGGCATCTTCGTAAGCCGCGATGCGCCTGGACTGCACCAGCGGCTCTTCGTCGCCGACCAGGCCGCAGATCGGCCAGCTGCCCGAGGATGATCTGGTCGGCGCCGTCTTCGTTGCGCGGCGTGTCGACGTCCTCGATGCGCACCAGCCAGCGGCCGCCATGCGCGCGCGCATCGAGCCAGCTTGGCCAGCGCGGCGACCAGCGAGCCCTCGTGCAGCGGGCCCGACGGGTGGGGGCGAAGCGGCCTGCGGTAGTTGGCCATGTCAGTCCACGTCGGCCGTCGTACTGGCGATGGCGATCGAGCAGCGCCTGGCGCGTAGCGCCGCTGTCCAGCTGGCGCAACCACCACTGCAGGGCCAGGCCTTGCGGCGCCTTGCGCGGTTGCCCCACGGCGTCGGCGCGCCATGCATAGCCTCATGCGCGCCAAGCGGATCGCCGCGCTGCACGCGCTTGACCACCAGCACAGCCGCTTTGCGGATGTGCGGTGCGCGCCAGCGGCTCGGGAATGGAAGCCGCAGCCCGAGGCAGCGCACCTGCGCGTCGAGCTTGGCCTGCATCGACGCGACGGTGAGCACGTCCTGCCCGCCCAGCAGATTGTGCGTGGCGGGGCCAGGCGCTGCGCCGAGTCGGCCACCGCGACGCGCGCGGTGGCGCTGGATCTCCTCGTCGGGCAGTCGGCTCGGCGCGCGCGGCCAGCGGGTGGTGCGGCGCCACCGCGAAGACGAACGGCACCTCGCCCGAGCGGCCGTGGCTCTGATGCCCGGCGTGGCTGCCGCGGTCGCCGGCAGCAGGCCGATCGCCAGGTCGGCGTGGCCGGTGACCAGCGCCTCCCAGCGTGCCGGTGAGCACCTCGGTGCGCAAGCGCAGCTGCGTGCGCGCGCCGGTGCCGCGCTCGGCATAGAAGGCTCTCGACCAGCTCGAACAGTGTCGAGCGCGAGATCAGCGCCAGTCGGCAGCGATCGTCAGACTCGGCCTCCCAGCCAGTGGCCACGCGCTTGCACGCGATTGGCCATGCGCATCGACGTCCTGCAGCACGCTGCCGGCCATGCACAGAGCAGCTCGTTGCCGGCGGCGGTCGAGCGCGGCCTGGCGCGAGCTGCGGTCGAACAGCAGCACGTCGAGCGCGTCCTCCAGCTGGCGCACGCGGTAGGTGAGCGCCGACGGCACCTTGCCGCAGTTCGCGCGCCGCGGCGGCAAAGCTGCCGCTGCGGGCGATGCGCATCGACCATGCCCAGCGCCTCAGGGCGTCAGCGTTGCGGCGTGCGCTTGTTCATGGCGCGCGTCGGGTACCGCCGCGCGAGTGATTCGACTGCGGTCAGCCGTCACGCCGTGCGGCGATGGCCTGATCATCCGGGCGATTCGACAAGCCCAACGAAGGCCGTGTGGTTGAGACCGCGGGTCGACTGAGGGTCGCACATTCGGGGGTTCATCATATTTGAATGACGGCTGCGAACGGCACTCGCAACGCCGCTGGTAACCACTTCTACAGTTACGACATCCAACTCGGGGGTCTCCTGCTGATCACGTTGCGCAAAGTCGGCTGACCGCGGCCATGGCCGACCACGGCTGGCTGCAAGCCGACCACAGCTTCTCGTTCGCCGACTACCACGACCCGGCGCACATGGGCTTCGGCAACCTGCGCGTCATCAACGAGGACCGCGTCGCGCCGGGCACCGGCTTCGGCACCCACGCGCCACCGCGACATGGAGATCATCAGCTACGTGCTCGAGGGCGCGCTGGCGCACCAGCGACAGCATGGGCACCGGCGGTCACCGTCGTGCCGGGCGAGCGTGCAGCGCATGAGCGCCGGCACGCGGCGTGACGCACAGCGAGTTCAACGCCGCGCCAGACGCAGAGCACGCACTTCCTGCAGATCTGGATCCTGCCGTCCGAGCAGGGCATCGATCCGGGCTACGAGCAGAAGGCGTTCGCCGACGCCGACAAGCGCGGCCGCCTGCGCGCTGGTGGCCTCGCCCGACGGCCGCGATGGCTCGGTGACCATGCATGCCGATGCGCAGCCTGTATGCCGGGCTGTTCGACGGCAGCGAACAGGCCAAACTCCCGCTGGCACCGGGACGGCTCGGCTACGTGCACGTGGCGCGTGGCACGCTGCAAGTCAACGGGCAGACGCTGGCTGCGGGTGATGCGGCGCTGCTGCGCGGCGAATCGCAGGTTCAGTTGGCGCAGGGTCGCAACGCCGACGTGCTGAGCCTGTTCGATCTGGCGCTGTAGCCCCCGCGCGGGTCACGGCGCTTCTTTCCGGAAGCCTTGCAGCGGCCGCCGTCGCGGCCGGGTCCTCCTCGTGCGGCACGTGGCCCAGCGTGTCGAACACCACCAGGCGACTGCCGGCGATGTCGGCGTGGAAGCGCTGCGCCGTCGGCAGCGGGATCAAGCGGTCGCGGCCGCCCCAGATCACCAGCGTCGGCAACTTGAGCGCGCGGATGCGCGCCACGTTGGCATCGACGCTCTGCCTGATCCGAGCGCCTGCGCCTGCAACCGCTGCACGCAGCGCCGCGGTTGCCCCCGCGCAGCGTGAGTCTCGAAGTAGCGGTCGACCAGTTGCGGCGTCACCTTGCCCGGATCGCCGTACGACGTTGCGCACGCTGGCCTCGACCGATGCCGCGCGGCAGCAGCCACTGAACAGATGGTTTGCGCCCGGCAGCCTGGCCAGCCGAAAGCCGATCGGCACCGACTCGGGCTTGAGTTCGTAGCCCGCGGCGTCGACCAGCACCAGGCGTTGCACGCGCTCGGGCGCCAGCGAAGCCACGCGCCAGGCCACCTCGCCGCCCAATGAATTGCCGGCGATCGCGAAGCGCCGCACCTGCAAGTGGTCGAGCAACTCGAGCACGAAGCGCGCGAGGTCGTCGCCGCGGTACGACGCCACGACGCATAGCGTCCGCTGAAAGGCCCGGTCAGGCCGAACCCCGGCAGGTCGAAACTGATCACGCGGTGCTGCGCCTGCAGCGGCGCTCGTCCAGCCCTCCCAGGTGTGCAGGCTGGCCGACGTGCCGTGCACCAGCACCAGCGGCACCGCGTCGCCGCGCGGCGCCGACGTCGCGCAGGTGCACGAGCTGGCCGTGCAGGTCGATGAACTCCGACGGCGGCGGCGCCCAGCGCGCCACCAACGATTGCACCGGCAGGTCGGGTGCGCGCGACAGCGCGAGCGCCAACGCGCTGGCCATCAACAGCAGATCCGATGACGCGTGGCAGCCAGCGGTCCATCAGGGCAGATGCGCGCGCCAGCGCGGCACCGTGTCGCGACCGGACATGCATCGATTGTAGAAGCTGCGCCCGCGGCGGTGGCGCTGCCTACAATCGCCCGCATGGGCTTCGTCCACCTGCGCACACACACCGAGTACTCGGTGGTCGACGGCACGCTGCGATGTGACCGATGCGGTGCGCGCTGCGCGCGACGACGCGCAAGTGGCGCTGGCCATCACCGACCTCGGCAACCTGTTCGGTGCCGTCAAGTTCTACAAGCGCATGCCGCGCCGAGGGCATCAAAGCCGATCATCGGCGTCGACCTGTGGATCGAGCCTGCAGCAGGCAGCGGCGACAAGCATGCGGCGCGCCTGCTGCTGCTGGTGTGCAACGCTGCCGGGCTACCGCAACCTCAGTGCGACCTGTTGTCGCGCGCGTGGACGACCAACGTGCAACGCGCGCAGGCGTGGATCAAATGGGAGTGGCTCGCCGAGTGCGCCGAAGGGCTCATCGCGTTGTCGGGCGCCGACGCCGGCGCGGTGGGTGCTGCGCTGCTGGCGGCAGATCGCGAGCGCGCCGCCGGCTTGGCGCAGCGACTGGCGTCGCTGTACCCTGGGCGCTTTCTACATCGAGCTGCAGCGCGCGGGCCTGCCGACCCACGAGGCGCACGTGCGCGCCGCGGTGGCGCTCGCGGCGCGAACTTGAAGCTGCCGGTGGTGGCCACGCACCCGGTGCAGTTTGCCGACGCCCGACGAGTTTGACGCCCACGAGGCGAGGTGTGCGTCGCCGAAGGCGAGACGCTGGCCAACCCGCGGCGCATCAAGCGGTTCTCGCGCGAGCAGTATTTCAAGACCCAGGCGCAGATGCGCGGCGCTGTTCGCCGACGTGCCGTCGGCGCTGGCCAACAGCGAGCGGCATCGCGCAGCGCTGCAACCTGCAGCTCGACGCTCGGCGTGGCGCGGCTGCCTGACTTTCCGTCGCCCGATCGGGCGTCGCCGCCGGAGACGTACTTCCATCGCGCCAGTCACGCCGGGTTGGAGCGCGCGCCTGCGCGGCGTCTGTACCCGCAACGCCGATGCGCGCGACGCGCAGCGCCCGCGCTACGTCGAGCGGCTCGACTACGAGATCGCCACCATCCGCAAGATGGGCTTTCGCGGGCTACTTCCTGATCGTGGCCGACTTCATCAACTGGGCCAAGACCACGGCTGCCCGGTGGGCCCGGGCCGCGGCTCGGGCGCCGGCTCGCTGGTGGCCTATTCGCTGAACATCACCGACCTCGATCCGCTGCACTACCAGCTGCTGTTCGAGCGCTTCCTGAACCCCGAGCGCGTGTCGATGCCCGACTTCGACATCGACTTCTGCCAGGCCAACCGCGAGCGCGTGATCGACTACGTCAAGGCAGCGCTACGGCCGCGACGCGGTGAGCCAGATCGCCACCTTCGGCACCATGGCCGCCAAGCGCCGCGCTGCGCGACGTCGGCCGCGTGCTCGGCATGGGCTACGGCCACGTCGACTGCGATCGCCAAGCTGATCCCGGCGCCGCCGGGGCAAGACGGTGACGCTGGCCAGGGTGCCCGACAAACCCGACCCGGGTGTGATCTACGCGCGCAAGGAGGCGCCCGAGCTCGAACCAGCCGCGAGGCCGCCGAAGAGGAGGTGGCCGAGCTGCTGGCGCTGGCCACGCAGGTGGAAGGCATGGTGCGCAACATCGGCATGCACGCCGGCGGCGTGCTGATCGCGCCGGGCACGCATCACCGACTTCTGCCCGCTGTACCAGCAGCCGGGCAGCGATGCCGCGGTGAGCCAGTTCGACAAGGACGATGTCGAAGCGATCGGCCTGGTGAAGTTCGACTTCCTGGGCTTGGCCACGCTGACCATCCTCGAGCTCGCCAAGGACTCTGATCGTCGCGCGCCATCCGCGGCACGCCGACTTCAGCTACGAGCGCATCGCCGCTCGACGACCCGGCGGTGTACCGCTTGTTCGCGCAAGGGCCAGACCGAAGCGGTGTTCCAGTTCGAATCGCGCGGCATGCAGGGCATGCTGCAGCGACGCGCGGCCCAACCGGCTGGAGGACCTGACCGCGCTGAACGCGATGTTCCGGCCCGGGCCGATGGACAACATCCCGAGCTTTTGCGCGCGCAAGCACGGCCGCGAGGCGGTGGCGTACCCGCACCCGCTGCTCGAGCCGGTGCTCGCCGAGACCTACGGCATCTTCGTCTACCAGGAGCAGGTGATGCATCGCCGCGCAGGTGCTGGCCGGCTACTCGCTCGGCTCGGCGCGACATCCTGCGCAAGGCCATGGGCAAGAAGAAGCCCGAGGAGATGGCCAAGCAGCGCACGATCTTTCGCGAAGGGCGCGGCAGCGCAAGGGCATCGACGGCGAGCAGGCCGACGAGATCTTCGACCTGATGGAGAAGTTCGCTGGCTACGGCTTCAACAAGAGCCACGCCGCGGCCTACGCGCTGCTGGCCTATCACACCGGCTGGCTGAAGGTGCACTTCCCGGCCGAGTTCTACGCCGCCAACATGACGCGTCGAAATCGACAACACCGACAAGCTCAAGGTGTTGATCGACGACGCCAAGCAGTTCGACGTCGCCTTCGAGCCGCCCGACGTCAACCGCGGCGTTTACCGCTTCGAGCCGATCGACGCCAAGCGCGTGCGCTACGGCCTGGGCGCCGTCAAGGGCACCGGGCAGGGCGCGATCGAGGCCATCGTCGCCGCGCGCGATGGCGCAGGAGCGCGGCCGGCGGCGGGCCGTTTCCGCAGCCTGTTCGATTTCTGCGCGCGCGTGGACCGCCAGCGCGTCAACAAGCGCGCGGTCGAAGCGCTGGTCAAGGCCGGCGCCTTCGATGCGCTGCACGCCGACCGCGCGGCGCTGCTGGCCAGCGTGTCGCTGGCCTTCGACTGGGCCGACACGCAAGAGGTCAACCAGTCGCAGGGCGGCTTGTTCGACTTCGGCGACTCGCATGCCGCGTCCACCCAGGAGCCGCGCGCTGGTGGCCGCCGAGCCGCTGGGCGTGCGCGAGCGGCTGTCGTTCGAGAAGGCGGCGCTCGGCTTCTACTACTCGGGCCACCTGTTCGAGCTTTATGCCGCCGAAGTGCGGCGCATCGCCAAGCGGCGCATCGCCGATCTGGTCGACTCGCGCGAGCCGGTGCTGCTGGCCGGCGTGGTGACCGATCTGCGGCTGGTCAACAACCAGCGCGGCCGGGTGGCGATCTTCAAGCTCGACGACATGCAGCGAGCGCATCGAAGCGGTGGTCAACGAAGACGTGCTCGAGACCGCGCGCGACCTGTTGCGCGAAGACGAGCTGCTGGTGGTGCAGGGGCGCGCGCAGCCCGATCGTTTTGCGGGTGGTCTGCGCTTGAACGTGCAGCAGGTGTGGGATCTGGCCGCCGCGCGCGCTCGCTTCGGCCGCTATCTGGCGGTGAGCGTCAACGGCACCGTGCCGCCGCTGCAGGAGCTGCTGCGCCAGTGGCCGGTGCGGCGCGTGGCCGGCGAGCAGGGCCACACGACGCTGGGCCTGCCAGTGCGGCTTGTGCATCGAGCGCGCCGAGGCCATGGCCGAGCTCGACCTCGGCGACGACGGGCGCTTCTGGCCGAGCGACGACGCGCTGTCGCGCTGGAAGGCGGTGGCCCACGGCGGCAGGCCGCGATCGTGTACGAATAGACGCTCGCGCGGACTGCTCGCGTCGTCGTTGTAATCGACCGGTAAACACAGGCCGGTGCTGTCGCCGCACGGCGCCTCGGTGTCCGTTAGGCTGGGCATCACGCCTGTCAAACGAGGACCGTCGATGAAGATTCAGTGCTCCATTTGCTGTGCGCCGCCGTATTGGCCGACGGCAGCTGGCGGCGCCGATGGCCGACCGACGTCGGCGTGTCGGTGCAGATCAGCCAGCCGGGCGTCTACGGGCGCGTCGACATCGGCCGCTTTCCGCAGCCGCAAGTGATCGTGCGCGCAACCCGTGGTGGTGGCGCCGCCCCGGTGGTGGTGCAGCCGGTGCAGCCCGTGTACATGTGGGTGCCGCCGGGCCACCGCAAGCACTGGAGCAAGCACTGCCACGAGTACAACGCGTGCGGCGTGCCGGTGTACTTCGTGCGCCACGACTGGTACCGCGACCACGTGATGGTGGTCGCCGACGCAAGGCCACGGCGACGGCGACACGGCCATGGCAAGGCAAGGCCATGGCAAGGGCCACAGCGACTGACGTGCGCGACTCCGCCACGATCGCGTCTGAGCGATCGGTCCGCCTTGGCTACAGTTGCCGGGCATGTATGAAACACCGCTCGACCGGCCTGATCCTCACCGGAGGCGGCGCGCGCGCGGCCTACCAGGTGGGGCGTGCTGCGCGCGTTCGATGCGGCTGCGCCGTGAATGCGGCGCCGACCTCGCGCGCAACCCGTTCGGCGTGATCGTCGGCACCTCGGCAGGTGCCATCAACGCGGCGGCGCTGGCTTGCGGCGCCGACGACTTCGAGTCGGCGGTGGAGCGCGTGGCCAGGTGTGGCGCGACTTCCATGCCGACCAGGTGTACCGCGCCGACTCGCTGGGCGTGATCCGCAGCGGCGCGCAGTGGCTGACGATGCTGTCGATCGGCTGGGTGATCGCACGCTGGCGCCGCGCGCGGCCGCGCTCGCTGCTCGACAACGAGCCGCTGGCCGAGCTGCTCAAGCGCATGGTGCCGCTGTCGCGCCTGCGCGCTGATGCTGCGCGCATCGCCACGTGCACGGACTGGCGGTGAGCGCGTCGAGCTACAGCTCGGGCCTGCACGTCACGTTCTACGACGCGTCGGCGCCGATCGAGCCGTGGACGCGTTCGCAGCGCATCGCGGTGCAGGGGCGCATCGGCCACGCGCCACCTGCTGGCGTCGTCGGCGATCCCGTTCGTGTTCCCGGCCGCCGTCGGATCGAACTCGACGGCGTCAGCCAATGGTTCGGCGATCGGCTCGATGCGCCAGACGGCGCCGATCTCGCCGGCGGTGCACCTGGGCGCGCAGAAGCTGCTGGTGATCGGCGCCGGCCGCATGCACGAGCCGCCGGGCCGGCGCGTCGAGCGACGCCGGCTACCCGAGCCTGGCGCAGATCGCCGGCCACGCGACTGTCGAACATCTTCCTCGGACGCGCTGGCGGTCGACGTCGAGCGCATGCGGCGCATCAACCACACGCTGTCGCTGCTGCCCGAGTCGGCGCGCGCGCAGACCGGCGTTGCGGCCGATCGACGTGCTGGTGATCGCGCCGAGCCAGCGGCTCGACGACATCGCCGCCGACCACCAGAACGAACTGCCGGTGCCGGTGCGCGCGATGCTGCGCGGCATGGGCGTCACCGGCAAGGGCCGCGACGCGCGCGGAGCCGGCGCTGGCCAGCTACCTGCTGTTCGAGGCGCCGTACACGCGCGCGCTGATGGCGCTCGGCGAGGCCGACGCGATGGCGCGGCGCGACGAGGTGGTGGCGTTTTTCGGCTGGCAACGCGCGAAGGCCGTGCTGCCGGCGAACGAGGCTCCGCGGCCGAGATGCTTGTGAGCGGTTCTGGCGCGCTCAGCTCGAGGGGCGAGCGGCCGCAACACAGCCGTGAGATTGCTCGACAAGCCGACCGTGCCGCCGTAGTAGGTGAAACCGAGCACGCCGATTGAACAGCTTGCGCAGCCGATATCGCCACCATGCGCGCAAGGTGGGCGGCTCGAACTGCTGCGCTCGCCAGGTCGATTCGCCGATGGCGGCCAGGTAGAGGCCGCTGGCGGCGGCCACCTGACGCAGCATGATCTCGCCGATCGCCACCCGGTGGGTCAGGTCGCCGCTTTGGTGGTCGCCTGCCAAACGGCGAGTCAGCGTTCGGCACCCGCAGCAAGATGCGCCACCGTCCGGCGCCAGACAGCGCGCGCAGCTTGCGCACGAAGGTGATCAGCTGATCGGGCTCCAGGTGCTCGAGCACGTCGAACAACACCACCAGGTCAAAGGGCGGCTCGGCTGACCAGCGCGTTGACGTCGGCGGCAGCTGCGATATCCGGCGCGCGCTCGGCCCGGCGCGCAGCTCGGCTCGAGAGCTCCGACGCCGGTCATGTCCCCCAGCCGCGGTCGCGCCCGAAGCCGAGGAAGGCTGCCGTTGCCGAACCCGACTTCGAGCACGCGGCGCGGCGGCACGCCCGCCGATCGCGCGATTCACGTGCCACTGGAAGTAGCGCGCATCGCACTTCGTTGAAGCGGCCGAAGGCCGATTCGTCCCACACCCTTCCACTGCGCGTACGCTTCCACGGTGGGCATGGCCTCGATTCAGCGCGTGGTGCGCAGCGCGGCGTCGATGACGCGCAGGTCCTGCGCGTGGCCGGCGTAGTGGAAAGGCGGCGAACGTTGGCCGGCATGTACAGGGCCGAGCAATCACTGGCGATGTTCGGCGAACCGCTGCGGCGTGCACCGGACCCACGAAGAACGCGTTCACACCGTTGGCGTTGCAGCAGACCGAGTCGATAGCCCGACCGCCGCGAACAGGTCGTGGAAGAAGCGGCCAGCGACGCGCCATAGTAGTCAGTGCCCTGCCAGCGGTGCGCAGCGTCATACGGCATCACCCATCGCGTGGCGCGGCCAAGAAGCGCGCGTTGTATTCCGGCCACCCACAAGCGCGGGCCGCAGGCCGCCGCGCAGCAGCGCCTCGGTGATGTGGTAGTCGTTGCCGTCCAGGTCGACCGACACCACGTCGGGCTGCTCGACCCCGAGCGCCGCCAGCTCGCCGCGCACCAGGCCCACCGCGTTGTCGCGGTCGATCCAGCACTGGCGAAACCGCAGACGCGCTGCCCGTCGGGTCGCATCGCCACCGGTTCGCCGCCCAGCCACGCCCCGCGCCAGCCCTTCACCAGCAGGTTCAGCGTGTTGTTCTCGGTGCCGTCGCCAACGCCCAGTTCGACGAACGATCCTGCGGCTGGCCAGCTCCGCAGCGACCGCAGGATCTCGTCGATCAAGCCATCCTCGTCATTTTGTGAGTACGACCTTCAATCCGTGGACCAGCAGCGGGTTGCGACCATGGCGCATCGCGCACCACGGCTCGCAGTTGCTGTTCGTTGAGCAGGCGCTCGAGCTGGGCAATGCGATCGATCACGCGCTGCGACGCCGCGCGCGCCGCTGGCGGTGACGGCGCCGCAGTCGTTCACGAATCGAGTCGATCAGCTGCATGGCAGGTGCGGCGGCCAGGGGTCTAGGGGCGTCAAGGGCGAGCCCTCGCGCGAAGGTGCGATGAACCGATGATCTCGTCAGCCACATCCGACCATAGGCGCATCGAGCTGCGGGCGATCGCTTGTGCCTTGCGATGCACGTATCTCCGGGTCGCTGATCGCGCCGCTCGAGACATGCACACAGCGCGTCGGATCGCCCGATTCGAAATAGTCGATCAGCCTCGCCGCAGACCTCGGGCAACGAGGTCGCGTTCGAGCAGATCACGTATTTGCCGAACCAGGCCGCCTCGCCGACCGGCAAGTACCCCAGCCCTCGTACAGGCTGGGGTAGGCCGCGAACAAGCAATGCTGGTACAGGTAGGCCAGTTCGCGGTCCGACGGTGAGTCGACGATGCGCACGCGCCGCGCCAGCTCGGGGTGTTTGGCAAGGGCGGTCTTGAACTCCTGAATCCGCCAGCCCTGCCTGCCGGCGAACACCAACCGCGGCAACCGATCGCCCAATCGCGGGGCGAGCTGCCGCCAGGCCTGCAACAGCGCGGCGCCGTTCTTGCGCACTTCGAGCGTCCCGACGCACAGCACAAACGGCGCGTCGGCAGCCGCCAGCGCCTCGCCACCTTCGAGGGTCACGGGCGCAAACGCGGGCGTAACCGTCGAACTCGTGGGCCATCGCCACCGCTTGAATTGGATGTCATCGTGCGCTCCGACGAAGCGCCGCAAACTCGGCCGCCGTCCACTGCGTGAGATGCAGATGAATTCGACGCGTGTATCGCACGACTTCGCTCAGCCAGCTATTGAAGTCCCTCAGCCAAGCTGCGCGAGAAGTACTTCGGGGTGAAGCTCGGGGGATCAGGTCGTAGACGAGTTGCACGACGATGCCCCCTTGCGCCGCGTGCTCACGCCCGAAGGCCGTGGTACGAGGCAACGACCACGTGGCGCCCAGGAAGACCAGACGTGCCTGATCGGCAGGCGATCGATGCGGCCGCAGCGACACCGGCACCACGGCCAGTTCGGCGGCGCTGGGCCGGCGCAAGCCCATCGCCGCCAGGCGCCGGGGAAAACAGCAGTGCCGAGACGAGGATGTCGGTCTTGACCGCCGCGCGCTTGAGTTTGTTGCTGTTGTATGCGGCGCAGGTAACTGCGCATGCTGGCCTGTGCTCGGGAAGATGCGCGAAGTGCCAGACAGGCCCAGGACGTCGCAGCAGCAGTACGGCGTTGAATTCGTCGCTTTCGAATAGCGTGGTCGGATCGAACTCGAACATCTCCCTGCGATGGGGATGCTCTGAACGTGCCGCACCGCGTCGTTGCCGCCGAGGCGGCGAACCAGGTGTCCGATCAGATTGAGTTGAACCCGCTGAATGCCGCGAGACGCGAGCGTTGCCCATGGCGTAGTGCACGATGTCGGTGACATCGAAATAGCAGACAGGGAGGCGCGCCGGGCGGCGTCATTCGCGGCGTGCTGGTCTATCGATAACCGGTGCGCGGCACTTCCCTCGTGGCCCGCATCGCGCAGCACACGTTCGCGCTCGGCGAGCCGCAGGTCGGCGTCCGACCATCATGCGCGCCAGTGCGCGGATGTTGGTCTTCGGCTGCCAGTCCAGGATGCGGCGGCACTTGCGCTGTCGCCTTCGAGGTGGTCGCACCTCGGCAGGGCGAAAGTACCGCGGATCGATCTCGACATGGCGCTGCCAGTCCAGGTTGAGCTGGCCGAACGTGAGATCGAGGAAATCGCGAATGGTGATCGACTCCGCCGGTGGCACCACGTAGTCATCGGGCTTGTCGTGCTGCAGCATGCGCCACATCGCCTCGACGTAGTCGCCGGCGAAGCCCCAGTCGCGGCGCGCGTCGAGGTTGCCGAGGTACAGCTCGTCCTGCAGGCCCAGCTTGATGCGCGCCGACGCGCGCGTGATCTTGCGCGTGACGAAGCGTCTCGCCGCGGCGCGGGCTCTCGTGGTTGAACAGGATGCCGTTGCGACGCGAACAGGCCGTAGGCTCTCGCGGTAGTTCGATCACGTGGTAGTGCGCGTACACCTTGGCGCAGCGCGTAGGGGCTGCGCGGCTGGAACGGCGTGCGTCTCGTGCTGCGCGCGCTCGGCGACCTGCCGAACATCTCGGAGCCGCGGCCTGGTAGAAGCGGACGCTTGCGTCGAGCTCCTGTAGCTGCGGATCGCCTCGAGCAGGCGCATCGCGCCGACGGCCGTCGACGTCGCCGGTGTACTCGGGCTGGTCGAAGCTGACGCGCACGTGGCTCTGCGCGCCGAGGTTGTAGACCTCGTCGGGCTGCACCGCGTCGAGCACGCTGCGCAGCGCGTACCGTCGTCCGACAGGTCGCCGTAGTGCAGGAAGAGGCGCGCGTTCTGCGATGCGGATCGACGTAGAGGTGGTCGATGCGCTGCGGTGTTGAACAGGCTCGAGCGCCGGCGCACGATGCCGTGCACCTCGTAGCTCTTTGGCGAGCAGCAGCTCGGCGAGGTAGCTGCCGTCCTGGCCCGGTGACGCCGGTGATCAGTGCGGTCTTGGTCATGGCTTGTCCAGCGGGTGTCTGGTGTGCGCAGATGGCGCGAACGGTCTCTTGCGCCCGCGGCGGGGCGCCTGCCGGTGGCGCATGAGCTGAGGGGTCGCCGATGAGCGTCTGACCCTGGGTCGGCGAATCGGATCTCGCGCTCGGCGTTTTGCTCGACCAGGATGTTGCGGATCAGCGAGGATACCCGAGTGCGCCGGCCTGAACAAAGGTTCCAGATGCTGCGCCGCTGGCGGCCCGCTGCGCATCAGCAGGCATGTAGGCATCTATCGCATCGCGCCAGTCGAGAAAATCCTTCCAGTCGTCGCGTCCCTTCATCAGCAGCGGCCGTCGTGGCGGGCTACGCGTTGCAGCACATCGGGTATCAACAGTCCCCGCGGGGCATGCCCGGGCCGATCTGGTTGAAAAAGGGCGCACGACCTGCACGCGCAGGCGCTGGCGCGCCGACATCGCCCAGTCCTCGCACAGCCGTTTGGGAAAGACCATAAGGATGAAGCGGCCCGGACGGGCGAGGCCTCGGTGAGCGGCTCGTCACCGACTGCGTACACCTGGGCGCTCGACGCCACGATGGTCAGGCAGCCGGGCGGCGTGGTTGCCCAGATGCTCGATCACTCGCGCGGTCACGCGGTGAGGTTGTCGAAAACCAGGCCGTGCGGCTCCATGCCATGTGCCGGCAGCGAATGTGCGGCCAGATGGAACGCCACGTCCCATGGTGGACCGTCGGGCTCAGGCAACGGCGGTGGGCCGGCCAGCAGATCGACCGCCCAGCGTCGCAGGTGCGGCATGGTGGGCCCGCCGCGGCGATCCCATGCGTCGACCGTGCAGCCCTCGGCCAGCAAGCGATCGACCAATGCGCGACCGATGAAGCCCGACGCCCCGACCACCAAGACCTTCACGCTGGCCGCTCTCCTGCTCAATCGAATGCACGCGCGCCACCGAGCTGCAGTGCATTGATAGGATAAGCCGTTCAATTGGGAGGCCAGGATGCGCATCGGCTTTTTCACCCGGCCTTGGCGAAGCCGGGTGGCGCGGAGCTGTTGTGCGTGGCGCAGGCGCACTACCTGCACCAAGCCGGCGACGTGGTTTGCCTCGTGACCTTCGTGTACGAACCGCAGCTGTGGGCCGATCGGCTGCAGGGGCTCGAGGTGCGGGTCGCGCCGCGCAAGCGTTGGACCGACGGGCTGGCCTGGAACCCTCGAGTCAGCCAAGGTGCGCGCCGACGCGGCGCACGTGCGATTCGTTTGCTGGACGGCGTCGACGCGGTGCTGGCCTCCAACTTTCCCTGCAGCACGATGCTGGGCAGCGCGCGCTGCCGCCGGTGCACAAGGTCTGGCAGTGCAAACGAGCCGCCGCGCGGAGTGCATCTTCGCCTGGCCAACCCGGTGTTGAGTGCGCGCGCCGACACCAGTGATCTGCGCGCAGCCGATGCCAGCACGGGCCACTGGCGCGGCCAGTTGGCGCGCGCGGATCGCAGCGGGCGGATGAGCGCCCTGGCCGCGTTCGACATCGAGCAGGTGGCGCGGCTGGACCACGTTACGCGATCAGCGAGTTTTCGCGCCACAACGCTCGGCGCATCTACGGGGCGCTGTGCCGAGGAGGTGTGGTCTATCCGATCGTGCGATTCCCCGAGGGCGGACGCTCGCGCGCCGGGCTCGATCGGCAGCGGCTCGGCGTGCTGGTGCGCACAGTCGGATCGAGGTGCTGAAGAACATCGACACGGTGGTTCGCGGCTTTGCGCAGTTCCGCGCCGGGTCGGCAGGGGTTCGCACCTGCATGTGGTGGGCGACGGTCCGGCACGCGAGTCGTTGCAGGCGCTGGCGGCACAGCTGCTGCCGGCGCGGGGCATTCACCTTTCACGGCTATTTGCCCGACGCGCAATTGCGCCGCGTGTACGACGCCTGCGACGTGTTCGCGCTGCTGCCGCTGGACGAGCCGTTCGGCATGGTGTTCTCCGAGGCCGCGGCCTGGGGCCTGTTGATGATCGGCCCCGACCACGGCGGGCCGCTGGAGACTTCGACAACGGCCGGCTTGGCTGGTGCGTCGACGCCTTCTCGCCCAGGCGCTGGCGCAGGCGTCTGTCGCAGGTGGCAGGCCTGTCGGACGCCGAGGCCGACCGGCGCCGCGCGCTGGCCGACCAGGCGTGCCGCGCGCGTTTTGCCGAGGCGGTGGTTGGGTCCGCAGCTGCGCCGCGCGATCATTGGCGGGCACCAGCTAGCAGGCACGAGGGCAGATCATCGCCTCTGGCGTGCAGGCGGCCTCGCCGCCCAGCCTCATCGAGCCTGCGGCTGCTTGCCGACGCAAGCTCCAGGTACAGCGCGACATGCTTGCTGGCGCACTGTGTCCAGCTGAACGTGCGGGCATGCGCCGCGACACCACTGGCCAGTGCGAGCCGCTCGTGGCGTCGCAGCCCTCTTCGATCGTCCGGCGCATCGCCGTCGGCTGAAGTCGTCGAAGTAGTGTCGCGGCATCGCCGCCAACCTCCGGCAACGAGGTCAGGCGCGACAGGAACACCGGCTTGCCGAAGTGCATGGCCTCCAGCGGCGGCAGGCCGAAGCCTTCGGTCGAGCGACGGGAACAGGAACCCGCTGCAATTGGCGTACAGCCAGGCCTTTTGCGCATCGTCGATGTCCAGTGCCAGCGTCACATGGGTGAGGGCACGCAGCGCCGAGCGTGCTCCTTCACGTGGCCGGTGTAGGGGCTCGACGAAGCCGGCCAGCACGAAACGCTGCTCAGGCCACGCCGCAGCCAGCGCAAGCAATGCATCGATGTTCTTGCTCGGCGCCATGCGGCTGATGTGCAGCAGGAACGGCGCGCCGCCTGCCGTGGTGCAGCACGATCGGTTTGCGCGGCAGCGTGCCGTCAGGTCGGTTGCGCCGTTGTGGATCACCTGCGGCGGCACGCAGGTCACCTAGGTCGCGCAGCAACTCGTCGCGCACATGCTGGCTGATCACGACGACACTTGCGCAGCCGTGCAGGCGTGCGCGCAGTCGCCGGCGGTAGCGCTCGCGCTTGGCACCTCGTTTGGTGTAGAAAGTTCAGATCGTGCACGGTCTCGACGCGGCGGGCGGTAGCCAGCGGTGGCCGCAAACGGATGAACTGATGCAATCGATGCCACAACGCGAATCGCGTCGTCCGCAGATGGAGGAAGACGCTGCGTGGTGTGGCTGCCCAGGTAGTGCACGTCATCGCCGAACATGCCGTGCCAGCGCGCCGGCAGGTGCACGTAGAGTTCGATGCCGTGCGCTCGCCGCAACTCGGTCGCGCGTGCCGCCAGCTCGCCGACCAGGCGCCGCCCGTATTCGCCGAGCCCATCGTGCCAGTGTTCGACGCGTCCCAGGCTCAGGCCGACAGGGTGGATGCTCATCGCGCGCTTGGCACGAGCGCCGCCACGCGCAGCATGACTTCGTCGACCTCGGGCCACGCGATTCGCTCGGGCGGCTGTAGGGCGCTGCACGATGTGACCGTGGGGCCCCATGGCGCCCACTGCTCGGGCTTGGTGGGGCCGAGCACGCTGAGCACCGGCGCGCCGACGGCGGCTCGCCAGATGGCCACGGCCCCGTGTCGCTTGGACACCAGCAGCGCTGCGCGCTGAAGCAATGGCACCGTATGCACCGAGCTTCACGCCTTCGATCGACGATGCACGCCGGGATAGTGCTCGCGCAGCAGCGTCTCTTCACCAGGGCCCGGGCAGGCGACGATCTGCCTGCCGGCGGCCAGCAGCGCACGCGCGAACTGCGCAAACTCAGGCCACGCCTTGTCGAGCTTTTCGAACGTGCCGCCGGCGAACGGGCAGATCACGATGAAGCCCGGCACCGACGCCGTGCGCGCGCAGCAGCGTGTTGGCCTGCGCGATGTCGGCGGCCGCCAGAGCACAGACCGATCTCGCGCGGCGGCGCTCTGTGTGATGCCCAGGAACCGGCAAGCCAGCTCCCAATAGGCCACCAGTGCATGGCCGCCATAGGTGATGGGCACGCTGCGCGTCGAGCAGGAAGCCGCGCGCCTCCTGCGCATACCCCACGGCCGCAGCCCGGCCAGGCGCATCTCGAGCGCGCTCGAGAACGACGTGGTCAGCACCAACGCGTTGCTCGCGTCGTCGAACGCCGGATCGATGGCACAGCGCCGCGCGGCGCAGGCTGCAGCGCAGCTGGCGCACGCTGCGCCCATGCCCCTTGCGCCCGCGTGCTGCACGTCGGCCAGCCCTCGCCGGCCAGCAGCGCCGGCGCCCAGGCCTTTGCCGACCAGTTGCAGCTGCGTAGCCGTGCGCACGGCCAGCAGCTTCAACGCCGGAATGCCGAGAATCACGTCGCCGACCCAGTTGCGCAGGCGCAACGATCAGCGGGCGAGATGTCATCCGAGGCGCTTGCGACGCACCGATAATCGGCACCTGCCCATTCTGCCATCCGAGCGCGTGCCACCCTTCGCTTCCCACCGGCTGCCGCAGTCACCGCGCGCACGACACGCCTCTGCTGGCGGCGCCTGGCTGGCCCGGCGCGCGAGCCGGCGGCGCGCGATGCCGGGCTGTGGCTGTGGGTGCAGACCAACCACCGCTTCAACTGCCTGCTTGTGGGCCGAAGAGGACCTGGCGCGGCGCACGCAGGTGCGTCGATGCGGAGATCGCCGCCAACAAGCGCGCGATCGACCGCTACAACCAGGCGCGCAACGATGCCACCGAGCGCGTCGACGAGTTGCTGCTCACCGAGCTCGGCCTGGTCGACGCCGCCTCGGCGCGCACCGACGCGCCGGTGTCGACGGCGGGCGCGCGGCTCGCGGCTCAACAGCGAGACCGCGGGCAGCATGATCGACCGGCTTGTCGATCCTGGCGCTGAAGGTGCACGCGATGCGCCTGCAGAGCTGAACGCCGCGACGTCGATGACGCGCACCGCAGCGCCAGCGCGCGGCAAGCTCGAGCGGCTGCAGCAGCAGCGGCGCCGACCTGTCTGCCTGCCTCGACGCGCTGCTGGCCGACTGCCGAGCCGGCCGCGCGCACTTCAAGGTCTACCGCCAGTTCAAGATGTACAACGACCCGCGCTTCAACCCGGCGCTGGTGTCCGAGCAACAACAGCGTCGCACCTGAGATGCGGGTCCTGATCGTCAAGACGTCGTCGATGGGCGATGTCGTGCATGCGCTGCCCGTCGTGCACGACATCCGCGCAGGCCATGCCCAGCGCATATCGAGTGGCTGGTCGAGTCGACGTTCGCCGCCGATCCCCGCGCATGCACCCGGGCGTCAATCGCGTGCACGCCGTGGCCTGGCGGCGCTGGCGGCGCAAGCTGTTCAGCCGCGACACTTGGCGCGCGATGGCGGAGCTGCGCGCGCGCAGCTGCGCGACGCAGCGCTACGACTGCGTGCTCGACCTGCAGGGGTCTGCTGAAGAGCGCGCTGTGGGGCCGCCAGGCGCAGCGGCCCGCTCGATCGGCTACGACGGCGCGCAGCGCGCGCGAGGCCGGCGGCCACCTGGCTGTACGCGCCGCAAGGCGGCGGTGTCGTGGGACCGTGCACGCCGTCGAGCGCTGCCGGCGTGCTGGCGGCGGCGCACCTCCGGGCTATCGCGCTGCCGAGCGGGCGCGCCGGCGTTCGGCATCGCGCCCGGCCAGAGCGGCTGGAAGCTGCGCGGCGGCCGCAGCGCGGCGCTGATCCCGTGCGCCAGCCGACCTGAGAAGATCATGGCCGAAGCGGCGCTGGATCGCTGTGGGCAAGCGGCATCAAAGCCGATGGGTCTGTCGCCGGTCGTGATCTGGGGCACCGAAGAAGAGCAGGTGCGCGCCGAGCGCATCGCGGCCGGCTGCGAGGGCGAGGTGCCGCCGTTCCTCAGCGTGCACGACATGGCGGCGCTGCTGAGCCAGACCAAACGCGCGCGTCGGGCTGGACACCGGCTTCATCGCACCTGGCCGCCGCGCTCGGCCACGGCCGACGTATCGGCATCTACTGCGACCACGAGCCCGGGCTCAGCCGGCATCGTCGGCCCGGCGGGGCGGCCAGTGTCGGCCAAGGGGCCAGGTGCCGTGCGCTGAGCGCGACGTGCTGGCGCTGGTGGAGCAGCAGCTCAGGCGCGCTCGTTGTGAACTGGGAGCTCCTCGATGCGCTGCGGCGGGTAGCTGTCCAGCTCAGGCAGCCGGGGCATTGCCAGAAGTAGTGCTGGGCCTCGAAGCCGCAGGCTGCGCAGCGATAGCGCTGCTGGGCGGCGCGGCGCGCTGCGCCACGTGCCCGCGCAATCGCGCAGCGGCGTGGCTCGTCGGCGTCTATGGCTGCGATCGAGCACTGCCAGCGCCGCCGACAGCGTCGGCTGCGCGGTGCAACAGCGCCTGCGCGCGCTGCCGGCATCGGGCAGGCCGGTTGTGTCGGGCGCGGCGCCGTCGAGCAGGTCGCATCGCCTGCAGCAGGTCGACGACTGGGTTACGCTCGTGCAGCGCGGCGCAGCACCGTGGCACGCGCGGCTTCGGCCTGACCGCATTGGATGGCCGCGGTGGCGTAGTCGCTGGCAACCAGGGGAACGGCGCAGGCGCGTGCTGCAGAACTCGCTGTACAGGCCGAACGCCGCCGCCGCGTCGGCCGGCCTGCGCGGCGCACCGCGCCGCGATGATCAGCGGCGCAGGGCGTGCGGCGCGGCCTCGCGGGCCCGCCCGCAGCGCATCGTCGGCGGCAGTCCGGCTCGCTCGTTGTCGTCGGCCTCGCAGCGACAGCTCGCACCAGTGGTGCGCGATGCGCGAGTCGCGTACGAGCCGGTGCCGCTGGCTGCTCGAGCTTGGCCGCGCATCTCGGCCGCGGTGCGCCAGTCGCGCGAGCGCTCGTGCCAGCGACAGCAGCGCGAGGCGCGCTTCGATGTCGATAGCTGCGTGCCTTCGAGCTGCGCGGTAGGCGCTGCTCGGCGCGGTCGAGCAGGCCGGCCTTCATGAAGTCCTGCGCCAGCGCGTGCTGGGCGCGGTCGCGTTCGGCGGCGCCGCAGGTCGGCGCGTTGCAGCAGGTGCTGGTGCACGCGCACCGCGCGTTCGAACTCGCCGCGGCGGCGGAACAGGTTGCCGAGCGCGAAGTGCAGCTCGGAGGTGTCGGGGTCGCTGCTGCACCGCCTCGATGAAGGCGTCGATCGCCTTGTCGTGCTGCTCGTTGAGCAGCAGGTTCAGGCCCTTGTAGTAGGCCTTCGGCGACTCGCGTCTGCTCGCGCCTCCACTGGCCGCAGGTCCAGGCGCGAGGCCGATCCAGCCGAGCGCGAACGCGATCGGCAGCGCCGAGCAGCAGCCATTGCAGGTCAAAGTCCATCGCGCGGCGGGTCGCTACGGCGCGCGCGGCGGCTGCGCGACGGCGATGGCCGGCGGCACGGTGGGCTGGCTCGGCGATGGCCGCGTCGGCTGCCGCGGCGTGCGGCTGCGCGCGACGCGGCGATGGCGCCACCAGCTCGGCACCATCGCGCAGCACGCCGAACGCGCAGCCGAGCGCCGAACGCGGCGAGCACGACGATGACCATCGGCGCGCGCCACTGCGCGCCGAAGAACCAGTGCACGGTCGGCGTCTTGCTGGTTGTTCAGCGCGAACGCGAACAGCGTGAAGAAGATGAAGCGCCGCGGATCGAGCCAGATCGAGGATGCGCATCGCAACGCCCGCGGCGATTCTAGCGGGCGGTGCCGCGCGTGCACGCGCCGACGTCGCGCCGGGCGTGTCGTGCAGGTCGCCGTCGGCTGGGTCGATCACGGCAGCTGTGCGTCGACCGCTTCGCGCAAGCGCCTTGCCGGGCTTGAAGTGGGGCACCAGCTTCTCGGGAATCACGACCTGCTCGCCGCTGCGCGGGTTGCGCCCACGCGCGGCGGGCGGCGGTTGATCGAGAAGCTGCCGAAGCCGCGGATCTCGATGCGGTGCCCGCGCGCGAGCGCGTCGGACATCGCGTCGAGGATCGTCTTGACCGCGAACTCGGTGTCGCGCTGGGTCAGCTGGCTGAAGCGTTCGGCCAGTTGGGTCACGAGGTCGGAGCGGGTCATGCGATCGTGGTCCGACGGCGCGACGGTGCGGCCGGTCCGCCGACGGAGCGTGCCGGCTGGGAACGGCTGGCGCTGGCCAGCGGCGCCGATGACAGCCGACTGCCTTACTCGGTTGTCTGGTTGTCGAGCTTGGCGCGCAGCAGGGCGCCCAGGCTCGTCGTGCCGGCGTTCTCGCGCTCGTTGCTCTGCGACAGGCGCTGCATCGCTTCCTGCTGGTCGGCGTTGTCCTTGGCCTTGATCGACAGCTGGATCGAGCGCGTCTTGCGGTCGACGTTGATGATCAGCGCCGTGACTTCGTCGCCTTCCTTCAGCACGTTGCGCGCGTCTTCGACGCGGTCGCGGCTGATTTCGATGGCGCGCAGGTAGCCGGTGACGTCGTCGCTGAGCTGGATCTCGGCGCCGCGCGCGTCGACCGTCTTGACCTTGCCGGTGACCGATCGTGCCGCGGTCGTTGACCGAGCGTGAAGCTGGTGAACGGGTCGGCGTCGAGCTGCTTGATGCCCAGCGCAGATGCGCTCGCGCTCGACGTCGACGGCCAGCACGATCGCCTCGACTTCCTGGCCCTTCTTGTAGTTGCGCACCGGCGGCTTCGCCCGGCTCGTTCCAGGACAGGTCGGACAGGTGCACCAGGCCGTCGATGCCGGCGGCCAGGCCGACGAACACGCCGAAGTCGGTGATCGACTTGATCGGGCCCTTGACGCTGGTCGCCGCGCTTGCACGTGTGGCGCGAACTCTTCCCACGGGTTGGCCTTGCACTGCTTCATGCCCAGGCTGATGCGGCGCTTGTCCTCGTCGATCTCGAGCACCATGACTTCGACTTCGTCGCCCAGCGAGACGATCTTGCTCGGGGCGACGTTCTTGTTGGTCCAGTCCATCTCGGAGACGTGCACCAGGCCTTCGATGCCCGGCTCGATCTCGACGAACGCGCCGTAGTCGGCGATGTTGGTGACCTTGCCGAACAGGCGCGTGCCGTTCGGGTAGCGGCGCGACACGCCGTGCCACGGGTCGTCGCCCAGCTGCTTGAGGCCCAGCGAGACGCGGTTCTTCTCGGCGTCGAACTTCAGGACCTTGGCCGTGAGCTCCTGGCCGACCTGCACCACTTCGCTCGGGTGGCGCACGCGGCGCCAGGCCATGTCGGTGATGTGCAGCAGGCCGTCGATGCCGCCGAGGTCGACGAACGCGCCGTACTCGGTGATGTTCTTGACCACGCCGTGCACGATGGCGCCTTCGGTCAGCGTCTCGCAGCAGCTTGGCGCGCTCTTCGCCCATCGAGGCTTCGACCACGGCGCGGCGGCGTCAGCACCGACGTTGTTGCGCTTGCGGTCGAGCTTGATGACCTTGAACTCCAGCGTCTTGCCCTCGAACGGGCGTCAGGTCCTTGACCGGACGCGTGTCGAGCAGCGAGCCGGGCAGGAAGGCGCGGATGCCGTTGACCAGCACGGTCAGGCCGCCCTTGACCTTGCCGCTGACGGTGCCGGTGACGAACTCGCCGGATTCCAGCGAGCTTCTCGAGCGCCAGCCACGAGGCCAGGCGCTTGGCCTTGTCGCGCGACAGGATGGTGTCGCCGTAGCCGTTTTCGATGGCGTCGATGGCGACCGAGACGAAGTCGCCGACCTGGACTTCGAGCTCGCCCTGGTCGTTCTTGAATTCGTCGATCGGAACGTAGGCCTCGGACTTGAGGCCGGCGTTGACCACCACGAAGTTGTGGTCGACGCGCACCACCTCGGCGGTGATGACCTCGCCGGCGCGCATCTCGCGAGCGCTTGCAGCGATTCTTCGAACAGGGCGGCGAACGATTCGCCGCCCGCGGTGGCGGCAGTTTGAGTTTGTGGCATGTGGATTTCCGTGCAGCCGAGGCTGCAGGGGTTGGTTGATGAACCGGCCTGCCACCGGCGTTGCGGCTGAGTTGAACATCCGCGAGCGGCACTGTGCGGCGACCGGTGACCGCAGCGGGCCTGTCGCTGCCTCCAGATGGAGGCGCCGCAGCGGCGATTTCAATCGAAGGCGCTGCGCTCGTTCCCACCACTGCAGCACCCGATCGCGCCGATTGCTCGATGGTGAGCGACGAGTTGTCGAGTAAGAGCGCGTCTTCGGCTGGCTTCAGGGGCGAGCACGGCGCGTTGCTGGTCGCGCGCGTCGCGCGCCTCGAGGTCGGCGCGAAGGTCGGCGATATTAGCGGAAATGCCCTTCGAAATCAACTGCTGTATGCCGTCCGCTCGGCGCGCATGGCGGCGCTGGCGGTCAGGAACACCTTGAGCGGCGCGTCCGGGAACATCACGGTGCCCATGTCGCGGCCGTCGGCCACCAGGCCGGGCAGCGCGGCGAAACGACAGCTGCAGCGTCGTGCAGCGCTTGCCGCACCTCGGGCAGGCCGACACCTGCGAAGCCAGCGCGCCCACGTCCTCGCGGCGCAGCGCCACGGTGACGTCGATCGCCGTCGAGCCAGATCGCGCTCGGCCGTCGAAGCGCAGGGCCAGCGCGCGCGGCCGAGGCGCGCCAGCGGCGCGCTGTCGTCTGCGGGTCGACGCTCGCGCGTCATGCGCCGCCAGCGCGGTGGCGCCGGTACAGCGCGCCCGAGTCGAGCATGGTGCCAGCCGAGGCGCGCGCCACGGCGCTGGCCAGCGTGCCCTTGCCCGAGGCGGTCGGGCCGTCGACGGTGATCACCGGGATGTCGCGTCGGCATCGGTCTGCGACCACGCCGAACAGCGTCTCGAAGTAGTCGGGGAAGGTCTTGGCGACGCAGCGCGGGTCGAGCGATGCGCACCGGCACGCCGGCCGCTCGGCAGCGCGGTTGAAGGCGGCCAGCGACAGGCACATCGCCATGCGGTGGTCGTCGTAGGTGTCGCATGGCCGCGGCGCGCCAGCCGCGCGGGCGGCTGACCTCGATGAAATCGGCGCCCTCGACGACCGTGGCGCCGAGCTTGCGCAGCTCGGCGGCCATCGCGGCGATGCGGTCGGTCTCCTTGACGCGCCAGCTGCCGATGTGCGTCAGCGCGGGTCGTGCCGTCGGCGAACAGCGCCATCGCGGCCAGCGTCATCGCGGCGTCGGGCATGTGGTTGCAGTCGAGCGTCGACCGCCTGCAGCGGCCAGCGCGCCGCGCCGCACTCTCGAGCCAGCCCGGCCCGCCGTCGACCTGCGCGCCCATGGCGCGGCGCCGCATCGACGAAGCGGATGTCGCCCTGGATCGAATCGAGCGCCGACGCCCTCGATGCGCACGCGGCCTGTCGCACGGCGGCAATCGCGCCGGCGGCGATGAAGTACGACGCCGACGACGCGTCGCCCTCGACGTGGATCGCGCCGGGCGACCGGTAGCGCGCTGCCGGCGGGATCGTGAAGCGCTGCCAGCCCTCGCGCTGCACCGTCGATGCCGAAGCGCCGCCAGCAGGTTCAGCGTGATCTCGACATACGGGCTTGCGAGATCAGCTCGCCGTCGACCTCGATCACGATCGGCCGCCATCGCCGCCGGCCAGCGGCAGCGCCAGCAGCAGCGCGGTCAGGAACTGGCTCGACACATCGCCGCGCACGCGGATCGGCGTGCTGGTCGAGCGGCGTCGCCGCCGGCGATCTGCAGCCGCAGCGGCGGGTAGCCCGTCATGCCCGAGGTAGTCGATGCGAGCAGCCGAGCTGGCGCAGCGCGTCGACCAGGTCGCCGATCGGCCGCTCGTGCATGCGCGGCGACGCCGCGCGAGCTCGAAGCCGCCGCCTTGCGCGCGCGCCAGCAGCGGCGAGCGCCGCGGCCAGCGGGCGCATCGCGGTGCCGGCGTTGCCGAGAGAAGAGCTGCGCCTCGCGGCGTCGCGCAGCCGGCCGCCGAGGCCGGTGATGCTGGCAGCGCGTGCCCTCGTCTTCGACATGCGCAGCCGAGCTGCGCGCAGCGCCGTCGAGCATCACGCTGGTGTCGTCCGAGTCGAGCAGGTCGCGGATCAGTCGGTCGTGCCGCTCGCTCAGGCCGGCCAGCAGCAGCACGCGGTTCGAGATGCTCTTCGAGCCCGGCAGGCGCACCGTGCCGGCGGCGCCGCACGAGCGGCGGCAGGTCGAGGAAGCGGGTCGTGTACATGGCGGCGGCCGGGCCGATGGCCGAGCGCGCGGCTCAGCGGCTGGCGTCGGCGTCGGGCGCTCATCTGCCAGCCGCGCGCGCGCATCCGAGGCGCTGCGGATCAGGTCTTCGAGCGCTTCGGCGTTGCCGGTCTTGATGACGTGCTCCAGCGCATCGAGCGTGTGCCGGAAGCGCAGCGACTGCTTCGAGGACTTCTTCGCGGTTGGCCATCAGGATGTCGCGCCAGACCGCCGGGTCGCTGGCGGCGATGCGCGTGAAGTCGCGAAAGCCCGGGCCGGCCGAGCGACAGGAAGTCGCGTGCCCGCCGGCTGGCTTGCGCGACGGCGCTGAAGTAGGCGAAGGCCGAGCAGGTGCGGCAGGTGGCTGACTGGCGGCGAACGCGGCGTCGTGGTTCTCCGGGCGTCATGCGCAGCACCTGCGCGCCGATCGCCGCCCAGACGTCGGTGGCCTTCTGCACCAGCTCGGGTGCGTCTGCGGCAGCGGCGTCAGGATCACCTGGCGGCCGGCGTAGCAGCGACGCGTCGGCGTGTGCGATGCCGGCGACTTCCTTGCCGGCGATCGGGTGCGCGGGCACGAAACGAGCCGACGCGCTCCTTCAGCACGCGGCGCGCCGCGTCGACCACGTCGCGCTTGGTCGAGCCGACGTCCATGAACAGCACGCCCGGCTCGACCAGGTGGCGGATCGCCTTGAAGGTGGCTTCGGTGGCCGACACCGGCACGGCGATCAGCACGATGTCGGAGCCCGACACGCGCCAGCAGCGCCGATTCGGCCGCGATCGTCGATGACGCCGAGCTGCTTCGGCGCGTCTCGGTCGTGGACGGCGACTTGCTGTAGCCGACGACGCGCTTGACCAGCCCGGCGCGCTTCAGCGCGAGCGCGAACGAGCCGCCCATCAGGCCGCAGCCGATCACGCCGAGCTGGTTGAACATGCTGTCGGCTCGGCTTCGCTCAGTGCACGTCGATCGGGTAGGTGCCGAGCACCTTGAAGAACGCGCAGAGCTCGCGCAGTTCCGTCAGCGCCGCGGCCACTGCGCGGCTGGTCCGGATGGCCCTGCAGGTCGATGTAGAAGTAGTACTCCCACTGGCCCGAGCGCGGCGGGCCGCGACTCGAAGCGGCGTCATCGACACGCCGTGCTCTTGAGCGGCACCAGGCATGTCGTGCACGGCGCCGGGCCGGTTCGCCACCGAGACGACGCAGGCTGGTGCAGTCGTGGCCTGAGGCCTTGCGGCTGCGGATGGCGCTGCGGGTGGGTGACGATCGGCGAAGCGGGTGCGGTTGTGCGGATCGTCCTGGATCGCCGGTGCCACCACGTGCAGGCCGAACTTCGCTCGCCGGCGCGGTCGCTGGCGATGCCGCCAGCGCCGGCGTCGAGGCTGGCGCAGCCGCGCGCCTTCGGCGTTGCTGGACACCGGGCGGCGCCCGATCGTGCGGCAGGTGGTCGCTCAGCCAGCCGTGGCACTGGGCCAGCGCCTGCGGGTGCGCGCAGATCGCCTCGATGCCGTCGAGCGCGTTGCTCGCGTGCGCAGCAGGTTGTGGCGCACGAACAGGCTGGTCTCGCCGATGATGAACAGCGGCGTCGGTCAGGAACAGGTCGAGCGAGCGCGCGACCACGCCTTCGGTCGAGTTCTCGACCGGCACCGACGCCGAAGTCGGCCGCGCCGGCGCCGTCGCGCGGAACACCTCGTCGATGCTGGCGCACGGCACGCTGCACGATCGACGAGCCGAAGAAGCCGAGCGCGGCCTGCTCGCTGAAGGTGCCGGCCGGGCCGAGGTAGGCCACGCGCGTGGGCGTTTCCAGCGCCCGGCAGGCCGACATGATCTCGCGCCAGATCGGCGCGACGCTGTCGGTCCTGCAGCGGGCCCGGGTTGGCGGCCTTCAGGCCGTCGATGACCTGCGCCTCGCGCTCGGGGCGGAAGGCCACCGAGCCTTCGCTGCTCTTGACCTCGCCGACCTGCATGCGCCAGCCGGCGCGTCGGTTCAGCAGGGCCAGCAACTCGCGATCGACGGCGTCGATCTGCGGTGCGCAGCGCGAGCAGATCGGGATCGGGTCGGCAGAGGTGTCAGCCATGGCCGTGACTGCGAAATTCTCGCATGTAGGTCCACCAGCGCACTGCACGCCCGCCGAGCGGCATCGCGTTGTACAGGCTCGCGCGCATCCCGCCCACGCTCTTGTGCCCCTTCAGCTGCAGCAATCCCCTTCCTGCGCGCCGCCGCAGGAAGGCGTCGTTGCGGGAGTCGTCCGGAAATGCCAGGAAGAACGGGACGCCCGTGCGCGAGCGGCAGTCGACCGATCGACCTGGTTCACGTACCAGCCCGGACCGGTCGATGCAGCTCGTAGAGCAGCGCCGCCTTGGCGACGTTGCGCGCCTCCATCGCCGTGCCGGCACGCCGCCTTGCGCCTTGAGCCACTCGAACACCAGCCCCGCGATGTAGATCGCATAGGTCGGCGGCGTGTTGTAGCATCGAATCGTTGTCGTGCCACCGTGGTCTTGTAGTTGAAGCCACGCGGGCGTGATCGGCAGCGCACGGTCGAGCAGGTCTTCGCGCACGAACACCATCGTCAGCCCGGCTGGCCGATGTTCTTCTGCAGGCGCCGCCGAAGGTCGAGCGGCCGAACGTCGATGACCAGTCGATCTGCCCGCGATGCCATCTCGGACGAGAAGTCGATCACCATGTCGGCGCCGCGCTGCCCAGCGCCGTAGGTCGCCGGCATCGGGCGATCCACTGATATCCCGGCTGCCAGTCGATCGAATACTCGTTGCTGCAGACGTGCACGTACGCCGGTGTCGTCGACCGAGCTGCCACGTGGTCTGCGCATCGCGGCACTGCAGGTGAAACTGGCGTCCTCGGCCGCATGCCCGGCGGCGATGTTCGCCGTCGCAATATAGCGGCCCGCCTCCTTGATCGACTTCGCGGACCACGCGCCCGTCACTGACGATAATCCGCGCGACGCACCGCGCGACGAGGCTCAACGGGCACGATCGCGTTCTCGGCCATGGCCGCCACCCTGCAGGAACAGCCGTTATGCGGAATGCCGGCGGCACCGACAACGGCAGTTCGCGGATGTCGGCCTCGGCCTTGTTCAGCAGATCGTCGATGAACTCGCGTGCCGCGGTGGCTCATCTCCATCACGCTCATGCCCGAGCCAGCCAATCGAGCATCTCGGCTGCGGCTTCGCGTAGCACGTCCTCGGGCAAAGTGGCAGGCCCGGCCGAAAAGTTGAACGGCCGACCCATCGATGCCGCGCCCGCCGGTTCCGTCACTTGCTGGCTGCCTTTGCCGGCGCCTTCGCTGCAGGCTTGGCGGTGGGTTGGCGGTAGCGCTGGCCGCAGGTGCCGGCGTGCTGGCCGATGCCGCGATCAACATCGAGCGGCCTTCTGTTGCAGCGCCTGCAGCTTCGATCGAGTGCCGGGCCGGCTTCGGCCACGAGCTTCTGGACCAGGTCCTTCTGCATGTCGGCGCCGACCTGCTGGAATTTCTTGTTGACCGGCGAATCCAGCCAGGCGACGAGTTGCTTCAGCTCCTCTTCGTTGAACTTCTTCGAGCACCGGCCCGATGGTGGTGGGCGCGAGCTTGGTGGCGCGGTCCTTCAGGATGGCATAGGCCCGTCGAAGAACTTCTTGACCTCGGTCTCGATGGCCTTGCCCGTCGCTTCACGACGATCGGCCGGCAACGCCCGCAGCGCCGGCGCAAGGGCCTGCAAGGTCTGCACGGCAGGGCGTTCGGCGATGGTGTGGGCCAGTGCGTCGATGCCGGGTTGCTGCAGCCAGCACCCGGCTGACCAGTTCCTTCTTTGGCGGGGACGACTGCGCGTGCACGACGCAAGTGGCGCTCAGCAGCGCCAGGGCGATCCAACGTTTCATTAGGTAGCTTCCTCAGGCGGGGGTGTCGCCGGTTTCGGGTGAAGGGGTCGGGTGGCCCGGTGCCGCCCTCGACGATGTCCAGGTTCTCGACGTTGGCATCGTTCTCGACGATGCGCTGCAGCCCCGACAGCTTGGTGCCGTCGTCCAGCGCGATCAGTGTCACGCCTTGCGTGGCGCGGCCGAGCTCGCGGATCTCGGCACACGCGCGTGCGCACCAGCACGCCGCTGGTCGGTGATCAGCATGATCTCGTCGTCCGGCCGCACCAGCGTGGCGGCCACCACGCGGCCGTTGCGCTCGGCTTTGCTGGATCGCGATCATGCCCTTGGTGCCGCGGCCGTGGCGCGTGTACTCGGCGATCTGCGGTGCGCTTGCCGAAGCCGTTCTCGGTGGCCGTCAGCACGCTCTAGCGTTTCGTCTTCGGCCACCAGCATCGCGATCACGTGCTGGCCGTCGTCGAGCATCATGCCGCGCACGCCGCGGCGCCTGCGGCCCATCGGCGCGCACGTCGTCCTCGTCGAAGCGCACCGCCTTGCCGCCGTCGCGAGAACAGCATCACGTCGTGCTTGCCGTCGGTCAGCGCGGCGCCGATCAGGTAGTCGCCGGGGTCGAGGTCGACCGCGATGATGCCGGCCTTGCGCGGGTTGCTGAAGTCGTCGAGCGCGGTCTTCTTCACCGTGCCCAGCGCCGTGGCCATGAACACGTAGTGGTCGGCCGGGAAGCTGCGGAACTCGCCGGTCAGCGGCAGCACCACGGTGACCTTCTCGTCGGGCGTGCAGCGGGAACATGTTGACGATCGGCTTGCCGCGCGACTGCGCGAGCCGCCTTGCGGCACTTCCCACACCTTGAGCCAGTAGACGCGGCCGCGGTTGGAGAAGCACAGGATCCAGTCGTGCGTGTTGGCGATGAAGAGCTGGTCGATCCAGTCGTCTTCCTTGGTCATGCGCGGCCTGCTTGCCGCGCCCGCCGCGCGTCTGCGCCCGGTATTCCGACAGCGCCTGGCTCTTGATGTAGCCGGTGTGGCTGAGAGCGTGACCACCATGTCGGTGCGGCGTGATCAGGTCTTCGGTGCCGCAGCTCCTGCACGTTGCGCTCGATCACGCTGCGGCGCGCGCCGACCTTGGTCTGGCCGAACTCCTCGCTGCAGCGCCAGCAGCTCGTCGCCGATGATGCGTCACCACGCGCTCGGGCGTGGCCAGGATGTCGAGCAGGTCGGCGATGCGCGTCCATCACCTCCTTGTACTCGCTGATGATCTTGTCCTGCTCCAGCCCGGTGAGGCGCTGCAGGCGCATCTGCAGGATCTCGCCGCGCCTGGTCGTCCGACAGGCGGTACAGGCCGTCGAACTGCAAGCCGTAGTGCACCGGCAGGCCATCGGGCCGATAGGCGTCGCGGCCTCCGGGCGTCTGGTCTTCGCGCGCGCGCAAGCATCTCGCGCACCAGCGAGCTGATCCCAGCCCTTGCTCATCAGCGCCGCCTTGGCCACCGGCGGCGTCGGCGAGGTCTTGATGGTCTCGATGAACTCGTCGATGTTGGCCAGCGCCACCGCCAGGCCTTCGAGCACGTGGCCGCGCTCGCGTGCCTTGCGCAGCTCGTACGACGGTGCGCCGCGTCACCACCTCGCGGCGGTGCTCGAGGAAGATCTCGACCAGCTCGCTTGCAGGTTGCACAGCTTCGGCTGGCCGTCGATCAGCGCGACCATGTTGATGCCGAAGGTGTCCTGCAGCTGGGTCTGCTTGTACAGGTTGTTGAGCACCACCTCGGGCACTTCGCCGCGCTTGAGCTCGATCACCACGCGCATGCCGGACTTGTCGCTCTCGTCCTGGATGTGGCTGATGCCCTCGAGCTTCTTCTCGTTGACCAGCTCGGCGATGCGCTCGAGCAGCGTCTTCTTGTTCACCTGGTACGGAATCTCGTCGACGATGATCGCCTGGCGGGTGCCGCGGTCGATGTCCTCGAAGTGGCACTTGGCGCGCATCACCACCTTGCCGCGCCCGGTGCGGTAGCCCTCGCGCACGCCGGCCAGGCCGTAGATGATGCCCGCGGTGGGAAAGTCGGGCGCCGGCACGATCTCCATCAGCTCTTCGATGCCGGCGCTCGGGGTTCTTCAGCAGGTGCAGGCAGGCGTCGACGACCTCGTTCAGGTTGTGCGGCGGGATGTTGGTCGCCATGCCCACCGCGATGCCGGCCGACCCGTTGACCAGCAGGTTGGGCAGCCGCGACGGCAGCACCAGCGGCTCGTTCTCGAGCCGTCGTAGTTGGGGCCGAAGTCGACGGTCTCCTTGTCGATGTCGGCCAGCATCTCGTGCGCGATCTTGGCCAGCCGGATTTCCGTGTAGCGCATCGCCGCCGGCGTTGTCGCCGTCGACCGAGCCGAAGTTGCCCTGGCCGTCGACCAGCATGTGGCGCAGCGAGAAAGGCTGCGCCATGCGCACGATGGTGTCGTAGACCGCGGTGTCGCCGTGCGGGTGGTACTTGCCGATCACGTCGCCGACGATGCGCGCCGACTTCTTGTAGGGCCGGTTCCAGTCGTTGTTCAGCTCGTGCATCGCGAACAGCACGCGCCGGTGCACCGGCTTCAGCCCGTCGCGCGCGTCGGGCAGCGCGCGACCGACGATCACGCTCATCGCGTAATCGAGGTACGAGCGCCGCATCTCTTCTTCGAGGCTGACGGCCAGGGTTTCCTTGGCGAACTGGGTCATGCGAGGGTGGGAACGGCTCGCAAGCCGCTGAAGTAAGGCCGGGCAGCCTCGCCGCGATGCGGGTAGGGGGCAATTCTAAGGGGCTACCCGTGTCGCACCTTCGCAACAACGCGCGTGCGTCTTGCGCTCGCGCACGTTCAAAATAGGCCCGGTCGATGGACCCTATGGCAGAATCTTCGAGGCCGGTGGTGAGCGCTCGTAAAACCGGGTGTTTGCCGGTGTTTTCTCGCTTCCGGACGTGAACATCTCGCAGGCAGCTGCGAATATCCCCTGAGAGGAGAATCATGAAGAAACTCGAACAAGGTGGCGGCGCTGTTTGCTTCCGCTGCTTTGGCTGTGCCGGTCATGGTGTTTGCGCAAGCCAAGACTGGTGGCGATAACTGGCGCAATGGCGAGGGTACGCCTTGGAAGAGCGCTGAACGAACCTGCTGGCGTGATGCCAGCTGGACGCCGGCCACTGCGGCGGATATTTGCGATGGCGCTCTGAAGCCGCCGCCCCCGCCGCCTCCCGCCGCCTCCGCCGCCTCCGCCGCCTCCGCCGGCTCCGGCTCCAGCGCCTGCGCCGCCTCCGCCTCCTGCCGCCGCCGGCGCCGACCAGCGAGAAGGTGACGTTTGCTGCGGATGCGTTCTTCGACTTCGGCAAGGCGACGCTGAAGCCCGAAGGCCAAGGCGAAGCTGGATGACCTGGTCAGCCAAGACCGCTGGCGTCAATCTGGAAGTCATCATCGCCGTGGGCCACACCGACTCCGTCGGCGCCGACGCCTACAACCAGAAGCTGTCGGTGGCGCGTGCCGAAGCCGGTGAAGGCCTATCTGGTCAGCAAGGGCATCGAGAAGAACCGCGTCTACACCGAAGGCAAGGGCGAGAAGCAGCCCGTGGCCGACAACAAGACCGCGGAAGGCCGAGCCAAGAACCGCCGCGTCGAGATCGAGGTCGTGGGTACGCGTTCACGCAAGTGATCGTCACGGTCACTGATCCTTCGAAGCCCCGCTGCGGCGGGCTTTTCTATGCTGGCACGCGCGGGAGCTCGCGCTGGGGCTACGATCGCGCCCATGGACGTCAATGCCGATCCCCAGGAGCTGAGCAAGTTCAGCGACCTGGCGCATCGCTGGTGGGACCCGCACGGCGAGTTCAAGCCGCTGCACGCGATCAATCCGCTGCGCCTGGACTGGATCGATCGACAGGCCGCCGCTGATTGGCGGCGCGTGCTCGATGTCGGCTGTGGCGGCGGCATCCTCGCCGAGGCCATGGCGCGACGCGGCGCGCAGGTCACTCGGCATCGACCTCGCGGCCAAGCCGTTGAAGGTGGCCCGGCTGCACGCCATCGACGCCGGCGCGCCAGCGGCTCGAGTACCGCGAAGTGTCGGCCGAGGCGCTTGGCCGCCGAGCAGCCGGGCTCGTTTGACGTCGTCACCTGCATGGAGATGCTCGAGCACGTGCCGCATGCCCGACTCCGTGGTCCGCGCGTGCGCCGCGCTGGTCAACGCCGGGCGCGCTGGCTGTTCTTCTCGACCATCAATCGCAACGCCAAGGCATTTGCTGTTCGCGATCGTCGGTGCCGAGCATGTGCTCAGGCTGCTGCCCAAGGGCACGCACGAGTACGCGCGCTTCATCCGCCCGAGCGAACTGGCACGGGCCGTGTCGCGACGCCGGGCCTCGAGGTGATCGACATCAAGCGGCATGGAATACAACCCGTTGACCGGCCGCTACTGGCTGTCGGGCGACACCAGCGTCAACTACCTGTTGGCCTGCCGCAAGCCCGCATGACCGAGCCGGCGCGCTGCGACGCCGTGCTGTTCGACCTGGACGGCACCTTGATCGACAGCGCGCCCGACTCTGGCCGGCGCGGCCAACGATCTGCGCGCCGTCGCACGGCATGCCGCCGCTTGGCCTCGAGGCGCTTGCGTCCGATGGTGGGTGCCGGGCGCGCGCGGCATGGTCGGCGCCGCCTTCGGCGTCGAGCCGGGCGATGGGCTGCTCGAGCGCGCTTGCGCGATGCGTTCCTGGCTCGTTACGCAGAGCGCATGACGCTCGAGCACACGCAGCTGTTCGACGCCATGGTGACCGGTGCTGCTGGCGCTGGAGTCCGCCGGCATTGCGCTGGGGCATCGTCACCAACAAGGCGGCGCGTTTCACCGAGCCGCTGGTCGACGCGCTCGGCGCTGCGCCGGCGACCGCGACGCTGGTGTGCGGCGACACCACGCCGCACTCAAAGCCGCATCCGGCGCCGCTGCTCGAGGCCGCGCGTCAGCTGGGCGTTGCCGGCCGCGCTGCGTCTATGTCGGCGACGACCAGCGCGACGTGCTGGCCGGCCGTGCCGCCGGCATGGCCACCGCTGGTCGCCGTCTGGGGCTACCTCGGCGACGGGCGACGCCGATCGACGACCTGGGGCGCCGACGCGCATTCATCGCACGCCCGGCCGATCTCTTGAACTGGCTCGGACGTGGCCTAAACTAGCGGCTTCTGGGGCCGACCTGGCTTCGACGTGGGTGCGGAGTCGGAACAGGGCATGCCGAGCACCAGTTCGCTCGTAAATCCACTGGAAACAAAGTAACTGCGAACGATCAAACGTACGCCCTCGCCGCTTAAAACCGGTGAGCCTCGCAACAGTTGGCCGATGGGCTGGGCTCGAGGGGTAACCCGAAGGCTGCGAGGTCATACACATTGGCTCGTTCTGCGTCGGCGTCACTCGGCAGTGGACTGAAATCAAGTGACTCGGCGTGACGGTAGCGTGCTGCTGCGCGACCGAGGCACCTGAGAATCAAATCAGTCAGCTACGCGTGTAGAACTGCCCGGCAATGGCTTGCGGACGGGGGTTCGATTCCCCCAGCTCCACCATTTGACCCTGCAAGGGGCAGCGAAAGGCGCCACGCGAATCCGTCTTCACTCTGGCGCCTTTTCTTGGGGCCTCGAGAACCGGTGCGTTTCATCGAGGCTGCGCGCCGTACAGGCGCCTCCGCGCGCTGGAACAGCGACCAGCTGGCGGCGATGTACTTCGATGGCGCCGCCGCGCTCGGTTGCCGCGGTGGGTGTGGGCGAACGCCGCCGGGTGCGATCAGCAGCGATCCCGGCCTTCGGCCGGATCAGCCGCCCTGATAGTGGAGGAACTCGGTCTCGCCGCCCGTCGAAGCCGTCGTTCAGGGTAGACCGACCACAGCACGACGCGGTGCAGCGCCTCGCCCGCGTCGAGCCGCGGGTACTGCTCGCTGTGCCAGTACGGGATAGCCGCCACTCGTCGGCCAGGTACTTCTGCAGGTTGATCGGCGCCCGGGCGCAGCACCTTGTTCAGCAGCTGGCCCAGCGTCGCGGTCGTCCATCGCGGCCACGCGCTCGGCGTCGACCAGGCCCAGCCTGAGCCCCGCTCGCGCGTGTCCGGCATCTTCAGCCGCAGCGAGCGCCAGCGCCAGCGTGCGGGTAGCGCCGGACGTAGCGCCGCAGGCCCGTCGAAGCGCCGCCTCTGTTCAGGCGCTGGCGGGCATCGGCCCAGGCCGGGTGGGCGTCGAGCACGATGTCCCAGCCGTCCTTCAGGCTCGCGTCGACCCCGCCGCCGGTGGCGCCGCGGCGCGCCTGGCCGCTGGCCTCCGGCGCGCGATCAGCGAGCTGGCAGGTCGCGGCGTCGAGGGCATCTGTCGTACACCTCGATGAAGAGTCCGGTGCGGGTCAGCGGCGTGAGCTCGAAACGCGTCGAGGGCGCCGTTGTGCGCGGTGTGCCGGTGGCGCACAGCGCCTGCACAACCGGGTCAACCCACCAGCCCCGGCGTCCCATACCTTTGTACGATACAAGAATGCGGGCGCGTTCTCCGGCCGCACGCAAGGGAAGTTCGACGGCCGAAACTCCCTGCGATCGCGGGGTGTGTCTTGCTACGGTTCTGCATCACTTAGGTACCGCCCACGAGTCGGGTCTCACCGCGCCAGGCATCCCTCGAGCCACCTCGGCGCGGGCCGTCGATCACGGTCCCGCCGCTTCCTGACGCAGGGACGATTCCATGACTCAGACTCTCACGCGCGGCTGCTATGCAGCCGCCGCGCTCGGCGCCGCTGTCGTGCCTCACCCTGGCGCTCACGCCGACCACGCTCGACTTCGAAGCCAGCACGCTCACCGGCCTGTACTTCCCTGGCGACAGCTTCATCCAGGGCGACTACACACGCTGACGACCAGCTCCATTTCGGCATCATCGACACCGCGCCGCGGGCTCGGGCTCTCGTGTCGCCGACAGGCAACGCCACGCAGTTCTATTTCAACGGCAACGACGGCGCGCTCGGCCTGGTGCGCACCGACGCTCGTGCTGTTCAGCCTGGCGAGGCTTCTCTGCCGCCTTCGTGCCGCTGGATCCTGGCGTCGGCGCAGACCACGGTCATCGTCGCCGTGGGCACCAAGGCTGGACAACTCGCTGGTCACGCCGCCTACTGGGAGTTTCGCCGCCCAGCGCGACCAGCCATTGCCCCTTCGCCACCTACGCCAGCGCGGCTGACTTCGCGGCCTTCGGCGCCGTCAAGCAGTCGCGACTTCTACGCCTGCTCGCTGGTCGGCAGCGTGATCTGCTCGCAGCCGACGCATGAACAACGGCCAGTTCGCGATCGACGACATCAGGTCACCGCGGTGCCCGAACCCACCACGCACCGTGCTGTTGGCGCTGGGCCTGCTCGGACTGGGCCTGCGTGCCCGCCAGCAGCCGCTGACATCCACGAAACAAGCAGGAAGTCTCCATGAAACTGCACCCGCATCGGATCTGCGGTGGCGTTCTCGCCGCCGCCTGTGCCAGCCCAAGCCCAGACGCACCGAACGCGGTCGCCGTGCCAGCCGTCCGCAGCAGCAGACGCCAGCAAGGTCTACATCGTGCAACTGGCCGGCGCGCCGGTGGCCACCTACACCGGCAGCGTGCGCGGCCTGCCTCGCCACGCCGGCCGCCGGGCGCCCGCCTCAACAGCAGGATCGCCGGCGGTGCAGGCCTACCGCGGCCACCTCGACACGCAGCGCAACGCGGTGCTGGCGCGCCTGGGCGGCGGGGTCAACGTGGTGCACACCTACGGCACCCACCTTCAACGGCTTCGCCGCGCTGCTGACCGAAGCCGCAGGCGGCGCGCTGATGACGCTACGCCGACGTCGGTCTCGGTGAGCGCACTCCGAATGCGCCAGCCTCGACACCACGCGCACGCCCGACATGCTCGGCGTCGTCCGCCCCGGCGGCGATCTGGTCGCAGCTCGACGCGCAGTCGCGCAACGTCAAGGGCGAGGACATCATCGTCGCCCCACCTGACACCGGCGTCTGGCCGGATCCGAGCTTCGGCGACAAGCAGAACGGCGGCAAGCCGGTGGCCTACAACATTCCCGGCACGCAGGTCTACGGCCCGCCGCCGGCCAAGTGGGCGGGCATCTGCCAGACCGGCTCGGGCTTCACGCGCCGCGATGTGCAACAACAAGGTGCTCGGCGCGCGCTTACTACGCGGCCGACTTCCTGGCCTCCGGGCGCGGTCTGCCCGCACAACCGCGAGTACCTGTCGCCGCGCGACGTGACGGCCACGGCTCGCACACCGCGTCCACCTCGTCAGGCAACGGCGGTGTCGAGATCGTCAACGCCACGCGGCGTCACCACCGCCATCATGTCCGGCGTCGCGCCGCGCGTACCTCTGGCGATCTACAAGGTCTGCTGGACGGCCACGGCCTACGACCCAGACCGGCTGCTACACCGCCGACACGCTGGCGCGATCGACGACGCGGTGGCCGATGGCGCCGACGCCATCAATCTTCTCGGTCAGCGGCACGCAGAACAAGCTACCTCGACCCGGTCGAGACGGCTTACCTCAACGCCACCGCAGCCGGCGTCGTTCGTCGTCGCGGCGGCGGGCAACGACGGTCCGCACCGCCAACACGGTCGCGCACGTCGGCCCGTGGCTGACGACCGACCGCGTCCGGCACCGTCGACCGCGCGGCCGGCGGCGGCGACCTCACGGCCGGGCAACGGCAGCGGTCTACAGCGGCTTCTCGGGCAACTTGCTTCGGCGTCACGACCGGCAACCATGGTGCTGTCGAGCGCCATCCACGCCGTCGGCGGGACCGGCAGCCAGCGCCACCACCTGCCTGGCGAACAGCCTCGACGCCGCGCGGCGCTGCCGGCAAGATCGTCGTCTGCGACCGCCAGGCCACCAACTCGACCGCCAACCGGCTGGCCGCCAGCGCCGAGGTCAAGCGCGTCGGCGGCATCGGCATGGTGCTGCTGAATCCGGACACCCGACGCCGGTGGCCGATGCGCACACGCTGCCCACCGTGCAGCTTAGCAATACGTAACCGAACGAAGTACAA
>ERZ1370068.1370-contig-11260_pt1 | contig 54644 bp, 94 predicted proteins | sample MGYA00561227_ERZ1370068 | MGnify/ENA primary metagenome ERZ1370068 (study PRJEB38410, sample SAMEA6850437) | metagenome | study: Metagenomic assessment of the ecological functions of the soil: analysis of the soil microbiota associated with the... | reverse complement strand
AAACCAAGGACTTTAAGTCCGTGGTATCAGTCGGAAGATCCGACGGTCAAGCGGCGATAATGTGACCGGTGAGTAGCGAGTCAGCGAATAATTCCCCGATTTTTTTACTAGAGTTAGATCCAGCCCGATGCAACATCCCGTTCACCTCTCTAATGGAAGTCTGGACGACAGTGGTTAAAGACTCCTGCTGCTCCGGAACCGACGTGCGGCGGGAAACCGCCAGGGCGACCCCACCCAAAATCACCACGGTTGATATCAATAGACGGAGACTAATGGCTTCCGGACAAAACGACGACTCCAGCGAGCGCCGCCAACACAGGCACCCGCTAGTTGGACCGTAGCCGCCCGTGTCGCTGTCAGGCGAGGCAGCGCGGCATACCACAAAACGTAGCCGACTCCCGATGTGATGGATCCGGACAGGGCTGCCCACAAAAACCCTTTGGGGTTATAGTCAGCGTCGATAGCCATAACACAACGAGGCCGATGGCCAGTGGCACCGTGCGCAAGAAATTATCCGTCGTGGCGCCGACAGGATCAGTGGCTCCGCGGCCTCTGAGAGAGTAAACGCCCCAGGCGATTCCGGCGGTGGCCATGAGCAGCGATCCGAGGACGGACGGGGCGGTGATGCCGGGAGAGACTAGATAAATCAGGCCAGCGATGGCAATGAACAATCCCAGCCATTCCAACATTTCGGGTCTTTCGCCGGTATAGAGGCCAACCGCGATCATTGTGATTTGGACCGCTGCGAACAGAATCAACGCCCCAGTTCCCGCGCTCAAGCTTATATAGGCGAAGGAAAAAGTTACGGCATATAGAAAAAGCATTGCAGCAGAAATCCAGCTGCCGCCGGATTTACCGAAGGATCCAGCCCTGAGGAAAGCAGCGATGATCCACAAAGTGACTGCTCCTGTGATCAGCCTTACCGCTGTATAGCTGGCCGGGTCGATGGCCGCCTCACCCAGAGCCAACCGGCACGGGACCGAGTTGGAGGCAAAGGCTATAAGGGCCACAACCGTAAGAGATACTGTGGCAGCTTTTTTCTCGGGCGATCGTTGCATCGGTTTACTTAGACAAACGTTGGTCGCCCGCGAGAAAGTATTTTTCGCCGAGGAAATTCACACCCTGTACTAAAGGTTCTTTAGACACCCCTCCAACTCATAGCGTAGCATGCGGCAAGCATACTCCGGTCCTCGATGAAAATGAAAGCTGCCGTTAGATTCCCGCGCTACCCGATCGTATTCCGCGCGAACCAGTTCCCACAATCTACCGACGTCGTCATTTTCTATTGCTCATAAGAGATGACGAAATAGACGGCCACGAGCGCAAGTAATATGAAACCTTCCACTGCGATACCCTCTGTCTTGTTAAAACGCTAGCATTCTGCTGAAAGCTCTCTGTTCAATCTTCGACGAAGGCCTAGGGTGATCGGAATGTTAGAGCGATGAGGATTTTCCGTTCATGCTGGCGCCGTCGAAGCATCCAAGCCGTTTTCAGTCTATGCGCATGGCACTGTTTGTCTTCTAGTGCTTGCGTTTGGCTGAGACCGGCGGGTTACGCCGTTTGTTATGCGGTGCGGCCGTCAGGGTTTGATGTTCTGATTCAAATGAAAAACATTTTCCGGATCGTAGCGTCTTTTGATCTCCACCAGGCGATCATAGTTGGATCCGTAAGCCGCGGCGACGCGGTCGCCCTCCTCCGCGGTCATAAAGTTTACATAAGCGCCGGCCGACGCATAGGGCGCGCTGGCTTTAAAAACTCCCGCGCCCACCCAATGCACTTCTGGTCATCCTTCGCTTCATCCCATCGCCCGTGCACGTTCAACACGAACTTCGCGTCCCTGTGACCATACGCCATCGCGTCAGGGGCGATACGGTTCGGTGCGCCGGCAATCAGCCCTATAAAAATCTCGCACTGCGGGGAGGGCAGCTTCCCGGCGAACTCGATAATCGAATTCAGCGCTCCGTCGGCCAAGCTCGGTGAAATTATGGGACTTCCAGTAGTTTCTCGCACCCGGCAGTAAGCAGCGGATCAAAGGCCTTCTGCCACTCGACGTAGGGCTGAACACCTATATGCTCACCGTGAGCTTTGCCGAAAGCGCGCAGCAGGAGCGATCAGTTTCTCTGCTTCCGCGACGGCGCCGGCGTAAAAGATCGGCAGCACGACGACTTCCTTGCCGTGGACGTTTTCCGGAAGAAAGGGCAATGGAGGAGCCTTTCGCAGCACGACCCAGACGTTCAGGCTCCTCGGGTGCCGTATTTACAAATTCGCGATACTGGTTAAGGATCTGCTCTGGCCTGGTTGAACGGAAAAACGATCAAGCCTGCGACGATTTCCGGGCCCACGGGGAAAAGTCGGAATTCGAACTGGGTGACGACGCCAAAATTTCCTCCGCCGCCGCGAATCGCCCAGAAAAGATCCGCATTTTCGTTTTCACTTGCGCTGTAGTTTCTTACCTTCGGCCATGATCAGGTCGACGGAGACAAGATTGTCGACGGTCATGCCGTATTTGCGAGTCAGCCAGCCGAAGCCGCCCCCAAGAGTTAAACCCGCTATGCCCGTCGTGGAATTGATCCCCACCGGCGTGGCCAGACCGTGGGCCTGGACTGCTGCGTCCAAATCCGCGAGGGTCGCCCCAGGTTCGACATAGGCGCGCTTCTTTCCCGGCATCCACGCGAACGTTCTTCATTCTTGAAAAGTCGATCGTGATACCGTTGTCGCACAGGGCGTTGCCGGCGATGTTATGCCCGCCGCCGCGAATTGAAAGTTCAAGCTTGTTTTCCCGCGCGAATCTGATGACCGATGGGACATCGTCAACCTGTGCGCACTGCACGATAGCTGCGGGTCGCCGATCGATCATGGCGTTCCATATCTGGCGAGCTTCCTCGTAACCAGGGTCATCGGGAACTAGGACGCTCCCCTTGATACTGCGTTTGAGTGTCTTCCTCCGCCTTGGAGGTTTGCGTTGTCATAGCATTGACTCCCTTGTTAGATTTATTTCCCCTTGAGTGAGGTTGATGCTAACGCGATAGAGCAGCTCGCGTGCCATCTGTTCAGATTGGAATTTCTTTTAATAAACCGATGACTTATCGAAATGAGGCGCTGTCGGACTAGTTACGATATCTCGTTAGTCACGAGATTTCATAACGATCGAATGCGAGATCTCGCGTCGGCTGTGATGCTGGCAAAAACTCCAAATTGATTCTTCACACGGGTTCTTTGCAGGATACCGGTCAAGATGCGGTGTATACCAGTCACCGACTGGTGATGATCACGACTCCCGCGACCATCAGGATGGCTCCCAAAAGGATTCGCGGAGTGATGGTTTCCATACTCCTAAGGAAGAACGAGCTGAAAAGCACAGCGAAGAGCGGGGTGGTATTGAGGAGTGGGATGATGACTGAAACTTCGGCTCGGCTGAGGGCGATGAAGTTTGCAATCTGAGCCGACAGGGCGATTAGCGCGGCGCTGAAAAAGAAAAGAAAATTTTTGCGTTCCATGCGAAGCTTCCTGTCCGCTTTGTGGTGATGAGGAAGATGACAAGAAGCGTGAGGGTCACGGATGTGACTGTGACTGCGGCCACAAACGGGTCAGGGAGGACATTGAGCCCTTGCTTGCGTAAGGTCTGGGAGATGGCAGAAACGAGGGGCTGCACCCAATGGAAACAAAGCGTCAAGCAGCCGCCAATTGGCGGTTCCGCCCTTCCCAGCGGAGATGGCCCAAACGCTTCCTACAATCAGGACGGTTCCGACGTACACAGGAACAGTCGGTTGCTCATGTAAGAATGGTCACGGCGATCGCCGTGGCAAACAAAGGCTCGGCGGCGCGCAGTGGGCCCGCGCGTGAAACCCCGATGCGGGTCAAAGCTTCGTAATAGAGAGCGCGCGCGAAGAGCGGTTGAAGGCAGCCGCTGACCAAAAATAGACCATCGCCGGCGAACGGAGAAAATCCAACGGTGTGGTAATGACAAGATAAGTCCAGATGCAAGTCACGGAGACTGCGTAACTTACCAGCATCGCCGCGAAGATGTTGGACTGCCGCAGACCCAGACGGACTAAAACCGAATCTCCCGCCCAACCCATCGCGGAAAAGATCGCGACGACTTCAGCGAACATGTTGTTGTTTTCTTTGCATCGGGATGGAAGCCATCAGATAAGCGTAGGCTTGGATCATTTTCAAGCTAGCAGACTGCTGAAAAAGCCTCATAGACCGATTGCCCTGAGCATTGTCGAAGGGTGTGCTCAATCACCTCGCGTCAACGTAATAAAGATTAGAATAGTGGAATGATGGAATGATGCATTCAAAGTCCGACATTCCAATGCTCTCGGCTTGCTAAGACAAGAAGAGCTGGACTACTATTTGGTGAAACTCGAACTAAACAGGAGGGACTTTATGGAAAACGGCAAAGAAGTTCTTGCGAAGGTCGTTCAATTGCGGACCCAACTCGTGAGCCAGGGACACACCCGACATTTGCTGGCGGAAACCGATCTGATGACCTTGCGGATCCATTGCTATTCTCCCGGTATTGGAGAAAACGCACTGCACTCTCACACCAAAGAGGATCACATCTTCGTGGTTCTGGAGGGCACCGCGCAATTTAACACCGGCAGAGACGGCAAGACGGTCGTGAAAGCGAGCAAGCACCAAGCCATTGTGCTGCCGGCGGGCTGCTACTATCAGTTCTGCAACTCCGGCGATACTCCCCTCGTCATGGCTCGTATCGGTGCCGGTCCGGACAAGTCGGACATGCGACTCAATCCTGATGGCACGCCGATCCCGGGGAGAACTAGCGAGCAGGGAGCCGCAAAGCCGGTTCTGATCGAAGGCGCGTTTTTGAGTGACCTTTAGATTTGAACGAGAAAACTCTGAACGCGTAGACACTTCCGGACATGAGTCCGGGAAATTACTTGGGAATCAAGGGCGGGCGAAGCGCTGTGAGCGTGCTGAACCAAAGTGCCGAGGCTGGTAAGTGGCGCGGATGCGAAATATTTACGCAAGGTCTCTCATATGCGCCATTGTGTACTGAAGCTTTCTTAGCTCTTTCACAAACCAACGTTGTCTGCGCTGATGGCGCGTAATATGAGGTTGGAGAAGTGAGCCAGGATATATCTTTGCGCCGCATTCATCGCATTTCGCTGCCGGCAAGGCTTGGTCCTCGATTACGATTGCCTTTGAATTATCTTGAGAGGTTGTTTGCATATTTCTCCTCCTACTTTTCTTGAACTGAACAGTAGGCGGAGCAAGCGATATGCCACGGAGGGGAAGCAACTCCTCCGTGGGTCAAAACGTCACCGGTCCTTTCTTATTGCTCTGAAGCCAGCCCAATCAGCTAGGTAATTTTCAAGCTCGGCGTGTCAGCACTGACATCAGGGTCATTGTCATGTCACTGAGTGACAGCTAAGGCCGTATCGCTCGGAACGAGCGGGGGAGAGTGGTGGGAGTGACAACCGGCGACAACGGTGCGTGCGCCTTCGACGAGTTTCTGCTGACGTTCCGTTCCCGGCAGGCGATTGATCTTATCGAGCAACCCTTCGACACCAGCGCTGGATTGAGCTGAACCTGAGGCGCGGCCCGGAAAGCCCAAAGAGCATCACCAGGCAGGAGAGGTAGATTAGCCTTTTTCACAATAAGCTCTTTGTTCACGGCAGATCGCAATCGGATTCCGCTGGGAAATGTATTTCAGACCGGATGAACGTGTCAATGATTATGGTGAGTTCATCACTGATGCGGCACCGGTGACCTTGCGCACTCGAGCCGATTCAGGTTTGTCCTACCCAGGTTGGCTGGGCGATCTCGTGCCAGCGAGCACGAATGCTCTCGAACATTTCCTTGGGCAGAGGCCCCGCTGCAACGGCCGCACCGTTTTCCGTGAATCTTCCTAGCTTAGTTGTTCCGACGATCGCTGTATGAACCCCAGGTACGCTCAAGGTAAAACGAAGCGCGTTGGCAACCGTCCGTTTCAAACCACCCCGCAGCAATTCATATTTCAACTTTTGCAACCTTTCCCAGTAGGGCCGGCCATAGGTATCAGTGGGCGGCCGATCACCGTTTTGCCAGGCAACATTAGCGACAGGACGTTTGGCGATGACCCCGATATCGCGCTTCTCTGCCAAAGGCAGAAAGAGGTCGAGTGCTTCCTGATCGGCGATGCTTATGGATGTTTGCAACGTATCGAACTCTCCGCATTCGATGGCGTATAGCGCTGTCCGGCTGTCGCCGCTGTAGCCGATAAAGCGCGTGTAGCCGCGCTCGCGAGCGCGTTTCAGGGTATCGATGACGGCTCCCTTGCGCAGTTCGGCTTCTGAACAGCTGTGGAGCTGGATGAGATCCAAATGATCTGTTTTTAAGCGTTTTGAGACTGCGCTGGATGCTTCTGAGCAGCGACTCGGGACGCCAATCCGGATAACTCCAGCCGCTTTCGTGTCCGCATTTCGTCAGCAGATAGCAGTCTTTGCGCCGTTTCCCCACGGCCTCGCCGATCAGCTCTTCGCTGGTGGCGTAACATTCGGCGGTGTCGATAACGTTAATACCGGCGTCGAGGGCTTCACTCATTAGTTTTTGACGGTGGTAAGGGAGATATGCTGATAGCCGATCTCCCAACCGCCTAAACCGAGAACACTGACGTTCATCCCTGTTCTGCCGAGCTTGCGATATTCCATGTTTCCTCTTTAGACGATAATCCAAGAAGCCTCAAGGATTGAACAGTTTGTCGAATGAAAAACTTCTGCGACAAGTTACGTGCGCGCGCTGCGATTGTCTGTTGACGGGTTGCGGCTGCTTATGTTACAGGCAGCCGTCTGTGATTCAGGCGAGGCACTCATTGAACAACGGGAGGTTTAGCCATGTTTAGACCTGTACTTAGCCTAATAGAATCCTGATACTCCTCCTGATACCTTACTCATCTCACGCGCAGCAAGCGGAGGCTCCGGTTTACAAAGACGGTGATTGGTGGCGGGTGAAAGTTGATGTGGTCCGTCCTGCTGGCGTCTCGGTTTCAGGTCCAGTACTGGAACGCTTCCCGGAGTACATCGTCAAGTTTGAATCAATAAGCCGAAAGTCTTCGGCGTTCAAGGAAACGAAACTGTAGAAGCCGACTTGCCTGTGGTTATTCCATTAGTTCTTGGTAGGCCCGGTTGGCTGGGGGCTCTGCTGAGATTTCCGATGCGTATTGGTCTGACTTGGTCCGAGCGAATCAAATTCCAACCTCTCGGCACACAGTTGCGATCGGAAGAGGTTCAATACGAGGTCCAAGCCTTTGAAAAGATCAAGACACCAAAAGGCGAGTTCAACGCCTTCAAACTGGTCATGACTATGAACGCACCGCAAAGTGCGCGTTCCAAGCCCGGGGTCGCACAGAAGTTCGGATTCACACTTACTACTATGCCCCCGATGTCAAAGCTATTGCTTCATTTGACACGGCCGGAAGCGCTCGTGTGACGTCCTCGCTGATCGATTACAGCTTGGCGAAATAAAAAATCTCGGAGAGAGCCGCTCACTCTCGCCGTGGCAAATTTCTGGATCGCTACCGTTACAGGTTTGTCTGTCGGTTCATAAGCCGCTGAATCGCACAAATAATTTCTGTTTTGCCGGGGACGAAGCACTTTTCAAGCGCGGGGCTTGCGGGAACCGGAGCGAACGGAGCGGCAACGCGCGCAACCGGACTATCGAGGTAGTAGAAAGCTTCCTGCTGAACCTGAGCTGACAATTTCGGCTCCGATGCCATCCTGTTCAACGGCTTCGTGGACGATGATGAGCCGGCTCGTCTTCTTGACTGAACTCACGATAGTTTCGACATCCAGCGGGGATAGAGTCCGCGGGTCGATGACTTCGACGGAGATACCACTGGAAGAAAGCTCTTCGGCGGCTTCCAGAGCTGCGGGCAGCATCTTCGCAGTAGCTACAATCGTCAAATCTTCGCCTTGCCTTGCGACCGCAGCTTTGCCGATCGGTACGAGATACTCTCACCCTCCGGGACTTGACCGCGCGTCCAGTAAAGGCCGCGATGCTCGATAAACACCACCGGGTTGTCGTCACGGATGGCGGCCTTGAGAAGCCCTTTGGCATCTGCGGGATTCGAAGCGGCATTACCACTTTCAAGCCCGGCACATGGACGAGCCAAGACTCCAGACTCTGAGAATGGTGTGCGCCCATGTTGCCGCTGATGCCGCACTGGACGCGAACGGTCAGGGGAATCTTCAGCTGCCCGCCGGACATGTAATGCAGCTTGGCGGCGTGGTTGACGAGCTGGTCCATCGCCAAAGTAATGAAGTCGATGAACATGATTTCCACCACCGGGCGGAGTCCGCGCAGTGGCCGCGCCAATCGCGAGTCCCATAACCGTTCCTTCGCTGATGGGTGTGTTGACCACACGGTTCTTGCCGAAAGCTTCGGCAAGTCCGGCGGTGACACCGAACGGCCCGCCCAGCGCGACGTCTTCACCAAAGAGATAAACCGATGGATCGCGGCTCATCTCTTCGTGTAAGCCGGTGCGGATTGCTTCGAGGAAGCTCTGTTCAGGCATGGAAACGTTACGCCGTCACTTGACTCGCCACTTCATCCGGCGCCGGCCAGGGAGAGGCAAGAGCAAACTGGGCAGCCTCCTCAATAAGATTGCGCGTTTCGTTCTCGACGGCTGCGATGTCTTTGTCGGATATCGCTTTTCTGCGCTTGAGCTCGCGGGTGAAGCGGGCGATGGGATCCTTTCTTTCCATTCGGCCAGCTGTGACAGCTCGCGGTACTTCGCCGGATCGCCTTCGTAATGGCCTCTCAAACGATGAGTCAGGCATTCGACGAACGCCGGGCCCTTGCTCTGCGCGCGTGTTGCACCGCTTTGGTCATGGCCTCGCGCACCTCCAGCAGATCGTTGCCATCCACGGTGGCGCTCGGAATCTTGTATGTCTCTGCGTGGCGCGCAAGGCGCTCGATGAGATGTGTGGGAGGAGAGCGGCGTAAACTCGGCGTAACCAGTTGTTCTCGCAAACGAAGATTACAGGCAGCCGCCACAGGCTCGCGATATTGAGCGACTCGCGAAATGCGCCGGCCTGGCCTGCGCCGTCGCCGAAAAACACGACGGCGACCTGCCCTTTGCTTTTCTCCTTGGCTAGCGAAAGCCGCGCCCAGCGCAGAGAGGAATGGTGCCGCCCACGACTCCCGTGGCTGTAACGAAGCCAGCGTCGCGGGCAACGATGTGCATGGAGCCGCCTTTACCCGCGCAGTAGCCGGTGGCACGGCCCGCGATTTCAGCCATGAGCCGTTTGACATCGGCCCTCTTGGCGATGGCGTGGCCGTGAGAACGATGGCCACCGAAGACATAATCGTCGGCTCGAAGTAGATCTGCAGGTTCCAACGGCGACGGCCTCCTGGCCGATGCCCAAGTGGGAGCAGACCCACGATCTCACGCGCAAGGCATAGAGCGCGGAGACTTTTTCTTCGAACGCGCGAATGAGCAACATCGTACGAAGGAGAGGGACCAGCTCTCTTAGGTTCTTCTTCTTAGTTGCCATGGCCTATCGAAGGGAAGAATGTCGCGCGACTAGGCTTCGATTATTCGAATAGATGCGACCTGTGAAGCGAGCGCTCTCTGGTCGACGGCCAATGGGTGCACGTGTCCAGAGAGGCGTTGCGAACATCCGTGGTACAGTGCTACAGCCGGAAAGAGACGCGCAAGCTCATAGCGCGAAGTTCCACGAAGTCTTGCAGCTATACGCTCATGCGCGCCGCTCGCTGCAACGCTCTCTTCACGAGTCCTTCAATAGTCCGAGCTACGGAAGCACCGCGCGGATTGCCTCGACTGTTAATGCGATCTTCACGCGGGCTCCGATATAGTCTTCCAGCGGCGGGCTGTAGGAAACCGGCACGTCGAGTGTAGCAACACGACGAATAGGTGCCTTGAGCTTGTCAAAGCCGCTCTCGACGATGCGCGCGGCGATCTCTGCCGCGACACCGCAACTCTGATGGGTTTCATCGACGATGACCACGCCGACCGGCTTTTCTACGGACGTCATCAGGGTCGCCAGGTCGAAGGGCACCAGCGTCCTTGGGTCGACGACTTCCGCGTTGATTTTTCTCGTTGGCGAGCTTCTCGGCGACCTGCAAGCAACGCTGGACCATATATGAGGTAGCGATAACCGTCACATCACTGCCTTTACGTTTTACATCAGCAACGCCAAATGGAATCGGCGCAGTCGTTTTCAGGCACGTCGCCTTTCACGTCCGAGCAGCTGAACGTGATCGATGAAAATCGTCGGGTTGTCGCTGGCCACGGACGTCTTGAGAAGGCCCTTCACATCTCTGGGCGAAGAAGGAAGAACAATTTCCAATCCCGGGTTGTTCCAGAGCATGGCCTGGGGGCTGGCGGAGTGTTGCGCGGCGCCACCGCCACGGAGGCCATGAAAAAGATGAAACACGACCGGCACGCGGGTCTGGCCGCCTGACATGGAGAAAGCATTGGCGGCTTCGTTGGGCAACCTGCGGCCAACCTTCGAAAGATGAAGCTTCCGGTGCTGATGTCGACAATGGGCCTGAGACCGGCCATCGCGGCGCCGGTGGCGAGGCCGCAGAAACCCAGCTCGGAGATCGGCGGCGCCATGATCCGGTCGCGATACTTACTGGCCAATTCTTGGTAGACGTGACGGTGCGGACTCAAGCTTAAGAAAGTGCCGTTGATGAGATGCACCTGTCGGATCCGCCGCCATGATCTCATTCAGCGCCTCGAACTTTGCTTCGTAGTAGGCAAATTTCTCTCATGACTGGCTCTCAGGCGAAGTATTCTTTGGCCGCCTCTTCCGGCTTTGGATACGGACTTGCCACGGCGAATTCCACCGCGTCAGCGATCTCCTGCTTCACTTTCTTCTCGATGTCGGCGATTTCTTCCCTGTGTTGCCTGTTTGGCGTCGACGAGCTCGCGAATGAATATCAGCAGCGGATCGCAGCTGCGGTACCACTCTCGAACTTTCTCTGGTACGCCGCTCACGTTCCAGGCGAGCGAGCTATCCAGTGTTCTGCAGAACAGCTCGGCCAATTGGTTTCGCTGCCGGGCCAGCGGACGGTCTGCGCTTCGATAAATTGTGGTCCTTCGTCCCGGCGAATCTTTTCTACAGCTTCGGAAATCGTGGCATGCACCGTACCCGAATCCGAGGCCGTCAATCTGCTGCGCAGGAACCTTGTATGCCTTTGGCAAATCGGTCAACGGGAACGCCGCCATCGTCGATGACTGCGCCGCGCTTGTGGCGCGGCCGGCGCCATATTTGCCGTTGTTCTCACAAAGAAAGAGCACGGGCAGTTTCCACAGCGATGCCAGGTTGAGCGCTTCAGGGGCCGCGCCTTCTTCCAACGCGCCGTCGCCAAACAGGCAGACGGTGATGCGGCCGTTCTTAAGGCCTTCGCGGCGTATGCCGTGCCGGTTGCCAGGGAATGATTCCGGCGACGACGGCGGAGGTGTGTAGGAAACCGAGGGATGGAACCACCGTGTGGAATGAGCCGCCTTTGCCTTTGTTGTAACCATCGTTGCGCCCCGAGTATTTCAGCGCAGAGTCTCTTCGGATCGGCGCCACGGGCCGAACAGGTGACCGTGATTTCTGTGAGTTGTAAACAGATAGTCGTCGGCTCTCAGACAGGATAAAGCCGGGACTCCTGTCAGCTTCCTGGCCGATGTAAAGATGATAATGCCCACCGAAAACGCCTTTGTCATGGAGCGGCACAAGGCTCTCTTCAAAGTGGCGGATGACGAACATGCGGCGGCAGAAATCGAGCAACGTTTCGCGCGGTAGCTTTGGGCAGCATGATAGTTTGTGACTTATGTAAATCGCCAGAGTTTGTCAATCATGGATTGACATTGTTTCGGCTGAGAGGACTATATGCGAAGAAGGATGATTTCGATCAAGGAGGGCCAGGTCAAATGAGAAGTCGCTGGTTGTCAATGCCTCTGTTGTTGCTTGTAGGCTTTTTCTTTCGCAACGGCTCCGGCTTTTCGCTCAGAGCTCGAAATCTAAAAAAATCCAAGTTGGGTGTTCCCGCCATCAGCATGGGAAACATCATTATTTTCTTCACTAAGGAAGCGAAACTTTTCGAGAAACATGGCCTGGATGCGCAGACCGTCGTCGATGTCAGGGCTCCGGTATTGCCTCCAGGGCTCTGGTGGCAGGCAGCGTACACGATTTCACCCATTACGACACCCGCAGTGATGAGCGCTGTGCTGGCGGGCTCCGATATGGTGATCTTGGCCCACACGATGCCCGGCGTCATTCAATCTCTGATGGTTCGACCGGAGATCAAGCGGACCAGAGGATCTCAAAGGAAAAACGATTGGGGTGACAACCTTCGGCTCCCTCGGGGATTTTCTGGTGCGCTATCTCGCTAGGCAAAAGGGGCTCAATCCAGATAAGGACTTCGCTCTCCTGCAAATCGGCGCTGATCCAGAGCGGCTGATTTCTCTGCGGCAAGGGAGGATTCAGGCGGCGACTCTTCTCATCCGTCATTCATCCTCGCGCAGCGGGCCGGGTTCAATGTGCTTTGGGATTTCTTCAAAGAGGTCGAGTATCCCTGGAGCGAGATCGCGACAACCCGCACGCAGATCAAGCAAGACCGCGACCTTGTGATGCGCTACATGCGAGCGCACATTGAAGGAATCGCCCTATTCAAAAAAGATCCCGAATTTGCAAAGAAGGTGATCAAGAAGATGCTGCGCTATAGACGACGATTTATTAGCGCAGGAATCCTGGGAGCTGTTTGCCAAATATCGCATCCCTGCTCCATATCCTAATATCAAGGGTATGAAAACGAGTTATGAATACGTATCGTTAACGCACCCTGATGTTTACAAACATAAGCCTGAAGAATTCGTCGATGCGAGCTTTGTCGAGGAGCTGGATAAGAGCGGGTTTATCAAGAAGCTGTATGAGAAGTGAAGAAGTCAAGTCACGCTTGTGCCTTTGTCTGACAAGCCGGAGTACGTTTGCCATTGAATCAAGAGGACTGACATTAAGGATCGCGTGGACGGCCAGATCGAGTGGTATGATCGCAAGAGCGGCATGAATCAACGCGTGGTTCAGATGGTTGCGGATTGTTGAGATTATCGCGGCAGCCTCGATTCCACTGCTCGTTGGCTACGCAGATTCCATTACTGAGTTCAAAGTGGTTGTCGGCATCCTCGGGCTCTTAATCGCGGTGATTGCCGGTGTCCTCGGGCTTTATCAATTTCAAGAAAACTGGAACGGATACCGAACGACATGTGAAGCATTAAAGCAAGAGAAGTATCTCTTTTTAACCAAAACCCAACCCTACGATCAGGGTGATTCGTTTTCTCTCTTCGTCCAACGCGTCGAGAACTTCATCTCAAAAGAAGCATACAAACTGGGCGCAATACATCGGCGCTGGCGGGAAGCCAAAGGATCAAGCTTAATCAATTGGTGTCTACGTCCCGTCCACTGTCAGCACAGCTGCGCCCTGAATCTTGCCCGAGCGCAGACGAGCCAAAGTTTCATTGGCCTCCTCAAAGGAAAAGTTTGAACTTCTGTACGCACGGGAACACGCGGAGCCAGAGCGAAGAACTCCTCGCCATCCTGCCGCGTGAGATTAGCGACCGAGCAGAGGGAGCGTTCCTCCCAGAGGATTGCGTAGGGAAACGAGGGGACGTCGCTCATGTGAATGCCACCGCAAACGACGATTCCGCCTTTGCCGACGGCTAGGGAAGCTTGCGGAACGAGCTCGCCCACCGGCGCGAAGATGATCGCCGCATCCAATTTCACCGGTGGCAACTCATTTGACCCGCCAGCCCAAACAGCGCCAAGTGTTTCAGCAAACTTCTGCGCCTCGCGGTCGCCCGGCCGCGTAAAGCCATAGATCTCACGGTTCTGATAGCGTGCAACCTGAGTGATGATATGCGCGGCCGCGCCAAAGCCGTAGATTCCCAGACGTTTACCATCGCCCGCCTTGACTAAGCTTGCGGTATCCGATCAGGCCGGCGCACAGCAGCGGAGCGGCTTCTGCATCGCCGTAAGAATCCGGAATCGGGAAACAAAAGCGCTGATCCGCAACCGTATAGTCTGCATAACCGCCATCGATGGTGTAGCCAGTAAAGCGCGCTCTATCGCAAAGATTTTCCCGTCCCCAGAGACAATAAGAGCACTCGCCACAGGTCCAACCAAGCCACGGAATACCGACGCGATCACCGATCTCATAGCGCTCGGCGCCTTCGCCTTTTTCTTCCACAGTGCCGACAATCTCATGGCCAGGTATAAGCGGCAGTTTTGGTTGAGTCAACTCGCCATCGACCACATGCAAGTCAGTGCGGCACACAGCGCAGGCACGAACGCGGATCAAAACTTGACCAGGTCCTGGTTTGGGCATTGGCAGCTCTGCCTTACGCAGCGGTTGGCCGGCTTTTTCAAAAAGCATCGCACGCATGGTCTTAATGTATTCTGATCACTCTTACTTTTGAAGCCATATGGTTGTCAGAAGTCAACCGGTTCGCGGCACTGCCGCGTGTGGCAACACCATGTGTCTAGAGGAATTGCGATCACTATTTCAGGAGAAGCGATATACTGAGGTGATTGCGTAGCTGACTCAAATCTGGACTCATGAGTGAGTCCCAACGGCGGATGGTTGAAATGGCGCGCAGGGAGGGTTGGCAGCTAAGCCTTTGAAAGCACTAGTCTATGTCGATGTCCTTCAGCGGCTTCGTGATCGGCTCTTCTTTGGCCTTCTTTAACAGCTCCTGGAATTTCGCCTCCAGCACCTTCGATTTGTTCTTTTCAGCTTCGACGATTTGCTGATACTTTTCGTCGCGGCGGGTGGCTTCTTCTTTGACAAATTTGGCGGCGCTTTTAACTCGGCGATGAGTTGCGGCTTTGCCGGCAGCTTGTGGTTCAATACCGCCGACAGGATAGGGTCGATTGTTAACGTCGCACTACAGCAAGGGCAGATGACCTCAATCGTGGAATTTGGTTTTCTCAGACATATCGTCTTTCCTTCTTTTCGTGTTCGTGAACGATGCACGAGACACGATCACGAGTCACGGTCGTTCATCCTCTTAGTTCAATCTGCTCCCCATCGGGGCCACCGCAAACGACGCGGCGCCAACCGTTTTCTCTGGGCTCGCGGGCGGCGGTATCGTGGGGCGCGCGGACCAATTGTACGCCATCTTTCTGTAATTTGGATACCGTTTCGTCAAAATTGTCGGTTTCAAGCAAAATGAAAGCCTAACATCGCGCCGTCCGTCTTGTGTGTAAGTTCTAAGACAGTATCGCCGAGCTTCAGATAGGCGATCTGCAAGCCACCCGTTGCGGCGTGTTGAAAATACTTTTCAAAGCCAAAATGCCTTTCATAGAATGCAACGGAGCGGTCGAGGTCGGTGACGTGAATGGCAACGTGGTCGATGCGCTTGAACATAGTTTTTCCTTTTCGCAATCACTAAAAGGATAGGCTCCAAAGGATGGTTTTGCAAGCCGTGAGCCGAGCGTGAAAAACAACCGGGAGGAGGCTAAAAATGCTCCGATGCCCATATTTCGCTTGGTAGAACGAGCCGATTTTTCCCACCGCCGGACTATGCCGATCCCAGTGGGCTGCTCGCCGTCGGCGGGGACCTATCCAAGGAACGGTTGTTGGAGGCCTATCGCTTGGGGATATTCCCTGGTATTCGGACGACCAGCCCATCCTCTGGTGGTCACCGGACCCTCGGCTGGTTCTCGATCTTAAGGATTTCGGAATTTCTCGGAGTTTGCGTAAGACCCTAAAAAAGGAGTTTTTCAGGTCACGTTTGACCATGCGTTTGAACAGGTCATTCAGGCCTGCGCTGTGGTACCGCGCGCAGCACGGAACAGTACATGGATTACCGAAGAGATGCAGGAGGCCTATATCAATCTCCACGGTCTGGGATATGCCCATTCCGTCGAAAGTTGGTTTGGAGGAAAACTCGCTGGTGGGCTTTACGGTGTTTCCCCTGGGCAAAGCTTTCTTCGGCGAATCGATGTTTCATTTGAAGACCGATGCGTCAAAGTCGCTCTCGCAACTCGTCGAGAAGTTAAAGAGCTGGGACTTTCACTTCATCGACTCGCAAATGACGACGGAACATATGGTCAGGCTTGGCGCCAAAGAGCTACCGCGTCGAATATTTCTCAAACGATTGCAATCAGCCCTGCGTCATCCGACCCGGCGGGGAAGATGGCACATCGATACTTAAGCAGTTTAGCCTGCTAGCGCCGCTTAACGCCCGGTTTGCGGCGGAGATTCTTCGACTTCTCGCACGAGCTTTTCGAGGAAACGCTCTGTTGGGTATTCAAGAGCTAATAAAACTAGACTTAAAGCTGAGAGCAGATATTGATCAAAAAGATAGCGACCGACGATAGCTAAAACCAAGCCATACACCGCGATGGCTTCGATGATTGCTGAAAATAACGACCTTCCGTGTTACGAAAGTGGATACGACCGCTGCGGCGCGTTTTTCAATGGACCCTTTGGATTCTTGCAAAGCTCTAAAAAGTTTTGTCTTCTGAGAGTTGTGCAGAATCGCCTGCGGCGCGAGATAAGCGCTTCTTCCAGAAAAAGTAGTAGCCAAGATCGACCAATACGAGAAACCAAAGCACTATTCTCGCTGTTTCCGCAAATGACAGACCTTGGGCATACTTCCGAGATTGGCCAGCACCGTTTTGGGCGATCACGATGTAAATAACGATGGAGATCATGAAAAAACTCCAGAGAATGACAGCCGCTCCGCGCTGGTCCATGAGGAGTTTTCTGAACTCGGGTCGAATCATGGCTTCACCTCGGAATTGTTTACCACACTCTTGAAGCCTCTGTCTCGTTCAATGTCGGTGCAATTATCGAATCGGACCGGTTGTAGTCGTCTTAGCGCCGGTGATATACGGGCTTGAGTAAACTAACTGACAGGAGGCCTGATGGCTGAGTTCGATATCGTGATTCACGGTGGCAGGCTGATCGATGGCACCGGCAATCCGTGGTTCTACGGCGACGTGGCAATCAAGGGCGGCAAGATTGCCGGCATTGGCAAAATTGATCCTGACTCCGGGCAGCGATCGATTTCCGCCAAAGGGCGGGTTGTCACCCCGGCTACATCGACATGCACACGCACAGCGATCAGCCGTTGATTGCTGACGGCAACGCCGAAAGTAAAGTTCGCCAGGGCGTAACCTTGGACATCATCGGCGAAAGCCAGACGGTGGCGCCTCTCGAAGGCGCGATCTTGGAAGAATATCGCCTGGAGCATCGCAAGCGGAACGGCATCGAGACCGACTGGAAGACGTTTACGGGTTACTTCAACTCCGTGATGAAGGGCGGCATATCGATCAACGTTGCCTCGGGTGTCTCGCCGCAACAGGTAAAGCGTGTCGTCATGCGGATTCGACGAGCGGCCGGCGAATGCTGCGGAACAAGAGAAGATGAATCGCCTAGTCGCCCAGGCGATGGAAGAAGGCGCGCTCGGTCTTACCGCCGCGTGGCACGCGAAGGGACCGGAATATCCGGACGAAGTTGTCGAGATGGCCAAGGTCGTCCGGCGCTATGGTGGTTACTACGGCGTCCACGTGGGTAGCGAAGGTTTCGATATCATGGAAGAGTTGGCGAAAACGCTTCATATCGCGCCGGGAGTCCAGCATTCCCATTCATGTTTATCATCTAAAGATGCGCGCCAAGAGCAACTGGGGGCGTGTCCGCCAGGTCATCGAACAGATCGAAGAAGCTCGGCGCGAAGGTCTGGAAATCACCGCGAATCAATATCCCTACACGGCGATGCAGCACCCGTGGCGGCGGCTGTTTCCGCGTTGGGTTCAAGATGCGCCTGTTAAATGAGACGATTTCTCAATTCAAGAGCCCGACGTTCCGCGAAAGAGTGTCATGAAGGATCCGGAGTTCGATCAATACGTCAACGAACATGGCGGCTGGGAAGGAATCGTCGCCGCGCGGGTGGACACCGAAAGTCTCGAAACCTTTCGAAGGTAAGACCATCGCCGAGATCGCCAAAATCCGCGGACAAGATCCGGTCAGTACCTGCTTCGATATGATCTACGAAGAAGGGATGTTCATCCACGGCGTGCATCACACGATGTGCGGAGGATGACGTCAAACGCGTTATGCAGGTGCCGTGGATCTCTATCGGGTCAGACGGCAGCGCCCTGAACCGAAATATCCCGGCAAGCCGCATCCGCGGAGTTTTGGGACCAATCCACGGGTGCTTGGGAAATACACGCGGGAAGAGAAGGTTCTCCGACTGGAAGACGCGGTCCGCAAGATGACATCGCTGCCGGCGCAGGTTCTCGGCCTCAAAGATCGAGGGTCTCCTCAAGGAAGGCTACTGGGCTGACGTTGTCGTGTTTGATCCGGATACGCGTGGCGGACACGGCGACTTACGACAATCCGAAACAGTATCCCAAAGGGATCGATCACGTGCTCGTCAGCATGGCACTGTGGTCATCGACAGGCGGTCACCACACGGAGCACAGCCGGGCAGAGTAGTCATTTATGGGCCGGGGTATGCGGGCTCGTAAAGAATAGCGAACTCACCACGTCCTGAGCAGCCTGTCGAAGGGTCGGGGTCGCAGTTCTAGGTTCGTCTGGATGGAGCCGGTGAGCCCAAAGGAAAGTATTGATCTGAAGCGCTGGTTGAGTTAGCGTTCAAACCGAACTCACTACACTTAAAGGAGTCAATTCTATGGAAAGAAAAAAGCGAGTGATTTCGATCCCCAACTGCTTGGTCTTTTCCACAGATACGTGCATGGCGGCATCAACCGCCGCGAGTTTTTGGATGGCGCTGCCAAGTTCGCCATCGGCGGCCTGACGGCGACAGCGTTGTGGGACATGCTCCGGCCCAATTATGCTCTGGCGCAGCAAGTAGCCAAGGACGACAAGCGAATCAGGGCCGAGTATACGATGTATCCCTCGCCCAAGGGTAACTCGTCTAATGGAACGATGCGGGGATTACTCGCCCGTCCCGCAACCGGCGACAAGTTCCCCGTCGTGGTGGTCATCCACGAAAACCGCGGCCTGAATCCTTACATCGAAGATGTCGTGCGGCGTCTGGCCATCGCCGGCTTCATGGCCTTAGGACCGGATGCGATTTGGCCTCTTGGCGGCTATCCGAGCGTGGATAAGTATGGGGCTGAAGCCGATGAAAAGGCCCTGGATATGCAGAAGCAGCTCGACGGCGGGAAAATCACCGAAGACTTCGTCGCCGCTGGAGAGTTCCTGCTAAAGCATCCACAATCCACCGGCAAGCTCGGTGCTGTGGGCTTCTGTTTTGGCGGCGGTATGGTCAACAGGCTGGCTGTCCGGATGCCGCAGCTTGCGGCCGGAGTTCCGTTCTATGGCGCCGCGCCGGCGGTTGAGGACGTGCCAAAGATCAAGGCCGCTCTGCTGCTTAACTTTGCCGAGCAGGATCCCAACATCAACGGCAGGTGGCCCGAATATGAGGCCGCCCTCAAGGCGAGCGGCGTCAAGTACGAGGCTTATGTGTATCCCAGAACGAATCACGGCTTTCATAACGATACGACACCGCGTTATGACGCAGAAGCGGCGAAACTCGCCTGGCAGCGCACCATCGACCACTTCAACAAGACGTTGAAGTCGTAGGATCCGAGTGGATGTAAGAGAACGGCAGTTCAAAACGTTCAAGCCGTTCCAATGGTTCGAAGGCGTTTGATGAATCCAATGCGGCCGCCTGATTGACTCAGCGGCCGAGAAAAATCTGGCTGAATTCTTTGCCGCTTTGATCGAGGATCGGCCCGATAAAGTCTACATCGACTAGCAAATATTCTTTTTCCACCAGCTCTGGAAATCTTTGCTTGACTCCTTTTCTCGCGACGACGCGGCCAAAGTAGTGATCATCGATTGTCCTTCTTCCGAAAGAGACCAATCGATAAACAGCGCCGCCGCGTAAGGGTGGGGCGCATGGCGCGCCAGCATGAGCTTGTTTGCCTGCGCGAAGTAGGGATCCAAAATTACCCCTTCGAGGGGCGCGCCTTTTGTTTTCAATTCCCAAACCGTGTGACCTGACAGCGCGATAGCCAAGAGGCCGTTCGCCTGCCGCCAGCAGCTGGCTCTGTGCGGTCCGGCCGCGGACCATTCTCAAGTCCTGCTTGGCCAGGTTCTTCATGTATTGAAGTCCTTTTCACGGCCAAAGTGTTTGAGCAGCACCGGCGAACCATTCGTAGGCTTCGTCGTCGAGAAACATATTCCCTTTCCACTTTGGATGCAGCAAATCCTCGTAACTCTCTCGGCGCCTCCGCCCGCTTGACCAGATTTGTGTTGTAACCAAGGACGATCGGGATCGCGTAGAGCGACGTGAAGTAGCCTTCTTTGTCTTTGTTCGAGCCGGAGAAAAACTCCCGCTGCGGCGAAGCATAAGGATCGATGGCGCCAATCTTCTTGAGCGCTGATGCCTGTTCGGCGGAACCATTGGTTACGTCGAACAGGTGGTTACCGGAGTTCATCTCGGTTTGAATTTTGATGACCTGCCGGTTTCCAGAAACACGGTAAGGATTCACCTTAACGAAGGATAGCGTTTGCGAAATGTCTGGATGAACGGATCGATTTGCTGCGCTTGGAGAGAACTATAGAACGACACCTCCGCCTCAGCTTTAGCCTTTTCGACCAGCGTCTTCTGTCGCTGCTCAGGCGTCATTTTGGCGAGTTTGGCCAAAACTTCGACCGGCGGTTTCCGCCGCGGGCGCAGCAGTGCGTCGCCTGCGGCTAGGCACAAAAGTAATCCCAGGGAAAGATAAGCGAGATGTTTCATGCTATTTTTCTTTTCTATGTCCGCTCGATTATCGCATGCGCTCTGGCCTGTCAAACTAATCTCGTTTACGGGACCCCTAGTCGGATTCGGGTTTATCAATGTTGACAGTAATTTCGGGATTCGATAGCTTCACCGTCATTCCAAGATCGGAAGTCACGGAGGAGGAGATGGAAGGACCCAAGCCTGTTAAAAGCGGTAAAGTCAAAGTCGATGACGTAGATCTCTATTACGAGCTTTACGGGCAGGGGATCCCCTGATTTTAGTCGCCGGCACCGGCATTAGCCTCGCCCCCTGGCGGGTCTTTCAGGTACCGGAGTTTTCCAAGCGCTATCAGGTTCTTATCTATGACCATCGCGGGTTAGGTCGAAGCGACAAACCGGACATGCACTATACAACCCGACTGTTTGCTAAAGACTGTATAGGTTTAATGGACGCCCTGGGTATCAAGAAAGCCCATATGATGGGCCACTCGATGGGAGCGCGGGTGCTCCAATGGGTCGCTCTGGACTATCCCGAGAAAGTTCGCAGCTTGGTTCTGTCCGGGCCCGGCTCGGGAAAATACAGCGATAAGCTTGAAGATTACCCGCGCGGAGTTCCGCTGGACGCGGCCTTGGAAATGATTGAGAAGGGCTATGAGAAATACCAGCACGACCACTGGGGACCCGGCTTCATGTTTACGGATCAATTCGTGAAGGAGCATCCCGAGGTTGTGAAAGAATTTCAAGAGCTCATTGTCGACGAGGTGCCACCGCTTAAATGCTATTTGCGCCACGTCGTTGCCCGGCAGTGCCATGAGACCACTGACCTTATTCATAAAATCAAAGCGCCGACCTTGGTTATCGTCGGTAGCAGAGATACCCACGAAGGAGGAACCGGCAGTCATGTCGAGTCCGCCAAAGTCCTGGCGGAGAAGATTCCCAACGCCGAGATGGTGATTGTTGAAGGCGGCGCGCATGGCTATCTGCGCGAAATGCCGGAGAAGGGTCATCCGCCGATTTTGGATTTTCTGCGCCGTCATTAGAGGCAATTCATTAAAGCGCCAGCCGCACTAAGAACGAGCTATGAAAAAACAAGAAATCATCGACAAACAAAAAAATATCTCTTCTCCTGTGTTGCCACCTACTACGACGAACCCCTCGTAGTCGACCATGCGAAGGACAACTATGTTTACGACGCCGAGGGAAAAGAGTTCTTGGACTTCTTCGGTGGGATTCTGACTGTCAGCGTCGGCCATTGTAATGAGAAGGTGACGAAGGCCATCCATGACCAGACGGACAGGTTGCAACACATCTCGACCCTTTATGCCAATGAGCCGCAGGTTCGGTTGGCGGAGAAACTCGCTCAGATCACACCGGGACGATTAGAAAAATCTTTTTTACGAACAGCGGCACCGAAGCCAACGAAACCGCGGTGCTGCTGGCGCAGATCTATACGAAGTGCCAAGATGTCATCACCTTGCGCCACAGCTATAGCGGTCGTTCCTATCTGGCGCTCAGCCTTTCGGCGCAATCGAGCTGGCGGCTGACGCCAAATGTTGTTCCCGGCGTGCACCATATTGCCAACGCTTATTGCTACCGTTGCCCTTTCGGGCTCACTTATCCCAGTTGTGACCTGAAATGCGCTAAGGACGTCGAAGAGGCGATTCAAACGACGACGTCACAGGGGCGGATCGCCGCTTTCTTAGCGGAGCCTATTCAAGGCGTTGGCGGTTTTATCACGCCGCCAAAAGAGTATTTCAAAGAGATCGTCGGTATCGTCAAGAAATACGGCGGTCTTTTCATCTGCGACGAGGTGCAAACCGCTTGGGGCCGCACGGGCGGTAAAATGTTTGGCATCGAGCATTGGGGTGTCGAACCCGATATCATGACTTTCGCCAAAGGGATGGCCAACGGGGTTCCCATCGGCGCGACCATCGCAACCCCGGAAGTCGCCGACAGTATGCAAGGCAACACGATCTCGACCTTCGGCGGCAATCCGGTGACCTGCACGGCGGCGCGCGCCACGATTGAGGTTATCGAGGAGGAAAACCTGGTGGAAAACGCCCGCGTCATGGGAAACAGGTTGCGGGAAGGGCTGGATGCTTTAAAGGAAAAATACCCTGTCATCGGCGACGTGCGAGGTATGGGTTTAATGCAGGGTATGGAACTCGTCGGTGAGAAGAAGAGACCCGACGCTGAGAGCCGCGAAGAGGCTGATGGAGTTAACGAAAACCAACGGGCTGCTGGTCGGCAAAGGCGGCACGTATGGGAATGTACTCCGTGTCGCGCCACCGTTGAACGTGAAGCAAGAACAGATCGATCAGGCATTGAAGCAACTCGATCGCTCATTCGCACAACTGGGGCAGTAGCTTTGTCAAAGAAATGCTTGACTGAGATGCTGAAGCCGGCAGTTCTGGATTTTAGCGACAGATGACAACGATCGGACGCAGGATCGTCGGCGCCGTGCCGGTTCTCCTCGGAATTTCCTTTATTGTTTTCATGCTGATGCACCTCGCGCCCCGGCGATCCGGTTGTGCTTCTCTTGGGGGATGATGCTACGCCGGCTGACGTCGCGCGCGTGCGGCAAGAGTGGGGGCTGGACCAGCCGCTCCTAGTACAGTATTGGCAATTTATCTCCCGGGCGCTGGTGGGTGACTTCGGCAAGTCGCTCAAGTTCGGCGAGCCTGTGCTAAAGCTCATTTCCGAACGGCTCCCCGCGACCGTCGAGCTTGCAACCGTGAGCTTGCTGGTGGCGATTTTAATTTCCATCCCGATTGGCATCTATTCGGCGATCAAGCGCGACACTCTGCTCGACCACGCCGGAACAGGGATCGCCCTCATCGGCGTCTCTTTGCCCAACTTTTGGCTCGGCATTATGCTGATCTATTTTCTCGGCGGCCAATGGAATCTGCTGCCGGTTGCGGGCCGCATTGAATACGGCATCGAGGTCAAGTCGATTACACGCCTTTATTTGCTGGACAGTTTGATTACCGGGAACTTCACCGCTTTCTGGAGCGCGTTCAAGCATCTTTTGATGCCGGCGGTGACGCTCGGCACGCGCTCTCGCGGCCATCGTCACGCGCATCACCCGCTCCAGCGTGCTCGAAGTCATGCGACAGGACTACGTCATGACGGCCCGGGCGAAAGGGCTCGAGCGAGCGCGTCGTCGTCTGGCGCCATATCCTGCGCAACGCCCTCATCACGGTCATCACGGTCCTCGGACTACAGTTGGGCGCCCTGTTAAATGGTTCGGTAATCACGGAAACGGTTTTCTCTTATCCGGGCATCGGCGACCTGTTGATCCAATCGATCTCCGTGCGTGATTACCGGCTGACTCAGGTTCTGATTCTGTTTTTGGGATTATCTATTTTGTCGTGAACTTACTAGTAGACGTTCTCTACACCTTGGTCGACCCGAGGATAAAACTGTAATGGTACGATTGCGCTATTTGAAAATTTTGCTGGGTGGTTGGATCCTGCTTTCTCTTAGTAGTTTGCGGATTGGCGGCTCCGTTCCTCGCGCCCTTCGACCCACAAGAACAACGGCTCGAATCTCGCCTTCAACCTCCGACCTGGATGGGCGGCAAGTCGACCTCGAGTTGGCTTGGCACCGACAACCTGGGTCGCGATATTTTGAGCCGGATCATCTATGGCTCGCGCATCTCGCTCTTAGTGGGCGCGACGACGGTCATTCTTGCCGGCCTTGTCGGCTGTTTCTTGGGAGCCATCGCGGGATATTTCGGTCACGGTACCGATGAAGTGGTCACCAAAATCACGGAAATATTCTTAGCGTTTCCGTTTCTTCTGCTTGCCATCGCCTTGATGGCCTTTCTCGGGCAAGGAGTCATCAATATCATTTTGGCTTTGATGATGAGTCGGTGGGTGCAGTACTGTCGGGTCGTGCGCGGCGAGGTTTTGTCTTTAAAGGAGCGCGATTTTGTCACCGCGGCAAAGGCACTGGGCGGCCAGAGATTTCTACGTTCTTCTGAAACACGTGGTGCCCAACACGCTTGCCAGCGTCACCGTGATCGCCACTTTTGCTATGGCCATCGTCATCATCTCCGAGGCCAGCCTGAGTTTTCTCGGTCTCGGCGTGCCGGCCAGCATTCCAACCTGGGGATCCATGTTGAGCGAGGGAGGAGCTATATGAACCGCGCTCCATGGCTTACGATCTTTCCCGGGCTGGCGATTTTCATCACGGTTTTCGGTATCAATCTGCTGGGCGACGGGCTGCGCGATATATTGGATCCGAAGCTGCGGAGACAAGCCTAGCTCTAGCAGGCTGCTCAAAAGACTCATATGCTTCATTGCGCTCAATCGCCTTCGCTACAACCTAGAGGACCTGAATACTGGATTATTTGGTGGAATAACGGAGTGATAGATTTAAGACCCAACTCCTTACCCGAACTCCACTTCGCTCATCCGCGAGATCTTTTTGAGCAGCGCAAACGAGTTGTCAGCAACCTGCTAGAGAGAAGGTACTATATCTGTTTGGAGGATCTTATGACGAAGAAAAAGACCGGCATTAGCCGGCGAGATTTTCTGAAAACAAGCGCTGCATTAGGCGCCGGTGCGATGTTGGGTCCCATCTTTGCCCGTGATGCCTTCGCTGCTTCCAGGGATCGGATCACGATTTATCATTCGAGCGTTGCCGATTCGTTGCATCCTTACCGACACAGCTCCAGTCCGATTTATGGTAACTGGCAGCATATCATGGAGCCGCTGGTTGAATACGATTATAAACGCAAAGACTACGTCGGCATCCTCGCCGAGTCGTGGGAATACCAAGGGCAAGCGTTGGGTCATCCGTCTGAAAAAGGAATCAAGTTTCACAACGGAGCGACGCTTACGTCCAAGGATGTGGCTTTTCCATTGATCGAATGAGAGACGAGAAAGGGGGTAGCCTGCAAGCGCCCAATTTCAAGGATGTCACGGAAGTGCAAACACCTGACGATCAGACGGTCATATTCGTAACCAAGCAGCCCTTGGCGGTGTTCCTGGACCGTCTGGAGAACCGCTTCATTCTGAGCAAGGCAGCGGCGGACAAATATGGTGATCAGATGGACCAGCATCCCATTGGTACGGGCGCTTATAAATATGTGAGCTATCAAAGGGGTGGAAATTTTGTTTTTACCCGCAACGACGATTACTGGGGCGGCAAGGCGGATATCAAAGAGGTTGTTTTTCGGAAAGTAACAGAAGACGCAGCGCGCCTTGCGGCCCTGGAGTCCGGCCAGGCGGATCTCATCAATAACGTTCCTGTCCATGAAGTGGCGCGGTTGCAGCGTCATCCACGCGTCAATGTCGAAAAGATCGAAGGGCTGCGGATGTTTTTCCTTGCTTTCAACGTCGCGCACAAACCCTTCGACAATAAGCTGGTTCGGCAGGCGGTCAACTATTCCGTCGATGGGCCGGCCATTATCAGAAACATATTTGACGGCATCGGTTACTCGATCAATGGCCCGGTCGGATCCAATGTCATTGGCGCCGATCCTAAACTCAAACGGTATCCTTACGATCCGAAGAAAGCGAAGGACCTTCTCGCGCAGGCGGGTTATCCCAACGGTTGCGACGTGCAGCTCTACTATTCCGCCGGCCGCTATCCGAAAGATACGGAGGTCTGTCAGGTGGTTGCGGCCCAGATGGTAAAAGGCGGTTTTCGTGTGGAGCTGATTTCCCAGGAATGGGCGATCTTCTGGGAAACCACGGGTGTGAATGGCGGCAAGCTGCCTTTTTACTACATCGGCCGCGGCTCTCTTACCGACGCCGATACGCTTGTATGACCAGTATTTTAGGACGGGCACGACCAAGCGCTCAAATTTCAGCAACCCCGAAATCGATAAGCTTGTCGAAGAGCAGCAGAAGACTCCGGACATGAAAAAACGGACCGCCATACTGCAACAGGCGGGAAAGCTTATCATGGAAGAAGCGCCCTTCGTGCCGCTTTACAATCTGGCGGACATCTACGGAGTCGCGAAGAATGTAAATTGGAAACTAAGACCCGATGAGAAGGTTCTTGCGTCGGACATGAAGATCCGCTAAAGGGATTTGCGATTTATTTGCATCGAGAAGTTCGTCTCGTTGAGCTAGGAGGCGTCCATGAGTTCAAAGGATACTGGAATCGATCGCAGAAGGTTTCTCAAATACAGCACAGTTGCAGGTTTGAGCACACTGGATGAGTGCGTCGTGGTCTCGGCTGGCGATGGCTGCCACGAAGGAACGGTTGACTATCCTCAGCAGCATCGGTCTCGATTCGCTTCATCCGTACGCTCACAGTTCCGGTCCACAATATGGCATCTGGCAGCACATGATCGAGCCTCTCGTCGAGATCAATTACGCGCGCAAGGAGTATTACGGGGTGCTCGCCGAATCGTGGGAATTTCAGGGAAAGCGGTGGGTGTTTCGTCTGAGAAAAGGGATTCGTTTTCATAATGGCTCGCCTTTTACCGCTCATGACGTGGTCCATTCAATCAACCGCATGAGAAATGACAAGAAGAGTCTACAGAAATCGAGCTTCGACGACCTAACGGAAATACAAGCCCAGGACGATTACACGGTAATCTTCACCACCGCGGTGCCGAACGCTGTTCTTCTCGACCGGTTGCACAATCGTTTTATGATCAGCAAGAGCGCCGCGGAAAAATATGGCGACGAGGTCGATCAACACGCGATTGGGACTGGACCCTACAAGTTGCGTGAGTTGGGCAGCGGGATGGCAATTTGGTCATGACGCGTAACGATGATTACTGGGGACCAAAGGCCGCGATCAAAGAAATCGTGTTGAGAAAAGTCGGCGAGGATGCGGCACGGCTGGCTGGCCTGTTGGCCGGGCAGGGGACGTCATCAACAATGTCCCCGTCGAAGAGATCTCCCGTTTAGACAAACATCCGCGCGTGCGAACGGAAAAGGTGGAAGGGCTTAGAATGTATTTCCTGGCGATGAACGTTACGCCACAAACCGTTTGACAACAAGCTTGTGCGACAGGCGTTCAATCATGCCGTCGATGCCACTACAGTGATCAAGCATATCTATGAGGGCAACGGCTACGTGATGAACGGGCCACTCGGCGCCAACGTGATCGGCGCTATGATCCCAAGGTTAAGCGCTATCCCTATGACCCGAGGAAAGCCAAGGAACTTCTCGCCAAAGCCGGCTTCGCCAATGGCTTGGAGGTGAAGCTCTACTTTTCGCCGGACCGCTATCCCAAAGCTAGAGAAGTTCTGCCAGGTCATCGCCGATCAACTGGCGAAGGCCGGCGTGAAAGCGGAACTGGTGTCTCAAGAATTCGTTGTTTTCTGGGGCGAGGAGGCGTCAACGGCGGCAAGCTTCCCTTCTATTACGTCGGCAGGCCGGCTATCGATGCGGACACCGTCTATGATCAATACTACCGTTCCGGCAGAACCAAGCGGAGTCGGCTATCAGAATCCTGAAGTTGACCGGCTCATTGACGAAGAACAAAAGACCGGCGACCAAAAAAGCGCATCGCCATGTTGCAAGCAAGTAGGTCGCATTCTCATGGACGATGCGGCCCTAGTGCCGCTGTACACCTCTGGCGGAGATCTACGGTGCCGCGCGCAACGTGATCTGGAAAGCCCACCCGGAAGAAAAAGTCCTCGCGTGGGATATGAAGATTCGTTAACGCCGGAGTTAGGACTGACCGACAAAGAGACATTCGTCGACTCTAAAGCTGGAGACTTCAATGCATTCCAATAATAGTTGATATTAGTCGCAGAGTGTTTTTACGCTATGGTACGTTCACCGGATTGACGCACTGGCATTTGCGTCGTGGCCTCGGATGAGTTGGTCGGCCTCGAAAGAGCGCCTGACAATTCTCAGCAGCATCAGTCTGGACACGCTTCATCCCTATGCCATTAGCGCCAGTCCCCATATGGCATCTGGCAACACATGATCGAGCCGCTGGTCGAGATCGACTACGCGAAGCAACAATACTTTGCGGGTGCTGGCTGAGTCCTGGGAGTTCCAAGGGAAAAAGTGGATTTTCCGCTTGCGCAAGAATGTGCGCTTTCACGACGGCACGCCGTTTACCGCACAAGACATTATCCATTCCGTTAACCGGATCAAGAACGATAAACAGAGTCTGCAGAAAGTAAAACTTTGAGGATGTAACCGAGGTCCAAGGCGGCCGACGATAACACCGTCGTGTTTACCACCGAGTTGCCGAACGCGGTCTTTCTCGACCGATTGAATAATCGATTCATGATCAGCAAGGCGGCGGCGGATAAATACGGCGATCGATGCCGATCAATACGCTATCGGGACGGGTCCCTACAAATTCGTGAGTTGGCAGCGCGACGGCAATTTAGTCATGACCCGCAACGATGATTACTGGGGACCGAAGGCGGCAATCAAGGAGATCGTGCTGAAGAAGGTCGGCGAAGATGCTGGACGCGTCGCCGGTCTGTTAGCCGGTCAGGGCGATGTAATCAATAACGTGCCGGTGGACGAGCTGTCCTCGTTTCGATAAGCATCCGCGAGTCCGCGCTGAAAAGGTCGAAGGCGTGAGGATGTATTTTCTCGCCATGAACGTGACGCACAAACCCTTCGATAACAAATCAGTGCGCCAGGCGATCAACTATGCCGTCGATCCAACGGCGATTATCAAGCATATCTACGAAGGCAACGGCTATATCATGAACGGACCGCTGGGATCGAACGTGATCGGCTTCGATCCTCAAGATCAAACGCTATCCGTACGATCCGAAGAAGGCTAAAGAACTGCTGGCCAACGCGGGCTATTCCAATGGTCTCGACGTGAAGCTCTATTTCTCTCCTGATCGTTATCCCAAAGCCAGGAAGTTTGCCAGGTCATCGCCGATCAACTTCAGAAAGTCGGCGATAAAGACCGAACTCGTGTCTCAGGAGTTCGTTGTTTTTTGGGGCAAGGATGGTGTCAACGGCGGCAGAGACGCCTTTTTACTACGTCGGCCGGCCCGCCGCCGATGCGGATACCGTCTACGATCAATACTGACCGGTTCGGGTGTCAGCCCGCGCATTCAGTACAAAGATCCCGAGTTCGACCGCATCATTGATGAAGAGCGAAAACCGGCGACCCGAAGAAACGTATCGCGCTTTTGCAGCAGGCGGGCCGTATCCTGATGGAAGACGCGCCCTTCGTTCCGCTGTACACTCTGGCGGAGATTTATGGCGCCGCGCGCAATGTGATCTGGAAAGCCAGACCGGATGAGAAGGTCTTAAGTGTGGAAATGAAGATCCGCTGAACTGTTCGCGTGCTGTCAACTGACACCGTCAAACTTCCGTTGAGACTTTTAGACCCAGCCAATTTTCTACAGGCGATCACGCACCGTGTTTACCGAGACGCGAGACCGTAGTGTCTCTGGAGAATCGCTTTTCCGATCGCCGCTTTCGAGCGACGACTCGTCACTTAGACGCACATTTTTGCACGAGAAACGACAGAGATCCTCGACAAACTACGTGTATCTTCCGCGACCGGTTCTTGGCACAGTCGTTGTCCTCTCAAACGTGGCCCATGACGAATAACGGCGCAGCTTAAAACAGTCCTGCAACGCACGAACTTCCTATTCGATCGCTTTACGGTGATAGGCCAGAGTCCGGAAGCCGATGCAGCTGAAAGCGGTGGAAGTGAAGACCCACGGCAGATAACTACATTATCCAGGCGCTGGAATAAAGGAACGTCGATCTTCGATGGATCTCGAGCAGACATTGCAGCCCGGAGGATTGAGAGAAATTGGACATCGAAGCAAGAGAGAAACGGAAGGCGTTTTCGGGCCCGCCTAATCTTTTGAGGTCTGTCCCAGGTTCTTCGTTTAGCCGGAAATTATGTCGATCGCATGCGCGGGCGCCTGATTGCGCGTGTAGTGGCAAAGATCAGTCCGACAAAATCCAATCGGTCGACCATTCAGTACGAGCCGTGCCCGGTTGACCGCAGGGAACAGGCGCGAGGTGCGCAAACGGTGATCGAAGAGGTCTGTGTTCACGTCTATAAGCGAGAGGAAAAAGTTGCCGCCGCGCACGGACAAAAATTCTCACCGTGCCGTTTGTAGAGCGTGAACAACCTGAATTGAGTCCGGTTGTTTGCTCACGCCTGATATTTGACTTCGCCGCCGACGATCGTCATCTCGACCTGCAGGTCTCTTGATTCGTTCGGCTGAATTTCGAACGTGATCTTCGGCCAGCACGGCGATATCGGCTAGCTTGCCGACCTCCAGCGTGCCTTTGTCGTTTTCTTCGAAGCCCGACCCAGGACGCCGTGGTCGTGTGCATGGCAAAGGCTTCGGCGGCGGTGATCTCTTTCCTCCGGTATCCAGACTTCGCCCCAGCGCATTTTGCGCGACACCGCAGGCGGCGATGTCGCGCAGCGGATCGACGGGCCAGTAGCCGGGCGAATCGGAGCCGCCGGCGATAATCACGCCATTCTTCAGCAGCGTCTGAAAGGAAACGCTTTGGTCAGCCGCTTTTCGCCGACGCAATCGAGAATCGCGTCGCCGACATAGTAGCCGATGGCGATGTTCGGGATCGCGACGATGCCGCGAGCGCACCATGCGCTGCATGCGCTCTTGGTGTCGCCAGCCAGTTGCCCATATGCTCGATGCGGTGGCGGTGATCTTTGCGCGGCGATTTCTCGATGGCGTTCTCATAGGCATCGAGCGCCATGTCGAAGGCTCGGTCGCCGATGGCGTGCACGCAGCAACGCAGTCCGGCGTCGTGGCATATCCTGGACGGTGTCGTTCAGTTCATCCTGCTGGATTCTGATGATGCCGTGGTTGTGCTCGTCGTCTTCGTAGGGATCGTAGAAGCAGGCGTTGCGCCCGGTGATGCCGCCGTCGATGCTCATCTTGACGCCGCCGACGCGCAGCCATTCGTTGCCGAAGCCGGTGATAAGACCGAGCTCGATCAGGCTGCTTCGATTCGATCATCGATTCGATCACCCGCGGCAGAGATGCTCACGCGCGCATGCATGCTGCCCTTCTCTGATAGATTTCCTGATAGGCGCGCACCGGTTCGCCGGAGCGCACGATGTCGTGGACCGTGGTCACGCCGCGTTCGAGGCACTGGTTGAGAGCGAAGACGATGCCGTCTTTCAACTGCAGATAATTAAACTCCGGCGCGACTTTCTTGAGAATCAACTGCGCGCGCTCGTGCAGCTCTCCGGTGGGCTCGCCGGTTTGCGGATCTTTTTGTGATATGCGCCGCCGGCCGGATCAGGCGTGTCGCGGGTAATCTTCGCCGCTGCCAGCGCCTGTGCGTATTGCCGACGGTCGATGTGCGCGCCGAAGGAGATGGACACGAGATGATCGGGCATCGCGCGGTCCAGATCATGCTTGTCGGGGAAAACGCTTGTCGTTCGATGCGAAAATCTTGCATCGGGCTGCCATGGGCGACGATCCATGAGCCTTTTGGCGCGTCGGCCGCCGCGTTTGGCAAGACGCTGCAGAATGTCGGCGATGGAATGAACGTCGGTGTAGAAATCCCGGCAGTCGATCAGCTCCATCTCCGCGGTGCCTTTTTCGGACAGATGAACGTGGGTGTCCGTAAGTCCAGGAATCGTCGTTCGACCTCTGGAGATCGATGGTTTGAGTGTCCGGTCCAGCCAGGCGCCGGATGTCGTCGGAATTTGCCGGTCGCGACGATGCGCGCGCCGGCACACGCGAGCGCTTCGTAAGTCGCATCATTCGCTGGCGAAGCTGCGGATCTTGCCGTTGAACAGTATTAAATCAGGATAGGCGAAGCGCCCTCGGTTTCATCGAAGCGTTTCCTCCTTGCTCAATCCACACACTTTGGCTATAGGTCGCTTCGTTAGTAGAAGTCAACAGCCCTTAAGTTTGGAGGAATGCACTATGGCTAAGCAAGCCTTTCACGTGGCCCAACAACGCGCGGATCGCGTTTGTGCTCGGCATCGCCTTCGAGTGCGTGGGATCAGAAATAAACCGTCCCGCGGCGGCGCGTTGCAGTCGCCGCTCCCGGCAAACGCGCTCTGCAAACGCGATTATTCCACCGAAACGTTTCGTGAATTTCGGGGGAAAATCGGCGTAAGGCGGCTGCTCGATATTTGCGACAAATACGATCTCAAAGTCAGCATGCCGATCAACGGGTTGACCTGTGAATATTGGCCGGAGCTCATCAAATACGCCCACGGCCGCGGCCACGAGATGGTCGCCCATGGTTGGGACCAGGGCGAATATCTTTTCATGCTGACGCGGGAGCAGGAGCGAGAGAACATCTTCAAAACCGTCGAAGCGATCACGAAATTAACCGGCGAGCGGCCGACGGGCTGGTCGTCTCCAGGAGTTCGCTCCACCGATAACACGCTGGAACTGAATCTCGAAGCGGGTCTGCTCTATAACTGCGACTTCCACGACGACGAAATGCCCTATCCGCGATCAAGATCGGCGATAAAATGCTTATCATGATCCCGCACCAGTACACGATCAACGATCACCGGATGCAGGAGGAAGGGACGCGCCACGACTTTTTGAGAAGTTCAAAGACGAGTTTGATTACCGCTACAAGATCGGACCGACAATCCCACCATGATGAACGTGATCACGCACGGCTATTTGAGCTCACGCGTCCCGGCTATCGATACGTTCGAGCAGATCATCAAGTACGCCAAGGGTCATAAGGACGTCTGGTTTGCCCGACGCGGTGATATCGCCGCCTGGGCGAGAAAATACTACGAGGGGAATGACTAACCGTTCAAGCTGTTCAACACGGTTTTAATCTCGGTGGGTTGGATTCCCGCGGCTTGCTGCGGGTAGTTTATCAGGTGGAGTTATTGGACGCCCCGCGTCTTTGGCATCTGCGCTCTGTCGATTTGAAATTGCGGCCGCTACTTTCTGCGGATAAACAGCTGCTGTATCAGCTTGTCCCACTCGGCGAACTTCTTCTCGGCTTCATCGAGGGAGTACTTTTCGTCGAGGTAGGACTTCTTGAATTTCTGTTCCAAGGTCGCGATATCCTCCCGCGGCGACCAGAGGCCACCCTTCATGATTAACTGTTGTCCTTCTTTGGAGTGGAGATATTCGAGGAAAAGAAGGGCGGCATGGGGATGGGGCGGCTTCAGAGTCAAGCCCGGAATAGCTGACTGTGGTTACCACCGGCTCTAGCGGGTGCCATTCCACCGGCGCGCCTTTTTGTTTGGCCGTATGAATGTTGGCGTCGAAGATCGTCGGTGATAACGGCACCTCGCCCGAGACGACCAGCCCCGCCAAAGCCGCGCCCGACATGTTTTGTACTTTCACTTCTTGATCCGCCATCTTTTTCAAGAAATTCGCGTCCCATGACATTCAAGCGTGTTGCCGATCCATCGGGTCCCGGTAGTGGTGCTGACGATGGACATCTTTCCTTTCCATTTCGGGTTCAAGAGATCGCTCATGGTTTTCGGCGCTTCCGCCGGAGGAACCAGCGACGTGTTGAATCCCAAGCTGTTATAGGTCTCATAGTGCCCGATATAGTAGAAGCCATTTTTCCTTTCGCTTTGACGTCATCGGGGTAATAACGCGCGTCTGCCAAGGTGTATTCTTGAAACACGCCCTCCCGCTTCATGATGGCGGCCTGCTCGGAGGTCGTTGCGATGACGTCCGCGATATACTGGCCCGCCGAGATCTCTTCGAGTGCCCGTTTGATCAGGTTCCTGCCGTCGGTGCGAAATTCAGAAACTTTGATGAACGGGTATTTCTTCTCGAACTCTTTGGCGATGGTTCGAAACCAGGTGTGGGAGTCGTAAAGCGTAAAAGCCCCTTCCTTCTTGGCGCCTTCGATGAGGATTTTTTCGCGGTCGGCGCCTTGATAGAGCGCCAACTGCGAAACCGTCATTGGCGCGCTGGCAGCGAAAACCAGGGATGCAGTCAGTAGATAGAACAGCAATCCGGCGAGGACAGAACGAGAGCTGTGAAGTTCGTTAATTGACATTATTTCTCTCCTGTGCTGATCCGCACCGGGGGTTAGTCTATCGCTTTCTAATAAAGAGTTGGCGCAGCAAAGTTTCCCATTGCGTGAATTTTACCTCGAGTTCTTCCAAAGAATACTTTCTCATCGAGATAGCTTTTCTTGAATTTCTGTTCCACCGTGCCGATGTCTTCACGCGGCGACCAGAGCCCGCCCTTCATGATGAGCTGTTGCCCTTCCTTCGAAAGCAGGAAGTCGATAAACAGCAGGCGCGGTGTAGGGATTGGGCGCTTTAGCCATGAGTGCGGAAGAGCCGACTGTTGTAACCACAGGTTCCAAAGGACGCCATTCGACCGGCGCTCCTTTTTGCTTTGCGATAGCGACGTTGGCATCGAAGATCGTCGGCGACAGTGGAACCTCTCCCGAGGCGACCAAATTGATTAACGCCGCCGGCGCCATATCTTGCACGCTCACATCCTGTTCGGCCATCTTATCCAGATACTCGCGTCCCATGGACTCCAGCACGTTACCGATCCAGCGCACTCCGGTGGTTGTGCTGGTGATCGCCATCTTGCCCTTCCATTTGGGGTCAATTAAATCTTTGAAGTTCCGTGGCGCCGCGGCAGCGGAGACAAGTGCGGTGTTGAATCCCAGGCTGTTGTAAGTCTCCCGGTCCGGGAGATAGAAGAAGCCGTTTTTTCCTCTCGGCTTGAGCTCGTTGGGGTAGTAACGCGCTTCCGGAGAATAGTATTCCTGGAACAAGCCCTCCTGTTTCAAGACGCCCATGCCGTTCGGCGGTGGTTTCGACAACGTCGACGAGAACGCGCCCTGATTTGGATTCCTCCAGAACTTTCGGATCAGGTTTTTAGAGTCGTTGCGCCACTCAGAGACTTTAGTGAAAGGGATACTTTTTTCTCGAAGTCCTTCACGAGTGTGCGAAACCAGGTGTGCGACGTGTATAAAGTAAACTGGCCTTCGCGCTTTGCTCCCTCGACCAGGAGCTTTTCTCTGTCCGCGCCTTGATAGAGCGCCAACTGGGCAACCGGCATGGGAGCGCCGGCGGAAAAAGCCATCGCCGTTGGAAGTAGACAGATCACAAGGGCCAGAAGAAACCGGCCCTCTCCATGAGTAGACCGATGAACATTGTTGTAGTCCTTTGTTTGGATTTGGCGTTGTCCGGATGCTATGAGCTGCCGGCCGCTGTGTCAATCCCAGGTTGCCAGAGACACGGACAAAATGGGGAAAACTATGAAAATGGACGGTGCTATCTTTTTTACGAAGAGCTTTGAATGAGGTCTTCCCACTCTTCTGAGTTTCTTCTCGTACTCGTCGAGTGGAAAGCACCTCGCTCCCCTAGATGGTTTTTGGAACTTTTAGCGGTACCAAAGACGCTGACTCACGTCGTCTCTGGGCGAGCTGAGTCCGCCTTCGACAACGAACTGCCGTCCTTCGTTGGAATGAAGGTAATCGATGAAAAAGCAACGCGGCGTGGGGATGGGGTGGCTCCGGGCGACGATGCCGCGTGAGGATAGCCGACGTGCCTGCGACCACCGGGTCGATGGGCGCCGCCACTCCACCGGCGCGCGCGGCGCGCTTGACACGCGAAGCACGTTGGAATCGAACGTCGTGGGGAGAGCGGTACCCGCCGGATGCCATTACCGCATTGCCGAAACGCACCGAGACTCAGGTATTAGGCCGCCAGCTACTCAGGGCCAGGGAACCGTGTTCTGCGGCTCGTGATCGTGCTTCGCCAGGGGAAACTTTCACGTTTTGATAATTCTCAAAACATCACAATGACCGTCACTCGAGTTTTGCCGAGGCGTCCACCAGTCCTTCCAGCAATAGCGCAATCGGAAAACTACCGATTCTTGACGAACTTTCCCTTTTAAGAATGCGCAAAACATCAAAATGAGAGTTACTCTCTTTGCAGATTCACAAAGCGGAATGGGATTGGCGAGAACTAAGCGCCGGCGGCGATTGTGTTCTTATTGTATTGAAGGAAGCTTCACATCTGAAGGCGCGTAGGTTCGGAGCTCCTTGATTGCCTGGAAGCGCGTGTCCGCTGAAACCAACACATCCGCTTCAATCCGCAGCGCAATCGCTGCGATTAACGAATCGTTTGTCAGTAATCCATGGCGTTCCTGAATCTCAAGCGCTTTGTCCTAAGAGATCGCCCTCGTGACAGGGCTCGAACTCCAGGCCAAGTGTCATCAGCGCTCTGACCTTGTCACGATAAATGGTCAGCTTCTTAACCACATCCGGTTTCTCCGCAAGCTGCCGTGCAGGATTCGGCCCGCGGATATGCCCAAGCATGATCGCCTCTATGATCATTAACCGATGCATCGTTTCCTGCCACACGGGTTGCGGCAGCATGCCGATCACGTCCCGTTCTTCAATGCGGCGCATTAGACGCTCGGATTGAAGGGAAGCCCTCTGTTCCGCGTAAATCAAAATATTAGTGTCCAGGACACAAAGGCTTCCGCTTGGGATGTCATCGAGGTTCATAGATCCCACATGTCTTCTGCGAGCACGTAACGAATCTGCTCCGGGGTATGGTCATCGGTCGTTCGCAAAACAGCTGAAGTGCCATCTTGCGCTCTTTGGGAGTCGCGGCTTCCTTACGGAGATATTCCACAAGAGCGTCCTGAATTACCTCGCTGAGCGATCGTCCTTCTTCGGCCGCCTTGCGTTTGGCAAGCCGCATAGTCTTTTCTTCGATAATGGTGCCGATCTTTTTTTCATATTGCTTGCTCCGAGAACAGAGTACAACTCGTTTGGGCCATCAAGACTAGACTATAAAAGAAATCTAGACGTGTCAAGAAACATTCAAAATACCTCGTTAAATCAGTGACTTACTATGCCGGGGTCAGCCGAGTCGGGCTTCTACTGATTATGCCGCTGTGTTTGTGGTTCTGGCCTGGCTACAAGACTGCTGCTTGCCGCCAGAATTGGGGCTCGCTCACATTTGCAGCCTGGCTTTATTCGCTTGTAACCACTTCGCGAGCCGTGCGATCCCTTCTTCGAGATAGATCGTAGGCGCCCAGCCGAGTTCCTTTTGCCAGAGAAATATCCAGTGGGCTTCGCATGCGATGGGGAGCGACTTCGGCGGCGTTGGGATGTTGGCCGATTTCGAATTTCAGATCCGGCAGCGCCTTGCGAATCGCCTGTACTAGATCTTCGTTGATGTAAGCTTTATCGAGGCCGATGTTGTAGGCTCGGCTGAGCGGTTTGTCTGCAAAGAGCGCCCGGCGGATCGCATCGACAACGTCGTCCACATAGATCAAATCGTCGAGCGGGCGAGTGAGAAACGGCCGGCAGGGCTGGCCGAGGATGCCCTTCTTCAGCTCCAGGGGAATGCTTCGATAGAGGCCGGGGCCGTAGACGGAGGAGTATCTGAGCGCGACAAAACTGACGCCGTGTTTCTCCTTATAGAAGTCGCCCATCCATTCCGAAACGGTTTTCGCGGCACGGTAGAAATAGGTGGGATAGATCGTAACCGCGTCTTCTTCTTTGACCAGACTATGGTCCGGTTTCTTCAGTTGGCCGTAAATCGAAGCGGAGCTTGAATAGACAACCCGCTGCATCTTGAGCGCCTTTGCCGCCTCGAGGATGTTGGTCATAGCGTGATAGCAAAAGTTGAGTACGGAGGGATCTTCGTTGCGAGGCGGGTGGGCGGCGTGAAAGATATGCGTCGGCTTTTCCTGGTCGCAAAGCTTTCGGAAAGACGCGGCGTCGGTGACATCCATGATGTGGCTGGGTGTCTTGATCCCAAGTAAGGAAAGATCCGTCGAGCGCGGCACGGCGTCGATGGGAACGACTTTGTGACCCAAGGACTCCATGAGCAGAGTCGCGTGAGACCCAATAAAACCATTGGCGCCGGTGATCAAAACAATAGAAGTCATTCTATGCTCTGTCTTGCTAACTCGATGGGTGCAGTCGGAGGAAAACTAACGTTTGCGAATGAAAAGTTTGCGCATCAAGCCTTCCCATTCGTCGATTTTCTTCTCGAATTCCTCCGGCGTGTATTTGCTCTCGATGTACACCTTCTTGAACTTTTGGTCGAGAGAACCGATGATCATTTCGCGCCGAGCTGATGCCGCCCTTCATGGCAACCTCCTGGCCGAATTTTGAATGGAGGTAATCGAGAAAGAGCAGAGCGGCGTGAGGACGAGGAGCATTGACGACCAGTGCCGAAGTGCCCACACCGGCAATGACGGGATCCAACGGCCGCCACTCTACCGGTGCCCCGTCTCGTTTGTGGGTAAAGATATTAGAATTGAAGATGGTTGGCGATAAAGGAACTTCGCCCGATGCGACCAGCCCGGAAAGCGCCGCTCCCGATATGTTCTGTACGTTGATATCCTGGGCGCTGGCCTTGTCCAGAAACTCGCGACCCATAGTCTCCATGACGGCTCCGACCCACTGGACGCCGGTAGTGGTTCCGGCGATGGACATTTTCCCTTTCCATTTAGGATCGAGATAATCCTTAATCGATTTTGGTGCTTCCGCCGGAGGTATGAGCTTGGTGTTGAATCCCAAGCTGATATAGATCTCCCGGTTGGTCCACGCGTAGACTCCCGTCTTCCCTTTAATTTTTGCATCGTCGTCGTAGGCGGCGAGCTCCGGAGAGAGATACTCCTGGAGCAGATTGTTTCGCACCAGGATCGCGATGTACTCGGGACTGGTTTCGACAACATCGGCAATGAATCTTCCGGCAGCGACCTCTTCGGTCAATCGTTTCAACAGCGCTTTCGAATCGCTGCGCCAGACGTTGGCCTTGACGAAGGGATATTTCTTTGCCGAACTCCTGCGATACGGGGCCGGCGACCCAGGTGTTTGACGTGTAGAACGTCACCTGCCCTTCTTTTTTGCCCCTTCCACGAGGATTTTCTCGCGATCGGCGCCTTGGTAAAGAGCGAGCTCGGCTACGGACAAGGATTTGCTCTGAGCTCCATAGGACGTAGCGACAGTCGACGAGAGAATTGCGACCATGAGCGCAAATGGCGACGCAAGTCTAGTAATTATTCTTGTATGCATTCTTATTTCTCCTTGGTGAAAAGCCACTTCTCAGAGTCAGAGGCCGTGATGTCCTCCTGTGCATTGTGAGGTTAGCTGTCGAAGTAACCTGACTTAACCGCCCAGAGCCACAGGTAAGCGATCTTCTCGTTGTAAAGCTCGGCATAACCCACATGGCCGTAGCGCGGTATCAGCACGACGTGCGCGCCCGCGAGTGGTAGCCGCGTACTTCGCGCCCATGAACATTTCCCGCTTATCTTGCAGCCGGTCGCCTTTGACCCAGTGACCCTTGTCGTTCTCGCCCACAGTGAGAAGAACTTTGATGGTTTTGAGCCAATTTGGATCCGGTTCTTGCAGGTGATCGAAGTATTCTTCCCGAGGAAGCCCTGTGCGCTTGGGATACTCTTCGAGAATGCCCAGGGCTGCGTTGTGCTGGTTATCGCACAGGCTGGTTTTCATCTGGGAGCGCAGCGGGCTGACTAGCCGAATGTAGTCGTCGGCGCCTCCCCATGGCGTGAGGTCGGGCGGATCGATGTAGCCTGACTCTCGAAAGGAATCGGGCGACCGTCGCGAGACATGATCGATCGGCTTTTCTGCGTATTTTTCCGCGCCGGTTTTGTTTCGCCATTCGAGTCGCCAGCCATCGGGACCGCCGCTGCCGAATCCAACCAGTCCGATGACTTTTGTCTTCTGCGAAAAGCGCGTCAGATGAGCGGCCATCGGCCCGCCCGTGGAATGACCGAACCCCAGGATTTCCCGGCCGCTGAGATGTTGATCCGTCAATAGTCCCGCCCCCTGGAGAATGGTGTTGAACGTGCACTTCAAGTTTCGATCTTTGATCTCTTCGACAGGGAGTTCGCGGTCCAAAAGATAAAACGGCATGCGCTCCGGAATCGGCTGTTGCCAAACGCCTCCGGGAGGATAGTGGCCCGGATAGGTGAGAGCGAGAGCTTTGAAGCCCTGGGAAGCCAGGACCCTTGCCAAACCGGGTCTACCGTCCGGCGTGAAGTCCATGATTTTTTCGCTGCCCGCTCCGCCATGGAAACAAACGAAGGCCCGATGGGAATTAACTTCTTTCTTTGGGGTATAGAGCGTGCCATGCATGTCCCAATCGTAGCCGTTTCTGTTGTAGCGCGCCGTGACGTCGTCGACTGAAAAGTCCACGTTCTCAAACGGTGCGTTCACCGTAAGCCACTCGTCCCAGGTGAGTTTCAAGAGCAGCTCGCCAGATTTCAGTCCTGCGAGATAATTTTTGTCTATTGCACCCGTCGACATCTCAATTCCTCCGTTTACGATCTAGTGACATAAGTGTCCAGGTAGTATTTGGCGATTTCCCCTTTGGTCGCGAACCACACCTCGGGGAAACCTTTGGCGTAACGGATGCATTCTTCGAACACGCCTATAATATTGGGTCTGCCGCCGATATGCGCGTGCACGAGACAATCGATGAGCTTTGGCGCACCCGCCTGTCCCTCCGCGTAGAGACAATCGAAGGCGGCTTTGAAGCTGTCAAAATAAACCCGAGCGGGATTTTTCGCGTTAAAGATGAGCGATAGATCATTGGCGTAATCGAGCCGCGGCATGATGATCAAGGGTTTGCCGTTGACCACGCGGTGCTGCGGGATGTCGGGTCCCGGCAAGTCTCCGGTCCAGAATATTCCTTCGTCGACGAAGTTGCCGAATGTATATTCGTTGACTCTATGCCCGGGCTGACCCAACCGACGGGACGTTTGCCGGTGACCGCTGCGATGGCGTCCAACGTTCGCTTGATCAAAGTTTTTTCTTTAACGGCATCGAGCGAAGACAGAGCCGTGTCATTAACCCAACCGTGGCCGACGATTTCATGACCCGCAGCATGGAGTTCCTTCAGCGCGTCAGGAAAATCTTCGGCAATACGGCCGTTGGTATCGATGGTGCCCTTAACGCCGTTTCGGTTCAGCACATCCATGATGCGCCAGATCCCCGCCTTCGCCGCCGTATTCGCCGTAGGCGAGAGACGCATAATCCGGTTTGTCGCCGCCTTGGCGGTACTGCGAATATTTTTCAAAAGCTTCAAAGGCTACGAAGAAGCTGACGGCAATTTTGGCATTGTGGGGCCAGTTGATGGGTGCGAGTCTCATGATCGGCTCCTTTCTATTGCTTCGGCGCGCCGAAGATCGAGCGGAACAGCTCGAAGTTCTTGTTGAAATCGTCGCCTGCGCCGATGTCGTCGATGACGTAATTCATTTTGTCCAAACCCTGGACGTTCGCCGACAACGCCGCGCCGCGTTGGAACTCTACCAAAGGAGGCGATGATTTTTTGTCCTTCTTCGGAAAGCACAAAGTCGCTGAACAGCTTGGCGGCGTTGGGATGCGGCGCTTTGGAGCCGATTCCCAACGGCTGAAATTTGGTAAAGACCGGGTCCTGGACGAGCCAATCCACCGGTGCTCCTTTGCGTTTGACCTCTTCCACATTGTGCAGATAGGTATTCAGCACGAGGGGAAACTCTCCAGCCACCAGCAGATTGGTGATCACCGAGAGCCCGGCGTAAAGCTGAAACTCCTGGGCCCCGAGCTTCCTCATATAGGTCAAGCCTCTTTCCTCCCCCATTTGCTTAAGCTTCCAGGCGAACCACTCCGGTTTGGTATGGTCCATACCGATCTTGCCCTTCCACTTTGGGTTTAACAGCTCCTCGTCGGTCTTCGGTACCTCGTTGCGTTTCAGCATGCGCGTGTTGTAAGCGATGACGTTGGGCATGATGTAAACGGCGGTCCAATAGCCTTCCGGATCAAAAAAGGCTTCTGGATGTTTTTGGTTTCGGGTGAGATATATTTTTGCAGCAGATTTTTCTTTTTTAGAAAGTAGGCTTGCGATTCCGCCGATTGAACCACGTCGAAATCGTATTTCCCGGTCTGCGCTTCGGTCATGATCTTGGTCAGCAGTCTCTCGCCGACGGCACGGAACATCGTCGCTTGAATAAAAGGATAGCGGGCTTTGAAAGCGGCGAGGATCTTTTGCATCTGATCGACGGTCATCGAAGTATAGACGACCAAAGCGCCTTCCTTCTTCGCTCCTTCAATGGTCTTGTCTTGATCGGCCGCAGTTACATGGGAGACTTGAACTCCGTATAAAAATACCGCCAGGAGCCATACCTTCCTGATAACGCGCATGGTTTGTACCTCGCTTCGATCAAGGCGGATAGTATCAAGCGCCTAGCAAAACCGTCAAATGGAAGAGTGCTTGATGGGATTCTATTGCAGCCTGAAAGATGGAGAAAGGGAAAGAATCGCCCTGCGTCATGGCTCAATCAATTAGCTGCCGGGCACTTGCCGGTGGCGAGATGCGCTTGGAAATCGTCGGAAAAAGTTTGAGCGCGCTTTCAATCGGCGGACCGGGCATAGCGATGAGATTGCAGAAGCCTTTACCTTTGTTAAAGGCCAGGATTTTTCCGAATTGCTCGAGGATCGGTTGGCCGCCTTGCCCTTGCTGAACTTTTTAGCAATGACGTGAGGGTGTTGGTTTCCATCCGGCAAGCGGGGCATTGGCCGCAGGATTCGACGGTGAAGAATTCGGAGATCTTTAACACTTCTTCTACGATACAGGTGCCTTCGCCGATCAAGCGCACGACCCCGCAGCCCAGAGCTGAACCCGCTTCGCGCATGGAGTTGTGATCCAACGGCGTGTCGATCTTATCCGGTGGGAGGAACGCCGAAGACGGAGCGGCAGGCATGATGGCTTTGATCTTTTTGCCGCCCTTCATTCCGCCGCCGCATTCTTCAATGAGATACCGAAGCGGCGTACCGAAAGGGAGCTCGTAGACTCCCGGACGGTTGACGTCATCATTCAGCGAAAAGATCATCGTGCCTGAACTTTCGGGAGTGCCAAATCTTCGGTACCACTCGGCGCCATGCAAAATGATCACCGGCACGTTGGCAAGAGTTTCGACGTTGTTGACCGACGTCGGTTTGCCAAAGAGCCCCGACCGTCACGGGAAACGGAGGCTTCTGGCGCGGCCAAGCTTTTTGCCTTCGATCACTTCGAGAGCCGCGGTATCTTCGCCGGCGACATAGTTGTGCGGCGCGGGCGTGAGTTCTATGTCCAGAGCAAAATTGCTTTCCAGCACGTTGTCACCCCAGTAGCCGGCGGTTTTTGCCTCGGTTAACGCATCACTGATGCTCTTTATCGCCGCTGCGTAATTGGCATTGATGTAAAGGTAAGCTTTTGATGCCCCGATCGCATAGGCGCTAAGAATCACGCCTTCAATCACGAGGTGGGGGAGATGCTCCATCAGCATCCGATCCTTTTTGCTGCCGGGCTCGTCCTCCCCGCCGTTTAGGACTAGATAACGCGGCTGCTCGGGGCATTCACGGGTGAAGGCCCATTTTTCCCGGTGGAAATCCTGCTCCGCCGCGGCCCCGAAGGCCGGCGTCGGCCACTATCTTTGATGATATCCTCGGGCGTGGACTTGACCGCTTTCGCAAGGGCCCGTATCCGCCCCGTGCCTGATACTCCTTTAACCCTTCTCGTCCCTCGACCACAGCGTGAGGGAAAAGGACGCCTTCCATGATTTAAAACACTCCTGTGTCAAGAAGTTGGTAGATGAGTTCTTTCAACGAGGAATCGATGGTGTCTAAGCGTTGAACGTGAGGGCCGCCGGCGAGACGAGCGGTGATCTCGTCAAGGTCATCGACTTTCACCCCTGCGTACCAGTTTTTTCAGGATAGAGGACGATGTTCGGTCCCTCCTGGCAGGCCCCGAAACACATGTAGGATTTTACTTCGACATCAGCGAGCCCTTTAGCTTCAACTCGCTTCTGAAGTTCGGCCATGAGTTGCTCTGAGCCTCTATTTTTGCAATCCACGTTTTGACAGACGAGACAAAGCGTTTTCACAAACCTCTCCTCGGCTAATTCATTTGTATCTGCGTAACCCAGTCTTTTTGCACTAATAATTTCGTTCAGTATTTTTTCATCGTCAGGAGTCGGAAGAACTTCCGGCAGATGTTTCTTGTACGCTTCCGGTGACAATAGTTCACCCGTGACACTGTAGGTCTTGCCGACATGCTCGCCGATGGAGCGGTTGAAGTTCAGGTGCGGAGCATAGAGCTTTGGCTGTCCTTCGGGAACCAACTGGTTCAGCTGATCGATAAGCTTGGCGCATTCGGCGAGATAGTGATCGCGAGCCAAGTCATTTAATTTGTTCTTGTCCGCAGGAATCTTGGCCTCGTGCTCATCGAATCTTCCCTTCAATCCCCAAACGTAGGACCAGTTCGCTGACGAGGAATGATCCGTACCGAACAGGTCGTAAGCCGTCGATAGCCATTTGTTAAAATATTTTTGTACGATCGGAATCGGCATTTTCCCCGCTCTTAAAATTCGCGTTAGGCCGGTGTGCCCGGTAAACATGTGGAAGAACTCTTCCTTGAGCATGGCGGTGACGCTTTCAGCCAAGGGAGCAAAGGCGGAATGGCTCAGCATGGTTAACTGATATTTACCATCGCGGTCGACAAATTCCGTATAGGTAAAAGTCGAGCCAGTTATTGACCGGCGCATTGAAAGAACCCAGCAGCCGATCCCCCTTGAAGCGCTCTGCGCTCCATGAGCTTGCGCGCTTCAAGCTTCCGGAGTCACCGAAATAATTGACCAATAGGTAGCACATCTGCCAGCCGTGGCGCATCTCCTCACTGTTCACCCGGATAAGCGCTTGGCGATCATATTCTGTGGGTGCCGTGTCCAGGAGGTTCTTTTGCTGCTCCACCGATGCGAACTCGGTGTCCCCCTGGTAGACGATGAGATTCATTAAAGCATCGCGGATCGACTGATTTGGGATTTGGCCGATACGCTCCCATTTATGTTGGCCCTTGAAGTCTCCGAACTCAATTTCCGGGCTGTGTAACTCGCCCAGCTTGGTTTCGAACTTGTAGTCACCCAGCAGCTCGGATCGTAGCCGATATCTTTTTGCCATTCGCGAAAGTAATCAATCCAATCATCAAAAGTAGAGATTTTAACCATAACGAATTCCCTTCAGTGAGTAGCGTTCGAACGATCGTTCGAATTATTTTATAACCTATTCTGATTAGGAAATCAAATCCCCGACCCAAGGGATGCGTCGGCATCCGGATCGTGAGGTTAATGGTACATCTCTAAGAGCTCCAGCATGCCCAACTCGCGCATCTGTTCGAAAAGATACTTCTTGATCTCCCCCACGGTGTCCATCTGAAGAACGATCTGCGCCGCCGATTTCGCCGCCTGGTAGTTTATGGACCGAATGGCTTTCTTGATCACAGGGACGTACAGGGAACCCATACTGAACTCTTCAAGTCCCATTCCCAATAGCAGCAGAGCAGAAAGCGGATCCCCCGCCATTTCGCCGCACATGCCGACTCGCTTCCCTTCTTTTTGCCGGCTTCGATTGTCGTATGCAAAGCGCACAGTACGGCGGGATGCAGCGGCTCGTATAGGTCAGCGACTCGTCGATTGCTCCGATCGACTGCCAGTATGTATTGAATCAGGTCATTGGTGCCAATACTCAGAAAATCTACCTCCCGGAGAAAGCGATCAGCGAGCTGAACGGCAGAAGGGACTTCCACCATAATCCCGAGCTCCATCTGCCGGTCGAAGGGCGTACCTTCGTGACGAAGTTCCTCTCTTCGCTTCCGCTACTAGCTCTTTGATTTTGAGTATCTCCTCCAGACTCGATACCATGGGTATGAGCATCCTGACCCGGCCGAGATCACCCACCCTGAGGATCGCTCTTAGTTGGGTTTTGAAGACCTCTTCGACTTCAAGCGATATCCGAATAGAGCGCCACCCCAGGAACGGGATTGGGCTCGACGCTCGGGCTCCGTATGTAAGAGGGATATTTATCGGCTCCAATATCGAGGGTGCGGATGGTCACCGGTTTTCCTGCCATTCCTTCGACGACTCGCTTATATAAAGAATATTGCTCTTCTTCGCTGGGAAAATCCCGGTGCGCCAGAAACGCGATCTCCGTACGATATAGCCCTACCCCTGGGCGCCATGCATATGCGCAAAGGCAATATCGCTCAAGAGGCCGATATTGGCATAGAGCGAGACCCGGTGGCCGTCTATAGTTTCCGCAGGCTCATCTTTTAGTTCCTCCAGCTCGCGATTCAGGGCGGCATAATCACGCACCAGCCGATCATATTCGCGCGTGATTTCCTGACTGGGGTTGACGTAGACCACGCCGGAATTACCATCGACGACGAGGGAATCTCCCTGATGCACTGATTCCAGCAAATTCTCGACCGCCACCACGGTAGGAATCTCGAAGGATTTTGCCAGAATCGATGCATGAGTCGTCACGCCGCCCGTAGCCAATACAATGCCGCGGAAATGGTCTCCTTCGAGCATGCTGAGATCGGCCGGTGAAAGATCCTCAGCCACTAAGACGGCATCTTCGGGAATTTCAATTTGCTTAGCAGTCGCACCTGAAAGGTTCTCCAAAAGTCTCTGTGCCGCGTCTTTGACATCTCCGGTTCGTTCGCGCAAATAGTCGTCGTCGATTTGCGCGATTGATTGAGAGGTATCGCTCGAAAACCACCCGGATGGCGTATTCGGCGACATATTTTTCCTTGCGCAATTTGAGCTTCGATTTGTTGAATGATTGCAGGATCTTCGAGAATGAGCCGGTACACGTCGAAGATCGCCCCTTCCTCTTTGAAATAAGGCCGCTCATTCGATGCTTCACGACGCCTATCTGTTCGATTCCTCTTTCGACTGCCGCGCGGAACCGCTCCATCTCGCGCTCAGGGTTTCTAGCTTTTTCTTCTGGATGGCGCTGATTTCCATACGCGGTTCGAGAACATAGGCGCGGCCGCGGCCAAAACCTGGAGACGCGGCGAGACCCGCTTAGTCGTCCTCGCCAGTGTTGGTGCGCACCGGCTGCCCGCTCCCGGCGCCGGCCCTCATAGGAGCGCAGCTTGCGCAGCGCCTCAACCATGCGTTTGTGATATTCCTTACGTTCCTCCTCTTTGCTTCGCAGCGAATCCGCCAGGCGAGCCTGAACAAGAATGCTCGAAACCTGGGCCGAAATCGTCGTTAGCAATCGTATTTCATCCTCGAGAACTCGCGTCGGCGCGAAGTTTGAACGACCAGGACTCCCAGCGGTAATTTTTGTTCGATGAGCGGGACGCCAAGAAAGGAGTGAAAGCGTTCTTCATGGGTTTCCGGAGAAGTATTTGTAACGGGGATGCTTCAGGGCATCGACGACCATCACCGGCTTCATTCTCTCGATGACCAGTCCTGTGAGGCCTTCACCCGTGCCCATGGACACCTTGTCTACGGACTCCTCGTCCAATCCCATGGTCGCGCGCAGGGTGAGGCGTTTGTTCTGGCGGTCGAGAATATAGATAGAGCAAACCTCGGTTTCCATCCGTTCGGCCACCGTTGACGACGATGCTATTGAGGGTCTGTTGGAGATCGCGCGAATGGCTGATCAACGTACTGATATCTTCCAGGATCGTGAGGTGAGGATAAGGCTTAGCAGATGATTTTGCGATTTTAGCCATAAGCGCGATGCTAATTTATTAATCGAGGATTTCCTTTATAAAACACATAATTGACTTTTTCGCTAGGGAGAGAGGAAGAAGTCCTAGAGCCCGAGGGATAAGCTCTGCCTCGTCGCGGCTTGGGTATGGAGCCTTTGGCTACGAAACGGCCGGGGATTGTTTGCCCGCAGGAACAGGAGTCGCCGACTAGGTTGTATTCCAAAATGTCATGCCACGAGCGACGAATGAGGCGCCTTGCCGCATGCAGGGACAATAGGTGGTTTGGCCCTCATCGTCAAAGACATTGCCCACATAGCAGTACTTGATACCCGCGGAAAGCGCGATCTGCCGCGCGCGCTTCAAGGTTGCTGCGGGGGTTTTTGGCTTGTCCGTCATTCGGAAATCGGGATGGAACGCCGTGAAGTGAAGCGGCACACTGTCCCCCAGATTGGTTAGAGACCCAGTCGCAAAGTCTGCTGAGTTTCTTCCGGGTCATCGTTTTCGTCAGGGATCATCAGGTTTGTGATCTCGAACCAGATGTCAGTTTCATTTTTAAGCCACTTGAGGGTATCGAGTACAGGATCGAGATGAGAAAACGTAATCTTATGATAGAAACGCTCTGTAAAGGCTTTTAGATCCACGTTGGCTGCGTCGATATAGCGATAAACCTCGGGCCTTGCCTCAGGCGTGATGTAACCCGCGGTAACCATCACGCTCTTCAGACCTTGTTCCCGGGCGAGACGAGAAATATCAATAACAAATTCTCCCCAGATCACGGGATCGTTGTAAGTAAACGCAATGCTCGGAACCTGCTGTTGAATCGCCAGCTGCACGACTTTTTTGGGCTGGTGCCTAGACTATGCGCTTCGTCAAGCTTCGCCTTGCTGATGCTCCAGTTCTGACAAAAGCGACAGCCGAGATTGCAACCGGCGGTGCCAAAGCTCAACACGCCGGTTCCGGGCGAGAAAATGATTCAAGGGCTTTTTTCGATGGGATCGACAGCGAAGCCGGTGGATGTGCCGTAGCCGAGCGAATAGAGTTTACCGCCGACGTTCTTGCGGATGTAAGCAGAAACCAGCCTGGCCGTTCGCCCAAGCGGCAGAAACGCGGACACAGGGTGCACAGAATGCTTGCCATCGTCTTCCGTCTGCCACCAGAGAGCCTCTTTCATAGGCAAACTATCCCGCTTTTCCGGATGCCAGGCAAGTGGCCAGGCGCACATTCGCCACATTGATGGCGTGGTGTGATATAGTGACAGCGCATGGGCCGTATTAGCTGGGACTGAAGGGGATGCGCCATATCGCCCTCAAGGTCACCGATATGGTGCGCTCCAAGAAGTTTTATCAAGACATGTTAGGCATGGAGGTTGTCTGGGAGCCGGACCCGCAAAACGTTTATCTTTCCTCCGGCTGCGACAATATTGCGCTGCATGAAGTTGTCACGGAATTTCGCGACGGGCGCTGTGGAACAGCAACTGGATCACCTGGGATTTGTCGTCGCAACGATCGACCGAGTGGAAACAACTGGAAGAAACCTTCCGCGCCAGCGGCGTCAAAATCGTCCACCCCTTCAAGGTGCACCGCGACGGCAGCGCCTCTTTCTACTGTGCCGATCCGGACGGGATCGTTATCCAGATGCTCTATGAACCCCATTTGAGCCCCCAGGAAATCGACTAAGCAACGACAGAGTTCCGGGCCCACCGTTTCTTGAGATCAAGTTTGGCTATCGGAGCCGGTGCTCCACGCAGAAAGCACGAGGTCAAGCAAATGATGATTTATGATTCGGAACGGGGTGATTTTAGAATCACCCTTCTCGGGGAACGTGATGCCGACGCGGCGTTTGTCTGTTTTTCAAGAAGAACGGTACCTCCAACTGAGAGCCATCCTCAAGGATGCCTGACGCCACCTTCGCCAACTTGGAAACTTGCGTGCACAAATATTTAGAAGAGGCATCTTGGCATTAGCGGCGGGACTTACATGACGACGGAGCCGCATCTATTAGAGGACCTCAAGTGGCTGGGTGTCAACGGTTTCCACCGCCAACAACCATGCGTTTGATTACGGTGAGGAGGGAGTCCTGAGGACTTGCCAGTATCTGGATGCGGCGGGAATCGTTCACGCGGGCACGGGACGGAATCTCAGAGAAGCAAGAAGCCCGCTTACCTGGATACGCCACACGGGCGGGTTGCCCTTATTGGGATTACCGCGACGTTCAATCCCCATTCCGTTGCAGGCGGCGCAGCGGCCCGGACGTAACCGGCCGGGCTGGGATAAATCCGCTACGGCACAGCGTGAGTCACATTGTGGACCAGCGCGGTCTTCAAGATCTTCGGCGACTTAGCGCCGCTTTGGGCTTCGACGCGTCGCGGGATCGCCGACTCCGGTCAGGCGATGCGCAAATCACGCGTGGGCGCGCATGGAGAAAGCGAATATAGCTTTGGGAATATGCGCTTCGAACGGGGCGAAGGCTTTGCACTGCGCACTGAAGGGAACAAGCGTGACATCGAGGAAAATCTTCAGCAAATCAAGGAAGCACCGGCGGATGTCGGACTGGGTGGTGGTCAGCTTGCATTGCCACGAGTTGGGCGGCGAGAAGCTCATGACTGCGCGCCGCTTCGTAGCGACATCGACGAGCTGGCCCGATTTTGCTGTGGACTTCGCCCATCGATGCATCGATGCAGGAGCCGACATCTTCGTCGGACACGGGCCTCAAGAACCCTTTGGTGTGGAACTCTATAACAATCGCCCTATTTTCTACAGTTTGGGCTCGACAATTTCTGAGCTGGAAACTCCTCCAGTTCCTTGCGGAGGAGGCATACGCTCGCTACGGATTGGAGCCTGGAAGCGGGGCCGGCCGATTTCGCCGAGATTCGTTATCAAAACGATTCGGTGGGTCACCCTTCCGGACCCCGCCTATTGGAAACAGGTTGTGGCTCGGTGCGAATTCGAGAACAAGAAAGTTTCTCCGGATCGATCTCTACCCACTGGATCTGGGCTTTGGGAAGCCGCGTTGGCAACGCGGGCGACGCGCGATGTTGGCAGATGAGAAACTAGGAAAGGAAATCATCGACCGGGTTGCGCGACTATCCGGATAAATAAGTGCAACTCAGGTGAAGTGGCAGGACGGTAGAGGAGTCATAGCAGGTCGCTAGAAGGAAAGAATTTTGCGCGCGTCTGTTATCTTTCTTTCAATCTGAGGTTCAGCACGTCATTAATGCCATCTCCGAAAAGATTGACGCAAAGGACCAGCAAGGATATTTGCCATGCCGGGAAAAATCGCGAGCCACATGAGACGACCATGCGCTCTCTGGAGCCTCGCTCAGTAAGGACCCCCAACTGATCAGGTTGGGATCGCCCAGGCCAGAAAACTCAGTCCGGCCTCAAAGAATCGCCGCGCCACCAGAAGAAGATCCGACCACGATCGCCGGTGGAATAGCGTTGGGTAGAATTTCTTTGAATATGATTCTGCCGTGACTCAGGACCGAGGCGCGGGCCGCGAGCACGAATTCTCGCTCCCGAAGGTCAGAAGTTGCACTCGAACACTCTCGCCGAACCTCCAGGCCACTCTAATACTCTATTACCAGAACGATTTTTGCGTGTGCAGGCGCCGAGCATGCCTTCATAATCAGCAAAGCGAGGAAAAAGCGGGAGGGGATGACGAGGACGTACTCGGTTGCGCGCATCAAAATATCATCCGTCCGGCCGCCGAAGTACCACGCGACCGATCCGATGACCGCGCCCAAAGCAGCGAGTCGCCGCCGCTGAAAACCCACCGAAAGCGGAACCTGGCGCCGTACGCTAACGCAGCTCAACGTAATCTCAGACCGGAGTCATCCGTGCCCATTGGATGACCGGACTGCGGCGGCAGCAAAGTCTCATCTCCCATGGCGAACGGATCAGTACGGCGATAAGTGAAGGCGCAAGGATAGCCGCGAAGGATAAACCCAAGAATCAAATAGAGACTGATCTCTGCAGACGTGGTTTCTTTTGGTTGTCGCACAAAGATCGATGCAATGACATGGGTTACGCTTTCGCTGAGACGATCAAATGGCAGATTTCAGACACCGAATTTGGTCCAGTGTTGTAATCGATTGTCCTGAAAGGTTCATCGCGTGTACTTCACCCGAGGATGCGACCTGTACGTAAATCAGATCGACGATCAGATTAACCACGCAACCACAGAACGGTTGTAATGACCCAAAGTTTCCATTAACACTGGGGTAATCTCGCTTCACAATGGACTCGTACATGAGCCGTCCGATCCGGGCCAGCCGAAGACCGTTTCCGCAAAAACCGAACCGGTAAAGAAAGCCGATGTCAAAGTCCGATAATCGTCACCACCGGTAGAATAGCGTTGGGCAGCATGTGCTTAGAAAACGATCTGGTTCTCATTCAAGCCTTTAGAGCGCGCCGCCATGACATAATCCTCATAAGCCACTTCCAGCATGCGCTGCGCATCTCTAGAGTTAACGGCCAATGGCGTATGGATGCTTACAGCGCGGCATGCGCAGCGATAAGTGGGCAATTCGATCGGCGAAAGCGGATAGTCCCTTGCAAGTCGGCACCAACGGTCTTTAACCCAAGCGCCAGCAACGATGACCGGAGTTTTGATGCAAAAAATCATCCATGAGCATTTGCCCCAACCGAAAAACGCGGGTGCGCAATAGCCGAGTAGGGAGAAAGCACTAATAGCTATTATCAAAGCGAATAGGGGCTGGCGGGAGCGAGAATTCTAGCAAAACGCCGATGATTGCAGAGAAAAATGATCGCCGGCACCATCAATTGCAGTGTCGCCGGGACGCGGTCAAAGATAACGGATAGAACGGGTTGTTTGTAGTGAAGGAATAACCAAAATCGCCTGTCAGGATATTGCGGACATATAGCAGCAGTTGAACATCAAGGGGCTTATCGAGACCGTATGCCTTGCTTCTCATTTCTACCTTTTTAGCGCTTGAAGCCTGGGCGAAACTCGCCGACCAAGCTTTGAATCGGATCGCCGGGAGCTGGTGGTTGGGCGGGTTGAACAATTGCCTAAGCGGGGACGGCATGGTGGGGCCTTCTCAGATGTCGCTCTCGATCCCGCACTCTCGCCACTCAGAATCTCGCCGTCAAGGTGCCCCGTGTGGGTGGTGAGTTTTTAATTTGCCACGTTCCATCCGCTGCTCGTCCCGCGACGCAGCTGCGTGCTAAGTCGTGATCAGGCGTCTTTCTGAGGCTCTTTGGTCACCAGTTTCATCAGCGCCATCGTGGTTTCATTGGCACGTTAAACCACTGAGTACGGTTATGATGATGTTGATTCGCTGATCACCACCCAGATGACTTCAAGAAGGAAAAGTGAGGAGATGATCCTGCGCATTGATGGCGTGTCTGTTACTTCAGCGATGACTTTGATCAATACTCTTTCTCTTTTGCACAACAAGGACTACGAGGACGACTAGCTCAAACAGTTGATTGACCTTCATGATTCTGTGGGGTAGAGTGGTGAAGGTTTGCATCCAGTAATTGGAAGGAAGTAGCATTGATGCCACTTAGCATGGATGCTTTTCCACTTGTCGTTCAAGCAGCCAGGTAATAAAGGGGTCAGAAATCATCTTTCTGAGCTTTTTTATTCAGTCAGCATTGAGCATAAACCGCTCCATTTACGGCGTCACGTACTATGCCGAGCTGACCAAGGCATGCTGATCCTCCCCAGAGCGCTACAATTTCTATCTTTGTTCCTTCCATTGCGTGACCTGGCGGAACCCTAATTCCCCGACACGCCACCTTAGGATAACACGGCTTTGGAACTGTTTGGGCGTTGGCCACACCGCTACACACATCCAGGAGCGAGATGTTTGGGCGCGCGTTGGGATTGGCCACATGGAATCGCAGGAGATAACACCTTTGTCCAATGGTTTTGCCCACCTGGCCATCCGCTTCGACGATGAACCGTCTATTGATGGCGTGAGCCGATGCGCCGGGAACGAACTCTTTCTTTCGCTTATGGCAAAGGATGGTCGCTGAAGTTAAAAGCCACGCCAGTGTTAAAAGGGACCGTATCAGCCACTCCACGATAACGATAAAGGCGAACCTCTTGCATTAAGTCGCGCTTGAAGTGAGGAGAAGATTGAGAAACAACAAAAATGGCATTGAAACTACGCCGGTTTAAAAGTGTCGCAAGGTTGCCAACGTTAGGGATGTCTGAAAGATGCATATCCAAAAACAAAGGCGTCTTTGAAATGATTTTGTGTTTGCTTTGAAATGTGTGGCTGCAACCACATTGTCAGCAGACTCTACAACAGCTGGGTACGCTGACAAGGACATTTCGCGTATTTAGGAAGGATTCGCTAAAATACACCATCCCGTTCCCTCGCTAAAGATGCTTGGGCTTCGGTAGCCATGTTGCGATAACTTTACACGCATCCATGAAGAGATGGTAGTTTTTTGGGGTGATCTTCGATCTCAGTTGTTAGGCTGGTTTCTATATGGACGGCAGAATTGATAAGCACCAGCGCCTGTTCATGTTTCCAAACGGTCTCCAGACTGAACTTTAGATCT